>Ga0116174_10000040_pt1 | contig 118880 bp, 117 predicted proteins | sample AD_UKC087_MetaG_FD_89801 | JGI IMG/M metagenome (GOLD analysis project Ga0116174, IMG submission 89801) | Active sludge microbial communities of municipal wastewater-treating anaerobic digesters from USA - AD_UKC087_MetaG | ecosystem: Engineered > Bioreactor > Anaerobic > Digestate | place...
CACATAAGGGATTATCCCACCTTTCGGAGGGTTATACCTTACTTAGAGGTAGGTTCCTACGTATTACTCAGCCGTTCGCCACCCCACTAAAAGCGGGGTTTGACTTGCATACCTTAAGCACGCCGCTAGCATTCACCCTGAACCAGGATCAAATTCTTAACAAAAGCTTAAGATCGAAAACATCCACAAATGCGTTTAGTGGACGTTTAACGATCTCCGTTCTTTTCGCCTTATAAACCTTGTACTCGTTTATAATTTTGCTAGACCATTCCCAAAGAATGGATTTAATAAAACTCTTTAAAGGAAAATTTTCAAAGTTCAAGATCTGAATTCTACTTCAGTGTTAAATAAATATCAATAACTTTCTAAAATGTCAATTATTCGATGTAGAAAATATCTATTTTCTTCGTATTAAACTCCTTGCTTAAAGTATTTGTCAATGTATTTTTGTTGTATATTGGAGAGCAAGTGACAAGATCTACGTGAACAGCATTAAACTCGGGCCAGGTATGAACCGTTATATTTGAGTTTGACAAAATAAAGCTAATTGTAAAACCACCACCCTTAAACTCTGTCACCTTTTTATCTACTACTTTTAATCTGTGGGTCTTGCACAAATTTTCTATAGCGTTCAACAACCTACCCTTTGAAATTAACAATGATTTGTCTACATCAAATATTTTAAAAACAACATGATCCACAAATGGAAATTTTTCTTCTGATTCTTTCTCAAAAGTGTATATGTTACCTGCACTTGAAACAGGAACATTTGTAAATTTATTGGTAGAAAGAATATATAAGGAGCTAGTGTTACCAATTGATTCAGCTCCATTATATTGGGCAAACTTCTCTATTCTATCCTCAATGGACAAATTGAATACGTTTATTAACTCTTGTATTTTTAAAGTTTTTTCTGGAGATTTAAAACTATTACCATGGTACATAACTACGTATTTTCTTTCCCCACTACTCACATTTCCAAGCAACCATAAAGCTCTTTCTAAAAATACTGTTACACCACTTTTAGTATAAGGTGGGTCAAAAACTACTATGTCAAACTTACCGTAATATTCCTTGCCGAAAGAGTTTCTAGCGTCATGTTTTACTGTTTCTAATTTCTTTAAATCCATGTCCTTAGCGCAGTTCTGCACTGAATTAAGCACATCCTCATCTATGTCAAACACTGTTATATTGTTATAACTACTATCGATGGTCGCTAAAGATACTGAGTTTAAATCGTCATCCCCTATAAAAGCTATATTCATATTCTTCACAAAACCTTTTTTTCTCAATATCTCTGATTTTAAATAAGTAGTTTCCGGAGTAGCTAAAAATTGGTCAAATTCTCTTTTAGGTTTGGGGTTATATTTATTTTTTATCTCTCTTATTTTCTTTAAGGACTCTTGATCAGAAAAATTAAGTTCCTCAGATAAAGACCACATGTGGGATTTCAAATCATAATCAGATAATATTTTTAAACCCTTATCATTTAGTGAAACACTATCATCTTTATCTTTAGCTAAAAATTCAGAGATGCTTTTTTTAAATATTCTTAGTGTTTCTTTAGGCAATCTTGTTAAAGATACCAGGTCGTTGTTTTTTATCTTCCCACTGTTTTTTAATATAAATAATATCCCCTCAATTTCAGAAAGACTTAAATCTGGGTTATATATTTTTATTTGCTTTATAAAATTCTCCATTTGGTCGTATTTTACTAGGATTAAACAAAAAAACCTAGACGAGATTTTGAGGAAGATATTTTCTATTAGGAATAGTTTTTACCCAATTGAAAAAGTACGTCATTAATATTAAGTAAAGAACATGAGTAAAAAAATACTCGTGTTCCTTTTTTTAATTTACATATTTCCATTAAGGGTTTTTGCTGAAGTAGGTTTATGGGAAAAAATAACATCTTTAGACACTTACAATATAAAATCTCTTGAGACTGTTCCTAACGGTATTGTGCTAGCCGGGATTATTAGAAACCCTGATAATGCTCTATCAAACGGTTTGTTTTTGTCTGAAGATTTTGGAAAAACATGGAAAAGTATAGGGTTAGAAAAACGCGAGCCCTGGGATGTAAAATATTACAAAGGCAACTTATATGCCACTACCTACTATACTGTAGATGGGACATCAGGTCTTTTTGTATCTAAAGATATGGGAAAAACTTGGACTAACATAGGCCCTAGAACACTCTCAACGAAAATTAATCGCGATGAAAAATCAATCTATCTAGGAACATATCACTCTGGTTTATATGTATCTTTTGATGGCGGAGATACTTGGGAAAATAAGTTGGGTGAAAATGGTGGCGTAAATTGGAGAGCAGTGGAGATACAAAGTTCTGAAGAAGTAACCTTTTTTGCAACCCCGTCTAAAGTTTTTAGATCTAGGGATCATGGTAAAACATGGATAGAGATAGAAGAGTTGGCGGGGAAAGGAATTTATTTTATTTGCATAAATGGTAATAATGTTTTTGCAAGCTCTAACAGTACATCAAATGTATTTTTATCAAAAGATTTTGGCGAAACATGGGAACGTACAAATGTGCCCAATTATAGTAACGGCGGAGATATAGTATTTTTTGAAAACAAATATTACATTGGAAATAAAAATTCAGATACCGAAAAACAAACTGTTTACTACACCACTAATTTGGGACAGACATGGACAAACACAAATTTAGAAATAGAAATTCCTTCTGGTACAAACGATATCGTCACTTTATTTTCAAATCCTTCTTATTTATTCGCATCGTTCGGAAATTACGGTTTATACAGATATAAGATTCCCAAATTTAAGATCGACTCTAATCAGTTTTTATCTATACCATGGGATCAAGATGATAATGAAGAATTAATTGACAGGGTAACTTCTTATTTTGATCACAGCTACCCCCTTCTTGGGTACAGTTATTTCCTAGAACCAAGTGACGAAAGATTAACAACTTTAAATTTTCTTGGGTTTAAAGGCCCGGAACCAAATATATACTACAGCTCTCATAGTGGGATAGATTTTTGGTTAAGTTACGGATCTGAAATAAAAGCACCGGCGTCTGGAGTAGCTTCCTACTATTATTGTAACGATTGTGGCCATTCAATAAAAATAAACCATTTAAACGGCTATCAAACCACATATATGCATTTACAAGAAGAGGGTTTAATAACTAAAACAGAAAATGTTTTTGTTAATGAAGGCGATGTTATAGGGAAAGTTGGGTTAACAGGTAGAACTACGGGACCTCACCTACACTTTGAAGTAACAAAAGATACGAATTCAAATAATAATTTTTTGGACGATTTTCCAAGTGGTAGGGTCGATCCTTTTGGTTGGCAAGGTGCAAACAACAATGATCCGTGGGAAACTTTTTCTTGGGAGGACAGTCTTGGGAATCATGGGGGAAGTAAAAGTTCTTATTTATGGAAACACATTATTGACGAAGTTTCAGAAATTATATCCTCAGGTACATCTCCACAAGACGATAATAAAGTATCTCTGGACAATAAGACTATTACATTCCCCAGTAGTATTAATAATTTTGTGGCAAAAATTTATCCATATGTAAAACCAGGCGAAGATAGTTTTTTGCTAAAAAAATATATACCAAAAACATCTTTTGTTGCTGAATTGTACGACCAGATAGGAAATAAGATATCCGAATTTGAAAGCCCATTAAAAATATCTATAAGAATAGATCCGAAATATTTGGTTGGAATAAATGTTGATAGCTTAAAAATATATTTTTTTGATGAGGTGCTTAATATTTGGAAAGAGGAGATTGGAACCTTTGATAAAATAAATAGCGTGATATCAACTACAATCAACCACTTAAGCAGGTTTGGTGTATTTGCTGATAAAAATATACTAGAAACAAATGTGGATATAACGGGATCAAATGAAAATGACTGGTACACGGAATTTCCAACAGTAAGCTTTACTACTAACAATAATCAAGATATAGAATTTACACTATATTCCACAGACGAAAGACAAAGTTGGAATAAATACACGGGCCCATTTAAAATACAAAAAGAAGGTATAACAAAACTTTTATTTAGATCACAAACCTTGGGAGGTGATATGGAACAAGAACGACATGCTGCAATTGGGGTTAACACACAGGGAAAACACACAGAGAAAATAAAAATTGTTGGAGCAACATTTACAATCAATGACTAGGTAAATCTTCTCTACTTTTTAGTTTCCAAACAAACGGAGACTACTTCTGCCATAGCGTTTATTAAGTCATTTATAATATCCAAGGCCTCGTTGTACTCAAGTTTTCTAAAATTATGGGGGAAATAATGAAAAACAGAATTTCTTCCCCTTTTCCACGCATCCCATAAACGCTGAGCAACATTTTTACCACCCTTGGCGCCCTTGCACACTTTGTTATATATACTGGAATTTCCCTCATAACTTGGATTAAGAAGTCTGCCTATTCTTATCTCATCCCCGTAATATTCATCTTCAGAAATGAGACCAACATCCCAAAAGAACCTTTTTAAAAACCCTTCATAAGCTTTAGCAAAAGGAAAAACTATAAAAGAATAGTCAGATATATCTGATTTTTGTTTATTTTCGTAAACAAAATTAAGTATCATCTCCCCATCTTCTACTAAATCTCTTATCTCCGGAGCCATATAACTCCAAAGTTTTGAGTTTCGGGCAATGACTTGCATACAATGAAATGATAAATTATTTAGAAATTAAATTAAATAGCTTTATATATTTAATAATCTACGAAGGTTGCTAAATCAAAAACTTCCGACTGCAGATATTTTACAGGTATCAAAATGGTATCAAGACTATTATTTCCGACATTCATTTTTTCAATAGACACGCCAGACACGCCTGAATCTAAACTTGCACTAAAAGTTCTTTCAACAGTACCCCACCCCGGCCTTACAAATATTTTTACAAACTCTTGTGACTCCATACCATGTGTGTATTTAATAGCTACAGACTGCTCTTCTACACCACCACCGCTTGTAACATCTAATTTTTTTCCAGACTCCAAACTTTCTAGACATTTTTCTCTACTCTCACATGCATATTTGAACATATCCCAAGCACCACCGTTTGAAATTATTTTCAGGACGACTCCTGTAGAGCCAGATTTTGCTCCCTGAACATTTTCATCAACACCTTCTTTGGACGAGAGAAACCAAAAAGTGGTTGGAATACCTGCAAACACTAAAACAATAATTAATGGAATTAAAAAACTCTTCTTCATACTTAAATGAACCCATAATTTAATTTTTGTGTCAATAGTTTTCACATATATTTACCGAAATCCCAGCAATAGCTTAAATGATATATAATACGAATATGAAAGAACCAAAAGTAGCATTAGCCCATGAATTTTTATCTCAATTTGGTGGGGCAGAAAAAACAATAGAAGCTATAGCTGAAGTTTTTCCGGAATCCCCAATATATACAGCCAAATATGACCCTAGTAAGATGCCCAAAACAATAACAGAAAGAGAGGTTATATATCCCAAAGGATTATTTAATAAAATCTCTGAGAAATTTTTCTTTTTACTGAGAATGCCAACTATTTTTGAGGATTTTGATTTTAGAGACTACGACATAATAATTTCCAGCGGAACCACTTGGAATAAAGGAATCATCACAAAACCTAATCAACTACATTTTACATACATACACACCCCTCCAAGATTTTTGTATAAATATTCTCAAGAGACAACAAAATGGCAAAAACCGATTCTTAAACCTTTTTACAGCTATCTTGTAAATTTCTTAAGGTTGTGGGACTACTCCGCTGCACAAAGACCTGATTACATAATTACAAATTCTGAAACAACTAAAAAAAGAATAAAAAAGTTTTATGGGCGTGATGCAACAATAATATATCCACCTGTAGAAATTAATTTTGAGATAAGCAACAACATGAAAAAGCTGGAAACACCTTATTTTATATCAGTAGGTAGAATGTCAAAATATAAAAATTTTGATCTTTTGGTTGAAACTTTTAACAGAATTAAATATCCACTAGTTATGATTGGAACGGGCCTTGAAGAAGAAAAGTTAAAATCTATGGCAGGAGAAAATATAATTTTTAAAGGAAGAGCTGATGATAAAGAAAAACACGAGCTTCTGGAGAACTGCTTAGGCCTAATAAATCCCGTTGTTGATGAAGATTTTGGTATTGTTCCTATAGAAGCTATGGCACACGGAAAGCCAGTTCTAGCCCATAGATCGGGTGGGCATTTAGAAACAGTGATAGAGGGTGAGACAGGATTATTTTTTGAAGAGGCCACTGTTGAATGTTTGTCAGAAAAATTACTAGAGTTTGATCAAATGATAAAAAATAAAAAGTTTGACCATGAAAAAATAAAGAATCACGCTCAAAAATTTTCAAAAGAGAGATTTCAATCCGAGCTTAAAGATTTTGTAAGAGAGAAATGGGAAGAACACAATAGAGATGCCTGAGCTTCCAGAAGTACATACAATAGCAAATGATTTAAACAATAATATTATTGGTTATGAGATTAAAAATATCAAAATAACCAAGAACTATAAGATACCAGAATTAGTAAAAAAGAGACTCTCCTCACTTTTAAACAAAAAGTTTATAGAAGTTAAAAGAATTGCAAAAAACATAGTTATAAAACTATCAGAAAATGACTTTTTAACCTTTCACCTAGCAATGACTGGTAGAATATTATTAACGTCTGATAAGGATAAAAAAGATAATTGGGTAAAAATTGTGTTTGAAATATCAAAAAACGATGACGTAAAGTATTTAAAATTCTGTGATATGAGACAATTTGGAAAAGTAAATGTATTAGATGAAGCTGGGATAAGAGATTTAGAAAATAAATATGGGATAAGTGTTCTTAATAAAAAAATAACTCCCGAAGATTTTCTAAAGACTATTCATTCTAAAAAAACAAATATAAAAAACGTGCTATTGGATCAAAGTATTATATCCGGTCTTGGAAATATATATGCAACTGATGCCTTGTTTCTTGCAAGAATAAATCCAAAAACACCCACACAATCTATAAATTTAAATGAAAGTAAAATTTTATTAGAAAAATCTAGGGAAATTTTAAACGAGGGTATAAAAAACAGGGGCTCTACTCTACCTGACAAAATGTATGTTGATATATTCGGAAACAGCGGCCATCAACAAAATTATTTCAAGATTTACGGAAAAGATAAATGTCCAAGCTGTGGTACTAAAACTATTTTTGAAAAAATAAATGGGAGAGGAACCTACTTCTGCCCTATTTGCCAACCATATAAAAAAGAACCATTGAAAAAAGTGAAAGTGAATGAAGGACAAAAACAACTTCTTTAAAAAATGAAAATAATAAACTTAAAACTTACAAATGTAAGAAATCATGAAAATTTAGAGATAGGTTTTGATGAAAACCTAACCATGATAACCGGAAGAAACGGGTCTGGTAAATCTACAATACTTGAATCTGTGCATGCACTTTCTACAGGAAGAACAAAATCCTCAAGATATGACAAAGATTTAATACAGTACGGGAAGGATTTTTGCACCATAAATGCTGATATAGAAACGGATAATGACGCTTTTAATATGGAGTTACAAATAATAAAAAGTGAAAAGTTTGAAAACGCGTCTATTAAGAAAGCAAAGATTAATAAAGTAGTAAAAAGTATCCAATACTTTACAGGAATATTTAACTCCGTGCTTTTTTCCCCACAAGATATACAACTAATAACAGGATCCCCATCTGAAAGAAGAAGATATATGGATGATATGTTATCTCAAACAGATAGGGATTATAAAAAAAGTTTAAATGACTATGTTAAAGCCGTAAGACACAGAAATAAATTGTTAGAAAAAATAAACAAAGGTTTTGGTGGGCACGATGAAATAGGTTTCTACACAGACCAAATACTTGAAAACGGCACTACACTGCAACAAAAACGTGAAAAAATGTTTAAAGAAATAAACCCAGTAATTTTTGAAAACGGTCTTGTGCTAAATGGTAAAAGTACAGAGGTAAAAATAATATACAAAAAGAACGAGATTAATCGCCAAAGATTACAAGAATATGAACAAAGAGAGATTGGTGCAATGACAACTTTAATAGGTCCACACAGAGATGATTTTGAAATTATTTTTAATGAGCACAATGTATCTAACTTTGGATCTAGAGGAGAACAAAGAAGTTGTGTACTAGCTTTAAAAATTGGCGAAATTGAATATATTGAAAAAAACAAAGGAGATAGACCTGTTCTGCTACTTGATGATATATTCTCGGAGTTAGATGATACTCACCAAAAAGCGGTGATTGAAAGTATAGAGGGAAAACAAACAACTATAACAAGTACTGCAACAAGTGACTTTATAAATATGGAAAACGCAAAGGTGATAAACCTTCCTCTGGAATAAGAAGGCCTCCAAAAATTTCTTCTTGAAGAGGCCTCTTTACTCTCTGACATAAACACTACAAACAGACCTTGACCGGGGCCTTACGTCTATCCTCGTTTGATAAAACTACTGATACATCAGTTTTATCTGGAATTTTAGAGTAATTGATTTCAAGCTTGGCATAACCAACTCCCCATCCAAAAAGAAATCCCTTCGCATCCGGGTTTTTTGCGAACCCTATTTCAGATGGGCTTGAAATAACAGGTACCGTCTTAATAGGCCTTCCCGAAATAATCAGGGTTATCTCGTCTCCATCTAAGTCTTCCTTCCTCTTTGCTAAAACGATGACAAGTAATTCATTACACTTATTTACGGAACCGACAGTGACAATCTGATCCTTTAACATTTACGCTCCTTTTCTATTTCTATGTAGTTTTTAAGATATCGCACCATGTGATACATAATCACATCATTCTAATTGTGATTGGCCTTGATCTCAGTTCAATATCTTCAGGATCTTCGCTATCATGGACTTTAATAACCGAATTAATTGATAACTCAAAACCCAGATAACAGGGATCTAGGTACACTTTAGTATAACCAGCCCTCGAAGAAGGAACACACCCCCAATTTAATTCCCATATATCATCAATTTGACAACACTTTATCTGGTGATTCCCATTGTACACCTCAACCCATGTCCTCTCTTGGGCTTCTTCATCTCCTAAGACCAGAATTTCAACATAAGGTTTTCCTTTTTTAGGAATTACACAACTAACAAAAAGCTGTTGAGTATTTTTCTTTTCTACACCCATTTCTATCTCTCTTTCTACGTAACTTTGAGATATTATACCAACGGTGAGCAACCTTATTTTCACTTTGCGGGAAATATGCGATAATTATTTTATGTACTTTCCTGAATACTCTATCACCTCAAAAACTCTTAATAACATAGCTATAATTGAGTACGGAAAGTCTGTTATAGAAAACACCACAATACTCCCCTCTTGGGAATCTCAACTTAAAAAAGATGCTATTGTTAGAATAGTTTATGGGTCTTTACAACTTTTAGGGATAAACACAAATCAACAACTAATAAAAGAATGTGTTGAAAATATAAACCAAACCCCTGACAGAGAAACTTTAAACATTATTAAAAGCGTCTACCTAGTTAACGATATTTCAAAAAATAGAGATTTTGAGGAAGTAGATTTAAAATACATCCATAAAACTCTTACTGAAGGCCTTGTTCCAAAAATCAAGCAAGGTGCTTACAGAGGATCAAAAATTATAGGAAAAACAAAACCCGAAGAAATATTGGCTCAAGTGGTAAGTCTTTTTGATTGGCATAACAGTCTAGATGCAAAAGAAACTCATAAGATTATAACAGCTGGGATAATGAAAGCGTGTTTAGAAAACATACAACCATTTGAGGAAATGAACAGCACGGTAGCTGATTTAATGACGTACGTGTGTTTAAAAACATCAGGGTACGGTTTTAGAGATTTGATATCAATTGAAAATTACTACAGGAATACTAAAGCTGATTATAGAAATTCTCTTGATTCCATAGATCAATCTGACCAAGATTTAACAGAGTGGTTAGAATATTTTACAGAGGCATTAGCATCAGAAATCTCGACCGTTTCACAAAACGTCAAACTATTAGCCAAGGATACAAAAATTGCAAAAGCAACTGGAAGAACAAAGGTGAGTACGAGACAGGAAAGAATTATAGAATACATGCAGGATTACGGGGTCCTGCAAAACAAAGACTTTTCTAGAATTTTCCCCGACATATCAGAGGATACTGTTCTAAGAGATTTGAAATCTCTGATAGATACAGGTATTGTGCAAAAGACCGGAAGTACTAAATCATCTAGATACGAGCTTAAGTAGTTCCTATTTAGAATAGTAAACTTTACCCTACCTTAGGATATAATAGGCCTATGAAATTTAGTGAACTATCAAAGTATTTTCAAAAACTGGAAGACACTACAAAAAGATTGGAAATGGTTGATATACTTTCAGATTTAATTAAAAATCTGAATGTTGAAGAAACCGATAAAGCCATATATCTAGCATCTGGTTATATTGGAGCACAGTTTGAAGGGATAAAATTTAACATTGCAGATAAAATGATGTTCAGGGTTATTGAACAAACTTTCTCCACCGCCAAAAACCCAAACATAAAAGATCATATTCATGAGTTATATGCACAAACAGGAGATTTAGGAAACGTTGTTTTTGAATTTAAAAAAAATGACAAAACTAGCAGGGATTTAACTATAGCTGAGGTATATTCAAAACTTATAGATATATCTCAAATAGAGGGCTCGGGGTCACAAGAAACAAAAACAAGCAAAATATCAGATCTAATAAAAGACGTTGATGCTCTATCAGCCAAACATATAACAAGAATAATTTTAGGGACGATGCGTCTGGGATTTACGGAATTAACGATAATAGTCGCGTTGGCAAATTTTTTAAATGACAAATCTCTAGCCAAAAAAATAGAAGATAAGTACAACATACATCCAGATATAGGTCTAATAGCTAAAAAAATAAAAAGTGACGGGATACACGGAATTGACAGTATAAAGATGGAAATAGGGGTCCCTGTTTTATCACAAAAGGCCCAAAGAGTGAGTGGGATGAAAGAAATTATGGAAAGGATAAATAACGTTTGGGCCGAATTTAAGTTTGATGGTACGAGAGTTCAACTTCATTTTGCCAAAAAAGGTAACTATGATGAAAAATGTAACAGTGATAACAAACCCCAAGGAGATTTGTTTGGCGGTATAAAAGATGAAACGTTAGTAAAAACGTACACAAGAAATTTAGAAGAAACAACTCATCAATACCCTGAAATTATAGAGGCTGCCAAAATACAAATAAATGCAGATTCAGCTATATTAGATGGTGAAGGAATTGGTTACAACAAAGAAACAGGAGAGTTTTTACCCTTTCAGGAAACAATACAAAGGAAAAGGAAATACAACATTTCTGAGGCAGCAAAAAATATTCCTCTTAAATATTTTGTATTTGATCTTTTGTATTTAAACGGGGAACCAGTAACACATAAACCACTGTCTGAAAGAAGAAAACTACTCTCCTCTATCATAAAAACTGGGAATGTAATTGAGGTAGATGATCATCTAGAAACAACAGAGTTTGAAAAATTAGAAGAGTATTTTGAAATTGCAAAAAACAAGGGACTAGAAGGAATTGTGGTCAAAACCCCCGAAGACCCGTACCAAGCCGGGGCTAGATCATATTCATGGATAAAATATAAAACTGCCGACCAAAAACTTCTTTCTGACACCGTAGACTGCGTAGTTCTGGGCTACTACCACGGTAAGGGAGTTAGATCCAAGTTTGGGATAGGGGGTTTTCTAGCTGGCGTTTTTGATGATAAGAACAATACTTTTAAGACAGTGTCAAAAATAGGAACGGGCTTAACAGAGGACGATTTGAAAGCATTAAAGGCAGCTTGTGACAAAATAAAAATAAAAGAGATGCCTAAAAATGTTGATGTTAATAAAATGTTCACACCCGATGTCATAGTTAGACCCGAACTTGTAGTCGAAATAGGTGCTGACGAGATAAGCATATCTCCATCACACACAACAGGATATGCCTTAAGATTCCCAAGGTTAATAAAATTTAGGCACGATAAAAAACCACAAGACGCTACAACTATTGAGGAAATTAAAAAAATTCATAGAAACCAAAGAAAATAAATGACAAACCCAAGAAGTATATCAGACATAATAAATAGCAAAAAAATGGGGAGAGATTATAGATGCTCTCATGAATTTCAAGCATATGGAAACAAACTAGCTGAAGAACTAGGAGACATAAAACATAGAACACTTTACATAAAACTAGCAAAAACTGAAGATAGAAGTATTCTTGAAGAAGCCCGAATATCAATCTTGAATTCCAAAAACGCAAAGACAAAAGGGCGTTTGTTTATGTGGAAAGTAGGACAAATTAAAAAAGAACGCGAAGATAAGAAAAAAGAGAAAAAACAAAGTGTTGGAAGTAAAAAATCTAAATAGTATCATTAAGACATAAATGATAAAGAAGATAATTACATACTATAAACTCCCTATCCTCATATCTGCTACTTTGGGAATAATGGTGGCTGCAATAGGAGTAGCAAAAAAACCCTTAGAAATATTTGAAATACTATCTGGAGTCTTAATAGGAACGTTTGTCTTAGATGTAGAGTACATTCTCTACTCCTACATGTTTGAGCCCACCAGCAATTTCGCAGTATCTATTTTTGGGTATATAAAAAATAAAGATATTGGTGGACTAATAGCTTTTATAAACGAGCATAAGGATGATGTCAAAGAAAAATCACTAAATAGTGCGCTTTTTCAGATGGTGCTCGCTCCGATAGCTTTGTTTGTTTCCTACTCTACAAAATCTTATTTTGCAAAAACATTTGTTCTGTCAATGCTTGCAAACTCTATATATAGATTAATAGAATGTTATTTTGAGGGGGATATTAAAGAGTGGTTTTGGGCTTTGAAAGTCACTCCTAAAAAGTCCTCTGTGTTGCTATTTATTGTTGTTCTCTTAGCCATATTGGTTTCTTGTCTTTTCCTAATATAGTGAATGTGTACGGAATTATAATAAGCTTATCTATATTTTCCTCAATGCTAGTTCTTAGATCATTAATAAATAAAAAAAATGAAGATGTTATGTGGGGAACGTGTTTTTGGTCTATATTCTACGGTGTATTGGGAGCACGTTTTTACCACGTCATTGATTTCTGGGCATACTATAAAACCAATTTGTTGGAGATTTTAAAAATATGGAATGGTGGGCTCGGGATATGGGGTGGAATTTTTGGAGGATTTCTTGGAGCTACTACGTATTTAAAAATTAAAAATCAAAGTATTATCCCTTGGTTGGATAGTATCTCTATATCAATTCCAATTGGACAAGCAATAGGAAGGTGGGGAAATTTTTTTAATAAGGAAATTTTTGGCCTACCAACCAAACTCCCTTGGGGAATATTTGTAGAACCCAAAAACAGGCCTAATAACTTCTCCACTTTCTCAAACTTCCATCCTTTGTTTTTGTACGAATCACTTTTATGCCTTTTATTATTTTTGATAATGATTTTCTTATACAAAAAATGTAAAGAGAAATATTTAGGAAAAGGCTTTTTTGTAGCCCTGTATCTTTTTGGGTACTCATTAATAAGATTTTCTCTAGATTTCCTAAGATTAGAACGGTGGGAGATATCTCTCGGCAACAATGTTTCCTTGAATGTATCTCAATGTATATCTATACTTAATATAGTAATTGCTTTGTTTATTTTTTATAAAATTAGGAAAAATCAATGATTTACATATCTTCAGATCATCGTGGTTTTGAACTTAAAAATTTTCTGGTTGAGAAATTAGAAAAAAATAACATAGACATAGTAGATTTAGGACCAAAAGAAATAAATCCCGAAGATGACTACCCAGATTACGCCAAATTAGTGGCGGAAAAAATACAAGAAAATCCAGAAAATATGGGCATTTTAATATGTGCCAATGGCGTTGGAATAAGTATAGCCGCAAATAAATTTGATGGGGTCAGGGCTGCACTATCGTGGGATCCGACACATGCAGAGTCATCAAGGAATGATGATGGTGCCAACGTGCTTGCTCTCCCAGCTGACTATATAACCAAAGAGGGGGCTCTTATCATAGTACAAAGATGGTTGACAACAAACTTCTCTGGAGAAGAAAGGCATATAAGAAGATTAGTTAAACTTGCTTCATTTGAGGAGCATGAAAAATGATAATACCCGCTATTCTTGAAAAAGATTTTAACGAAATAGAAAAAAGGGTCGCCCTGGTTGAAGGTCTTTCTAAAGAAGTGCAAATAGATGTGCTCGACAATACTTTAATAAAAGAGGAAACATTTTTAGATTTACCCAAACTTAACCAACTAAACACAACTGCTGATATATCAGTGCATTTAATGGTAGAAAAGCCAGCCGATTTTGTAGAAAAATATGAGAAATCTTGTCTGGATATGTCAATAAAAAAGAAGGTTGTGAGCATTTTCATTACTCAATTTGTGAGTGATGATAATTTAACTTCCTTTTTTGATGCATGTAAGAGGTTTAAATATATTTCAGGAATATCTGTAAACTACGATCAGGACATATCTTTACTAAAACCTATTCTAGAAAGAATATCTATAGTCCAATTCATGGGAGTTATACCTGGTAAACAAGGAAATGAGTTCATACCAGAGGTTATTCAAAAAATATCAGATTTTAAGGAAGAGTTTCCTAACGCAAAAACACAGATAGATGGAGGAGTAAATAAACAAAATATATCTGAGATATTAAAATCGGGGGTTGACAACATAGTAGCTGGTTCAGCAATATTTAATACTAGTAATCCCAGAGATGAGATGTTGGAATTTTTAAAAATTCTGGGCGATGAAAGGTAATTATGGAAAAAACAACAATAAACAAAAACAATAGAAGGCCCTTAATGGTCTGCTTTCTAGGAGGAGCAGCGTGGAATGAAAATGACGATCCCTATATACAAGCCAAGGCCACAGCAAAACTCCTTGCCGAAAACGGGTACGGAATTGTCAATGGTGGTGGTCCTGGCGTTATGAGAGCATCAACCGAAGGTGCACATGAGGGAGGTGCGGGAGTGCTTGCAGTAACGTATCACCCGAATAAACCAAAGAGACATTTTGAAGGTGCAGATCCGGAAAACAAATTTGACTTAGAAGTTAAAACTCTTGATTATTTTGACCGAACAAAAGTTATGTTACAAACTTCTGATATACATGTGATATTTAGGGGAAGTATAGGAACCCTCAGTGAGTTCGGCATGTCGTGGGAAAACTCGTACATACATGAGCCGAACAACAAGCCAATAATACTTTTTGGAGAACACTGGGGTGGCATTTTAAAAGCAATAGATGAAAACATGACTGTGAGAGGTGGTGAAACAGAGATACTTGAGATATGCACTACCCCACAAGAAGTTCTTGATTACATTAGATCTATAGAAGACAGTATTTATATAGGTTAAAAACAATAGCCACGCTGACAAAAGCACCCTAATAAATCCTAATCTTGGATTATTAGGTATTCTTGTAAAACGTGGCTATAAATAGTGACGTTGTTCAAAGTCTCGCGCTACCTTTTTCAAGGTTTTATTTTTTAAAAAAGAAAGGAGAAGGGGTATGGTAAAACCCCGAAGACAGCGAAACTAAGAACCAACAACACTGGGAGATTTTAACATTTCCAATCCTATAAGTCAATCACAACGGGAGTATTTAACAACCACAGTCATGATATACTTTTAATAATGCCCAATAAAGAAACGGTTAATAAATCAGATATAGAAACACTGTACAAAATATCTAACAACCTTAGACAAACTGTTATAGACATGCTGACCGAGGCAAAATCTGGTCATACCGCTGGGTCTTTAGGTACTGCAGAAATATTTACATCACTTTATTTCAATATCCTAAATGTGGACCCTAATAATCCATGCAAAAAGACTAGAGACAGACTTTTTCTATCAAACGGTCACATATGCCCCATTTGGTATGCAACCCTTTCTAAAAGAGGGTTTTTTCCAGAAACAGAACTTTGGAAATTAAGGAAGATAAACTCTAAATTACAAGGACATCCTAAAATTGGGTCCGTACCTGGGATAGAAAACACCAGCGGATCGCTTGGACAGGGCTTATCACAAGCAATAGGAGTGGCAATGTCATCAAAAATATCTAACCAAGACTACAGGGTATATTGTATAACTGGGGACGGGGAACTAAATGAAGGACAGGTATGGGAAGCAGCCATGTTTGCCCCAAACAAAAAGGTCAACAACATAACGTGGATAATAGACAGGAATAATATACAGAGCGACGGTGACACAGAAGACATAATGCCGTTAGAAAATTTGAAAAATAAACTTGAAAGCTTCAACTGGCATGTTTTGGAGGTAGGTGGGCATAATATAGAAGAAATAATTAATGCGTGTAATATGGCGAAGTCGATAACACAACGCCCTACTGTTATAATTGCCCATACAACACCTGGGGAGGGTGTTGGATTTATGGAGAATAATTATCAATGGCATGGAAAAGTCCCTAACAATAAGGAATCCGTCCAAGCCAAAGAGGAACTTAGTTCTATAATTTAGGAGGAATAAAAATGATAAATGATAGACAAAAAGCATCTTTGAGAATAAGTATTTTGCCCATTGTCGTTTTAATTAGTTTAGTGCTCGGGGTAGGTTATTTTCTACTTAAGGGAGAACTAAAACTTCCAAAGTTTAACAAGGGACCTACCTTTCAAAAAATTGAGGGCTTCCCAACGGTGATATATCTAGATGAGGACATTGAAAAAGAAAGAAAAGTTATAACAAGCGAACAAGAGCTTAACGAGTTCCTTAATAAAATAGATAAAACAGGACTTTTGACTGTAAAGGAAAAGATTGATTTTGATAAAAAAATTGTTCTTGCAGTTTCCACAGATACACATGAAGAAACGGGAAGAAAAATTAAAATAAAGAAAATATCCGAAGATAAAGAGAAAAAGAAAATGTTAGTTGAATTTGAAGAAACGGTCCCAGAAAAAGACTGCAACATGGAAAAAGATAAAAATATCGCAGTAGATATGGTTATTTTATCTAAAACCAACTACAGGATTAACTTTGAGAAAATTACAAAAGTAATCATGTGTGATGACACTGAAATAGAAAACGACGAAATAAACGAAGTGATAGATAATAAATAAAGTTTTTTACTGCCCTATGCTAAATTGTAAACTTAAATTAAATCAAGATGTTTTTCTTGAGGAGTCTGAAAAAAGATCCCCAAGAGATGCTTTTGGTAGTACATTAACCGAATTAGCAGGAAAAAACGAGTCTATTGTCGCTCTCGTGGCTGACCTGTCAGAGTCGGTAAAGTTGAAAGATTTTGGAGAGAAATACCCCAATAGATTCATTCAAACAGGCATAGCCGAACAAAATATGTGCTCTATATCAGCAGGATTGGCTGTAGAAGGAAACATACCGTTCTTAGTCTCTCATGCCGTTTTTTTAACTTATAGAGGATGGGATCAAATTAGACTCTCTATTTGCATGAATAACTTAAACGTAAAAATATGTGGGTCTCATGAAGGGTTTTCAAATGGACCAGACGGCGCATCGGCACAACCTTTAGAAGATATCGCCATTATGAGGGTACTTCCTAACATAACTGTAATAAACCCAGTAGATTACGAACAGACCAAAAAAGTGGTCTATGAGATGTCTAAACACAACGGTCCTGTTTATTTAAGGTATTCCAAAGCAGAAACCCCCAACATAACAACCGAAGACACCCCCTTTATGATAGGTAAAGCATACACACTTGTAGAAGGAACTGATATTACCATTGTATCTTGTGGGACTATAACATACGAGGCCTTAGTTGCTGTCAAAAATCTTAGAGAAAAATATAAAATAAATGCCGAACTTATTGCATCACCGACCATAAAACCACTTGATAAAGAAACTGTATTAGAGTCAGTTAGAAAAACCAAAATTTGTGTAACCGTTGAAGAACATCAAATAACAGGGGGCTTAGGAGGCGCCATCTCCGAACTTCTATCAGAAAGCTTACCCTCCCCTCTTCTAAGAATAGGGGTCCAAGACACATTTGGTGAATCAGGGAGCTACGCCGATTTGAAAGATAAATACGGTTTAAATTCGCACCATATCGAAGAAAAAATTATGAATTTTATGGGAAGGGCAAATAAAATTAGTAGCGTTTTAAAGGAAAGGGAAATAAAATAAAAATATGGATATTCTTACTATAGGAGATGCTGCAATAGACATGACTTTATATATATCTAATGCTGATGAAGTAAAGATACCTGGCACTGATGAATCACAAATTTGTTTTTTGCATGGAAGCAAAGTTCCTGTAGAAAAATTTTCTACAGCTATAGCCGGAAACTCCGTCAATGTGGCCGTAGGGTGTAATAGAATGGGGCTAAAAACAGGAATATATACAGAAATAGGTGATGATCAAAATGGTGAAAAAATAGTAAATGAATTAAAAGAAAAAGGTATAAATACCGATTACTGCATAAGAAACAGCGGGCAGGACACTGATGTGCACTCAATAATTGTTCATAATTACGAAAGAACTATATTCTCCTATCATGCACCTAGAAACTACCAAGTAAGAGATTGGGCAAAACCAACATTCATATACTACACATCAATAGGAGATGGGTTTGAAAAGTTTCAGGAAGAGCTAATAAAATACATTGAAGAAAATAAAGATATTGTGGTTGTATTCAACCCCGGATCTCACCAAATGAGAATGGGGTTTAACCATATAAAAGAATTTTTAGAAATAACAAGTATATTGATATTAAATCTTGAGGAAGCGGTTAGGTTAATTGGTGAAAAGCCATTACCAAAAATGCATATAGATTTGCAAAAGCTAGGGCCAAAACTTACAGTAATTACAGATGGAAAAAACGGGGCTAGTGGGTTTGATGGTGAAAACCTAGTTAAAGTCAGTGCTTACACCGATGGCCGAGATATTAAGGATAAAACAGGGGCTGGAGACGCTTTTTCCTCTGGTTTCATTTCAGCTATTTTTCATAAAAAACCATTAAAAGAAGCGCTTGGTTGGGGAGCTATAAATTCTTTTGGGGAAATAACGAAAGAAAGTGCAGGAACGGGACTATTTACAAAAGAAGAAATGGAAAAAACGGTTCGTGAAATAATATAAACGTCTTTTACAGTGTATAATTTTCTATATGAATACCAAAATAGTTAGTTTCATAGAAAGAAATAAACCGATATTCATAATAGGTATTCTCTTAACATCAGTGTTCTCTGCTCTTGTCATAGCTTACAGATTAAGACCTGGAAAAGAAACTGGGTTAAGAAAACTTAATGAAAGTGAAGCATCAAGGTACAGAGTACAAGAAGATGAATACCAAGAAAACGGTGAGGGCGAAAAAAAGCACGAGTATTCCGAAGAAGAACCCTATGTTGATATAGATAAAGTCTTTGGGGTGGTAAAAATATCTTATACAAAAGAAAAAGGTTTTAAACCCACAATCATAAGAGTGTACCAAGGACAAAAAGTAATATGGACCAATGATACCGAGGAAACTATTTATCTAAAACAAAGAAAACCAACATACCCTGAACTAGCAAACGACGTGGAGATACGCCCAGGAGCAAACTTTGAATTTCAAATGACTAACTTAGGTATATGGACCTATAAAGAACGTGACAACAAGCATGAGGGGTCTATAGATGTCAAAAAACTTCCAGATACTCTGCCTGAAATAGAGCAAGAAGATGTAGAACCAAAATTAGAGCCAGAACAAGAATTAGAAACAAAACCTGAGCAAGAGTTGCCAAACACGACACCAACAACTCAAGATGTTACACCTATCGAACAGGATGATCTGGTGAACTAGGGCAAATATCCCTTAAGGCACAATCCTCACATTTTGGTTTTCTAGCTACACATATATACCTACCATGCAAAACCATAGCTACCGAGATATTTCTCCAATACTTCTTTGGTAATAAATCCATTAACTCTTTCTCTATCTTTTTTGGATCTTGCTCTTTAGTCAAACCCAATCTATTAGAAACTCTTCTCACATGGGTGTCTACAACAATACCATTTGCAATATCCCAAGCTTCTTGAGTAATAACGTTGGCACTTTTTCTAGCCACACCTGGTATCCTCATAAGAGAATCCATGTCCCTTGGCAACTTGCCCTCAAACTCTGATATAACAACCTGACCTGCTTGTATCAACCTCTCCGCTTTACCTTTATAAAAATTAACCTGTCTTATTAAATTCTGAACATCTGACAACTTAGCCACAGCTAGTGCTTCCCAAGAAGGATATTTTTTAAACAATGCTGGTGTAACCTGGTTTACCTTTCTATCAGTAGTTTGAGCTGAAAGCATAACGGAAACTGCTAATTCATATTCATTTTTGTGAACAAGTTCCGTTTTAGGATTAGGAGTTTCTTTTTTTAAAATTTTTGCTACTTCTAAAGCTCGTTCTTCTTTTGTCATATTTATAAAAGGGAAAGCTGGTTATCAGGTGTTTCAAACTTTTTATCTAATTTTTTGCCTTCAACCTCAAAACCCATTCTTCTAATTAAAGATTTAAAATTATACTTCTCCAAAACTTCCTTTACCTTAATTTTATTTACATCACTATAAACACATTCGTCTAAATCTATGTGTAAAGGGACGTCTAATATTATTTTTGCCAATTTTTTACTCATTAGGGCTTGCTCATAACTCTCTATCAACTTTTTTCTCAGAGATTCTGGCTCTACACTTTCTATATTCTTGTATATATCTTCTAAAGTTCCATATTGTTGCAATAGCTTGGTAGCTGTAACATCACCAATACCAAAAACTCCTGGAATATTGTCGCTAGCATCCCCTCTTAACCCTTTATAATCAGCTATCTTCTCAGCACCAAAGCCCAATTTTTCATCAACTTCTTTTTCTCCCATCATGGAAACCTCACCCTTCTTACCTGGAACCATAATGACTGTTCCGTTCCCAGCTAATTGCCATAAATCCCTATCATTACTAACAATAAAGATACTTACACTTCCCTTAAATATTGTTGATACCGTTCCTATAACATCATCCGCCTCGTAACCTTCCACAACTATTTTTTTAATTTCAAAAGCATCCAATATGTCAAAAACTTTAGGTATTTGAACCTGTAAATCCTCCTCCATCGGCTTTCTTTGTGCCTTATATGCAGTAAATTCCCCAACTCTAAAAGTTGGCTCCTTTCCATCCAAAGCAGCTATCATGTAATCTGGTTTAACCTGGTCTAAAACATTCAATATCATTGATGTAAAGCCATAAACTGCGTTAGTTGGCTGACCATCGGGACCACGAAAAGATGTAGGTAGTGCGTGATACGCACGGTGCAGGAAATTAAATGTATCTATAATTAATAGTCTTTTCATTGTATTCTTGGGAAAAATGATGGAGGAGCCACAACTAAACCACCACTGAATGTTTGTAAAATTTTCTCAGATGTTTCTGGCATAAAAGGTTTGCACATTTCGGCTATTTCACGAATACTTGAAATTTCGTATTCCAAAATTTCCCTTAACTCTCCTTTATCTTCTATAGCCCATGGAGTCTTTTCGTTTATATGCTTATCTAAATCTGATAGTTTAGACCAAATGTACTGAGCTGCTTGGTCTACGCGAAATATATCAAAATATTGAGTAAATTCAGGTTTCAAAATACTATTCTGGCTTGTATTTACGTTAAATTCTATGGCGGATTTTTCGGCCATTTTTGCCAATCTAGCTACTGTATTGCCTAAACCGTTAGCCAAGTCTGCATTATAAACAGTTTGGAAATGAGAATCCGAAAAATCCGCATCCTCAACTATTGGACCATATCTCAAAAAATAATATCTAACAGGGTCAACACCATACTTCTCCACCAACTCCTTTGGAGAAATAACATTCCCCAAACTTTTGCTTATTTTTTTACCATTTAAACTTAAAAAGGCATTAACATAAACTGTTTCTGGCAACTCATATCCCGCCGCTTTTAACATACATGGCCAAAGTAAAGCATGCATTCTTGCATTATCTTTACCCAAAAAATGGACTATTTTTGTATCTTTATCCCAAGTATTAACCTGCAAACCAAATGTTAAATAGTTAACCAAAGCATCAAACCACACCCAAAGAACGTGGTCTTGATCTATTGGACATTGTATTCCCCACGGCAAATTCTCTTTTCTTCTGGTTACAGGAACGTCTTCTAAGTTATCTATAAAAGAGTACATTTCTTTATAACGTTGATTTGGCAACACAAAATCTGCGTTTTTTTCGTACAATTCCTTTAGAAAATCTCTAAATTCTGAGAACTTAAAAAAATAATTCTCATCTTCAACAATCTGTATTTCAGTATTTTGGTGCAGTGGGCACTTCCCTTCTACTAAATCTTTTTCCGTCTTGTAAGCTTCACAACCCTCACAATAAAGACCTTTATAAATATTTTTGTATATGTAACCGGCATCATAAACTTTTTTAAAAAAATCGGAGGCCGTTTTTACATGGTCAGCATCTGTTGTTCTGATAAATCTATCGTACGATATTTTAAGAGAATCTTGTTGCTCCCGATCTTTTATTGAAATATCATCAACAAACTCTTTGGTGGCTACTCCCAGCTTTTTTGCCACGTTATAAACTTTTTGTCCATATTCATCAGTTCCAGTTACAAAAAAAGTGTTTTCTTTACCGCGTCTTATTCTTTCAAACCTGGCAACACAATCAGCTAAAATTTTTTGGTAAGCGTGTCCTATATGAATTACATCATTAACATAATCTATGGCTGTTGTTATTAATATTTTCTTTTTCACAGTGGAATTTTAACATCTAACTAAGTTTTTTGGGATGTTGTATAAAAATTGGAGCAATATTGACCGGTAATGGACAGTGCTTACTTTAGAAAGCACCCTCCTCTACTACAAAAGGTTATTCATCTTCTCCCACCAATTTGCATAAATATTCCAATATATAACAAAGCAAATAAAGAAATATTTAGAACAGTAATAATATTAAAAGCTCTCATTAAAGCTAAACCAACAAAACCAAAACTTATCAAAAACCCATACTTTAAAGCCCTTTTATAAAGAATCCTCATATCAGTGAAGTTTTTGTATTTCTTTTTGTATATAGAATAGAACGGCAAAGATAGGGATACACCAACTGCCAGAAACAAAACCCCTAAAAAAATAAAAATCTCTTTATAAGAGCTTGGGGATAAACCAAAAAATAGAAAGTAAAACCATAAAACCCATAAAATGAGTGAAAAAATAATAGCCGATTTAATAAACCTGGGCATATCTTGATTTTACCACCTACTTTTGGTAAAATCCTCCAAAATAACCTATAAAAATAGAAAAGGAGAGACTATGGATAAAAAAGAACAGCTAGATAATCTTATTAAAAGATTATGTGAAGCACATTATGAAAAACGAAGTTCCCAAGCAGCATCAAAGAAAGATGATTTAAACAACATAGAAGGTCTCGTAAAAGTTATTATGAACCTAGCAGAAAATCTTTCTGACTTCCCAGAAGAAAGAGATAGATTTTTAGACCTTGCTTTTCATATACTACCTCACGAACACATGAGGACGATCTGGACAGTAATAAAAATTGCCCAACTCGCCACCCCAAATGGGGAGCTTGAGGAAAAAATATTTTGTTACATACTGGATTATTTCAATGCGAGGTTGGAAACGAAGAAATGTGCCAATTACTATAACATAGATATTAAAGAGCTTCTTGCTCTGAGGAGGAAACTAGGAGAAAAATAAATACCTCATAGGACCAGATCAAAAAAAGATTTGGTCTTTTTTATTCCACAAACTAATTCATTCTGCTAGAATAAGTCAGATGGACACACAAACAATAATAATATTTCTAGTTTTAATCGTAGCAGCAGTGATAGCTGTAGGTTTTTATTTATCATCCCAAATTAAAAAATCAGGGAGCTCTGAGGATACTATTTTGATGGAATGGTTAAAAGACATGAAAGGCACCATGGAAAAAAACACAGAAGTTATGGAAAGACAGTTAAAAGATCAGAGAACAACTTTAGAAGAGCAAATGAAAAGTCATAGAGATTCCATGAACCAACAAACCAAATTTATTTCAGAAAGACTTGAAAAATCTGGTGATGTCATAAGAGAGGTTCAAAAACAACTTGGTGGTATACAGGAGTTTGGAACTGATATAAAAGATTTGAGCAATATTTTGAAATCACCAAAGCTAAGAGGCGGTCTTGGGGAACAGTTCCTATACGAAATATTGGACAATTTTTTACCAAAAGATCTTTACAAAACGCAATATAAATTTAAGGACGGTAGTATTTGTGATGCTGTAGTTATAACAGATAAGGGACTTGTACCTATAGATTCAAAATTTCCAATGGAAAACTTCAAAGCGATGATTACAGCTGATGTACAAGCAGAAAGAGACAAATTTAAAAAAGTTTTTATATCAGATGTTAAAAAAAGAATAGATGAAATATCAAGCAAATACATTTTACCTGAAGAAAAAACTACCGACCAAGCAGTAATGTACGTGCCTTCGGAAAATGTTTATTATGAGCTTATTGTTAACACCCCAGAAGTTGAAGAGTATGCAAAACATAAAAATGTTGTCATGACTTCCCCCAATACTTTATCTTATTTCCTAAAAGTTCTTTTGGTTGCTTATCAACAACATGAATTACAGAAACATACAGGTGAAATACTTAAAGCTATTGCTGGAATAAAGGTTGAAGCTGGGAAATTTGGTGATGATTTAAGGATATTAGAAAAGCATGTATCGGATTCGTATAAGAGCATGGATGGGGTTAGAACTAGGTACACAAAACTTTTTGGAAGAATTGAAAAGGTTCAATCAATCGAAAAACCAAAAGAAGACGAGCAAACTAAACTTTTAGAATAAAGTTACCTATAACCCCTCCTCCTGGCCTCAAGATACTCGTAAAATCTGGTTATATATGCAAGAGGATTAACAATAAGATCGTGGGCGTGAACAAACTCTAACTCATTTTTAGTAAAACCCCTCTTGAAAAGTGATAACCCGTGCCATGGGTGTTTTTTACTGTTTTCGGGAGACACTCCCCAAAAATTATAAATCGAAAATCCCTCGCTCTTGAAATGCTTAATAGCTTCCCAATGCAGTAAATGTGCCGAAGGGACATCCCTATACTTTGTTAAGGAACCACTGTAATGATAAATAACTTGATTATTATGTTTTATAAAAATTGAAGAGGATATTGGCTCCCCATTAAGGTATGCCACAAACATTTCTGCTTTCTTTTCTTTTGAAAAAACCTCATATTCTTTTTTTATAAAATCAATTGAGTAAGCATTCCAACCCTGTCTTTTTACAGTATCCACATATACTTTTTCAAAATCATCAAAAAGAGAATCATCACTTACATACTTAACTTTTATGTTCATCTCCGCAGCTTTCTTCACTAAATTTCTGGTAGTCTTCCTCATATCCCTAAAAATTTCTTCCTCGGGCTTCTTCAAATCTATAATAACCGTAAGCTCAGCATCAGTGGCATGAGTCGGGGATGGTCTGAATCCAATATTTTTTAGCAAAACATTATTCTCACTGTTCTTAATCAATAATGGGCTGATCCTGGCAAAGTGGCAACTCGATTCCTTTACTTTATCAATGACAAAATTCTTGACTAAATCAACTACCTTTTTATCTTCCCAATTTATTAGTGGTGCGTGCCTCAAATGAATATACTTACCACGCCTGGCCTTAACCACTTTTATTGGTAAAAGACCAATTATTTCCCCATCATTAAAAACTCCCCAGTTTTCAAAACAATTTCCCAACGATCTCTCAAAAACTCCCCATTCCCAAGACAAAAACATAGTGGAATAATCAAATTTCGAAAGAGCTCTATCCCAAATTTTCTTATCTTCTATCTTGTTAATTTCCATAATATTTTCTTATAAGACTTGCCACTTTTCTTGCACTATCTTCCGTAATATTAATATGATTAGGAAGATTAACAACCATATTACAAACCTTTTCACTCTCGGGACACAAACCCCCGACATAACCTACAGCACCCATGTCAACCTCTTTTGGATTAATGGGAGTAGTATACCAATCTCCGATTTGGACGTTGTTTGCCCCTAGATATTTTACTAGACCATCTCTATCCTCTACCTTGAGAGAATATCTCAGAAGAATGTTGCCTGGTAAATATGAAAATTTTTCTACATCACGAATGTTCAATAACTCCTTTTCATAAATTTCCGTAATTTGTTTTCTATGTGCGTTTATCGAGTCGATGTCTTTCAACTGCCTCAAAGATAAACAAGCCAATGCGTTAGGTAGTAAGAACGGAATGTTAGAATCCCTTATTCCTTTTTTTTCATTCGGGGAGGTTGCTCTGGTAAGTAATCCCAACTTAGTTGAGACAAAGTGAATTAATTTACCGATTTTTAAACTGTAAAATTTTTTAATTAGAGCCCATATCAAGGGATATAAGAGCTCAAGAAATACCCACTTTCTTGGCGGGTTTTTTACTTCCTGATAAATCTGAACAAAATTATCTAACGATACATTTTTTGATCTTTTGTTTATCAATATCAATCCACCATCAACCCCAGACACGGCCTTGTCTCTACCAAAACTAAATATTGAAGCATCTCCGAACGAGCCGATTAATCTATCGCTATGTTTACCAAAAATTGTATTTGTACAATCCTCAATAAGAGTAATGCCTTTTTCTTGACATATTTTTTTAACATCATCTATACCATGGGAACAACCATAAGTGTATTGAAATAAAATTACCTTAGTCTTATCAGAGATCTTCCTTCTTAGATCATCAATGTCCATATTTCCTGATTTAGCATCTATATCCACATAAACTATCTTCCCACCGGACCAAATTACAGGGTTCACAGCCGCCACACAAGTATATCCCTGCACCAGAATCTCGTCGGTATTTTTTAAATTGAGTGATTTGAACAAAACGTACATCCCAGATCTGGCATAGTTGAATGTCCATGCCTTATGGTCATGAAATCTCTCTTCAAATATTTTGGCTACACGCTCCGAACAGGAACCGTTCAACCACATTGATGGTAAAAACAACAATTTGAGGTTAAGCACTAAATCCCCTAATCTGGTATTAGGGGAGAAAGATGTATATATCAATTTTTTCATTTGAGTTCTAGTTTAGAAAGAAATTTGCCACTGAACCTACCTTCTATCAGAATTATATCTTCTTTACCTACCTCCTTTTTTAGATAATTAAATATCGTTTTTTCACTTCTAAAAATGGACACTGTGCTATTTGTATCTAATTTTTTTAAAAACCTATCGGTAGTAAGTATTTTCAGATTATCCTTATTTGACGCGTTAAGTATCTTTTTATAGGAACTTTCCATATCCTTACCCAACTCTATCACACCTTTCGTGATGATTATCTTTTTTCCACCTTTTATTTGCTGAACCACATCAATAGCAGACAAAAACCCATCTACATTTGAACTATAACCGTCATTCAAAAATTTAGCTCCGTTCAGACCTATATGTGTGGACAATTTACCAATAACCTGATCCAAGCTTTCCAATTCCTCTTTTACTACATCTTTTTTTATACCCAAATCTAAAGACAAAGCAATGCAGGGTAATAAGTTAACTATGTTATGCCTTCCGATTAAATCTGAAACAAAATTTATATCCTCCCCTCCGCAACTTATCGTCACATCAAAACTATCAGATGTGGGGGGTTTCGTGTATTTCTTAATAAAAACATCGGCATTAGAATCAGTACCAGAATATAATACAGATCTGCATTTTACTGTATCCAATACTTTTTCATACCCCAAACAATCCTTATTAATGTAGGCACAACCATCATTTGGAAGTACTTCTAAAAGTTCGGATTTTGCTTTTATCAAGTTCTCCTGGGATCCAAAAAGACTAAGGTGCTGATTTCCAAGCCCTGTTAATATACCAAACGTGGGCTTGATCCAGTGCACAATATCCCGTATTTCTCCTATTTTATAGGCCCCAACCTCAAAAATAAAATAATCGGTGTCTTCCTTCAAATTTTTAGTCACACTCATCGCAACCCCAATGTCAGTATTTTGATTTTCATCTGTTTTTCCAACCTTAAAGGAAGAGCTTAAAATTTTGTATAAAAATTCCTTTGTGCTGGTTTTTCCAAAAGAACCAGTGACACCAATAAAAACAGCTTTTGATTCTTTTATCATGTCTGATGCTTGTTTGATAATATCCCCTCTTTTTCTCTTTACAATAGTCCCTGTATACAACACACCAACTATAACTGTAAGCACTGTAATAACAGGTGTTAACATCAAGGCACAAATCAGTAACGGGATATTTTTAAAAAAGGTGAAAGTAAAAATGAAATAAGATAACACGATCAGGGTGTGAATTATGAAAATATTTCTGTTCCTAACGCTCTTTTTAGGCAAATATATTTTTTCAGGAAAAAGAAAATATAATATACCCTTCTCTCTCAAGAATGATATAAGTCGATCAAATCTGTACTCTTTGATTTGAAAATAATAAGTAAGGAAAGATAGTTCAATATAAGAAAAAATTAAAAATATGAATACTAAAAAGGTTCGGGTCATCAATTTTCCTTTATAAACTTTTCAATTTCATTATAAACCCAATCTGGTTGAAATTTCGGAAGTCCGTGATTGCCGTGTTCACAGATAACTAATTTAGAATCTTTAACTTTTTCATTTAAAAGATGGGCATGGTTTAAAGGTACATAAGTATCATCTTCTCCCCATAAAATAAGGGTTTTCTGTTTGATTTCCGATAATATCGGAGTCAAATCCTGGGTTACAATTTTCCTAAAATTATTTTCCAGGTGGGGATGAGAAAGAACGTCTGATCCAGGATAAAAGATTTTATAAAATAATTTTCTTACAAAAGTTAATTTTGGTTTTAGATTTTCATACACAGGTATTTTAGTAAAGGCCTTTATTTTGAACCAAAAACCAGCTCCTAAATTTTCACTTTGGGAAGTATTTCTTTTGAAAGAAGGTGCACAGAGAATCAGCTTATCTGCAATATCAGGATATTTAGCAGACATATAAATAGAAAGAGCCCCTCCAAAAGAATGTCCAAACAGGATTACCTTATCCAACCCAATACCTTTTACAAAATTGACAACTAGTTCTGCGTACTCAGAAACCCCCCATTCAGGATCAGGATTGTCACTTTTCCCAAAGCCCGGAAGATCTAATACCACGGAAGTGTTGCCTTTTTTTAAAAGATTGTGCAGACTTCTCATACTTTCCAATGAACCACCCCAACCATGAATTAATAAAAAAGTACTCGCACCAGTACCTTCTTTCAGATAGTTAATTTTTTTATCTTTGATTGTTAAAACAGACATATCTAAGACCTCTTAATGTTAATCGGTAATTCTCCGATCCTCAAGTAAGTGCTCAAAGATTTTACCACTGGAAAATTTAATTCTCCATTCGTAGGAAAGAGTTTTGAAATAAATGGGTAAATAAAGTAGAATGCTTTCAAATCAAATAAATGAAAGGAGTTAAGATGGGTACTTACATAAGAAAGAGAACCGATGGTCCTGTTTGGTTAAAGGACATTTTTATCGTAGACGATGGGAAGCATATCAGCGCAATCCTTGAGGGTGAGAACATGAACAGTATCAAGGTATATGAGTTATTACCCAAAAGGAAGAGGGGTGGTGTTATTTCTGAGGGTAGGTTAAGAGTTGTAAAAAGTTTTGACATGGGCTGGCCAGCATCTTATTTGGTTTACATACCCAACAGAAAAAAGTATCCCCTGCAAGAAATAGTTTGTATCATGAGGGTGGTTTAAAAGATAACAGGGTTCTGATTTTTTAGAACCCTGTTTTTACTATAATCTCTCAAGGACAATCTCTGCCGTGCACCCAACAAACTTAGTCATCTCGCTTGATGGATGATTACGACAAAAGTCTGGCCTGTTGTCATAATCACTACAAACTCTTAAACCATTATCTAAGGTTATAAGCCTGCTACATTTAAATTTTGGCACTGGCTTGTCTATCTCAAGACCAGACAACCCAGAATACGAAAGAAACGGATGTTCCTTCAAAAAATCTCTCATTTGGTATAACCCTATACCACTTACACTAAAATCAACACAGCAGTTGCCACATTTTTTACAAGACATTTCCTTCTCCTTTCCTTTCACTGTTTAATAGTAGATTGGTGCTAATCATACTACAAAACAAAAATATGGTAACAACTAAACCGTTATTAAATCTGAACACCAATAATGTAAAATGGATAATGTGAAAAAAGAAAAAACTGAATTAAATGAAGAGCAGCTTAGGGCTATAGAACACAAATCAGGACCTGTTCTTGTCGTGGCCGGAGCTGGGACTGGAAAAACAAGAGTTATTACAGAGAGAATAAAACACCTAATACAAGAAAAAGGTTGTAACCCCAATGAAATACTTGCATTAACTTTTACTGAAAAAGCAGCCGAGGAGATGGTGATGCGCGTTGGGGATATAATGCCGCTTGGTTATGAAGAGCCGTGGGTAAGCACGTTCCACTCTTTTGCAGACAGAATATTAAGAGAAAGAGGCATTGAAATAGGAATAGACCCTTCTTATAAAATAATTTCTGGAGCCGAACAATGGATGTTAATAAGAAAACGCCTGTTCTCTCTTGAACTTGACTATTTTAGACCTCTAGGAAACCCTACCAAATTTATATCTGAGATTTTAAAGTTCATATCAAAACTCCAAGATGAAAATATAAAACCAAAAGACTTAGAAATGTATGTTTATCAGAGAACGTATGAGACTGATGAAGAAAAATTAAAGTATGAAGAATTGTCATACATATACACAGAGTATGAGAGATTAAAAATCGAAAATTCGATGATGGATTTTGGCAATCTAATATCGTGGTTGATAGAACTGTTCACGGCTCGCCCTAATATTTTATCCGAATACCAAGAACAGTTTAAACACGTGCTTGTGGATGAGTTTCAAGATACAAACTATTCCCAATATGAACTTATAAAACTCCTTTACCCCACCAACACAAAAAATGAAAATAGAAGTTTGCTGGCAGTTGGTGATGATTCACAATCAATTTACAAATTTAGAGGAGCAGCTATATCAAATATTTTGCAATTCATGGAAGATTACAAAAATGCGGAGATGGTAACACTTATTAAAAATTACAGATCTACACAAGAAATATTAGATCCAGCATATAAATTAATTCAAAATAACAACCCAGACACACTAGAGTCTAAACTAGGAATATCTAAAAAGTTAATTAGTGTACATCAAGAAAAGAAAAAAGACAGAATAATCCCAGAAATAATACATGCAGACATTGTTGAAAACGAAGTTAACATAATAATTCAAAAAATTGTAGATATATTGGCAAAAGAACCTCAATACACTTACAAGGATATAGCAATATTAGCCAGAGCCAACAATCATCTAGACCCTATCGTCATGGCTTTAAGAAAAAGGGGGCTTCCCTATCAATTAGTTGGCAACAGAGGACTGTATGACAGAGACGAGGTAAGAGATGTGATTTCTTTAATAAAAGTGGTTGTTGATACTTCGGATGGAATGAGTTTGTACAGGGTTTTAAATATAGAAAGTTTAGACATACCTTATGAAGACATATCTTACTCTTTATCTCAATCAAGGTTTAAAAAAATTGATTTATGGGAACAAATAAAAGAATCTGAAAATGAAAAAATCAAATTTATAATTGAAAACATAGAAAATGCGCAGAAGAGAATGGTTAAAGCTACACCAACGGACATAACATTTGAATTGGTAAATTCAATTAAATACATTGAGCAATTTCTAAAAGAAGAGACAGTGGAAAACGAACTGTGCATAAAAAACCTGAATCTTTTTTTAACAAAAATACAGAGATTTGAGTCTGATTATTACAACGAAGCAAGAGAGATACCAACACTTATAAATTTTATAGACTACCTTGATATGGTCATTGAGGCCGGAGAAAACCCCGCTCAAGCCGAAATAGAAGACATAGACACTATAAATTTAATGACTGTTCACTCATCAAAAGGTTTGGAATTTCCCGTAGTTTTTATGGTAAACCTTATTTCGGGGAGATTTCCCACCAGGAACCGCAAAGACACAATAGAGGTGCCTGAGGATTTAATAAAGGAAACATTGCCAACAGGAGACGAACATTTGCAGGAAGAAAGAAGACTTTTTTATGTTGGAATGACTAGGGCTAAAAAATACTTATTTATGACATTAAGCAAAAATTATGGGGGGAAAAGAGACACTATTCCAAGTGGTTATTTACAAGAAACAGGCCTAAAGATCCAAGAAATAGAACCAGATATAGATGTAAAGGAGAAGGAAAAACAAACAAGTATATTTGGTGTTGAAACGAGCTTTAGGGATCCAAAAATAATAAGAGGGGATGGGGATATCCCACCAAAAATAAGCTACTCTCAAATAGATAATTATCTAGCATGCCCACTTAGATATAAATTCTCCTATATTTTAAATGTCCCTACCCCACCAAACCATGCACTGAACTTTGGTAACACAGTACACAACGTTCTAAAAATATTTCACACTAAAAAAATGTTTGGCAAGGAAACTTCTTTGGAGGATTTGATGGATATATACGAAAAAGAATGGGTCCCTCTTGGTTATGATGATGAAGAACATAGAAAAAAACAGTTTGAGTCAGGAAAGAAGATCTTAGAAAGATACTACCAAACTAACAAAGATATTGATGTTCAACATATAGGTATAGAAAAAGAGTTTATTCTTGATATAGACGGAATAAAACTTAAAGGAAAAATAGACAGGATAGATAAACTTCCAGACGGAAGCGTGGAAATAATAGACTATAAAACAGGAAATTCTAAAACCCAAAAAGAGGTTGATAACGACGTTCAAATGACAATATACAAAATGGCTGCGGAAGAAGCTCTGAATATTGAACCCACTTTTTTAAGCTTTTATTATCTAGAAGCTGGAGAAAAACTATCCACCAACAGAACACAAAAACAGATAGAGGCACAAAAAAAGATCATTAAAGAGGTTGTAAAAGATATAAAGGAAAAAAACTTTAAACCGAACTCTGGACAAAGCTGTAGGTTTTGTCCTTATAGAGGGCTGTGCCCATTTTCAGAAAAAGAATAAATCTACAAAGGTAAATCTGTAAACTTTGAAAAGAGTTTTAAAATAGGATTAAAGTATTTAATGTGCGGGTGCGGAAACTCTACATTAATACCTCCAAACTTTTCTTTAAAATGACTAAAGCCGCCCCAATTTTTTGTGGCGGATGGGAACCTTGGGTCATCTTTACCCTCTAAATCCAAAACCTTATACCCAAGACCTTTAAAATATAAAATGGATTTCCATAATAATTCATAACCAGCTTTAGTTTTTAACCCAGCTCTAGACGTACCTCCTGTGGAATACAAAACCATATCATCTTGGCATAAATAGAATTTGCCACTTAAAAGGATTCCCTTTTGGTCGTAAGATGTAACTAAATGGCAATTTTTCCCATATATTTTTACTTTTGCTAATAAATCCTTCATTGGTTGAACATAAAAATGTTTTCTTTTCCCCGTCTCTTTAACTAAATCAAAATACTCAAGTAAACGTTCCTCTAGAGGATTTTGATAAAACCTAGTAACGGTCCCTTCTCTTTGTGCTCTTCTTATAGAGTATTTACCGCTGTGAGATATGTTATTCCAAAGCTCCTTTTCTGACTTAGTTAAATCAATATAAATTGTTGATGGTGGTATCAGGGGCTCGTTACTTTCTATGTAACCTCCCCGCTCTAATATTGAAACATCTTGTCCAACAAATGGCTCTATTTTGATAAATAATGGTTTTAATGATAAACAGTAATCCTCTATCTCCCGCAAGTCATTTTCATCTAAAAGCGGTGGTCTTTGTATTTTGATCACGGACCCTAAACATGTTTTATTGTAATATATATTAGTTCCGTTGGATGTCCTGTGTGAGCCCCAACCCATCTCCTCCAAATACTTTGCCCACCTATCACCTTGTCTTATGTCAGATTTAGGTATCATCTTAAAATATTAAGTAGTTTCCACCTAACGTTGTTTGCTAGTGTAAACACCTTATACAGGGAATCATTAATAACATAATCATAAGAGTTTATATAATTTACGTGATTCGCCCCAAATTTTTCTTTAAAAACAGAGAACCCGTAATAAGGATCACTTTTATTACTCATATCCTCAGCCGCTCCCCACATATCAAATAAATTACATCCCTTATTTTTTCCAAATTTTATTGCTTCCCAACCCAACAAACAACTTGCTTGCACATCTTTATCTCTTTCAGTGGATCCTCCGTATGGATAGTACAGGACATCGTCATACACAAACAACATCCAAGCAGAAAGCGGTTCGCCCCCATATTCAGCTATCAAAATAAACGCAGCATCCTTTTCCCTAAAAATCTTCCACGCCTTGCTCAAATAAGTTTTTGTTCGTGCAAAAAACTTTTGTCTTTGACCTGTCTCACGATATAAATCAAAGAATAAATCAAAATCCTTATCTTCAGTACTTGTTCTCACAGTCACTCCTTTTCTCTGTGCCAACTTTATGTTGTATCTGTGCTTTTTATGCATTCCAGCCAATAACTCTTCCTCACTTTTTTTCAAATCTAAGAAAAAGTTTCCTTTAGCAAACTCTTCCCTTGCCGATCTAACACATTTCTCTTTTAAGATGTTCTCCGCTTTTTCCGCCATATCACTATTTTTTGTAATATTAGGAACATCAAAATGAATAGCGACACAATCATTATCTATTAAGGATTTTTTTAGTGTCTCAAAATCAATGTCAAAGGGATTAACGCGAGGACAATAAGCATAATAATTATTTGAAAAAGGTATTTTGTGTTTTGTATAGAGTATTTTTCCAGATCTCACGGCGGGAGTTCCATAGTCGTTTTTAAATTTCTCCCAAAGCTCGGACTGTAATACATGCGTTTTCATGAGGAAAGTATAACATTGACGGCACAGCTAATGTAGGATATTTTTATACTAACAACTTAATATCGCCCTAAATTTAGGACGGGATCAAAAGGAGTACAGGTTCGAAGATATCGGGCCTAAATAAAGAGCCCGCTTTCAAACTAAGGTTTGACGGGCTCAAGATCTAAAAATCCCCAAACTCGTGTTTAAACTTTCCCTGAATTTTATCTATGTAATGTTTTTTATCCACCAAGAAATACGAACCGGCTCTCAAATTTTTAAGTATTACATTAAGTCTTCCCTCTTTATCAAACCTTCTCACCGAAACATGAACCTTTGGGTTTTTCAACAAAGTATAGGTAAAACCACTCTCATGTAACCTTTTAGCTAGATCGTAATCCTCACCAAAATTTACGTTTTCTCTAAAACCACCTATTTTTTCAAAAGAACTTTTTTTCACACAAATAAACACACCTATTGCTCCTGGGTTGGTTTTTTTTATCATCTCTAACATAAAAATATTCATAAAAAGATATATAAATTCATCTACAGGTCTATCAGAAATAGGCTTGTTCCAAGTAGTTAAAATATCAACACTGGTTTCCTCTATAACTTTGTTTATCCTTTCAAGAAAATCGTTTTCTATCATAACGTCAGCATCAAAAAATATTAGATAGTCATTTTTTGATTTTTTTGCAGCATAGTTTCTTTGAAAGGATACCCCACGCTCAGGAGATTTAATAAAAGAAATTGGATATTTATCTGAAAACTTCATCACCTCATCTTCTGTTTTATCTTCAGAACCACCGTCTACAATAACGGCCTCAAAATCCTTATGTGTCTGCTTCTCCAAACACCCTAGTATCCCACCAATGTATTTTTCTTCATTTAATGTTGGTATGCAGATACTAAAACGCATTTAATACCTTATAAAAATTGAACCAATCCTCCGCACTCAAATTTTGGGCTCGGAGTGTTGGTTCTATTTTACCTTTTTCTAATTCATCTTTCTTAAAAATTTTGTTCAACATTTTTCTTGGATTTGAATAAGCTTTGTGTAAAAATCCCTCATACTTTCGTACAAACTCTGATGGTAAATCAATGTTTTTCAATGATAATTTCAATATACCACCATCTACTTCCGGAACCGGCCAAAAATCTTTGGCAGGGACTTTTCCTAAGTAATCAACATTAAAAAAAGTTTGGGTAAAAGAAGACATATAAGAAGAATCTGGTGCAGTGCTTTTAATTTTTTCAGCAACTTCCTTTTGTATTAATAAAACAGCAATGACCGGCCTGTCTTTCATTTTTATAAGTTGGTGAATTATTGGCGAAGTTATGTAATAAGGAACAGATGCTATTACTTTAACGTCACCTTCTGTAGAAAATTTAGGTAACCATTGCAAAATATCATCATAATGAATCTCAAGGTTACTTATGTTTTTATATTTTTCCACAAGCTCTAAGTACAAACGCCTGTCTAACTCTACTGCATGAAATTTTTTGTAAGGAAGTTCCTTAATAAGCGAGGTCAGAATACCTCTCCCAGGGCCTATTTCAACAACAACATCGTTTTGGTTAATTTCCAAGGCAGATACCATTTTTTTTGCAACCGTTTTATCAGATAAAAAATTCTGACCAAGTGTTTTGTGCGGTTTAAACATATATTAATTTTACATTAGATATCAACAAGATGTTACAATAGTGGTATGAAAAAAAAGGCCACTATATACATCTTAATCTCATCACTAGTATTAGTATCTCTGGCAATATTTTATATTTTAGTTATTTCCCCAAATGAAAAAGATAAAAAAGAAATGCGGGGCGCACAACAAGAGAAAGTTCTAGAAAAAACAGAAAAAGAAGTAGGAGAACAAGAACCAAAAGAAGACGACGTTGTTTTTTGCACTCAAGAGGTAAGAAGATGCCCTGATGGTAGTTTTGTTGGAAGAATCCCACCCAAATGTAATTTTGCTCCGTGCAAAAACCCTACTAATCTTAAGTAAAAACTATTTACAAATCTCATAAAAACACGCATTATTTTAGTAGCCCTATGATTAATATTTTTAAAAACCCAAATGGTTCTTTTGTAAAAATTAAACGAGAAAATATCACACCTGTTATCTCTGCTTTATCAATATCATTTTTGATATTTGTTATTGCACTTACGAGAAATAATTATAATAAATCTGAAAAACACAATATACTCTCTGATCAATCTAAAGAAAGTTTTACACAACAGTCCAACATAAAATATCAGAAAAATAGACCAACATATGTAGAAGGACAAGTAGTTGTTAAATACAAAGACAGTGAGTTAAAACTATCTAGGTCCAGTGATAGAACTAAAGCCAATCAAATTGCGAAATCAGTAAATTTGGAAAAAATTAGGTCTGTTAAAGGGATGAACGTAGAAACGTATAAAATAACTGACAGTAAGAATGTAGAAGAAAAGGTAAAAGAACTTAAAAAAGATGACCGTATTGAATATGTGGAACCAAATTATATTTACTACCCCACCTATACACCAAATGATACCTTGTACCAAATACAGTGGGCATTAGAAAACACAGGCCAATCTCTATTTGTTGGAAATAACGGAACAGTAGATGCAGACATGGATGTAAACGATATGTGGGACATAGAAACAGATCACGGATCAGATATTATTGTAGCCGTTATGGATACAGGTGTGGCTATAAATAACTCAGACATGCAAGCAAATTTGGTGCCTGGGACTGGTTTTACGGAAGATGGCATGGGTCTGGTTCCACCTTACGATAATAACGGCCACGGAAGCCATGTGGCTGGGATAATAGCTGGTGTTGTGGATAATTCAAGAGGTATTAGTGGTATAAGCAGACACGGCAATGTTAAAGTTATGCCTATAAAAATATCAGACAAAGATGGGGTTCTTAGGTTGGATTATGTTTTAACAGGTATTAACTACGCACAAAGCAATGGAGCACAAATAATAAATATGAGTTTTGGAGGTCCCATTGAGTCCGAATTATTTAAAGAGGCAATAAGAAATTACCCGGGCTTGGTAGTCGCTGCAGCAGGAAACGGTGGTTTTGATGGTGTTGGAGATGATAATGACAGCACTCCCGAATACCCCGCTTCATATAACTTACCAAATATAATATCTGTTGCAGCCACCAACCAACACGACAACTTAGCAACCTTCTCAAACTACGGTGTAAGGTCTGTTGACGTAGGTGCTCCTGGTGAATTTATATATAGTTTGATAGGACAGTTGTTACTAACAATAGATTTTGATGCTCTTGTCCCACCAGATTTAGGAGATTTGTTTGAAGTTTCGGGAACACACCCTAACTGGGGAACTATAGAGTATGGTCAAGATAATGTAGCATTAATAACAGATACAAATACTATACCATCTGGAACATACACCCCAGAATCTGATTCTTACATAACTCTAGATTCATTTGCTATAAATGAACCCAAACAGATATATATGAAGTTTTTTTATGATTGTGACTTACCAGAACCCGACAACACACTCTCATTACCTAAACTATCTCTTGAAATTTATCAGGGTGGGTCTTGGAAAGAGTTGTTTGCGAACAACGAACCTTCTGTGAATGTCGCATCAGTAGACCTTACTAAATATGAACCATTAGATGACAACATTAATTTAAGATTTCGTTGGCAAACAGGCCCTGTCGATTTAGGAGACCCGGGAACATACACTGGCTGTGTTATTGATGATATACAAATTGTTGACTCCGGAGCATCTGGCGGTGCTGTTGTACGAATGAGTGGTACATCAATGGCCAGTCCTTATGTGGCAGCTGTTGCTGCCATGGTCTGGGGCAAAAATCCAACCATATCTCCAGAAACTGTTAAAAGAATAGTTTTAGAAACAGGAGATATTGTGGGAGATTTACCAGGAAAAATACTTACAGGTAAGAGAGTAAACGCCCTTAATGCGTACAGTGCTGACCCAGAAGATTTCAATGACGGCGGTGATGTTGGGGAAGGAGATGACCCTATATATGGAGGCAGAATTGTCTTCCACCCTGATAGAAGATGTCATTGGAAAAAACCCGAACCAATAGAAAGAATACAATTGAAACCAGCAGTAGAAAACGGTGTAAAAGGGATGCAATTAACTTGGGTTCAGGTTGACGCTGATAAAGTTGATATAAAAATTGATGATGGCACAGGAAAATATCCTTGGAAAATATCAAATACAGAAAATGACGGTCATGAATTTTTAGCCAACGTAGCTCCTTGGCAAAATATAATTATAAAACCAACCAACCATTGTAAAAAAGGAGATGAGAGTGTCGCTGTCAGTCTTAACAAATATCCTTATGGTTGGCATAAAGCTACAGCTCTAGCTGTAGCTAATAACAACCCAGTTCAAAGTGGTGTAAATGCTAGTGCTCAGAGTAAAACACACACACAAAACGGTGTATTAGGAGAATCAACCCAATCAGTTCCAGACACAGGAAGTGAGGAGTTGCTGCTTATAATCATATCTTCTATTTTGACGGGAATAGGGGCCTACTATATACAAGACGGCAGATCTAGAACACTTGCCTTAAAAGATTTTGAAAAGAAATCAACAAATAAACTCTAGATTAAACGGTGAGCGTTGGTAGTTTGATTATCATAAATCTCAGTGTTTTATCTATTCCCAACTAAAACTGTTGCGATCATATTCCAAATCATCCAAGAAATCTTCATCTGATTTATTTCCCCTAAAATGATCATTAAAATCTAGGCCTCTAAAATCCACTATATCCTTAGGAATTTCGGATATAAACCTACTTGGAAGATTTGTCTGGGTATTACCAAAATATAAACGGGATCTTGCATTGGTCATATAAACTTTATCCTTTGCCCTTGTAATTGCTACGTAGCACAGACGTCTTTCTTCTTCTAAATCATCGTTATCTCCTACTGAGTTTGAATGTGGAAATAAGCCTTCCTCCATTCCTATAATAAAAACAGTTGAAAATTCTAAACCTTTTGACGCATGTGCAGTAAGAAGAGTTACCTTATCTTCAGTAGGTTCTCTTGATTCGGAAGCATCTTCGACTAAAGAGACACTTTCCAAAAAACTCTCTAAATCCACAAAAATGGAAGCTACTGTTCTTAACTCTTTAATATTTTCAACTCTACCTAGGGCTTCTTCGGTTCCGTCATCAAGCCACTTTATATACCCAGTATCATGCAAAATCTCATCCATCAACTCAAGTGTTGAAAGATTGTCTTTCTTTGAAATCCATTTTTTAATTGGTATTTTTGCGGTATTCTCAATCTCATCCAAATCCCAACCATTATCTCTTAATCGTTGCGCGGTCTTTTGGCCCACTCCCCTTGTTGGGGTATTTATAATCCTATCCCAAGACACAGAGTCCTTCGGATTATGCACTAATCTTAAATAGGAAATGATATCTTTTATTTCTTTTCGCGAGTAGAACCTAACACCCCCAAACATTCTGTAAGGTATACTATTCTTTATGAGAGCTTCCTCAACAGCACGTGATTGAGCGTTGGTTCTGTATAAAACTGCAAAATTGTTAAACGATTTTCCTAACTTGATACCCTCAGATATCTCATTCACAACAAACGCTATCTCCTCGTTACCACTGGACCCAGAAAAAACCACAACTCTATCCCCACCAGCCCTATCTGTCCACAAATCTAAATTTATGTGAGTAGAGTTATGCTTAATTATTGATTTTGCGGCCTCCAAGATGACTTCGGTGGATCTATAATTTTGCTCTAAATTGTAAACAACAGCGTCAGGATAATCATGTTGAAAATTCAAAATATTTCTAAAATCGGCCCCACGAAAGCTGTAAATAGCTTGGGACATGTCTCCAACAACAAAAAGGTTTTTAGATGCATCCGACAATTGCTTTATAAGAACATACTGTGCCTTGTTTGTATCTTGATACTCATCTACAAGTATGTACTTAAACATATTTTGATATTTCTCAAGAACTTTATGCTCTGTATCAAACAGCATAACAGCAAAATATAGCAAATCATCAAAATCCAAAGCGTTGCTGTTTTGCAACCTTTTCCTATATTCTGGGTAAATTTTTGCTACAGTTCTTTGATAATACCCTTGAGCATAATTTTCATAATCCTCGGGAGATATAATTTCTGACTTTGCACTTGATATAGTCTCTAAAACTCCTCTTGGGTGGAACCTTTTTGAATCTATTCCAAAATCTTTTATTATTCCCTTTAAAACTGAAACCGAATCATCAATATCGTATATAACAAAAGAAGGTGCTATTCCAATATTAAACCCGTCTTTTCTTAGTATTTTTGAGCAAATAGAGTGAAATGTCCCGCCCCAAGGTAATTTGAATGATTTTGAAACTATATTACTAACCCTTTGTTTCACTTCGTCTGCAGCTTTATTTGTAAATGTTACACAGAGTATATTAGTTTCGGAAATATCGTGGTTTTGAACTAAATTAGCAACTCTATAAGTTAAAACACGGGTTTTACCACTCCCTGGACCCGCTACAACCAGTGCGGGACCGTCTACATGTTTTACAGCATCTATCTGCTGAGGATTTAAATCTTTAAATAAATTAGTATTTTCTGGCATTAAGCTATAATAACAAACTATTTGAACACCACTAGACAGTAATTTTACATTTATAGAACGGTGCAACAAAATATACAAAAAACATAATATAAGGAATGGGAATACTAGAAACTATAGTTTTCATTCTTAGTCCATATGTTTGGAAAAAACACATATTAGAACAGTGGTAATAATTCAACAAATTGTGAAGAGAAGGCCTGCTGTTTATTGTAGGAATTGGGTCTTTTTTAAATTATCTAATAACAATTTCAGATGTATCATCATCAAGGCACTCTCCTACTAATGTTTTTGGGAAATCTACTATATTCAATGCAGAACAGCTACATGTCCCGTTGCCATCGTGAACTATTTTCCAAGCACCATTGACTTTGGCTGCAAAAAGCATCCCACCAGACGCTTCATCTGAAAAACTAACTCCACCAATGACGTAGTTCCCTTCTCTCTTTGATATTGTAACTTTTATGTTCTCAGTTTTTTTCTCGTATTTTTGAGCTAATAATAAAGTTAGTGTTTCTACAATACTCTCATTACTTTCATCGACACTTTTTTCTTCTACGTCCTCTTTTTTATCTAAATCAGCGTCTTTTATTTCTTCTTTAGTTTGATTTGAATCACTCTCCTTTTCCACATCAGATTCAGATTTTTCCTTTTTTGCTCCTGTATCTTCTAAATCTCTAACATCAGATATAGCGTTAGTCGATTTTGACTCCTTAGAATGAGTTCCAAACCAATAAGCGCCGGCTATTAACACTAACACGACCACGAATACAGATAAAATGGGTAATAAATTATTTTTGTTTGGTTCTTTCATAAGGAGATTATGCCAGAATAGTGCCAAAAATTCAATTAAGAATTAAAAAACTAACAATGGGTGCTCAACCGTGATACCAAAAGTGGAGAAACCATAATCAAGTAAAAACAACATATCAAATTTTCTATTCTCACTTTTTAAAACAACTCCTATAAGTTCAACCCCCTCATTCTTAGCGTATGTTACTAAACAATACCCAGCTTCTTCTGTATAACCCGTTTTAATACCACCTACCCCAGGGTACGTGGTTAACAAGTTAGTTTGGTTCTCAAGATATATTTGTTTGTGTTTCACATTAGCATCTAGCGTAATCTCATTAGTCGCAACGATTTTTCTAAAATTCTCTTTCCCCATCGCATATTTTGAAAGTTTTACCAAGTCTATAGCAGTACTATAGTTTCTATCATCAAGACCGCTTGGATCAAACACTTTTGTACCACTCATACCAAGTTCCTTAGCCTTCATATTCATCCATATAACAAAGGTGTTCACGCTTCCTGCTACCCCTTCTGCTATTGCATAAGCAGCGTCATTACCAGAATTTAACATCATTCCATATAAAAGCTCCTCCAATGTATAAACTTCCCCACTTGTTATGTTCATCGTATTTTCACCTATACTAGCAGCTTTTTCTGTCACAATTATTTCTTCATTTAAATTTTTATGTTCTAGAGCAACCACTGCTGTTAATATCTTTATCACACTGGCTACTCTCATTTCCCTAGACGCATCTTTTTCATATAGTATTTTCCCACTATTAATATCAACCAAGACGGCACTTTGAGCAGATATTTCCGGCGCGCTAACTGGGGGTATAATTTCATTTGGGGACCAATCTGACGTCAAATTCTCTTTTGTTAACAACGTAGAATAGTAATTATCTCTAGACATGTCTTTGGTAAACACATCCCCTTCTTTAAATATTTTTTTAAAAAATATTAAGCCAGATACAAAAAATGCTACAACAACCAAAACTGCCCTGAGAGTAATGTTTTCTTTCTTCTTAATATATTGCATACAGGTCAAATGAAGTTTATGTTATTATATAGCGTGTAAGTTTCCCTAGGCAAAAATTAGGGGGTTATAAGGAGAAAATATGATTAAATTAATAGATTTTTATGCAGATTGGTGCGGTCCTTGTAAAGCTATGGCTCCTATTTTTGAAGAAATAGAAGCAGAGTATGCTGATAAAGTGACTTTTGAAAAAGTGGACGTTGAATCAGATAATGATTTGGCGGCACAGTTTGGAATAATGAGTATACCAACATTTGTAATTCTAAAAGACGATAAAGAAATAGATAGAAAACTAGGGGCTATGCCAAAAGATATGTTAAAAAGCTGGCTAGATTCACACATAAAGTAGTATCATTAAAATATGGAAAATAAAACTGCCCAAATAGCTATAAACGGATTCGGAAGGATAGGTAGAGCATCCTTTAAAATTGCTTTAAATAAAGGATTAAACGTTGTTGCAATAAACGATATAGCCAACCCTAGGGTTTTAGCACATCTCCTAAAATATGACACTGCCTACGGTGTATATGATAAAGATGTTTGGTTAGAAGAAGACGGAAAAATAGTGCGTTTAGAAGAAAATGATGGGGGGAAAGATTTTTTCAACACAAAAGGAACAGAAAATTTTATAGTTGTTGACGGCAAAAAAACAGCTATGTTCTCCGATAAAGACCCTGCTAATCTTCCCTGGGGAGATCTTGGTGTAGACGTGGTCCTTGAATGTACTGGAAAATTTACAAAAGATGACACCGCTTTAATACATCTTTCTTCGGGAGCCAAAAAGGTTGTAGTGTCTGCCCCAGTAAAAGGCGGAACTATCCAAACCTTTATGATGGGTGTTAACGATGCTCAATATCTAGGTCAAAATGCAATATCAAATGCATCTTGTACTACAAACTGCATATCCCCAGTTCTAGCAATTATAGATTCAAATTTTAAAATATTAAAAGCTGGGATGAGCACAATACATGCTATAACAGCTAATCAAAATGTTGTAGATAGCCCGCCATTTGGAGAAAAAGTTGACATGAGAAGAGCAAGAGCAGCTGGCTATAATATTGTTCCTACTACAACAGGTGCTGCAGATGCAACGGGTGAAGTACTACCAAATTTAAAAGGAAAATTTGACGGGACATCTTTAAGAGTTCCAATAATAACGGGGTCTATTGTTGATATAACGGCTTTGTTAGAAAAAAATGTTACCAAGGAAGAGGTAAATAGAGCTTTTGAAGATGCTGTGAAAGATCCAAAATATTCAGACGTTGTCAAAGCTACTTACGAGCCACTTGTATCATCAGATATAATAGGTGATCCGCACTCCGCAATAGTTGACCTTTCCATGACTACAGTCATAGATGGAAATATGTTGAAAATATTTGCTTGGTACGACAATGAGTGGGGATACAGCTGTAGATTAGTAGATATGGCAATAATGATGGTGTCATAAGCATATCTTGATGTTAGAATAATTGTTATGAAAACATTATCCGAAGCTCCTATAAACAACGGTGTTAGAGTTTTTGTTAGATGTGATATAGATGTTCCTATTAACAACGGTGTTATAGAGGAACCCTTTAGATTAGAATCATCCCTAGAAACATTAAAATATATTATAGAAAAAGGTGGTATTCCTATAATAGCGGGACATATTGGAAAACCAAAAGGAGAGTATGTGGAAGAACTCAGCACGAAACAACTACTCCCCTATTTTACAGAAAAGCTAGGACCGCAAAATTTTGAACTGTTAGAAAATTTAAGGTTTAATTCGGGAGAGGAAGAAAATGATGAAAAATTTGCGGAGGAACTTGCTTCAAAAGCCCAGATTTACATTAATGAGAGCTTTGCAACATCACATAGAAAACACGCCTCAATAGTTGGAATAACAAAATTTTTACCCTCATACGCTGGTTTTAATTTAGAAAAAGAAGTTTCTTCATTAAAAAAAGTTATGGAAAATCCCGATAAACCACTTTCTATAATAATCGGGGGTATAAAACTAGAAAGTAAGCTCCCAATGGTTGAAAGGTTTGAAAAAACTGCAGATTTTATTATGTTAAGTTCAATATTATCTGCCAATTGGAACAAAGAAGTTACTCAAAATATAATACTGTCTGATAATGCCACTGAGGATTCTTTGGACATAGACGAAAGCACAATTAGAAAATTCACAGAAGCCATAGATAAATCTAAAACAGTTTTGTGGGCGGGGCCTTTAGGAAAATACGAGGAAGAGCAGTTTATAACAGGAACAAAGAGGATAGCTCAAAAAATAGCTGATATGACACGAGAAGGGAAGCTTTTCTCAGTCGTGGGTGGTGGTGATACAGTAACAGCAATAAACAAGCTAGGGTTACTTGATAAATTTAGTTTTGTTTCAACTGGAGGTGGGGCTATGTTGGACTTTCTATCAGAAGGAACTTTGGTTGGGATAGAAGCCCTTAATCAATAAAACTATGGCAAAAACATTAAAACCTACAAGAAATGACAAATGCACGGGGTGTGAAATGTGCGTTTTTGAATCTCAAAGACAATTAAAGAAAATAGGTCTTGAAGAATCTCTTATAAGAGTTTTTAGGGGTAAGAATGAGAATACAAATACCGTTACGTTTGATATAGAAATAGATCCTAGGTCAAGTGTTCTTGATACCGAAAAAATAGCCACTGTTTGCCCAAGAGAGGTACTAGAGGTGGTAGAACAATGACAGACACTAGTGTAAAAAAAGTTGTAATTGTAGATCTAGAAAACAAAATATCTGAAACTAAAAGCTTTACTGATCTAAATCCCTATTTTGGTGGTACGGGTGTTGGTCTCAAACTTTTAGAAATCTACCACGACAAAAACCCATTAATATTCTCTGTTGGGCCTTTAAATGGTTTTTTCCCTTTTGCTTCTAAAACATCCGTTGTTCTGGATAATAATGGGGCTATTGAAGATATATATATAGGTGGAAACCTCTCAACAAGAATAAGGTTTGCAGGAATAGATTCTATATTATTTCATGGCAGGTCAGCAGACGAGACCATTATAGAATTACAAAATACAGATGTTTTATTTCATGCTAAAGACACAGATATACAATCGCTGGGACTTCCTGGAAAGAGATCTCACATGTATATAAACAAGGACAAATTACAAGCAGATGGATACTTCACTACTCCAGACCTTTATCTAGAAAACGCATTACTAGATAGAAATATTGTTGGCCTATCGATAACAGGAACTGAAACCTACACAGTTGATAATTTTGAAGATTACAAAAAACTTTATGAAAACATTATGGAGATGAGTGACGATCTCAGAGTTATTAAGGAGGGCTACCCTTCTTGCTCCAACTGCCCAATGGGGTGCAATAGATCTAAAGTCGGCGAGATAGGCGGCAATGTGGTTATAAATAGTCTTGTTGCATGCCAATTTGCCGATAGAATATATACAGATATAGGTATGGTCTTCTCTTGTCTAAATACATTAGGGTACAACTACACACATGAAGATATAGAAAACCTTCCTAAACTTATAGAAGAAACAATTAAAAAAATATCTGAATTATGAAATACGTTATAGCAAACTGGAAAATGAATATGGGATCAAAAGAGATATTAGAGTGGTCAGGAGCGTTTAGTAAGAGATACAAAAATATAAAAAAGGACTGGAAAAAAAGAAAAATAATTGAGGAAAGATGGCCCCGTGTAATAATCTGCCCTTCTCTGATATACGTCCCCGCAATGTGTGATATAGCTGGAAAAATGGGCGTAAGTGTTGGTACTCAAGACGTGTCTTCTTTTGATAAAGGAGCTCATACAGGAGATATAGGTGCTTTTCAAATAAAAGATTTTTGTAAGTACGCAATAATAGGTCACAGTGAAAGACAAGAAAACATAGAAGATGTCATAAAAAAACGAGACCTGTGCTTAAGAGATAAAATTACCCCGATCATTTGTTTTGTTAACCCAGCCAACTTAATATCTCTTTACAAAGATGGTTGCATAATAGCATGGGAGAATCCTCAAAATATATCTGTAGGAGGGGTTTACAGATCTGAGGAACCTGAAAAAATAGAGGCCATTGCAAAAGAGATAAGAAAAATAATACCCACTGAAACGCCCCTGATATACGGAGGATCCGTGAACGAGAAAAACGCCTCCCAAATATCCAGAATAAGAGAAATAGATGGAGTTTTAGTAGGAAACGCAAGTCTTGATTCAGAAACATTTACAGATATAATTCGATATTACATCCAAGATTAGTTTTCAAATATCTAATGAAATACACTGATATATCAAAACAACAAAAAATTTACATAAAAATGGCAACTGGGAAAAACAGAGGTGTTGCCAAAGTATTTTTACTTATAGGGATTTTAATTTTCATAGGTGTTCTTTTCCTATTGTTCAAAGATCCTATTAAAAAAGCTTTTAATCCTATAAAAATAGTGGGAGGATCTTCTCGATCAAAACTAAATTTTAAACAAAGTGATGGTAGGACAAACATTCTAATGCTTGGATCTGATAAAAGAAACTTGGGGGCTGAAAGCGGAAGAGACACCCTAACAGATACAATACTGATAGCATCCATAGGTGCTGTAGATAATGATGTAGTGCTAATTTCTTTACCAAGAGATCTTTGGGTAAGTAACTATAAATTAGAAAACGGGTACATATACTCATCAAAAATAAACGAGGTATACACCAACGCTGGTATAGAAGAGTTAAAAACACAAATGGAAAATGTTCTAGGAATTCCGATTCATTACCATGTAACAGTTACTTTCCAATTATTTGAGGAGGTTATAGACACCCTTGGAGGGGTGGATATAAATGTAGAAAAGGCCTTTACAGATTATGAGTACCCAATTGAAGGTAAAGAAGGAGATCTATGCGGAAAAACTCAAGAAGAAGCCGACGAGATAACGAAGAAAATACTTGAAAACAACGGGTCCTACGTAGAAGATAATAAAACGATAAACTTCCTAACAATATTTCCATGCAGGTATAAAACAATAACGTTTAATCAAGGTATACAAAATATGGACGGTGAAACTGCCTTGCAATACGCAAGATCTAGACACGGGGACAACGGGGAAGGAAATGATTTTGCAAGATCAAAAAGACAACAGAAAGTAATAATGGCAATAAAAAACAAAGCGTTATCTGTAAATACATTGTTAAACCCGGTCAAACTAAAGGAACTTTACAATCAGTATGTATCAAATGTTGAAACAGATATTGAACTACAAGATATACAAAACTTTTACCAACTCTCACAAGACTTAGAATTTGAAGATGTAAAATCTATAGTTATAGATACAGGGAATAACGCTGACGAGGGCGGTCTGCTTTATCACCCAACAGATACTACTCTGTATAAAGGTGCTTGGGTTCTTGTTCCGCAAGCAGGAGACTTTTCCCAAATACATGCATATGTGCAAAAGTATCTTTTCGGTAATAAGTAAAATCTCTCTGTTAAAATAAACCAATGATATATATAGTCCACGGTGAAGATATATCAAAATCTAGAATAATGATTCAAAACCAACAGAACAAATGCGGATGTACGCGTCAAGAAATATCAGTTTCTGAGGTTACGCCAGAAAGCTTATACGAAATGTGTTGCTCTAACGATCTGTTTGGTACACCACCCTTTATTGTTTTGGATATATCTGGTGCAGGAAGAATGAACCTGGAACCATATATAGAAAAAATAGAAAAAATACCAGACCAAACAACCCTAGTAATTCTTTCAAATAAACAACTTACAAAAACCAACATTTTTATTAAAAATGTTGGAACACTTAAAGCCAAATTAAATTTAAACGAACTTAAGCCACAAAGTAATATTTTTAAATTTGTAGACTCCGTTTTTTATAAACGTAGAGAAGATGCTTATTTAGAACTATCTAAACTTATTAACGACGGGGTTTCTCCCTTTGAGATAATGCCCATGATGTTCTATGGTCTAAGAAGCATATCCACAGCTAAATTTAACAGCCCGTCGTACAATAAAACCTCAGGTTTTGTAAAGAACAAATCTCGCAGTCAGTCGCTTTTATTTTCAGAGGAACAGCTAATAAATATCTACGAAAAGTTTAGAAAACTCGATATGAAGTCAAAGCTTAGTGAGATTGATGAGGGTGTGTTGGTTCCACTAGCAATAGAAATAGTGTTAAACTCTTAATAATGCCATTTAATACTAGTAATAAGAAGGTATATATTAAAGATAAATCTTTTGACCCAATATACAACTCGGTAAATTATAGTTTCTTGTTTAAAACAAGGATATTATCGGGACTTTTAATGTCGCTGGGGTTTATAATTCTTGGAACTCAAGTTGTGCTACCTTTAGTTTATTTTAAAACCCAAGATACGGTTGTAAAACCTATGGAACAAACAGTACTTGGACTAGCAACAGGATTTAAAGATTTTACTTTCACAGAACTTGAAAATAAGGGCGGGAATGTTCCACAAGAAGAAAGTGATATACCAGAATATTTCTATATAACGATACCAAAGCTGGGGATAAAAGACGCACTGGTTAAAAGTGAGTACGATGGCCCAAGCCCAGATAACTTTATAGGACACTACAAAGGATCTGCTCTACCCGGAAAAGCTGGAGACTCTTTTATATATGGGCACTCTGTTTTACCTTGGTTCTTTAATCCAAAAAACTATAAAACTATATTCTCAACACTTGGAAATTTAGAAAAGGGTGACAATATTCTTATAAAATACAACAACAGAGAAATGGTATATATTGTGGAAGATAAAGTTGTTCTAAAACCTAATGATGTCTTCCCGCTATCTGGGTGGAAACCAGCATATTTAAACAAATCCACAATAAGCTTGATGACCTGTTGGCCTGCTGGAACAAAAACTAACAGATTGTTAATAAGAGCTTCTTTAAAAGAGTAATAAACTTATAATCCTTTAGATACGTTTTTTTCAAATGCCCCTAAAGCTACTTTTCTTGGATCTTTGTAAACAAAGATCATAGTAAAAGCAAAGAGCACGAGCGACAATATCAAACCAACAGTCACTCTAGTTACTCCTGTTTCAAGGTTTGCACTAGTAGTCGTCTGTTGGACAGCAGTAGTTGTCGCAACCTCATCATCAGACGTTGTAGCATCAGTCCCCGCTAAAACTTGTTTATATGATGCGTTTGGTTTCGCATTAGCAATAGAGCCAAACACGGTCTTGTCTTCAGAGCGCACTACGGAAGAATCCGTAACAGGCGCTCCCTGCTCATCTTCTTTCACAACGACGTTCGCAGATGAGGGATCGGAGAAACTATCAGATTTGTCGGACCTGTATGTCATAAGATAATAGGCAGCACTAAAAACTATTAGGGATATAGACAAAGTCAGAACAAAGGTGCTAAGACCTTTTGTCTGCTGAGATTTTAAGCTATAACTATTATTTTCCATAGGCAGGATTCTTTAATTTATTAAAGAAATCTATATCAATATTAACATTCAACGGCACTGCCCTGTCAAGTACTGAATTTGGAAGAAAAAAATCCCTGTCTAACTTTTTCATGCCAACAACTAACCAAATGAGTAATGCTGATAAAACTATTGCTGAGGTTATAAATAAGTTTTTCATTATTTGTCCATTATGAATGATTTTACCTTTATATTTAATGTGTCATCTACCTCACCAACTGAATACCTTACTTGCTCCACCTCGTTCAATTTAGCAGAGCTTTCTAAGCCCTGTATCATATCAGTTGGGCTACCGTTTCCTATTAAACTAATATTCAACACCACGCTAAATTCCTTGTTTTCACCGAAACTTACCTTGTCCATAAAATATCCGTTTTTACTAGATATGACAGATATGTCCACAAGATAATCCTGAGCTCTAAATTCCGTTGGAACAAAACTATCTAATAAATAAATATCATCTTTTACAAAATCTACTTTCTCCTTTAATTTTTTCAATTTCTCTACATTCTCTTCCATAGAAATATTACTTGTATACAAATCATCTATGAGTGTGAGATTAGATATTAATATTTTTGTAACTGGATATAACCCTAAAAAACCAAAAATAATTAAGACCGAAATTCCCCAAATAATGTAAATTCTGGCAGAGATAGACTCGTTTGAAAGAATACGTCTTAACGAGTTTAGAATATTATCTTTTCTGTCCATTATTTAAACCTCCCATGAATAGATACATTGTAAGCATCTTTTTCGGTATTCATGGTTGCAGATTGAATCGTTACATCTGTAACCAAACCCCCTTCAATATATGCAGTAATAAGTTTGGTAAAGGATACGGCATCGTCAACAGAAAAAACCATAGTAAACCCATATTGATCGATATCAAGCATCTTTAGGTCTATGTAATCTCCCTTTTTTTCCATAACATATTTAAACTTGTCTAAAAAAATCTTCCTACTATTCAAAAAGTTTTTGTAAGCAACTGTCTTCTCGTCTATTTCTTTTGCCTGTACCTCTATATCATCGTAAAGACTCATTTCAGAAACTAACTTATCTTGCCAACGTTTTTGATAATTAACAACATAAGAAAGGGCAAAATTCAATAGCAACACGACAGCAAAAACAACACTCACTACAGTGATTATATTTCTGATCCATTTTATCAACGGCCCAGCATAACTCGGTGAAATAATATTAGTTTGGGAAAAAGGTATTAGATTAAAACCCTCATCAACAGGATCGTGACTATTACTTGGTCTTTCTTCCTGAGGTACGCTTTGACGCTGTGGGTTTTTCTCCACCTTCTTCTTGAAGATTGAGGGCAGCAATTTTTCTAGCATATATAGATTTTACCCTATTTGCCTTATTTTTATGAATAGTTTTTTCCTTTGCAGCTTTATCCAAATATTTCTGCAATAAAACAAATTTTTCCTTCAAAGAGTCTTTCTCTTTAGCCACTATAGCCTTTGATAGAGACTTTCTTGCGGACTTATATTTTTTATCCCATTTATCATTGTGGGCTTTTTTTCTAGCCGAGGATCTAATATTCTTTTTTGCTGACTTAGTATTTGCCATAATCGGGTTGTATAATATCATAACTGCAACAAAGTAAAAAGTACATTATATGGATACAGAATGGAAAAAGAATCTAAAAATCTAAACGGGCTTTTGTTTAGAACCCAAAACACCATACTTTCTGCTGCAGTTATACTTGGTGTAACCAGCGGTATCAGTGCTATTCTAGGTCTAATTAAAACGCGCCTACTAGCTAAATCTTTTGGTATTTCTAGAGAATTAACTATTTTTTATACTGCTGACAAAATACCAAATTTAATGTACTCAATACTTATATTAGGAGCGATATCTACCGTATTTATACCTGTTTTCACTGGACTACTTAAAAAAGATGCGGATGGTGCTTATAAAACGGCGTCTTCAATAATAAACTTCACCCTTCTATTTTTTATACTGATAGGAACGGTGATATTTCTTGTATCCCCAACCATAATAAAACTCCTATCTGTAGGAACATTCTCAGAAGAAGAAATATTATTAGGATCTAACATAATGAGAATAATGCTTGTTTCACAGATATTTCTAGTTCTAGGAAGTCTTTTAACGAGCGTCCTTCAATCGTTTAAATATTTTACTATCCCCGCCCTTGCGCCCGTTTTTTATAACATAGGTATGATATTAGGGATTGTATTTCTATCCGACAGGTTTGGAATATATGGAGCGGCAGTGGGGATACTTATAGGATCTGTTCTCCACTTTTCTATACAACTACCCCTCGCAAAAAAAACCAAATTTAAATACTCTCCTATTGTCAATTTCTCGGATCACAATTTTAAAAACATATTTAATTTAATACCTGCCAGAATAATAAATGTTCTTATATCTAACGTTACACAAACTATAAATAATAGCTTAGCTATCTTAATATCATCTTCTTCTGCTATATACCTAAGATTTGCAGACCAGTTGCAAACATTTCCTGTAAACTTATTTGGTGTATCCGTAGCAGCAGCAAGCTTGCCAACATTGTCTTCGCAGGCTGCCTACGAGGATAGGGAGAAATTTAAAAGCACTTTCTTAACCTCATTCCACCAAGTTGCCTACCTTGTACTACCAGTTAGCGCCATTTTACTAATACTGAGAGTCCCGGCGATAAGAATTATATATGGAGTTAGTAACTTTCCGTGGGCATCCACAATAAGAACAGCTCAAACCCTCGCTTTCTTTAGTATTTCAATATTCCCTCAAAGTGTTGTTTATCTAACAGCCCGAGCTTTTTACGCGTTAAAAGATACAAAAACACCAGTTATTATCAACACATTAACAGCCATAACAAATGTCTCACTAGCAATATTTTTTATCACAAAGTTAAAATTTGGTGTATGGAGCATTGCTCTTGCTTACACCATAACATCAATGATAGATGCCGGATTATTAGTAACTTTCTTGAGCAAAAAAATAGGAGGATTCGATAGTAAAAAACTGTTTATACCTCTTACAAAAATACTATGGTCAACAGCTTTGATGGGGGTGATGCTTTATTTACCAATGAAACTATTAGATAACTTTATATTGGACACAACCCGAACAATAAATCTTTTAATTTTAACTGCTATAGCTAGTTTAACAGGAATAGGTGCTTATCTACTAATAACCCGCCTGTTAGAAGTTGAAGAGATAGAGCTTTTTTATAAACTTCTTAGAAAATTAAAAATCACAAAAAAGGATATAAAAGACATTAAAACAGAAGCTGTAAATTTAACCGCAACAGAACAAGAAACTGTTTAATCATCTAATGAATCAGCAGAAAATTAGAAACTTTTGCATAATAGCCCACATAGACCACGGTAAATCTACTGTGGCGGATAGAATGCTGGAAATAACCAATACAGTAGACAAAAGAAACCTTGTTGAACAAACATTGGACTCGATGGATTTAGAAAGGGAGAAGGGAATAACAATAAAACTCAAGGCCATAAGAATGGAACACAACGGGTATCAACTAAATTTAATAGACACTCCTGGGCATGTTGATTTCTCATACGAAGTTTCTAGATCACTTGCCGCTTGTGAGGGAGCTATTCTTCTTGTAGATAAAACACAAGGTATACAAGCCCAGACAGTTTCTAATTTTTATAAAGCTGTAGAATCAGGGTTAAAAATAATACCAGTTATAAATAAAGTAGACTTGCAAACTGGAGATTTAGAAACACTTAAGAACGACATATCAAAAACCTTTGGATTAGAAAAGAAAGACATACTATGCGTTTCAGGGAAAACAGGACAGGGGGTAGAGGAACTACTCAACAAAGTAATATCAGATGTCCCAGCGCCCTCGGGAGAAAGCAGAGGCCAAGCAAGGGCCTTAGTGTTTGATTCCTATTACGATGAATACTTAGGAGTGATAGCAAATATAAGAGTCGTTGATGGAAAATTTGAAACCAATCAGAATACAAAATTAAAATTTATAGCAACAAACACAACATCTTCTCCTGAAGAAATTGGATACATAAAACTAGGGCGGGTTAAAACGGACAAACTACTAACTGGTGAGGTTGGATACGTAGCAACAGGATTAAAAGACATAAAGGCGGTCAAGGTTGGGGATACCCTAGTTTTGGAGGAAAACCCTAACCCACAACCGTTACCAGGTTATAAAGAAATAAAACCTTTCGTTTTTGTGTCAATTTACCCCATAGACAATTCTAAGTCATCTCAATTAAGGGAGGCCCTTGAGAAATTATCTTTATCAGACTCTTCCCTATCCTACGAGCCCGAAAGCAACACTGCTCTTGGATTTGGGTTTAGGTGTGGATTCTTAGGTTTATTACACGCCGAAATAATTCAGGAGAGATTGGAGAGAGAATACAACCTCAATCTTATATCAACAACCCCAGCAGTGAGATATAAAATATTAAATACAAAAAATGAAATTTTCTTCATTACCTCTCCAGCAGATTTACCAGACACCACCAGCATTAAAGAAATACAAGAACCCTGGATATTATGCAAAATAGTATGCCCAGCTTTATACTCGGGCCCGGTGATAAAACTTTGCACCGAAAGAAGGGGTTTACTACAAAAAATGGAATACCCAAACGAAAACAATGTCTTTTTTGAATACGAGTTACCTTTGGCAGAACTTGTTTACAATTTTTTTGACGATTTAAAAAGTGTATCATCTGGATTTGCCAGCCTTGATTATGATTTCTTAGACTATAGATATGTAAACGCAGTAAAATTAAACATACTTGTACACGGAGAGGTTGTTGATCCACTAACAACCATAGTTTTAAAAAACAAGGCCTCAGAAATAGGAAAATCGTTAATTAGAAAGCTAAAAGACATAATACCTAAACAGCAATTTGCTGTTTCTCTACAAGCGGCGGTAGGCGGAAAAATACTTGCAAGAGAAGATATTCCCGCACTAAGAAAGAATGTTTTGGCTAAAATGTCTGGCGGACATAGAGAAAGAAAGGATAAATTACTAGAAATACAGAAAAAAGGAAAAGCCAGAATGAAAAGAATTGGAAAAGTTGATATCCCGCAAGAGGCCTTTAGGCAGATACTAACAAAATAGGGCTGTTCCAACGAGTATCAGTTTACAACCCTACCCAATCACAACCCTACTCGATATTTACGAAAACAACCCAGAGATTGTTTCCTCTAGTTCTTCGGCGGCTGAGAGGGACACTTAGCTAATACTTTGGCCAACATATTTACAGCACTCATTTCTTTCTCCTTTATTTTCTTAGATTTGGAAGGGGTTCTACGATATCTTATATAAAAATACAATCAAAATACTCTTGACACTTTTAGCACTCGTGATATATTACTGATAATATGCTTACAGATAGACAAATAGAGCTACTCCAAGCAATAATAGACGAATATATTGATACCGCAGAGCCGGTAGGTTCCGTGGAAATAGTTAAAAACCATAATTTGAGATGTTCTGCCGCTACGGTTAGAAATGAAATGGCAAAACTTATAGATTTAGGTTTTTTGGAAATGTTACACACATCTTCTGGGAGAGTTCCCACAAAAATGGCCTACAGACTGTACATTGAAGATTTAATGGAAGAAGAAGAAATACCCGTTCTTCAAGAAGTAGCGTTAAAACAAAGACTTTGGTCTAATAGATTTGAATTTGAAAAATTACTCAGAGAAACAACTTTAGCATTATCTGAGGTAACTGATTGTTTGTCTATAGCTACCACAGATGATGGGTTTGTCATTTACTCTGGAGCGGTTAACGTTTTGGAATACAAAGAGTTTTGGGATATAGACGTTGCAAAATCAACATTAAAAATATTAGATGATTATGGAACGTTAAATAAAATCTTCCAAAGTATTTTACCTGGTCAAGAAGTATATACGTTAATTGGAGATGAAATACCAGTGGAAAACCTAAATAAAAGTACAATAATATTTTGCCCCTTAAGGGTAGGAGAAAAATCTGGGAATATAGCTGTTCTTGGTCCCGCAAGAATGAACTATTCAAAAATAATCCCGATCATAAAATACACCAAGAAAATATTAGAGGAATTAGGAGGATCCTGGTAATATAAACAACTTAAACAACTGCCATGAAAGAGGATAAATCCATGAAAAAATCAAGAGACAGTATAGATATGCAAATTAAAGAGTTGGAAACAAAAATAGTGTCCTTAGAAAACAATTGGAAAAGGGCTGTTGCCGATTACAAAAATCTCGAAAAAAGAACTGCCGAAGAAAAAACTAACTACATGCATTTCACAAAAAGTCAGGTCATTAAAGAATTCCTGCCTTTTTTTGATAATTTAGAAAGACTTGAGAATCATACAAATGATGAGGGTTTGAAGCTGGTTATAAAAGATTTAAAAAACACATTAAAAAATATGGGTGTAGAGGAAGTAGATGCTTTAGGAAAAGATTTTGACCATAACACAATGGAAGCTATGGAATTAAAAAAAGGTGAAAAAAATAAAGTTTTGGAAATATACCAAAAAGGTTATTTATTAAATGGAAATTTATTAAGGCCAGCCAAAGTGGTTGTTGGCCAAGAATAGGAGGAAATATGTCTAAAATAATAGGAATAGATTTAGGGACTACAAACAGCTGTATGTCAGTTATGGAGGGGGGTTCTGCAAAAGTAATACCAAATGCAGAGGGCTCCAACACTACCCCATCTATAGTTGTCCCAGATCAGAACATTGTAGGAATACCCGCTAAAAGACAACAGGTTGTAAATCCTAAAAACACTGTCTTTTCTATTAAGAGATTGGTGGGTAGAAGGTATGATGATCCTGATATACAAAAGGTAAAAGATAGTTATCCATACGAAATTGTAGAAGGGAAAAACGGTCTTGCCTGCGTTGAGGTGGAAGGAAAGGTTTATACACCTCAAGAAATATCCGCAAAAATACTATCTAAGATGAAGGCCGATGCAGAAGCTTTCTTGGGAGAAAAAGTAACAAAAGCAATAATTACCGTGCCTGCATATTTTAACGACTCTCAAAGAACTGCAACAAAAGAAGCGGGTCAAATAGCTGGTTTTGAGGTAGATAGGATAATAAACGAACCTACTGCGTCCTCTCTGGCTTATGGGTTAGATAAAAAGAAAAATGAAAAAATAGTTGTGTACGATCTTGGCGGGGGTACTTTTGATGTATCAATCCTAGAAATAGGTGATGGTGTGTTTGAAGTTAAAGCAACGAACGGAGATACCTATCTTGGTGGTGATGACTTTGATCAAAAGGTCATAAATTGGCTATTAGAGGAATTTAAGAAAGAAAACGGTGTAGACATATCAAAAGATAGACAAGCTATGCAAAGGTTAAAAGATGCTGCTGAAAAAGCCAAAATAGAACTTTCATCGACGATGGAAACAGAAATAAACATACCGTTTATTACAGCGGATAGCTCTGGACCCAAGCACTTAAACATAAAACTAACTAGATCAAAGCTAGAACAACTGGTAGATGAGTTAATACAAAGAACAATACCACCAATGGAAAACGCCTTAAAAGACTCTGGTTTAAAGAAAGAAGATATTGACGAGATTGTTTTGGTTGGTGGAATGACAAGAATGCCAAAAGTTACACAAACAGTTAAGGATTTCTTTGGCAAAGAGCCAAATAAAAGTATAAATCCTGATGAGGTAGTTGCACTCGGAGCCGGAATACAAGGCGGTGTTCTTTCTGGAGACGTTAAAGATGTTTTATTGCTAGATGTTACACCACTTACTCTTGGCATAGAAACACTGGGAGGTGTTTCAACACCTCTTATAAATAGAAACACCACAATACCTACTCAAAAGAGTCAGGTATTCTCCACCGCAGCAGACAACCAGACAAGTGTTGAGATAAATGTTTTACAGGGTGAGAGGGAAATGGCAGCAGATAACAAATCTTTAGGAAGGTTTATGCTTGATGGTATTGCTCCTGCTCCAAGGGGTTTGCCTCAAATTGAAGTTACATTTGATATAGATGCAAGTGGGATACTTAACGTAACTGCAAAAGATAAGGCCACTGGCAAAGAACAGAAGATTACTATCCAGGGCGGCACTGGGTTATCAAAGGAAGAGGTTGAAAAAATGGTAAAGGAGTCAGAACTACATGCCGATGAGGACAAGAAGAAAAAAGAAGAGGTTGAAACGAGAAATATAGCCGATGGGCTTTGTTATACCGCCGAAAAATCTCTTAAAGATGCTGGAGATAAAGTCCCAGAAGATGTGAAAAAAGACATAGAAGAAAAGGTGAAAAGTATAAGAGACGGTCTGCAAACAGACAGCAACGATGTCTTGAAACAAAAAACCCAGGAACTATCTAGTGCATTGCAAAAGATAGGGGAACACCTATATAAACAAAGTGGCCCTGAATCTACAAACAGCAGCGCCGAAAATAAAGATGGTTCTGAGGATCAGAAGAAGGATTCTGAGGAAGATAAAAACGATCCTGTAGAAGGTGAAATCGTAGAATAAATCCTTTAAGAGTATAAAAGGTGTACACAATGTGTGTTTGCCTTTTATTTAAAAGGCAAACACACCAAAGGAGGGGCCCCGCATTCTGCGGGGCCCCTCCTTAATTATTATCCAAAACCAAAAACCCGCTGCTCTAAACGGCCTCGTCTTCCATATAAGATTCGGTGTCTTCATCCATAGAATCTACTACCTCAGTAGAGGTTTCAACCACACTTTCCACCACAGAAGCCCTGTCTTGTTGTTTAGCAGGACCTTGAACCACAATGTTTCTAACGCTTATCCCAGGAATTGCATCTAAAACGCTACTCTCACTGATACCTTCTGGCTGTAATTCCTTTTCTAAACCCACGTTTCCATCTTTTTCCTCAGAAAACCCCTCACCTCCCTGAACATCGTTCATATCATTATTCTGATTTTCGTCCATTTTTAAAACCCTCTTAAATAATTACCTACAAAAAGTATAGCAAAACATTGACTGTCCAGAGAAACAACAGGTATACTTTAATTAAATTTACTGCCCTTATACATCACTTTGGTGTGCTGTTTTGGGCAACGGAAACCCAAAATGGAAACATTAGAAATAATATTAATCATCGTCAAAATAGCTACATATGCTGCTGTTATAGCAGTTTTAATTTATATCGCACTTGTTTTAAAAGAAGTACAGGGTGTGGTGAAGGAATTTAAAGAAGTGTCCAAAACTGCAAGAAAATTGGTAAGATCTGTAGCGGAACCTGTTAATTCGGTGGTAGGGCTTGTTGGCGATATCACAAAAGGAGTAGATACCTTGAGATCTTTGGTAAACATATTTGATAAAAAAGGAAAGGAGGATGAATACGATTATGAGGAATATTGATATGGAAAGAAATTATAGGGATTACGGTAGAAGAAAGGGTTCTTTTTCAAAAGGGTTTTTTTGGGGAGCTGCTATAGGAGCATTACTTGGGGTTATATTTGCACCTGACAAAGGCGAGGAGACAAGAAAGAAGATTAAAAAAGTAGCCAAAGAATATGAACAAAAAGGCGAGGAAACATTGGAAAAAGCAAAGGAAAAGTATAGTGAAATTAAAGAAAAAGCAGAACCTTTTGTAGAAAAGGCAAAGGAAGGTATAGACGTTGTAAAAACTAAAATTGAGGAAAACAAAGAACCTTTGAAGAATAAAATTGAAGAGATAGCTGATAATATAGAGGAGGGGATAAGAAACTCTCGTAAAAGATACTTTAGAGGTGTTAAAAAGAGATAGTTATAAATAATCCTCAATGTTAGAATATTTGTATGAATAACGATGCATCTTTTGTAAATTCTTTAGTTAATCATGAGCAACATCCTAAAAGCCCTGTTGGTTTTAGTGGGAATGGTGTAGAAACACCAAATCAGGAAGATACGGGAGGTCCAAATTACGCAGAGGTCGGAGGAAAAATAACAGAGATAGGGCCTAATATCCAAGAAACGATGATAAATACTATAGAAAGTGCGGGGGGTATGGGCGGTGCCGAAGATCAGAATGGCCAAAAAGAGGTAGTAAACACAATTGGCGATGCTAAAGGTGTAATCAACATCGGTAACGAAACACCCGCAACCACCGTGAAAACTACACGTGTACCTAGCGATAGCAACCCTAACCACATAAGATATGATGAGGAGGAAGAGTTATTCATAACTAGGGTGGTAGAAGACCGAATGGAGGGGACTGCCCATGGATCAAAGTAACATTCTAGAAAAATCTGCTACATTTACCGAAAGTTTGATCACTGTGCTCGTAGTCTTTTTTGTCATCCTTTTAGTAGTGTTGGTCGTTTCTTCAATAATTAGAAGAAGAAATGAGAAAAATTATCAATTCAAATTAACTTTCTTTCAAGTATTGCTCCCAAAAGAAAACGAAATAGAAGTAAAGGCTGCTGAACACATGTTTTCAAGCTTACTAAGTTTAAGAAAAAGTCCTTTAGGAGCTTTTTTCACCGGACAATACAGACTATCCTTTGAAATAATTTCTAAAGAATCAGGTATTTCCTTTTATGTTGCTGCACCAAACGAAATATCTTCTATAGTGGAAAAACAAATAAACGGGTCTTATCCTGAGGCGGAAGTAAGAGTTGTTCCCCCACCAGAAATATGGGATAGAGGGAAACACACTAGAGTTACGGAGTTGCGTCTAAAAGCTCCCTCTCACTACCCTATCAAAGAGTATGAAAATCTAAAAAGTGATTCCATGGGGTCAATAACATCAGCTATGAGTAAAATGGGAAGCGGGGAGGTTCTTGCAATACAATATGTACTTCAATCGGCCGACGATAGTTGGAGGTTAGCTGGAAGAAGCTTTATATCAAAAATGAGAGCTGCAAAGGCCAATCCAGAAAAAGTTGTTACTGTAGATGATAAGTTCCTTGAAGGTATAGAAAACAAAATAAGTAATCCTGGGTATTTTGCAAAAATAAGAATTGTCTCTATAGCAGAAGATAAAATATCTGCCGAAGCTCAAATACAAAACCTAGCAAGCGCTTTTGAGCAATTTACAGACGTAACTTATAACAGGTTTGTCAGGAAGAATACATCTTCTTCTATGAGGTTTGTTGAAAACTTTATATATAGAAGAATGAACTTAAAAAGACTAACTTTACCAATTGTAGGAAAACAAATATATTCAAATGTTTCTGTCTTAAATATTGTTGAGATGGCAACAATATTCCACTTCCCAAATAAAGATGTAACTACACCAAATATAGAGTGGTTAGGGGCTAAGACCTCCTCTGCTCCCGTTAACTTACCGGACGAGGGCGACGGTGCGTTCCTTGGTTGGAGTGTTTTTAGAGGGATTAAAAAGAAGGTTTTTATAAGAGATGAGGATAGAAAACGACATGTCTACATAATAGGTCAGACAGGAACAGGAAAATCTGAGCTTATGATGTGGTTGGCTTTACAAGATATACAAAGAGGAGAGGGTGTTGCAGTCATAGACCCACACGGAACAGATGTTCAAGCACTGTTAGAAAAAATTCCGCCAGAAAGAAAAGACGATGTTATTCTTTTTGACGCTTCCGATAGAGAAAGGCCTCTTGGTATAAACATGTTAGAAGCTAAAACAGAAGAGGAGCAACATATGTTAATTAACTCTTTTATAGCTTTGCTTTATAAGCTTTATGATCCTAATCACCAAGGGATAATGGGACCGGTGCTTGAGAGAGCTATAAGAAGCGTCATGCTTACAGCCATGTCGGATCCAGAATCAACAATGATAGATGTTTTAAAACTTTTTATAGATGAGAGCTACTCCAAAAAATTCTTGGATAAAGTTACAGACCCCATGGTTAAAATGTATTGGGATGAAATGGCAAAAACGTCTCAAAATAGAAAATCGGAAACAATGGGATATTTTGCATCCAAATTTGACCGTATAACTGTTGATAAAACAATGAGAGACATAATAGGTCAAAAGAAATCTTCAATAGATTTTGACAAAATAATGGCAGAGAGAAAGATATTGTTAGTTGATCTTGCAAAAGGAAAGATAGGTGAAGAAAACTCTAATTTCCTAGGCCTTCTTTTGGTGCCTAGAATATTAACTGCAGCTCTTAGAAGACAAAAGTTAAAGGGAGATTTTCCGAATTTCTTTTTGCACGTAGATGAGTTTCAAAACTTTGCTACACCAGATTTTGCAACAATACTATCTGAAGCAAGGAAATATAAACTAAACTTAACCGTAGCCCACCAATTTATAGAACAATTGCCAGAAGACATAAAAACTGCCGTCTTCGGTAATGTGGGTACAATGTGTGTATTTAGAGTTGGTTTAGATGACGCTGAGTACTTGGAAACACAGTTTGAACCTACATTTACAAAACATGATTTAAGTAATTTGCGCGTTGGAAATGCCTACATAAAATTATTAGTAAAAGGTCAGCCCACTCCCCCATTCTCTCTCTTTGTAGATTGGGATGATTTAACTTCAGTGAAAATGGATCCCCAGCTTGCTGAAGAAATAAAAGAACTTTCAAGATTAAGGTACGGAACTCCTATAGAAGAGGTTGAAGAGTTTATAAAGAGCAGATTAGACCCAGACCCTGTTTTAAACCTCAAAGACAGTGCCGACTCCCCTTTTTCAAAACTTCCTTTTTAAATACACATCGTTGAAACAAACACATCTTTGCTTGTATAATCTAGTCAAATATGAATCTGCCATCTTTTAAAAAAGTGTATGAGGATAACGATAGGTTTTTGGTTCTCAACATAAATGCCAAAGACGTGAAATGCCTGGAGATGCTCCATAACGAAAATACACTAAATATTACTGGGGTAGGGCTCCAAACCTTGCCAGACGGGTTTGTAAGAAATGGGATGGTTTTAGACAATGGCGTCGTCATAGAAGCAATAAAAAACGCTGTGGAAGAAGCCACGCAAAATTCCCAAAATAAAACCAAAAACGTTATCATAGGCGTGGATGGTGGTATTACGACCGGGCTCACCACAACAGTGAGAATGAAAAGACCAACACCGGAACCCATACAATCACATGAGGTAGAAAACATATATCAAAGAATAGAAGAGGCAGCAATTATACAAGCTAGAAACAGGGTTTTGGAAAACACGGGTGATCCTGATATGGCCGTTGGGGCTATAACAACATCAGACATATATTTTAAAGTAGATGATCAAAAAGTTGGGGTTCTTGAGGGTCAAAGAGGACAAACCGTGGAAGTAGCCGTTTATAATGCTTTCGTTCCTGATTTTCATATAAAATCCGTTCAGAATATTACCAAAAAAGCAGGTTTAAATATCATAGCCATAGGTTCTCAGATGTACTCTTTGGTTGAGTTGATAAAAACGTTACCAGAACGACCAGAAGATTTTGTACTTATAAATCTATCTGAGGACTCAACTGATGTAGGAACTGTTTTCAATGGAGGTCTTGCATCGTCAAGGTCCTTAAACATAGGGTATTTACACTTTTTAAAAGCTGTTGGATCAAGGATGGGACTATCTGATAACGAGGCGGAATCGGTGATCAAAATGTATAAATCTAAAAAACTGTCTGAGAGTGAAACAGGCCTTGTAAAAACGTGTTTAGGAGAAGTTTTGGAAATATGGGTAGACGGTTTAAAACTCCTGCTTGAGGACTTTCCTGGAGTTAAAACATTTGCTCCAACCGTATATTTTTCCGGGTGTGGTTCCGATATAGACGATATTTTTCAAGCCCTCGAAAATGAGCAGTGGGTTAAAACGATACCATTCAAAAATACCCCTGAATTCAAAAAATTTTCTTTTACAGATAGTTCCGAGATAGTGAACACGACAGACCAAAATGTAGGAAATGATTGGACTTATATGGTTTCTACGTCACTTATTTACAAAGAAATAATGGGGGTAATGTAATTATGAGAATAGATTTAAACCAAGAAGATAATGTGATGGAGATTATAAATAAACTTAAGGATGTAAGCGATCTTAATATTGATATGTTCATACCCGAAGGATCAGTTCTGTTTGAAAATTTTTTGAACCTAAAGCTCATTCAATACGAGGCCGATAAAATGGAGAAAAGTATTAACTTTTCTACCGATGATGAGCATGGTAGGGTGTTACTAGAGGCATTATCAGGAAAGGAGATGGAATACATACCTGAAGAGTTTGGAAATGTTGAGGAATACACAACAAAAGAAAAGAAAAGAACTATTAGTATTCCCAGCATAAGAATACCAAGAATAGGGGAAAACAAGAAATGGTTATTGGCCTTAATACCGTTGGTGCTGACAGTGTCCTTTATTTACTACGGCTCAACGGCACCTAAGGCAAAGGTAAAAATAACAGTTGGGTCAAACCCGTTTATAAAGAGTATATCCGTAAAAATAAAGGCCGATTCTCAAACCAACGTGAAAGAAATGGTGCTACGCGGAAATACCATATCTATAGAGGTTGAGGACATTTTAGAAAAGGAGACCACAGGATCAAAAACTGTAGGCGAAAAAGCAACAGGCGAAATAAAAATATACAACAAGACGGATACAGAGATAGAGCTTGATAAGGGCGATAAGGTCACATATAAAGGCGATCCTGATAATTTAGTTTATGTTCTAAAGGAAGACGTGAGCATACCACCAAGAGAGGAAGACCCAGAAACCCTAACATCAAAATGGGGAGAGGCCACTGCAAAAATAGAGGCAACAGATATAGGAACAAAGTACAATATAGATGATAATGAGAACCTAAATATATCTGGTAGAAACAAAAGCGAGGCCGAAGCCAAAACAAAAGGAAAAATATCTGGAGGCAAAAGTGAGGAAATAAAGATTGTCGCCGAAATCGACAAAACAGACGTTTCTAATAGTCTTAGAACGACACTCCTTAAAAAAGCCGAAGAGGAATTAAAAAACAAAATGGCCTCAAATCAAAAACTTATAGAAGGATCAACGAAAGTGACAATAACCTCAGAGACATTTAGCGCCCAGGTTGGGGACGAGAAAAGTAAAATATCCGTAACCCAAAAAGCTACTGCAGAAGCGTTAATTTATACAGACGGGGATTTAAATGGTTTTATTGATGAGTATTTTAAAAGTGTTATACCCGAAGGGCACTATATGCCTGAAAACGACAGGAAAACAGAAGTAAATGTACTAGGAAATTCTACGAATAGTGTTGTTAATTCAAAGGAAGCTGATATTCAGATTACACTGAGATCTATAGTTGTTCCAAATATAAAGAAGGAAGATATTCAAGAAAGTTTAAGGGGGAAAACTGAGGAGGAAGCCAGAGATGTAATAGAGTCTCTTAGAAATATAGAGTATTACGAAATGAGCGTATCCCCAAGAGTGCCCTTCTTTTCACGAGTGCCTAAAAACACAGAAAGGATAAACGTGGAACTAATAAAGGAGGATAAGGGAAAGTCTTTATGACAAAACAAGACCCAAATCTCCCAAACATTCTTGGTATAGATTACGGCGAAACCCACGTTGGTCTTGCTCTAGGAATTAATGATTTAGTGTCCCCACTTAAGGTTGTAATGGCAAAGGATAAAAATGCAACCTTATTTGAAATAAATAGGGTCGTGGTGGAAAATAAAGTGGGACTGGTGGTTATAGGACTACCTCTTACAGCCGAGGGTAAAGAGACTAAAGAATCCTTAGTGATAAGAAGGTTTGCAAAAACACTCAGAGCAGTAACAAAAAGACCTGTCGTTTTCCAAAACGAGTTTGGAACATCTAAGGCCGCTTTAAAGGAGGCGTTTGATCTTGAAATACCTATGAAGAAACGGGCTCTAAACGACCATCTTGCTGCGGCTCTTATACTTAAAGAGTACTTTAATGAAACAGGTGGTATAAAAGAGCAATAAAAAATTAGTTGGTTTACTTAAGAATTACATATAAAATTAATTACGAACATGTGGAAAACATTTTTAACAATATACTTGATAGCGGGGGTTATTTATACCCTACACGTTTCGTCTAAGAGACCTGTTGCGTGGTACCACCTTCCTATAAACGTAATTTTAGGCCCTGTAACGGTTATTTATTTAGTAATATTGATAGCAAGAGGTAAAAGAATTCCTATCGGAAGGTAATATGTATAAAAATATTTTTATTTCTAAAAAAGCCGTTGTTTTTGAGCTAGACGGCGCTATCACAAAAGATACACACGAGTTACGAATAAGGGCTCTTGAAAATGTTGAGGATACAAACCCAATAGGGTACTTGATGCCTAGATCATATTATTCCGATGGGTGTTCCTTTAAGGAGATATGGGATGCTATTATTCATGGAAACGACATAAATACAGGTTTTAAAATAAAAGAACTGATTAACAAAACGTGGGAATCGTATGAAGAAATAATAAAGAACCCCGATACCTTTTTAGAGCTAACAGACGGTTTCATTGATTTTTATTTTGAACTTAAAACTGAAAAGAATCTAAAAATAGGGCTTGTAACCGATACCCCTAAACATATTTGTGAAGAGATTATGAAAAAATTGGAAATAGACGGCTTGTTTGATGCTTTAGTAACAGGAGACGAGATCAAACGAGCAAAACCTGACCCAGAAACGTACTTCAAAATTTTAAAGAAGTTAAAGGTATCAAAAAAAGAAGCGGTGGTATTTGAAAGCTCTGTTCCAGGAACTAACTCATCTATAAAAGCGGGGATCGATACCTGTGTCATATGGGACGGAAGTCTCGAAAAAAGACATTTTAGTGAAAAGGTTTTGGGTTTTACAACTGATTTTACACCCTACCCAGGAAACCTAGACCAAACCCACGAAGAATATATAGCAACATCTGTAAGAGATGTTTTGGAGGATAAAGAGCACCAATAAGCACCTCAGCCCTATTTTATAATCCACATTGCTTGATAATTGTGGATAACTTGTGTAACTTGTAACCCCGTAGGTAACTTACGCAAAAACAAATTTCCGCCCACTCTCGTGGGTGTTTTATTAACAAATATAGAAAAGTATGAAAGCAAACCATAAAAATATAAACCCTGCAGACATGTGGAAAGCGGTACTTGGTCAAATAGAACTAGAGCTGTCTCCAATGGTGTATAAATCTATGGTTGCGAGAACTAAGGGCGTATCCATTAGCAACAATGTCTTAGAAGTATCCTGTGAGGACGATTTTATAAGAAAGAATCTAGAAAAGAAATACTCTAATATAGTGAGTACTGCCATGCAAAATGTGCATGGGAAACAAATAAAAATTAACTTTTCTGTTTCCAAAAACAACACTCCAGTGGAAAAGAAAACCGACGAGCTGGGCCCTCTTTTTACACAACAAAAAAATATATCCGAAATACAAGAAGAAAAAAGGGCGAAATCAAACCTAAACTCTAGATTAACATTTGAGCACTTTATACTTGGAAAAAACAACAACCTGGCGTACGCCATAGCTACAGCAATATCGGAAAGGCCAGGAGAGCTTTATAACCCAGTATTTATCTATTCAAAAGTAGGGCTGGGCAAAACCCACCTTATTCAAGCAGTTGGCAATAAAATAATAGAAACAAAACCAGGAATGAGGGTTGTCTACACAACAGGAGAGGCTTTCACGAACGAATTAATAGAAACAATACAAAGCGGTAAAGGGAGTGGGAGATATACCGCAAACCAATTTAGAGAGAAGTTTAGAAAAGCCGACGTCCTATTAATAGACGATATTCAGTTCATAATTGGAAGAGAATCTACCCAAGAAGAGTTTTTCCACACTTTTAATGCTCTATATATGGCTGGAAAACAAATTGTTATAACATCAGACAGGCCCCCAAAGGACTTTAACAGTCTAGAGGAAAGGATAACATCAAGATTCAGTAGCGGTATTGTGGCCGACATACAGGCCCCAGATATGGAAATGCGTGCGGCAATATTGAGGTCTAAAAGGGACGAGGAAAAAGACGCTGTATCAAATGAGGTTATAAACTATATAGCTGAGCGAGTAGATTCAAATATAAGAGAGCTGGAGGGAGCGTATCTTCAAGCCATAACGTACGCAAAAGCCACCGGAAACGAGCTGACTGTAAATCTAGCAACCCAAGCCCTGGGTGGTACTATAAAAGAAAAGTCCGTAAAAAACGTAAACGTAAACGAAATACTTAAAGCTGTTTGTCTTTACTATTCTGTTAAATCCCAAGACATTAAAGGTAAAAAAAGAACAAAGGAACTAGTAATACCTAGACAGGTAGCAATGTATTTGATGAAAGAAATCACAGACATGCCTCTCGTATCAATAGGTGATTTCTTAGGAGGAAGAGATCATACAACAGTTATGCACGGTATAGATAAAATACAGGGAGAGGTGGCAGAAACCGGGAAAATAACCCAAGACGTTGTGAACGTTAAGCAGATACTATTCAACAACTAAGCGGGGCGGTCGCAATGCTCATCTCTTTGTTAAAGAACAAAGAGGAAGAAAAACAGAGAGGTATTAAAAATAAACGAATGTGGACAACACCCCAACAGAAATTCACTAAAAATCAATGTGGAAAAGTGGCACAACTTATCCACACAGATATACACAAAAATTTAGGGGTTTTCCACTTATAGAGTGTGTGCCGATACAGTAAAAACAAAAACTGTGCCGCACAAATGACAGTCAATAAACAAAAAGCGGTTTCCACAAAAATAATTCATATAAAACCCACGATAACGTTGGAAAAGACAGTTCTCAACATACCCACATTACTATTACTACTACTTCTTATTATATATACATCTTTTAAATGACAGGGTATGTGGAAAAGAATTGTTGAAAATAATATATAATGAAATTAAATAAAACTTTTAGTGTTCTGCCCCACCGCCTGTATGGTTAAAAAGCAGAATATTTTGAATCTATCTAAATACTTTTACTTTATCTTAATTTTTCTTATACCTGTTAATCTTGGAAAACACTTTGAGGTGTTGTCTTCTTATATAAATGGTGTTGCTATAGATTATATTACTCCAACAGTTTACATCCAAGATATATTAGTTTTTACTATATTGATTTTATGGTTTATCAGCGGCGGTCTTTATAGATTTATATACTCAGAGGATAATTTTTTAGAAAGAAAAGAGATCATAGTATCTATACTTTTTGTTTTTTCCGTATTCCTATCTACCTTATCTTCTTTGAGATTTTTACCCTCCTTCTATGCTTGGTCAAGGATGTTTATTTACTTTTTACTGTTTTTATATTCTTTATCAGAAGTTCGTGTTGAAGATAATTTCTTTAAGATATTGGATATAGTGTTTGTATCTCTCACTCTAATAAGTATTTTAGGAGTTGGACAGTTTTTCAATAAAGGTTCTATCTTCAATAACTATTTATTTCTAGGTGAACAACCTTATACATTATCTACCCCTAACATCACTGTTAAAAACTTTTTAGGTAAATCTGTTGTTCCTTCTTATGGTTTGTTTAGACACCCCAACACTTTTGGCGGGTATCTTAGCTTGATGCTTCTTTGGTTAATTCCTTTTTTAAAGCAGAGGAAAAGATATCTTATACCCTTAGTTTTGGGAATATTATCACTGTTTTTTACATTTAGTTATATTTCGTGGGTATCTTTTATATTTGGTGTATTTGCACATTTTGTATTATCAAAAAGTGTTGGAAATACTCATAATAAAAAACAAATTCTTTCTGGTACCGTCGTGGCCTTATGCCTGTTCTTATTAGTGCTCCCGTTATTTAAGAACGTTGATTCTAAAGATCCTAGTGTATATAGAAGAATTAATTTTTCTAAAGCATCTTACAGAATGATAAGAGACAGACCGTTGTTTGGGGTTGGTTTTAACAATTCAGTTATACTAATGGACTCTTATAACACTGATTCTAATGATATAAGTTTTGTACAACCGGTGCATAACATATTCTTATTAGTTTTTTCTGAGTGTGGTGTTTTATCTTTTTTACTTTTTTGTCTGTTTCTAATTTTAATCGTAGAGAAATTAATTAACTCAAGTTACTTCTATGTTTTTTTTGTGTCTATTCTGCAGATTCTCATTTTAAGTAGTTTTGATCATTATTTTATTACCATGCACCAGACCTTTCTTCTTCTGTGGGTAGTGTTAGGGCTTGGGTTACAGTAGCAATGGTATTGGAATTTAGATTTATGCTGTATATAATCTAAGAGATGAAAAATAAAATATTTACTGCCATACTATTAATCTCGATACCGTTCATTCTCACTGCATGTACTGTTTCTAACATTCCTGTCATAGGAAAATATCTTTCTGGAGGAGGTTCCGAGGGTAGTTCTCCGGCCCCTGAGAAGCCGGTTAACCTTACTTTTTGGGGTGTTTGGGAAAAACCAAATGTGATGGATAGCGTTTTTTCAAAATATAAAATAGATAAATCTAACGTGACTGTCTCTTATGACGATAGGTCTGTACTCGGAGCCGATCAATATAAAGAAACTGTTGTGACAAGGTTAAAGGAAGGGGCTGCTCCTGACATAGTCATGGTTCACAACAGCTGGTTACCTTATATAATAGATTATTTATCCCCAGCTCCCGATGAGATAATATCTGCTTCGGATTACACTCAGAAATACTACACCATTGCTTCCGATGCTGCTGTTCGCAACAATCAGGTGTACGCAGTACCTTGGTATTATGATGGTTTAGTTTTAGTTTACAACAAAGATCATTTTAGTGAGATTGATCAGTTAACACCACCAACGGCGTGGGAGGAGTTTAGAAGGATAGCGCTAGCTCTTACAGTGAAATCACAAGACGACCAATTTGTTAGAGCGGGAGCTGCTATAGGCACTGCAAACAACATAGATTTTGCTACCGATATTTTGGGTTTGATGTTTGCCCAGGCCGGTATCACTATCCCGGAAAACATTGATAGTAAATCTGCTCAAGATGCTTTGGGTTTTTACACTATTTTTGTTAAGTCAGACGGTGTGTGGGACAAATCATTACCGGAAGCGTCTAAGGCCTTTTCTGCAGGAAAAGTTTCAATGATATTTATTCCTACATGGAATTTAATGGACATTGTTGAGGCAAACCCCAATATGAGTATAGGTGTAGCCCCTGTTCCGCAAGCTGTTGCTGAAAGACCTGTTTCTTGGGGAAGTTTTTGGATGTACGCTGTTCCCAAATCTTCTTCAAACCAAAAAGCCGCTTGGGAGCTAGTGAAGTATTTATCAGAGGATCAGCAACAAGAGTACATGTTTACTAAAGCTTCCGAAACAAGACCATATGGGCCGCCGTTTGCTTCAACGACTCTTGTGTCAAGATTGGATGCTTATCCTACATCAGTTTTTCTAAAACCCGTTATAAACACCGCCCCTTTTGCTAAAAATAGTTATTTTTCTGCAAGATCGGGGAACAAGCTTGAAGTAGATGCTTTGAAACAAGCAATAGACGATGTTTTAGCAGGGCAAGATCCTGGAAAGGCCCTGGGTACTTGTAAGGAAACGCTTACAGGTACTGTGCCTAACAAATAATCTTGAAAGTATTTTAGAGGTTGGTATATTTCCCCTGTGATTATATTTGGTATAGAAACATCTTGTGATGAGACAGCGGCTTCTATTGTTGAAGACGGTGTGTACGAAATATGTAGTGTTGTTTCTTCTTCAAAGGAATTTCATGAAAAAACGGGTGGTGTTGTCCCAGAAGTTGCTGCAAGAAAGCAAGTAGAAGCAATAACCCCAGTTATTAAAGAATGTTTTGAGGAATATAAAGAAAAAAAAGGGTACAAAAAAATAGAAGATTGTTATAAAGATATTGATGCTGTTGCGGTGACCGTAGGGCCCGGACTTATCGGGTCTTTAATAGTAGGTGTGGAGGCGGCAAAAGCTTTAAGTGTTTTCTTGAAAAAACCCATCATTCCCGTTAACCACCTTGTTGGTCATATATACGCAAACTTTTTAAATCAGTCCGAAAATGAAAATAAGATTGATTTTCCCGCAATAGCGTTGCTTGTGAGCGGTGGTCATACTGATATTGTTTATATAAAAAACCACGGTGATATGGAATATCTGGGAGGAACTTTAGATGATGCGGTTGGAGAGTCCTTTGATAAAGTTGCTAGAATGCTTGGTTTGTCTAAATATTTAGGTGGTGTTTTACTATCTAACAAAGCATCCGAGTGTGATGTTAGCACAGCTAAAGGATTGTTGCCCCGACCTATGATTGACCAAGATAACTTTGATTTTTCATTTTCTGGGCTTAAAACTGCTACAAAAAGATTAATCGAAAAAGAAACCCACAGCGCGGAGTCGGTAGCTAGAGAGTTTGAAGATGCTGTCGTGGAAGTACTTGTTAAAAAAACTATAAAAGCTGTAGAAAAATATAATGTTAAGACAGTTTTATTAGGTGGCGGTGTCTCCGCAAACATAACTTTGAGAAAAGAAATATTAAAAGAATGTGAAAAAAGAAAAATATCTATTTTTGTACCACCACTTAGACTTTGTACAGATAATGCCGTTTATATTGCAAGCGCAGCATATTTTAGTGGAAAAAAAGAAAACGATATCGAGAATATTGTTCCCGACCCTTCTCTTGGGATAATGGGTAATTAATTTTTTAATATATCTATAAGCTGATTTATATTAACAACCTTAGATTCTTTTTCAGATCTTTTTTTAAGCTCAATACCATCTCCTGTTTTTTGTGATACCACCGCTCTATAAGGTATGCCTATAAGATCCATATCCGAAAACTTTTGTCCTGCCGTGGTGTCTTTTCTATCATCGTATAAAACATCTATCCCTGCGGAAATTAAAGATCGATAAACACTTTCTGCTTGTTCGCTGACGCTTTCTTCTTCAAGATTTAGTCCTACCAAACTTACTTTATAAGGGGATATGTTTTCTGGCCATATAATTCCGTTATCGTCGTGTTTTAGTTCAACAATTGTTGCCATCACTCTTCCAGGACCTATACCGTAGCTGCCCATTATTACTGGCTTTTTATTTCCTTGCTCGTCTGTATAGTAAAGCCCTAAAGCATCAGAAAATTTTGTGCCTAAAGGAAATATATTTCCTACCTCTATTGCCCTAACTTCTTCTAGATCGTTTTTATCTATTCCAAGCTCTTTTATAACATCATCGTTGTAAACCTCTTTGTTTATTGCTATGCGTTTTTTCCTTTCCAAATAAACAGTATCTTCTCCAGAGTCGCACACAGTCTGAAACTCGTGGCTAAACTTACTAAAACTACCACCACTTGCAAAAGTAACATAAGTGTCATTTCCAATTCCCAACCTATCCCATATTTTAATGTATGCTTGTTTAGCCCTTTCATAATAACTTTCGTGATCTTCTTTTGTTTTATCAAAAGAATAAAGATCTTTCATTAAAAACTCCCTAGTCCTTAAAAGGCCCCCCTTAGGTCTTACTTCGTTCCTAAATTTTGTCTGAAATTGAAAAGCATATAAAGGAAGGTCTTTATATGATTCAATTTGCTGAATCATTAAATTTGTTAAGGGCTCCTCGTGGGTTATAGCAAGACATGTTTCCGCACCGTTTTTAAATTTTGTTTTAAACCATATATCTACAACATCATCTTCATATCTTCCACTTTTCTTCCATACCTCCGAGTTCTGAAGAGATGTCAAAGACATTTCTTGTCCATCTATTGCAACCATCTCCTCTCTTATTATTTGAACTATTTTGTTTAATACCCGTAACCCTAGAGGTAAAAATGTATAAACACCGGCAATCTCTTTATGTATAAACCCGCCCCTTAATAAAAGTTGAGCACTTACACTCTCCTCATCCTTGGGCGCGTCTTTTTTAGTTTTTCCTATTATTTGAGAATACCTCATACTTGTTGATTTTATCACAGTGTTGTGCCCGTGCGCATTTTTGTTGTAATGGTGGTAATTTTTTGGTATCTTAATTTCGTGGAAAAGAAATACGATCATAAAATACAAGAGCCCCTTATTCAAAAAAAATGGGAAGATGCTGGGGTTTTTAAAGGAAAAATAGATCCAGAAAAAAAGCCCTTTACAATAGTTCTTCCACCACCAAATGCAAACGGAAAGCTTCATACAGGCCACGTGCTTATGTTGGCGATAGAAGATATTTTAATTCGTTGGAAAAAAATGCAGGGGTTCTCCACACTGTGGTTACCCGGTACAGACCATGCGGGTTTTGAAACACAGGTGGTTTTTGAAAAATATTTAAAGAGTAAAGGAAAATCTAGGTTTGATTACGATAGGGACTCTTTATATAAGGAAATTTGGGATTTTGTAGAGTCAAACAAAAGCACAATTGTGGAGCAGATGAGAAGAATGGGTCCCGGCTTGGATTGGTCCCGATATACCTACACCTTAGATGAAAGCGTAGTTAAGACTGTTTATAGCACTTTTGAAAAAATGTTATCTGAAGGTTTAATTTATCGTGATAATTACATTGTTAACTACTGTCCAAAGTGTGGAACAACTTTTGCGGATTTAGAAATAAAACACAAAGATACAATTAGCAATCTTTATTACATTAAATACGGGCCTCTGGTTGTTGCTACTACTAGGCCTGAAACAAAGTTTGGTGACGTAGCTTTAGCAGTAAACCCCGAGGATTCTAGGTATAAACAACACATTGGCAAGGAAATTGAGTATGAAGACCCGTTAGGTAAGTTTTCCATTCCTGTAATTGGGGATAAATACGTTGATATGAGTTTTGGAACAGGGGTATTAAAAATCACCCCAGCTCACGATAAAAATGATTATGAAATCGGATTAAAGCACAACCTCCCTGTAGTAAGTGTCATAGGTTTTGATGGAAAAATGTCCGAAAATACAGGTAAGTATGCGGGTATGAGTGTTTTAAAAGCTAGAGAAGATGTGGTGAAGGATCTTCAAGAGATGGGAATGATTGAAAAAATTGATGATAACTATTCCAACGCGGTGACAGTTTGTTATAAAGGAGGTCATGTTATAGAACCTACCGTTTTACCAAACTGGTTCATAAAAGTAGATTCATTAAAAAAACCAGCTTTAGATGCAGTAACTGACGGTAAAGTAAAAATATATCCAAGATGGAGACAGATAACATACACGAAATGGATGGAAGAAATGAGAGATTGGCCAATATCTAGACAAATAGTTTGGGGGATAAGAATTCCAATTTGGTACGATGTTGATAAAAACCCCGATCTTCAGGTTAATTTTATAAACAAAAATGGAAACAGGGTTTCAGGTAAGGTAGGAGAGTTACTGGATACTTATGATTTTGAGGATATTAAGAAAGGCCTACAAAATTTAATAGCACCAAAAGACGCTGTGTTCTCTACAAAAGACGGTAGTGATGGGAGGTATTTACAAGAAACAGATACTTTTGATACCTGGTTTTCGTCAGGACACTGGCCTCTAGCGACATTAAAGTACCCAGACTCAGAAGATTTTAAATATTTTTACCCGACTTCCGTTATGGAGACTGGTTGGGAAATAATTAGATTTTGGGTTTCTAGGATGATAATGTTTGGAATTTATCTTACAGGAGAAGTTCCTTTTAAAGACGTTTATTTACACGGTTTAGTTAGGGATCCAGAAGGAAAGAAAATGAGCAAATCTCTTGGTAACGTTATAGATCCCTTAGATTACATTGAAGAGTTTGGTGCCGATGCCTTAAGAATGGGTTTAATTTCTGGTACAGCAAACGGGAGGGATTTTGCTTTTCCAAAAGATAAAGTTTTAGCATATAGAAATTTTGCAAATAAGTTATGGAATATGGCCAGATTTATGTTGATGATGTTTGGTGATTTTGAAAACGATGTACCAGAATTTGTTAATTTTGATGAAAACAAGCAATCTTTAGATGAAACAGACAAAGAAGTGTTAAGTAATTTAGAAAATTTAATAAAAGATGTTGATCAAAGTTTAGAAAAATATAGATTTGTAGATGCTTCCGAATATATTTACCAATTTATGTGGCACGAAGTTGCTGATAAGTATATAGAACATATAAAAACTAAAAATGGGGAGGAAAAGAGACGTTCTTTGAGTGTTTTGAAATACGTGTATTCCCAGGGTTTAAAACTTCTCCACCCATTTATGCCCTTTGTAACAGAATCAATTTGGGAGAATTTACCAAAGAACAACAACGATAAAGAATTATTAATAGAAAATAACTGGCCCAATTAAACCGCTATTTATTTTCTTCTTCTTCGGAACCCTCTTCTTCAGGTTTCTCTGATGTGGCTTCTAGACCTGCGATTGCTTCTTCTTCAGATACAGCAACTTCCTCTGGTTCTTCTTTTATTACTATTTCATCAATTCTCACAACCATTTCTTCTGGGTCTAGTGTTGGGATAGACACTTTTTCCCTGTCGTATTCTAATTGGCCTATTGTTACACCCTGCCCCAACTCATTCATGTTAGAAACATCTATTGTGAAACTGTGCGGTATATCTTCAGGAAGTGCCTCTACAGTTACTTCTTGTAAAAGTTGTAACGCAAGGGCAACACCGCTTTTTATAAGCTCGTTTGTCTCCTCACCTATAATCTCAACAGGTACCTGTGCTTCGGTTCTGACTGTTAAGTCTGGTTTGTAGAAACTTGCATGGGATATTTTTCCAGAAACGGGATGGTATTGAACATCCTTAACTAGCACCCTTAGCTTTTCTTTGTCTAAGAGTAAATCAATAAGTTGGGTTTCTCCTGCTTGCTTATATATTTTATCGAACTCGTTGTAGTTTAGTGTTATGTGAACAGGGTCCATACCAACGCCAAATACTACAGAAGGGATACCACCCTCTCTTCTTATATATTTAGTTTTTTTTCCAAGAGTTTCCCTCTTTTTCGCTTCTATTTGCATATATCGTTTAGGGCATGGCTATTCTACGCACAAAAACCAAAACGGTCAATATTTTGATATTTTATCAGAAAAACACAGTAATTTTAATCTACTGATTAATGTTTAATTTATATATTTTACTTGAATCCAAAATAAAAAGCGTTTTTTCGTCTGATGTTACTGCAATGTCTTTTATATTTAACCAAAGATCCTCGTTATCGTTTTTATATTGTTTTATAAGTTTACCGTCTTTATTTAAAACAACTACTCTGTTGTTTCCCGCATCAGAAATATAAATATTTGAAAAATCTACATCTGTTAAAACTCTTGTTTGACCAGAAAAGGGCTTATCTATTTCTGTTACAGAAAAATCTGTTTTTGTTCCCCCAGAATAGCTGTATAGATTACCATCTTTTGTTGATACATATACGTTATAAGCAACACAAAAAGACACAGTGTTTTCAAAATCTTTATTTTGTCCCCAAAGTGTGCCTACTAATGCGCCTTCGTTTTTTGCGTACCTTGTAAGTTTATCTTCCGATAAAGAGTACACATATCCAGAGTAAGGAAAAACCTCCCTTGTAGATTCAATGTCAAAAGAGTCTTTTATGCTTTCGGAGGAGAAATCATAGGTTTTATATTTATCACCATCAATAAACGATAAAGCCCCACCGTCTTGGCCAATAGACTTTATATTGGGATATGCGTTGTTTTGAGCAGTAAAGTTTGGTGTAAGTGTTTCAGAGCTGTATATCTTCCCACTTTCTTTATCTACAACCACCACTTTGTTTCCTACCACTTGCATTTCGCTAGGGTTTGCGTTGGAGTCGGTTATTTTTATATCATAAAAAACCTCTGGACTGACTCTTTCTATTTTATTTTCCTCATCTTTAGACCTGTCTTCTTTAGTAACCTCCTCAACTTGTTGGACAGTTTCTTCAACATGGTCATCTTCTACTGGTTTTGATTTAAACATTTTTGATTTAAGAGTATAGAAAACAGATACAGATAAAAGGATAGCTACAACGCTTAGGAAAACCCACCCGGTGGCCTTTCTGTTTTTAGCGTCTGATATTCCTGTTATCTTTCTACTTAAAAGAATGGCTTTTCTTTTGGGAATAACTTTTCCTATAAAGTTTTTTATCTTTTCAAACACAGGTTCCAAAAGAATATGTATCTTTGTTAAAAACTTACCCAAAAAGCCCCCTATAATTTTTAGGACACTTATAAGTTTATCTACAACTTCTCTCTGCTTACTTTTTACTGTCGCATCTTCTAATCCCAAGTCCGTATCCGCTTCCGGTGTTTTTGATTGGTCTACAACTAATCTCATTAAAAGGCATGCTTGATTACTTTCTAGCTCGTTCTCTAGAATACTAGATGTTAAAAGCTTATCTCCGGGATACGATTGAAAAAACCCTTCGGTACAAAAAGCAAAAACATCATCTTCGTCTACAAGTTTAGAAAAAGAAGAATATTTACCTTCAGATATCATTTCTAGTTCTGATATATCACCACCGTATATGGATAGGGCGCGTGCTTCACCGAACTTTACAACGTATAAGACATTTCCCCACAAAATTGCAGATACAACGTTTAAGCTTATGTTTTTTGGATCTGCTGTAAGAGTATCATTGGAGAGTTGAAGCACCCGTTCTCTCATATCTGATATAGCCCGTTCTATTGATTGAACTGGGGATATGTTCTCTGATTGGTAGTACGATTCATGAAGAACATCATTCACAACTTTTGTTACAAAATCTGTGTCAAAATTGGATTCCCCCACTATTTCAAATATTGAATACACAGAACCCTTTTTCATTGATAGTTCTTGAGTTTCTGGCTCTACATTTATGCATTTGGAGAAAGAGTTACTAAATTGTGATAGTTTGGGGTTTAGCTCTTGTATTTTAGCTGTTAGTTTTTTTGCCATTTTATCTTAAGTACAGGGCTGTTAGGATTATGATGATTAAAACCGACAAAATATGCAACCAAGAAACAGTGCTAAAAAACTTTTTGTATGGGGTTTCTAGGTTTTGATTCATAATCTTAAGTTTTCTTGAAAATAAAAAAGTGTATATTAAATACAACACCATCATTAAAAGCATAAAAACCTTAATGACTGTAGCTCCTACGTTTATCATTTGTGTGTTTGGTAGAAAGATGTTACTTTTCATTTTTCCTGCCTTTCATGCCCGCAACCATATCTGACAGCGCATCTCTTACTGTAGACGGGTCGTCTACCATTTCAAATTCAAACTCTCCTTTTTCTGCCGCTGTTTGTATATGTATTGAACCTATGTTTAACATTTGACCAAAAACAGATTGTATTTTTGATGTTACGTCTTGTACATTTTCTAACGGGGTTTCAGATATACTCACAGCTCCTTTATCTATATCGACAATTTTTTTGTTTGTTATTAAAAATACTTCAAAATACCAATCAAGAAATTTATGAAAGACGTGCCCGAATAGAACAATGTACGAGAAAACTGCTAGAAGTAGGATGAACCCATCGTTGAATATTTTTTCGCCGTTGTAGTTTATTTTAGACAGGTGTGGGAATATAAACAGAATAATTACTGCTAAAAATATTGTTGATAAAACCCACCCTGCTGTAGCCCAAGAGCTCTGTCTAATCAAAAAAACAATGTTTTCATCACTGTCCTTACCTTTATAAGATGTGTTTTCTGGGTTTTTAATAAACGACTTCAAATGTGATGATTTAGACATTTTACTTATTATATCACAATGAAATTTGGAGGTTTTATTAAAATTCTAGTTTTGTAGCTTGATGTCAAACAGTTTGCTTCTTATTGCTAGATACCCAGGAGCTCTTAAGTTAAATACGGTTTTAAATGTAGGGCCGTCAAAAGAAACACTGCCTTTATTTGTATTAAATGTGATTTTTGAAGCGTACCCCCCGCTACTTATTTCAACATCAACACCATTAACATGGGTGTATTTGCTACCATATTTTTCTGCTTTTTTTGCCATTTCGTCTAAAGAATAAGGGTCTCCTCCCCAACAATCTGATCTTGGAGTTATATGTCCTTTTTCACTTGAAGAGCCCTTTGTGTATACAACATAGGCATTTAGTATATCGGCCATTTCTTTTTCTGTTAGCCAAGGGTGTGGGTGATTACAAGAACTACTATCACTGTAGCTTTTTGTATACCATGCTTTATAAAACCACGGAGAGCTTTTTTCATAGGCCTTACCGTCTTGCCATCCTTTAAAACCACCTTTTGCGTCCCAACCCCCTATGTTTACATAACCACCTGTAGTAGATGAATACCAACCGTATCCTGTTTTGTTTATATCTCCTCCTATTATTCTACCTTCTGTGCTATCTACAGCATTTTTCCATCTGTCTGGTGGGTTTTTAGCCTTACTGCTGGAAAAAACCTGACAACTTTGGGTGGTGCATATACACCCGCCATTTTTTGTTCTTCTATATGCGTAAGATCTTGCGGCAACAGCTTGGGCCTTTAAAGCAGCTTCGGGCCAGGTGCTAGGCATTTCTGCAATACCGTATAAATATTCTTGAAAACTCATCTTTCCTTTTCCTTCTACACATATTTCTTTTGGAAAACCGTCTTTCTTAGTGGATTTTGAACCGTAATAAAAATTAAGAATGTCGTCATATTTTTGACCTGCCTCTGCTCTTCCTTTAGCTCCGTACTGACTCATACCGTTGTAGTGGGTGTAGGCACCAAAACTAAATGCAGCAAAGGCCTTTCCGCTAAAAGGTGGGTTAGGCGTTTTACCCCCACCGCCTTCATAGTCTCCTACAGTTCCTCCCTCCTCACTGTACTTTAAAGCCAATATTTTACTTTGGAGTGCTGCAAGCTCAGCTTCATAACCAGTTTCTTTCTCCTCCAGCTCTTTTTTCTCCTCTTCTTCCGAAACTTTTTTTATTGCTAAATCATTTTTTATTGATATTAAATTTGCTTGTGCTTTTTCAAGCTCATTTTTAATGTTTTCGGCCTCTCTTTTATTATTTTCAAACTCCCCTATTTCTGAATTTAACATCCCTATTATATTTAAAATCTCTTCACTTGTGGCTTTGTTAAAGGCATAAAGAAATGACTTTAATTGAATACCCGTTAACCCAGATTGGTTTTGTGAAAATAATATTTCTAAGTCGGTTAAAATATTTTTCTTTGAGTAATTTCTCAAAATGCTGTTTCTAAATGCTATTTTATCTTTTAGCTTTTGATACCTGTCTACAAGATTCTTATTTATTTCTTCAAGATCTTCTTTTGTCTCCTCTATATTGTTTTGAACCTGATTTAATTGTGTTTGGGTAACACTAAGTTGACCTTGGATTTGGTTTAAAATGTTAAGGGTATCGTCAATTTTAGCCCTTGTGTTTTCTAACTTTTTCCTTGTTTCCGCCTCTTTTTTTGCATAACACTCTAATTGTTTTTCTTTATTTGATATGTCTTTACATTCGTCTTTTGCATAAGTTGGAACGGGTTTAAAAAATATAGAAAACAATAAAAGCAACGATGATGTTAGAAGTAGAACCTTATTTTTTGTAGTTATTTTTTTTGGGCAAGAGGACATCTTTTATATTATACCTCGGTGATTTACAGTATCAAAAGTTGTTGGGGTTTGTGGTATTATTTTATTTATGAAGAAGATTATTATGTTCGTGCTCGCTTTATCTCTGTTTACCGTTAAGAGCAATGCAGCTGACAACCGTTTTTGTAACACTGGCGATCCTAACATAAAATGCATGCCTTACACTATAAAGTATGGTGTGGGAGGAACCTATTGGTACGAGTGCTCAGACGATGAGTATACATCTTTTGGTTCAATAAACAGTGCTGTACCTGGTGGTGGTTATGTGTTTGACCCAGAGTATGGGTGTGCTAGCTCAGACCTTGCTTGTTGTATAAAGAAAAGAATAACTTCTTGTCCGGAACCTTCTTTTTGTTCCACAGAGAACTTAGGATACAGGGGCTACGCTAGGATTGACGGCTCGTCATGTACTGTTGAAGGGGAGACAGGAAGTTGCTGGGTTATAACCGGCATTAAGAAATCTGGTTGCATGCCTTGGCCCTCTAGATGTGATAATACAGGTTGCTTAGATGGTGAGATATGTTCATACACAGGGGGTAAGTGGAAATGTGTTCTTGACACAGGAAAAGAATGTAGTGATGATGGTCCAAAATGTTTAGCACCTGGGGGAGATGCGCGTTTATGTAAGTCCGGAGGGGGTGATTGTCCTCTTGGGTTCTTTTATTGGAGGTATTCTTCTTGCGATAACCCGTTAGACAGATGTTGTCAAAAAAAGGACCTTGATAACGGTTGTCTAGATCCAGCACAATGCCTACCAAAAAGTATTGCTGGTACCAAATGTCCTGAAGGGTATGTTAGAGCACAAAAACACCCTGATTGGTGGATATTTAAAGGTAATATAAACTGTCCTGACAGTAACCAAGTTTGCTGTGTTCCCCTTAATACATCAAAACCAAAAGACGCCCTTTACAACGGGCCTGTTATAGATTCTTTAGATAAAATACTTGGACCTCTTGTTAGAATACTTTACTATGGGGGTTTGTTCATAGGAATATTTTTCATTATATTTTCTGGATACAAGCTAATGGTTAGTCAAGGAAACCCCCAACAAACCCAAGATGCTCAAGAGCAGCTAACGGCTGCAATTGTTGGTATAATATTTATATTATTGTCTGTAACAATACTTAGGATTATACTAGGCAGAGTTATAGGGGTAACCATATAGTTTAATTATTTTTATTAAGTTAGGGGGTGTAGTGAAAATGTTATTAGCAGCAGGACAGATATCTACCAGTGCTCCTAGTGGGGGTGTTTTTGATAGTGTAAATTCCTTAGAAACCCTGTTTACTATAGTTACTAATGCCATCATAATGGTGGGTTTGGGGTTGGTGTTAGTGTTTTTAGCGCTGGGTTTTATTAGATTCATTACATCTCAAGGGGATAAGGTTGCTACAGAGCAAGCTCAAAAATGGGTCACTTACGCAATAGTTGGTGGTGTGGGTTTACTTGCCGTTTATGCTATCAAAAAATTAATACTTAGTCTCGTTGGAGCTGGCGACAACCCTGGAGGGACCACCCAACCCTGAAAACAGTCCTAAATAGTTAGGTCTTAAGAGTAGTGGTTTGATGTGTTTATGTTAGATATAAGGTATAGTTGATTTATTAGAAATTAGAAACAGCGCACAGCGCTTGGTTGTGATAAGGGCGCTGTGCCTGGAAAGCCCGTGCAAATTTGTTTGATGAAATTTGTTAACTAGAATACATTGGTGCTTATAATGTATCTGCAAAAACTTATGGAGAACTATGTTTAAACTTCTTAACGATGTAATAACAGCTAGTAGTGTTAGCGGTCCTGAAACAGGCCTTGAAGAAAATGTGACAATGTTTGTTAACGCGGCTTTGATAATTGCTTCTGGTGTCTCTTTTGTTATGCTTGCTGTCTCTATGATTCAACTTATAATCAGCGAGGGAGATGTAAAAAACACCGAGAAGGCAAGGGCGTCTGTTTTGTGGTCGGCTGCTGGTTTAGTTTTATCTATAATATTATATTCTTTAAGAAACCTTTTATTAACATGGATCGGTTTAGATAAGACAAAATTTTATTAAAAATATGAAAAAATCTTTTGTAAAAACACTATTCTCTTTTTTTCAACTTGTTATTTTTAGCACCGCTTTTTCTGCAAGTGCTGCGGACTGCGATACAGAGAGTTTTAGTGGTCTGGCTTGTGTAGCAGGAAATGTTATAGAGATTTTGTTTTATGGTGCTGCCGCAGTTTTAGTGATAATGGTGGCTTATGGAATAGCGAAGGGTTCCTTATCTATGGGAGATCCAAGAGGGCTTGAGGGTGCCAAGAGTACTTGGACGTATGCTGTTTACGGGTTTTTAGTAATAATTACGTCTTTTACAATATTTGTGTTAATCAGAAATGCCGTTGGCGGCACTTCTGGTGATTACGGTGGTTTTCTAGAAACAATTTTTGGCACAATCCAAGAGTTAGTAGATTTAGGCACCTCTGGCAGTTCTGGTGGTGGGGGCGGCAGGCCGTAATTAACCGTTCATTATTTTAAAATCATTTTCTTCATATAGTATATGTCCCCCTTTCTTGTGCCTTTTTACACAATGTTAATAGTGTTATAAGAGTTGTAGGGCCCTATTTGGATTGAAATTGAACAGCCGTTCTTTAGCGGAGGTTCTAACTTGCTTTAGTTTATGAGTGAGGTTTTGTACTGTCTTGTTGATCACAAATAGTTATTTATTATTTTGTGAATCCCATTACTCTTGTCCATGGAAATACTCCTGGGTCGTACTCCTTTTTTAAGCAAAGGTCGGGTGCCCTGTCAGGATCATAAAGGATAAAGTCGTTTTGATCAGCATCATACCCAGTTATGACTACAAAGTGTTGACTTGAGGCACTGCAATCATTCGTATGAATACATACTCTAAGTATCATTATTCCTTCAGGATTGTCTTCAAACCAATTCATCATAACGCTGTCTGTAGCATTGGCGGCCTCGTTCCTTCCAGATACACCAGGAGCTCCCCCAATAGTATCATAATGCCCGACCGTACAGAAATCATCAATAGCGTTGGTCTCACAGACTTGTGGGGGTGTTACGTCATATCCATAGTATTTCCCTACCATCGCCAAACTTGTTACAAAACAACCAGAATTGCCCATAGTACAGCAGCTTTGCCAAGCAGGGTCCCATTGATTGAAGTAGAACCCACCTAATCCGGTGCCAAAGTCTCTAACACCGTCCCACTGACCAGTACATTTAGAGTCTCCACCACCAGCACACTGCAGTAGAACTTCTCCTGTAACAATGTCATCGTCCTCTTCTTCGTCGGATGTTGACGCAGGGAGAACGTTTGTATTCAAAGAAGCATGTATCCCAGAAGTATTATTTGATGCCACTAATCTATAAGTAGACGTTTTGTGTTGAGATGCGTCTTGTTTAGGAATTACATTTAAAATTGTAAAAATTACTATACCCACTCCCATTAATATAGGAGAGCATCCCGCAAGTACACATGTGCAAGGTATTAACAAATGTTTTAGATCTTTTTCTAAAAGCTTATCTAAGTCATTAAAGTTTAAAGTTAATATCCCCTTTAACGTTGAAGTAACGTAATCAAAAGCTTTTTTAATAGTTTTTTCGACAAATGCTTGAGCAACTGGTAAGACGGTAGCAAAGACACCTGTTGATGCTGCTGTGACCTTGAACAGTTTTGACATGAGTTTGAATATGAGAGCGGTGACTTTTTCTGCGATAATATCTTTCCAAGTGCTTACTACTCTTATAACCCTCGCCAAAAGCGTTTTTTCCCACCTTTTTTTAAGTTCCTGCATTCTCTTATTTATTCTTTCTAATCTACCCATGTACTTTTTATCGGTGAGTTTATATCCGTGAGTCATAGACTCATTTTGTTTTAAAACACTCGTAAAAAATAAGAACGCATCGTCCGTATCATCCACATTAACTTCAAACTCTTTAAGACCTCTCCTTTTGAATTTTGCGTAAAGCCTGAATCTAAAGTCTAAGTTATCTACGTCATCACCTAGGACACCTCTTTGGGTTTGTAACCAATCTGAAAAGGCCTTCATTTGAAGACCTAATTCTTGGAATTTTATCGCGTCAGGGTCCGCTGGATTAAATGCTATTCCCTTAGATGCGAGGTACAGGTTTTTAACTATGTCGTCTCTAGAGACTCCGGGTGCAAGCTCACTATCTAATAAAAGTAAATTTTTGAAATTACCAAAAGCACCTCTTTTATCTGTTGCCCTTTGTATTATTTGACTAGAAAACTTATTGTCTTTAAAAAGATCTAAATGCCTTCCTGGAAACACTACTAACCTGTCTATTCCGTAGGTTCTTCTATCCAGCTCTAGATATTTGTCTGCTCGTTTTGGTAAAACCTTTACTTTTCCACCAGTCTTTTTACCTATCCAATCTCCCACTTTGTCAAAATGTCCTTTTTCCCACACCCCGTTTTTTTCGTAACCTACTAAATCGTTTAGGGTTTTCCTGCTACTTTTTGACTTCATGGCCACATCGTAATTTACCCCAAACATTTTTTGTGATAGCTGGTTTAATGTAGCATCGCTTCTATCGTTGTTTAAAAGTTTTGAGAACAGCACACGGTTTTCCTGAGCTGTAGTTAAATTCCTATCGTTAAAGTCTAGTATTTTTAATGTTCTTAAATTTCCAGATGTGTGATCATAAATCTTTTTAAACCCCCCTTCCTCTATTTCTTTTCCAGATACTTTTATCGTTCCTCCCAGTCCTGCGGCTCTTATTCCTGGATCTAGTTTTACTTTGGCTGTATTTCCAAACTTTCTATCAAAAAGTTTCATTCTAAGACTTCCTTCTTCAGGAACGCCGTAATCTTCATCTACCTTGAGACCAAAATAGTTGGTTTTCTTCAAACTCTCGCCAACTATTTCTCCGCTTACCGCTCTTTCTATCCATCTGGGGGCAACATCTTTAATTTTTTTCCAAGCATAGTTTTCTATTATTTGAGCAACGCCACCTTTATCGTAAGCATCCAAGACTTCTTTGGTAGCAAACCTAACCCTGTCTTGTCTTAAACGATACATCAAAGGAGTTAGGTTTTTAGCCTTTATCTCAACCCCGTGCGCGGAAAGATCTGATTCAACGGTCCTGTCATTGAGCAAGCTCCCAATATCATGATCTTTGTTGCTCATCATGCTTCTCTCCATGTCTCTTCTTAAGCTGTCTCCTATATCACCCTTAAAAGTTGTTCGACTTGTAAAGTTTTTGCTGGGAGTTTTACCTTCTATTTTTTTTGCTACGTCTCCAAGACCAAGAATATTTAAACCACCTCTTTGGGCCCTACTTATAGAGTCTTCTACAACACTTTGTATTGAAGCTACTCTAGTAGAATATTTGGTCGTTTCTCTTATAAACTTATCAATTTCTTTTTGTGGTATACCCACGCTACTAAGAGACCTTGCTGCATTCGATAAATCTGTTAATTTTTGCACCGCACCGTCTGCTCCATTTATATGTTTATCTCTTAGTTCTTGTAGAGCGTTTAAAGCAGTAGTGCTAGATTTACCCAAACCAATTTTCCTTAGTGTTTTGGCTGTTGCGCTAGCACTTCCTTGTAATGCTTCTATGGTTTCTAGGGTTTGGGCCTTTATGTTGAAAAACTCAACAGCCCCAGCATGTTTGCCTATCGCATTTTTTACGTCATCACTACCTCTTAAATAGTGATGCATTATCTCTTTGTTTGCTGTACTGAGACCTTTTGAAACAAAGCTTGTATGATTTTTGTCTCTATCTCTCGGGCTGTCCATGCCTCTTTCAAACTCTGCCGCTGCTGTGGCAACCCCTCTGTAAATATCTCTCTCCACTACCCCATTGTCGTCTGATATTGAAACACCCTTTAGATCTAGCGGCCTGCTTTTGTTTCTATGATCCTTGAAAAAAGCTGTGGTCCTATCTGATAATGCTCTTCCTCCTAATTTTTCCAACTCATTATATGTATTGTCTCCATAACCCAAAGCACTTGACCATAACCTTTCTCTTGCTTTGTTTTCTATATCAGAAAAATCACTGTCTAAAAGGTTGTTGTAATCAATTCCTGTTGTTTCTTTTGACCAGTCCTTAAGGGTTTTTAAGAGCTGTTTTCCTGTTTGTTTTATTCCATCTTTATGCCCTATTCCCCAATCTTTTGGATTTAAACTCAATTTTGTAGTTGCACCTACAAGATCGTCTGTTGCATAGTCATCAAGATCAGTAGGGTCTAGATTAACCGTCGGACTCACGCTAACTTTTAACTGTTGTTTCCAGTCATCAACTATTCTGTCTTTCACCCACCTAGGAACTGCAAGAGGAAGGTTTGATACTTCTTCCCCAACTTCGTCTATTTTCTCCATAAACACATCAAAGTTGTATTCAATAGGTTTTACAAAATCTTTGGATTGAGGTTTTTTAGGCAGGGCTTGGCCAGTATAATACCCTGGATAAGCAGGGTTATTTATTGGTTCCTCGCCTGGTTTTTTGGGTTTATAACCTGGATATAAAGGATTTGTTGCCATAAGTGTTATCATTATAATATAATATTTACGTATTTATTGGGATACTTTTTTGTTCTATAATTTTTAAAATGAAAAGAATATATAAACTGTCGCTATTTATTTTTTTGTTCTCATTTGTTCTTGTTTTAGGTAGTAAAATTTCTTATGCTGATTATACTGCTTACGACCCCTGTGATGTAGAATTAGCAACTTACAACAGATCCTTAGCATTGTTCAGTTTAGATATAAGGAGAACAGTAGATAATGTTTTTGTATCCACCTTGGTTTCTCTTCTTGCTAACCTTATGGGTGTTAATCCAGACCTTATCAAAGGGTGTGAGCTTTTTATGTACGAGAAAATTGCAGAGGGTAATTATGGTACTTTGTCTGAGCGTATAAACGAGGTTATAGAGAATAATAGACAGGCAGGAAGTCTTTGTGAAAAACCTACCGAAGAGCTTGCTTATTGCGAATCTTTGTTAAATGACTATAGTTCAACGGAATCTGGTAGTGGGGTTTCATCAAAAAACGATATTAGAACAATGGCTGTGAATAGCAGCTTCTACGGTATGGCTAATTCTTTAGAAGGGTTTATTGTTAAAGAGCCCCTGCCTGTAAACTTGGCTTACGCTTGGGACAGGGCTGTATACAAGATACCCGTTGTTGGCACTACTTTAGCGGCCAATAACGCTAGTGAAGCATATGAGAACCTACCTGTCTTAAAAGCAGTTTATAATGTTTGGGTGACTTCAAGGAGTGTTGCTTTAGCCCTAATGTCTGTGGTTTTAATGTATACCGGTATTATGATCATACTTAGGAAGAAAGTTAATCAGCAACTAGTCGTTAGTGTTCAGTACGCTATACCAAAAATAATTATAGGTGCTGCGTTGATAATATTTAGTTATCCTATTGGGGCGGTTATAACTTCTATATCTTGGGGTCTTTTTAGAGGAGGGTCCTCTTTATTCAACAATCTTATATACGGTGGTTCTGATGTATTGCCTTCAGGTGTGCTGTCTCTGGCTCTTATTAACCTGACTTTGGGGATGGCAAAGGGAGGGGCTGGTTACATAGTTGTGGCGTTTGTTGCGGCAATTATATTGTGGGTAGCTAGACTCGTCATATACTTAAAAGCTTTTATGTTATATATAAAAATGGCAGCATCTGTTGTTAGTGCCCCGATAGAATTTGTCGTTGGGACTATCCCCGGAAGTGATAGTAGAATATTAGATTGGTTTAAGAGGATGGGTAAATATTTGGTAACCTTGTTTGGTATGGGTATTGTAATCCCTGCTACAATGTTCGTTGCTTTGGAGGTAATGTTAGCTTACGTAGGGAACAATATGGAAGTAGGTGGTTGGGGAGTTATATTCGCATTGTTTGCGCCGTTGGTGGTAGCAACGTTTGGGTTCTCCTTTGGCATCAGTATAGAGAGCAAGGTGGACGCTTTATTTGGTGGTACCGCTGGTAAGAAAAAATAAATTTCCACCATAAAATCTATTAGTTATTATCAAAGGCATTGTGTTGTTGATGTCTTGGGCGTGGTGTGTCCCCCTCATTCAGTGTTATTACTTTGGTTATTTTAATTTTGGCCACAAGAATTTTATTCATATTTTGTTTGTAATCAAATCAACCAGTCTTTATTTCTTAATCTGGTGTATGTGTAATAGGGTAATAGTTGAAATTAAAACCAAAGGTGTCGTCTGCGTTTTGCCTGCTGTGGTTAAAATACGGTGTGGCTGTTTTAATAGTTGCTACACATCACGGTGCTTGATTATCTACAGGTTTACAAGCGTTCCATACCTCTTCGCCTATAGGTGTTTCTTCACTCTTTATTTTATGTGCGCCTTTGGGGTCTGCACCCCAATTATGAAGGTTTAATGCATTTGCTACGGTTCCCTTGGTTAAACCATCACCCCATACTTGATCTGGACAATCCCCATATATATTTCTAGAAAGGGTATGGGCTAAGACAAAAACAGCGTCCATAAAGTTACACCTACTCAAAGTTCTTTCTCTACCCGGAGAAATCTCAGCATATACGTCTTTGACGTCTGGTATCTGTTTTATAATGACGCCGTTTTCGTCACGTGGGGAATCTGCAACAGCACCCATTGAAAACCAGAGAAGTATCCAGTCAAATGGTGGCTGTGCAACAGGTTCTAAGTCATCACAAAAGTTAAAAGCACCGTACCACGGTAGTGTGGCTTCTTTCAAATAGTCTTCTCCTTCCTTGCTCCAGAAAAATCGGTACTTTTCATACTCATTTGATTCCACGGTTTTCATATAAGCAAGTATGGCTGCAGGACTAACCTTAAATTTATTGCCTGCTAGATTCATAACAGTAGTAAATGTTTCAGAGAATTCTCCGCCATTCATAAAGGCGTCGGCACACTCAGAAGAGTCCTTAAAATTACACGACTCATCTGTTTCTGCCAAAGCTTGTTTTAAGTCATCTATCGTTAAAACTTCGGGGGTAGGTATTGGTTCATAATTACACCCTGATCCTGATGACCACGTGCCTGAACTTCCCTCAATTTCATCGTTTTGGCAATGTATATAAAGAGGTTCCAATTCTTTATAATTAGTTGATTGCATCGGTTGCCCTACTTGTGCTCTAGACAGGAAACCTACTCCTGTTCCAATACCGGCAACATCTTTTCTTTTGGTGATGCTTGGTTTAGATGTATCCGTGATTGATGATGAGAGACTTATCCAAGCTGCGGGTTGAACTGTTAAGTCAGGTTTAAAAGGATCTCTAAAAGCTTTGTACATTTTTTGGCCTGCTTCTGCTACTTTATCTATGTTTATACTATCCATGTTTTCATTTTCTATATTTTGTTGGGTGTTATTTATTATAGTTGTTGTTTCCAAATCACCATCACAAGCATAAGGCCCTGCTTGTGATATTGTGCAGTAATCAAAAGCAATTGGCCCAGGGTTATGAACACCTCCCATACCATATTTTTGTATGCAATCTGATGCGTTAAATTCCTCTAATGGTTTTATTCCTGCGCTCTTTCCAGCAACACAGGTATCCCAATTTCCTACACTGCACGCATCCGTTTGCACAATTTCTTTATCAAGTATCTCGTAGCTACCGTCAGGGTTGCAACGAAACATGACGTTAGCATATCCTTGTTCGCATATATCTACCCTGCATGTTCTAGAATATGTGTCACAACTGTCCATGTCTACCTTACATTCGGTTACGGAATGCCATGGGTAGCACTTACCACCGTCCCCCCACTGACCGCTGGGGTATATCTGTCTTGATACACCGCCACATGGAAATAAATTTGCAAAATTACATTCATTTACTTCAAACCCTGTAACTAATAAAGCGTCTTTAGCACCTATGTCGGTTTTTATTGACTCACTAGGTGTTCTATCTGAAAATGTTTTACGCTTAGATACCCCACTAATAATTTTTTCAAGAAATGCTGCTATACGGGAAAAAGCTTCCTCTAAAGTTGGTTTTCCTTTAATCTTAACCATTTCCCAATCTATATAACCATGTCCAGAAGATATAGATATAGAGCTATCTAATCTGTCTTTTAAAAACCCATCTATGCCGAGGAATCCGCCCCTAAGATTTTCCACTCTATTGTAAGCTGCGCTTGTCATATATATTCCAGATGATTGGGTTCTAGTACCGCTTTCTTTTCCACCCATTGGCGGAGACCCACTTCTTTTTAGGTCCTCCCCTGGGTAGTGGTTTTGGTTACACGAGTAACATTCATCATCGGGATTATTAAAATAATTATCATAAACATCTTTATCGTCTTCAGAGTCTAGTATTAACTGTTGGTCATTTTCATTGGCTTCTGAATATTGTCCCCAAGCCACGGGCTTAGAGGATATTAAATACTGTGTGCCCGACATTAAGTCTTTTTTCTTGTCCTCATCTGTTTCAAAAGGTTGGGCTATAAAATCTGTAAGGTTTTCCATGGCTGACGATTCATTTAGCCCTGTTATTTGAGCCATAGCACCAAAACTATTATTACCGGACCTATCTCCCGATCCTGCGGTAGCAGAGTTGCATCCTGATTGAGGTAAACCTTCCCCCTCCTTGCCCCCCTCAAAAATTACTTGGTTGCAGGGGTTTGTTTCTGGAGATGACACAGAGTCGTCTTTAGCTTCTTCTATAAAACCCCATTTTAGGGCCTTATTATTCACTCCAAGATTAGTCAAGTAATAATTATTCCAATACATACCGTCATCACATAGTACTTTTTCATCACTACAGTATTCTCCAGGTTTTTGTATTTCCCCAATGGTTATAGGGTTTTTTTCGTCTCTGTCATCAGTTATACATACAGGCACACTATCTAGGTTTTCGTACTCAATTTCTTTAAATTGATTAAGCGTTGCCAGTGCCTGTGCAGGACCACTTACCATGTAACTGTTGTTTTCTGTGCCAAAGGATATAGACATGTTACATGCTTTTAATGATTCGCATGTTGGGTATTCAGGCTTATTTTCTTCATCATCGCTATCTTCTTCTAGATTCCATTTTCTTTTATATACCTCTCCAACACAGTTGGAAAACTGTAAACCCAAGTATTTTGCTATATCGTCATGATCTTGATAATAACCAGTCATATCAATCCTAAGTTCCAACGGTCTGTAATATAGTAATGAGTATTTGGGGGGTATGTTGGGCAATAAATGTTGGGTTGTGAATAAAGGATTTGTATAAAGGTCTTCTTCATAGGCATCTGCTGCATCTTTACCAAAACCACTTGCACATAATGCTGTCCATTTTGTGTCTTTATAAATTTCTGCACAATCTATATGGTTCCAAGCCCCCTTGTCTGGAAAATTTTCTATATTAAATAGGTTACCAATCCACGTGTTTAGAGCCGTATCTAAAGCTTTTCTCTTAGGGCTTCCTTCTTTTGCCTCTGTAAATCTTGGGTCAGCCCCCCTTAAGTTAGCTGTAATACTTCTAGTTTTTTCATCTTTATAATTTTCAAAATATGCTTGTGCAGCTATACTGTAGCCGTCGTCAACATTGTTCCCAGTAATTTGTGGTACTTTGTACTCCTTGGGGTCAATTCCCATATGATTAGCTAATTTATTCATTCCTATAAAATCAAACTGTTTAAAAGGAGGCATGTATTCTAAAGGTATCTCCTCACCATTGTCGTCATACTCAGTAGGACAATTAACCTCATGTATTACTTCAGTTAAATCCATGTAAGACGGTATAACGTGTATTCCTTGAAAGTTGTTGTTACATTTAAAGACAAGATACCTCCTTTTAGATTGCGCCAACATGTCAACTTCAATCTTTTCTATATAATCCTCAGGTTTCCACCCCTCCTCTCCCACGCACGATTTACAGTACTCGTAGGTACGGTTCCAACTGTTGTCCACTTTTCTTGCAACAAGATGAAACCTTCCCTCCTCGTTTGTAGATGTTGATGAAAAAGGATGCACAAGATACCCTTCTTGTTTACATGTGGGGGAGGAATTATCACACTCATATAAGTAAACAGATACTCCTTTTACAGGAACCTGTGAAACCATTGGGGCTGTAGATCCATCTAAAAACTCTATTGGTGAGGCAACGGCTTGTCGGACACTGCCGCATATTGATATTAATCTAGGGTCTCCTGAATCTGGACATCCTATTGCTATATCTTCTACATCCTCAGGACGTTCCATTTCTACTATTTCTTCCTCTGGTAATTGTTGGCTACTTCCACTGTCATCGGCATAGGTTTTTGGCACAATCCCAAACACCACAAACAGCAGAACGACAATAAAAAATATCTTCCACATTTTTTTCATATTTTTCATTACAATTATAACAAAGACCCCAATGTCAATGTAGTGGTAAAATAACTAAAATTTATGGTAAGAGGTAAGTTATTAGCAAAAAATAGAAAAGCAACTTTTAACCACACTATTGTTGATAAATACGATGCGGGTATAGTTTTAAAAGGTTACGAGGTAAAGGCTATAAAAGAGGGAAAAACAGATTTTGAGGGATCCTATGTAAAAATTATAAATAACGAGGTTTATGTTGTTAATTTGAAAATAGGCAGGTATTCCAGACAATCAAAAGAATCTGGGACCCTTGATGAGACACGTAGTAGAAAACTTTTATTAAATAAAAAAGAGATACTGGATTTAAAACGAGAGTTGGCAGAAAAGGGAAAAACTGCAGTTCCGTTGGCTTTGGTGCTTTCCAACAATATTATAAAGTTGGAGTTCGCCGTAGTAAAAGGTAAAAAAGAATTTGAAAAAAAGCACACCGCAAAAGAAAAGCAAATAAGAAAAGATATGAGAATTGAAGCAAAAGAATTTAGAAAAAGTGACTACGGACAGGTTTGATTGAATAGGGTATTTAATGTAAAATTCCCATACTTTAGCACTTTAACAAGGGGATGCATTGGATTTGACTGATGCTTATTTTTCTCAACTGCATGTAGGTTTTCCAAGGCCTTAATTTGGAGAAAAAATAAATGCTGAAGAAAAAGCATTCGTGCCTGCAATGGCATGTGTTGCTGCTTAACTAAAGTTAAGTACCAACTGACACCAGAGATCTTTCCGAGAAGATTTCTGTCGTAGTCTAATAAAGCTCGGATGAGGTTGTTTAAATTTGACCGTTTTAAGCCGCCAAGGGAGTAATCTCAAAGAAAAGGTTTGCAGAAAGGTTTAAGGTTTTCTGGCCCCTTTCTTTCTTAAGTAATGCTCAGATAAACATGTAGGCGTTGTGAAGAAATGTATCAGAACGTGGGTTCAACTCCCGCCATCCCTGCCATCTTCTTACTTTTTGTGTTTTCCCCTTAAGATATCAGAGACAGCTTTTGTAGCTCTTTCTGGTTTGTTTTCTCCTGTTATCAAGGTATCAGACATGCTCTCTATTCCTCTTGCACTGTCTCTAATAGAGCCAAAAAGGAATTTAGTTGCTTTATCCTCTTTATCTGCACTTTTGACTATCTCGTCCGCTATAAACGCTATTGTTCTAGTACCCGTTCTTACGGCTATTCTTAACAAAACTTTTATGGCTTCTTTTAAATTGCTATCTTCTTTCTCTCCACTTGTTAATATATTATTAACACCTAAAGCCGCAAGATTTTGACTCACACTTAATTGTCTGAAGTTATCTGCAATAAGTTGTTTAATCTCTTCAAATTTTTCTAATTCTTCAGGTGACAGGTCCCTAGATATATCTTCAAGGCCATTACTTTCTAGAAACTCTTTTGTTTCGGGAGGTATGTCTTCATCTAAAAATCTCCATTCTCCGTCAATAACCTCATCACTTTGTGGAACCTCTTCTTCCATGTTTCCCCCAGTATCTTCTACAACCTCACTTTCCACGGTTTTCTCCGGTGTTACATTTTCCTGCCCTGCTTCAACAACACCCTCATCATTTTCTAGGTTTTTCAGCCCTGCTATTTTTCTTATATAATCTTTTGCTGCCTTTTCTTCTCTTATGATGTCCTCTTCTATACCTACAATATTTTTTAACTCACCCTCCCCAACCGTGCTATAAGACGGGTCTCCCATTAAATCTCTTAAGTGGTCGTTTATTCCAGGACCGTTGAGAGTCTCATCTGTATCTTGTTCAACATTTGTTATTGTTTTTTCTGCCACATCACTAACTTCAGCATCACTTGGTCCGCCACCCTCAAAATCATTTTCTATCTCTTCAGGGGAGTCCAACACCTCATTATCCGCATCAATTTCAGGCGTTTCTAAATTTTCTTCAACAGATTCAGCTGGATTTATTTCTGTGTCATCTGCCATATTTAATAATATGTCCCCGCTAATATGCGGTTAATCTTTTCCTCATCTATCTTTTTTCTATACTCAACGATGGCTTCAAAACGCTGTTTTTTTAATTCTGCCATTCTAATTTTAAATTGTAGATATCTTCTATCTATTAAATCTATTTTTTCTGAATTCGTAGTGGGCATGTACTAATTATGACACAAAATGCATTTTTCCTAAAAATATGATAAATAGAGTGTAAAAATAAAAAAGAAAGGAAGGTATTAGATATTTGTGGGTAGAAGGAAAAGGAAAGGACGGTCCCCATATGGTGAAAAGAAAGTGGCGGACAGATCTCATTGCACAAGAAGATTCATGGAAAGATTTGGGATTAACTATACTGGTGAGTTGAGAAATCTTATACTTAGGAATATAAGGGAGCAAAAAGGTACTTTTGTTAAAAAACTTAGCAACACCAGAACTGTTTGGAAAAAAGTTGTTCCCGGACATCCTGATATTTTGGTGTTGTATAGTAGTTCTACAAAGGAGATAGTTACAGTTTTAGATGGAAGCAAACAGGTCCTGATGCACTAAATTATCAGGGCCTTTCTATTTTTACTAGAATCTCCTACCTTTCAAAGACGTCTATCTTGGGGTAACCTAATAAACACTACAGGGTTTAATGTTGTTTATACTACAGGGTGCATATATTAAATACATTGTATATACAACATAAATACCTGTGTGGATAACTTATGGAAAACGCATTTAATATTATTTTTCCACCAAAATGTGTCTTTTGCGGATCTGTTGGTAATGTGTTTTGTGATAATTGCATGTCTAACTGCTCTGTGTTGCAAGACCAGAGATGTCTGGTTTGCGATAAAAACTCTTTTTCTGGTGAAACTCATTATAATCACATGTTTGATTTAAAATATTTATCTTGTGGTAACGGTCTTTTATCTCCCGTGCTTTCGGAGCCAGATAAGTTACATGTCTCAAAATACCCTTCTCAACTTGTTTGTCCATTTGTTTATGAGGGAAATGTTAGAGAATGCATAAGAAAATCTAAATATTCTCAAAAATTATTTATGTGTTTAAAAAGACTGGCTTTTGAGGGTGTTAATATAGCTTATGAGTGGGGATATTCTTTTGAAGATTTTTGTGTTGTATCTATACCAATTAGTAAGCAGAGAGAAAAGACAAGAGGTTTTAACCAGGTTGATGTTATTTCAAAGGTTTTTGCTAAAAGATTTGGTTTAGAGATAAAAAGTTTTTTAAAAAGAACTAGAGATAAAAAAGCTCAGCATGGTTTAACGAGGTTTGAAAGGTTTAAAAATGTTGAGGGGGCTTTTCGTGTTGATGGTGATGTTTTGGGTAAAAACATTGTTTTAATAGATGATATTTGTACTACTGGGGCAACTTTTTTAGAAGCGTCCAAGGTTCTGTTTGAAAAAGGTGCAAAAGATATAAAATGTTTTGCTTTAAGCAAGAGGCTTTAAAAAATGTTTAAGTTGGTATAATATCACCGTGCTCTGTTTATTCTTATGGAGGGTTGGCAGAGTGGTAATGCAGCGGCTTGCTAAGCCGTGACGGTTAATTGCCGTCCACAGGTTCAAATCCTGTACCCTCCGCCAGTAAATATCATCAGCAACAGTATTTTGGTTTCTCTACAAACCTAAACAGGCACGAATTAAAGGGTTCCCGTAGTTTGTAGTGGGTGTGTTTAAAATGTTGTATAATTTTTGTATGAAACTTCCTAGCATTGCTAAATTCATGGATATGAAAGATCCCAGAGACCAATTAGGGCCTTCAAAAACCGGTGAGATAGATAGAAACAACCTTCCCACAAAGGAAATACTTCTTGTTTGGGAAAAAGAAATGCCTGCAGATTCCAAGAAAGTCTTCAATAGTGGTTTTGTGAGAGCAGCTACCATAATAGGGATATTGCTGGGCATATTGTTTTTATTTATGAAAGAATTTGCCCTCATTTTGGTGGTTGGTAGTATAATCCTTTTTCTTAGTTCATTGGATAAAATGTCTTTTAGCAAGGTTAGGTATGAAGTTAGTAATCACGGTATTTCAATAGGAGACGATTTGTATTTTTGGGATGTTTTGAGAAGATATTATTTTTCTCCCAGAGGGGTTTCGGATGAGGTTATTGTTGTAGACACCGTTCTTGGAATACCCGGAAAAATATACTTGCCGTTCAATAAGGGAGATAGGACCAAAATTATGGAGATATTTGATAGGTATCTAAATTACCTAGAGGAAGAGCCAAAGACTGTTTTTGATAAAGCTTACAATAAGGTGATAGGTATGTTTGGTGTAGAAGACGTCCCCCAAGATAAGTAATCTAGCAAAAAAGATTAATCCTTTGAGTTATAATATCCGCAAAGCGTTGTTTGTATCGTTCTGCACCCGTAGTTCAGAGGATAGAACGCAGCGTTGCGGACGCTGAGGTCGGGGGTTCAAGTCCCTCCGGGTGCGCCACAGGCGAACGAGGGTGTTTGAAGATTAAGTGGTATATACAGTAAGGGCCGTTAGCTCAGCTGGTAGAGCGCTGCATTCGCATTGCAGAGATCAGCGGTTCGAATCCGCTACGGTCCACCATATTTAATTCGGAGGGATACCGAAGCGGTCATAACGGGCTAGTCTCGAAAACTAAGCGTGGTGAAAACCACCCGGGGGTTCGAATCCCCCTCCCTCCGCCAGTGAGAACCACAGTTGCTGTTTGGAAACCACCCCAACTCTTGAAAGAAGGTTGAAATGGATTCGAATGCCGGAGCGAACGAAGTGAGTGAGGCGGGGTCGCGTGCATTAGAGACTCTTACGAACGAAGTGAGTTTAGAGTGTCTTATGACAGGTGACCGAATCCCCCTCCCTCCGCCAGTTAGAACCACTATCGCTGTTTGGAAGACACCCCAACTCTTGAAAGAAGGTTATGAGAGATTCGAACCGCGAGTAGCGAGCAACAGAATGTCCCACAGAATGTGAAGATCAATTCTCATCTAAATAGTCTCATCACTACATTTAGAATTATGGTTGAACGATTTGATTATTATTACAACTCATAGTATTATACACCCGATAAACAAGTAGTTGTGCACGTATAACCCAAACTATAGAAAAGGAGAATAATATGATAAAGAAGTGTATCAAGGGTGATGTATTTGAAACCACCCTAACCCATATTGCATTCGCAGTTAACACAGAGGGGTACAACGACAGTGGGTTTGCAGGAAAAGTATCTCGCATCTGGCCGGAGTTAGCTAACACTGGGCCAAAAAACCTTGGAGATACAATGTCCAAAACTATTGGTGGGAAAACTTACCACGCCTTGGTTTGTCACAGCCTAAAAATTGGAGGTTGGTCCAATACCCCCAAGATTGTCCAAGAATGTCTCAACAAACTTGATGTTCCTGAGACCGAACCTATTGCAACTGTGTTAATGGGTTCGGGATATGTTGGTAGAATGAGTGGTGCAGATGTGGAAGCCATTAAAAAAGGGATGGCTCATTCAAATAAAACCGTGGTTATTTACACACTAATCTAAAGACACTATCAATTACAAAACCCTCGATTGGTCAATCTATAAGGTAACCATCGAGGGATTTTTTTGAAAATAAGTTCCAAGTGTCCCCCCCCCCGCCATGATTCGGCAGGATCCCGCAGAATGTAGCTCACGGCCTGTTAAATATTGTGGTAAATTTCATATATGAAATTATTTATTTGGGATTTTCATGGGGTACTTGAAAAAGGAAATGAACTAGCTGTTATAGATATTACTAATAAAGCATTAAGAGAATTTGGTTATTCTGTAAATTTTACACAGGGCGATTGCAATAAATTATACGGACTAAAATGGTGGGAATATTTTCAATATCTTTTACCAAACGAGCCAATGGAGAGACATGTTGCTCTGCAAGAGAGATGTTTTGAAATATCTGATAGCACGCCTGAGTTGATAGCAAAGTATATAAAGCCAAATGACAACGCCCATCAAGTGCTACAAGCTGTTAAAGATAAGGGACACACCCAAATTTTAATTTCTAACACACAGGCGCATGCTTTAAAAATGTTTTTAAAAGTTACTGATTTGGACAAATTTTTTGGCGACTCTACCGCATTAACAGTTGATGCACATAGATTAGATGCACATAAAACCAAAAAGGATATTCTTAAGGATTATGTTAAGGACAAGATCTTTGAAGATTTTGTAATAATTGGTGATAGTCCTGGAGATATGGCACTCTCAGAAATTGTTGGTGGCAAGACATATCTCTATGCTTATTATAATAGGGAATTTAAAGATTGTACGGCACATTATAGAATCAGAAATTTACTTGAAGTGCTAAGAGAGTTGGCGTGATTCAATGCTAAAACCCTAAGTACGTTTCTCTCTGCCAGCTATTATAATCCATGATTTTTTAATCTTGTACTCGTGTGTTACAATGTGCCTCAAATAAACTGAAAGGAGTATGAAAGATGGGTATCTCAAGAATAACCGCTTTAACCATTCACAGCCCTGGAAATGACATTCGTTGTGGAGCTGGGGGGCCTGATGAAACAGGAAAATTTGCAGGCTTTATTTGGTTGTATCGTAACGATAAGCTACATTGTTGTTTAGTTTCTACGAAGCCAATTTATGACTCGGAGGAAGACGCCAAAGCTGCCATGGCAGCCCTTGTAAGAGAAATCCGTGAAGAAGATATAGCTGATATAATCGGGTAAAAACGACAACTTTAAAACTTAACAAATTAAGATTTATAAAAGATTATTGTTATAAAGCCCTCGGTTGGTTACTCCATAAGGAAACCATCGAGGGATTTTTTTTGAAAATAAGTTCCAAGTGTCCCCCCCCCGCCAAGTTTTTCTTTGGTAGCAAACTCTTTTTACAAATTTAAGATACCCAATCCATTACTTGAAAAAATACTGTATTGTCATCTGGCAAAATATATTTTCTACCCCCACTCCCACAAAGTGGCCCACAGGTATAGCTGTAAGTTTCAACTTTAATTTTATTGAGATAAACGCCTTTACTTTTATCGTATAAAGTATATTTACCAGTTTCTAATAAATCAGCTACTCGATATTCTATTCGCGACCGTAGTTCATTTGTTGCGTCGCTAATTTCTATCTTATCTTTACTCTTTGATTCGTCTTCAATAAACGACAGCAACTCCTGATCTGAGTTTATATGAGGATGTTTTTTTACCCATTGTCTTAAATTTGTTTCAAAATCATTTAATCCGAAACTGATAACAACTCGCTCTGTTTCAAATACAACCATTTTAGAATCTAATGGTTTAGACAGATTAACAACTTTGATATCAGACCTGTTTTCTGTGCGAAATCTCTCTTTTTCATACCTAATAAAAATTGCCCTGCCAATTATGAAAACGATGCCTAATACACTTATTGCAATAATAACCTTTTTAAACATGAGTTTATTTTAATGTATGAAAATTTTATCTCTATTGCAATACCATTAAACAAAATGAGTTTAATCAATAAAAATTCGAAAAGCCCACTTTTGGCCAAAATAAAGTTCGGGTTGATTTTTCAGATTCTTTGGTAGTTTGCTTTTTCGTTTTTGCTTCAAAGCGAAGTGGGTGGAATGGAAAGGTTCTCTGAGCTAATCGCGTTCAGAATCAATTCGGATTTTTTTCAAACACATACCACTGTGGTTCGGAAGTACTTTGCAGAATGTAGGACCTTGCGAAACAAAGGTCTCCCCTCTACCAGCAGAGTGGTCACTATCGCTGTTTGGAAAACACCACAAACCTCAAGCAGTTGCTAAATTGGGATAAAGATTATATAGCTATAAAAAGATTATTCAAAACTAGGAAAAATTGATATAGTGAGGATGTATGAATGGAAACCAAAAACACCTAAATCATACAGACGCCATTAATCTTGGGTCTTATTATACTCCAGAGGTTATTGTTGATTTGGCTTATTCCATTTTGCAGAAAAATATCAATGATATTAAAGATTTTTCAATAGTAGATTCTTCTTGCGGCTACGGTTCTTTTTTAACAAAAACCAACATTGCGAAAAGATTAATTGGAGCTGATATTGATAAAAAAGCTATTTCTGAAGCAAAAAAAATAGCTAGCAAAGTTGATTTCATCTGTCAAAACTCTCTTTCGAATGTCAAACGCTCAAATTTAAAGATTAAAAATGGTGAAAAAATTATAATTATAGGTAATCCACCATATAACGACACCACATCCATAATTCGCAATTCCATTAAAGATGCTTCTATTAAGGACAAAATTGATATAGATATAAAAACTAGGGATTTAGGTATGTCATTTTTGTTGTCTTATGAAAAACTTGGAGCGGACTATGTTTGCGTCTTACACCCCCTGTCTTATCTGATCAAAAAAGCAAATTTTTCTCTGCTTTCAAAATTTGCTAAAAACTATAAATTAGTTGATGGGATAATAATAAGCAGTCATGAATTTCCTGATACTTCCCGTGGAATGGCGTTCCCGATTTTGATCGCACTTTATAAAAGGGATGAAGTAGGAATGAATTATGATTACATTCGGAATTATCAGTTTAAGGTAAAAGACGACGGGGTTTTTCGTTTAAAAGATTTTGATACGATAGTCAACTATGTTCAGAAGTACCCAAATAAGAAACTTTTAAATAAGAATGATAAGCCAGTGGCAAAGTTTTGGGCACTAAGAGATATAAACGCTCTTAAACGAAACAGAACCTTTATTGATGAAGACACTTACAACACCGTTTATGTGTTAATGGAAAAACTACCGTATTATTGTTACATCGATATCTTTAAACAATATACGGACAAAATGCCATATTTCATTGGAAATTGTGATGTGATAATTGACAATAAAAAATTTGGGGAAATAAAGGAATGTTTTGTCTCCCAGAGTGTTCACACAAACCCGATATTAAAAAACAAATTTAAGTTTAAAAAAATTCCCGACGCCAAGATAAAAATAGATAACTACTTTAAGGAATTCTTAGAAAGTAAATTTGGAAAAAAATATGCCTCAAATTTTGATTAAGGAAGACAAACAAACTATAGAAATACCAATTTCATTGACTGCGGTTAGCGGAAAAATACGCATCAAAAATAGATCAATGTTAAATGAGTATGGGACTCCGGTTGCGGCTAAAAAAGATGGGTTTTCGATAAGCAACTATGTTGAATGGCAAATTGGTTATGACGTGGTTAAAAAGGAAACGGAAAAGCTCGCAGGATCATCATTACCAGAAACTGAATTTATTGGAGCAAACGGAAAACCCAAAGCACTTTATGAATTATCGGAATACATTTGGTATTTTTATAAATGGAATGTCATTACCAGAAAAGAATTAGAAGATATTGTTGTTTATCTTAATTTAGTGCAAGACCAAGATTTGATTGATAATAATTCTGAATTGCAGATTGATCGTAGCCACCCAATCAAAAAAGATATAAACGGATTCGGTTTTGAATATACCCAAGTCAAATACCCACTTTTGATTTATAAATTTGATGGGTGTGAGATAGTCACAGAAATAAAAATCACAGAAAAGCAATATGCGGTTGGAATACAACCAATGTTATATTTATGTTTTCCGATTACAGAGCTAAAAGCAAAAAGTAATTTAATTGGGCGTTGTGCAGAAACAAAAGAGATCGCCTATTTTGAAGTTTCAAAGAGCAATATTAAAGTGTTTTTGGAAATGTTGAAAATGTTTGGCATCCTGTCAAAAAATCATAAACACGATGTTCTGCAAATTATTAGGACGATTACAAATTAGATGGTGTGTTAAATTCGTCCAAAACCATTATCAGTGAGATCTACCACCGTTGTTCGGAGACCACCACAAATCAAGATTTATTACTTTTGAAACATTTGGTACCTATTTCTTAAAAATCAACAGCTTATAACAAAAAATGCCTTTTCTAATTAATACAGGCGTTAAGTATGCTGAAACAGCGTTAAAAGTAATCTCGTTTGGCAAAACTTTATCCACAATTTTTCCTAAAATCCTAGGTTCAAAAATAGTCTTACTCGCTATTTTTTCAAGCCTTCCAAAGCTAGGGATGATATTCTTGGAATAATCCTTATCCTCAACCAAAATAAGTCCTGCTGATTTTATTTTATCTACAGCATTATCAATATATTCAAAACTACTTAACATCATACCTTTCTCATTTAATTGTTTTGCCAACACCTCATCCTCATTGAGCTCGTTGGTTTTTTTGCCTGAGTAACCATCTATAACAATAAACAACCCACCATTTTTCAACACTCTGTACACTTCTTTTGCCACAACGTCTTTGTTATTGCTATGACAAAGAGCATCTATTACATAAATAATGTCAAATTTTTCATCAGGAAAAGAGTCTAGCTTATGATAATCCCCATAACTCACTCGCAAGTTTTGAATATTTTTGAAATTATTTATATCCAACTGCCCGTTCTCTAAATCTAGGCCATAAAAATTAACGTCCGGATATTTCTCTGCCAAGTACTTGCTGTTCGCACCTTTTCCCATAGCAAGTTCTAAAACCTCCTTTGCATTATTTTCCTCAATATATTTTCCAATAATTTTTGGTTGTGCTAATAAATCTTCGTCCTTGAAAGAATCAGATTCACTTAAACCAGCGTGTACAAATCCTTTTTTACTATGAAAAATACTATAAGCAAGTTTATTTAATTTATAATATTTACGTATGCTGTCAGTACACCCATTCCTTGCTAAAAGATCGTTTACATTTAGCACATTTTCAATATTAGAAAGTTTAGTTTTAAGCTCTTTATCATAATTTTCCATACTTGCCCATTTTACACCAATGGCTAAATTGGTGCTCACGAAAGTTTTATAAATTTACATCTCTTACTACTGATTAATAACTATCTTGATTGATTTATACCCGATTATTAATGGTAAAATAAGTTATGAAATTAATAATATTTGCCGGTGGGTCAGGCACAAGACTTTGGCCCTTATCAAGAAAAGCTCTCCCAAAACAATTTATAAAAATGTTCAATGGAAAATCAACTATTGAGCTAGCTGTAAATAGAGTTAAAAATTTTGGATATGAAAATATATCTATAGGAACTCTCCAAGAATATGTTCCTTTAACAAAAAAATATCTACCTAAAATACCTCCAAAAAATATTGTTGGCGAACCAGCTCTAAGAAATTTAGCACCTGCTGTTGGTTATAACTTAGTAAAACTTAGATCAACTGGTTACAGAGGGCCTGTTGCAATACTTTGGGCCGACCATTTAATAAAAGATGAGAAAGTTTTCATGGACACATTAAAAGAAGCTGAAAAAATGGCCATTGAAAACCCAGATAAAATTATTTTTGTTGGTAAGAAAGCACGGTTTGCAAATAATAATGTTGGGTGGATAAATTTTGGCAAAAAAATATCAAAAAATGTATATGAGTATAAAGATTGGGTGTACAAGCCAGAAACATCTTTATGTGAAAAAATATTTAAATCCGGAGATTGGTTTTGGAATACGGGCTATTTCATAATGGACTTGGGTTTTGGTATTCACCTGTACGAAAAATATCAACCTGAAATGTATAAAACTCTGTGTAAGATAGAAAAATCCCTTGGAACTAAAAATGAAAAAAACACAGTTGAAAAATTATATCCAACAATGGAGAAGATACATTTTGATAATGCTATAGCCATGAGTGTTAAGTCCAACGAAGCTTTAGTTATTGAAACAAAAATGGAGTGGTCTGATCCGGGAACATTGTATGCTCTAAAGGAAGCCATTGTAGAAAAAGAGAAGGATAACTATACAAAAGGAAATATTGTAGTGAAAGATGTGGAAGATTCCGTTGTTATAAATGAAGAAAAATCTAAACTTCTTGTTGCAATGGGTATAAAAGGAATGGCCGTAGTAAACACTAATGATGTTGCATTGGTTATACCTAAGGAAAAGGTTAAAGATATTTCAGAGCTTTTAGCAGATTTTGGGAAAGACAGTAAATACAGGAAATATTTGTAAGTTTAGAATTCATAAGTAAATAAAGTGTGACCAAAACTTTTTGATTGGTTTATTTTTAATGTATTTTTTGGCTCTTTTCCTGCAAAGGGAAAATCAAGCAAATAAACCTTAGAACCCTTTTTTAGTTCCTTTTCAAATTTTTCTTTTAATTTATCTAAATCCTTCACAAATATCCAAAGATAAACATGATCCACATTTGATAGATCGTAATCAAAAAAGTTCATAAACTTTATATCAACGTTTTTTACTCCAAAAAGGAACCTAACTTTAGAAATTAGAAAAGCTAACAACGAGTTCTCTAATCCAACAAAATTTGTTTCAGGAAATCTTTTTGATATTTTGCATAAAAACCCACCAAAACCACATCCAAAATCTACAAAAATTTCCCCTTTTTTCAGGTGTAAATTGTTAACTATCTCTTCTGTACTTTTGCTCGGAGTGGTAATAGTTGGAGTATTTCCCGTTATGAGAAAAATTATTAAGGAAGAAATTATTAAAACAGAAACTAGAATAAATACGATATTAGTGGCCAAAACAACCATCAACTACGCTATCACTAGATATGCTACAAAAATAACAAGTACAATAGAAACAATATAGGCAATTTGAGAAATCAAAAATTCTTTTAAGCTTATTTTCATATACCCTTTGTTTATTAAGTAGCTTATGAGGATAACAAAAGAAAGACTGGCAAAGAGATACACCAAGACATTAGTATGAGAAGGTGGCTTCAGAGGAGAAGACTCTAAATTTGAAAGATAAGTTGTTATGTCAGCAATTCCTTCTTTATCTAAACCAGAAAAGATATATCCTGTAATGTACATCACAGCAGTAACGATCCAATCTAAAAAGAAGATTTTTAATATATTTTTTATTTTCACCATATCTATAATATTATCACCAAAAATCTAAATTACGTAATTCTTCTGTTCTTAACAAGGGTAGTGCAGTACTTGTACAAAATACCTAATTAAATGGAATCTAATTTCTATAGCATCGTATTTAATGGTATAATGCGAATCCGAGCAATGAAAGAGCACCTTGTCAATCAAAAAAATAAAAATAAAGGAGAAAGTATAAAATGGAAGGTAAAATTTCAAAGATTTTTAGCATAGTCCTGGTTGTGGGCATGCTGTTGGCGACACTTGGTTTTTCAGACCCAGTGTTTGCACAAGGCACCAAGACAATCTGGGCAAAAGCCATCGAGGATCACGGTTGTGATGATACCGAGTGGCATTTTGTCATTACGCAAATCTCTGACCCATCCCTTGCCCCTACAAGCATAACAGTAACTTGGGCAAATGGGGCATCTGAGGTTGTACCGTTAGATAAAGTAACCGGTAAGACAGCTCATTACTCAACAACATCTAATTTGAACTCTCCTGTAGTTTCGGCTTCAGCAGAGATATATAGTGAGTGGGGCGGTCAGTTTAATCTGTCCCACGGGCCATGTTCTTTCCCGCCAGAGCCGACCGAAACTCCTGGACCGACTGAAACTCCGGGACCGACTGAAACACCGGGACCAACGGAGACCCCAGGACCGACTGAAACTCCGGAACCGACTGAAACTCCTGGACCAACGGAGACCCCAGGACCGACTGAAACTCCGGGACCAACAGAGACCCCAGGACCGACTGAAACTCCTGGACCTACAGAAGAGCCCACGCCGGATCCTACAGAACCGCCAAAACCGACTCCAACCGATCCTCCTCTAGGTGGGTATGTCCCATCTAAGTCAACATACGGGGTTGCTGTAGTGCTCGCAGCAGCCGTTGCTCTGGTGGCAACATGCCTCTATAAGAAATTGAGATATAAGAGGTAAGAGCCACAAACAAAAGAGGTGCCATGATTTATTTATGAGTTATGGCACCTCTAATGGTATTAAGAGGTGACACAATGAAAAGAGTTAATGTACTTTTGCGGACGATTATCTTTGTTGGGGTGCTTATTTTTATGTTTACCCTGATAGAGAATGTTAAAGCACCTGCTTTAACAGCAACACAGGAAAGCACACCACCCAAACTTGATGGACTCAATGCTTTTGAGGAAAAACACATCATTTTTGGTCCTATTCAACAGTATGGTCAAAAAAACGACTATATCTTAGAGGAAATACCAACCACTGAAGCAGTGGAGGAAGTTAATCCGTATATCTTCACTCTGGGTAATGACGATGTAGATTTTTCAATAGGGTACGTGGAGATCGTATTTCATGAGGGTTTACTAGCGGGTAAATCTTCTAATTTTAGCGTTGTGAGTCCCAATAATTTAGGACCATTTGAAACGACAAAAGATGCGTTAAACTTAGAGTCTAAGACCGGAGTTATTAGAAAAGATAATTACGGAAACTTGCTGTTAGGACTGCATTCTGGGTACACCAAATCAGAGCGTCCGTTAGAAGTAGAGTTCCTGAGATATTCTTTAGAAGAATGGGGAAAGGGTGTTGAATATGTTGAAGACAAACTTTCCGAAATAATTGGAAGCAATGGAACGCTTACTTTTAACGAGCACGAGTTTCAAATTGAAATTATTGGAGCAGTAAGACTTCGGCACGAAGAGTCGGAAGAAGTAAACCTCAGTCCTGAAACGGTTTTGGACATAGTTACTAAAACCGTTGATGATCAGTATATTGCTCTGGGAGATACAGGGCCTTTTGAAAAGGCAAAGTCCGAACACAGATTAATGATTAATTTCTGTGGTTGGGGACCTAACAAACAAACTACTTATTATCGATACATAATTTTGATCGATGTTAAGGAGGATATCTTGACGCCTGAATAAACAAACCTATTCGGGCGTTTTTTAATGGAAGAATAAACAGACAAAAACAACCCAAAACTACACTGTTTCTTTTGAATCATTTATCACATCTATCTTGGACTTCTCCCTCTTTGAAAACTCCGTATGTAACAACTCTTTTCTTATTTCCATATTGTTAAAAAACTCCTCATATATTTTCTTAACAATTGGGTTTTCATGTGCTCTTTTTGTAGTACCAGCATTATCTATTGAATACAATGAGTCCGCTCTTTTCTTTACAATTTCCGATGTTGTAGGTATTGGCTGACCACCACCACCTACACAACCTCCTGGGCAAGCCATAACTTCAACCACATCATAAATTCCAGGATTACTCTTTATTTCCTTTATAATTTTTTCGGCATTTTTTATACCGGAAACAACACAAAGTTTTATTTTTCTATCTCCAAACGATATTTCTTTAACTTTAATACTTTCCTGACCTCTAATTTCTTTAATGGCGTCTTCTGGTAATTCTTCTCCCATCATTTTAAAATAAGCAGTTCTAAACGCTGATTCAAAAACACCTCCGCTTGAACCATATATCACTCCAGCACCGGAAGGACTACATAAAGGGTCGTCAATCTTTTCTCCATCAATATTTTTAAGATCTATTCCCTTTTTCTTAAAGAGTCTAGCTAACTCTCTTGTTGTCAAAACCATATCAACTGCAAATAAACCACTATCACCCAACTTCTCCCTTTTAATTTCATGTTTTTTAGCAACACAAGGCATTACAGAAACAACAAAGATATCTTTTGGATCAATGTTTTTCTTGCTACTCCAATAGCTTTTCACTATGCTTCCCAACATAACTTGTGGAGAACGAGAAGTACAGAGGTTTGGTGTAAATTCTGGATAATTAAACTCCAAGAACTTTACCCAAGCCGGGCAACAAGAAGTAAACCCAGGCAATTTTTCATTTTTAGTTAATCTTTCTATTAACTCATCTGACTCCTCCATGGTGGTAAAGTCAGCTCCCACAGCAGTATCAAAAACATAATCAAAACCTACCTTTTTCAACCCAGCTACTAATTTCTCTGTAACTATCTCTCCCGCACTTAAGCCAAATTCTTCCCCGATACTAGTTCTAATAGACGGAGCAAATTGAACAACAACAGTTTTACCATTATCTAAGAAGTTTTTTTCTAAAGATTCAAACTCCCCAACACCCTCTATTGCTCCTACGGGACAGTGCAAAATGCATTGGCCACAGTTTATACAATCTTTCTTTTCATCTGAAGATGGGGTTACTTTATTTTTTTCGTTTAGATGTAAAAAATCTACGGGGCACACAGAAACACAATTTCCACACCCTATACACTTAGTTTGATCAAATACCATTTCCCCAACTTCAAAAACTTTATCATCTTCTTTCTTTGTTCCAGTGGGTTTAAGGTTAAAAGCTCGTGCCAGTTCTAAAAGTTTACAACGTTGAAACAGGACACAATCTCCACATTCAAGCACATGGTTGTCTAAAATCTTCTCTAAATTTCTCTTTCTTTCTTCCTGAATATCCTCTGATTCTGTTGTGATTTCTATGTTTTCTTTTACAAAAGTTGAGCAAGCATTTTTAAAACCATCTTCACCTGATATTTTTACTATACAAATCCCACAATGACCTTGGTCTTCAATATCTGGGTGAAAGCAAAGGGAGGGGATTTCAATTCCATTTTCTCTAACCACATCAATTATTCTCTTACCTGTTTCAGTTATAAATTCTTTTCCATTTATCTTTATTGATATTTTACTCATATATCTCATTGTAATGAATCACAAAGAAAACACCAAGGTATTACATGTTAAGATTCCTAAATCGTTACCTCATTAAGTTTTCGTTCCATAAAATATGCCCAAGCATATGAAAGGCATATAATAAATGTTGGAGGAATAATTTCTCAAAAAGGTATTAAAATATGAAAAAGCTAATAATCTCTGTTATTTTTTACACCTTTATATTAATCGTCGGTTATGCAGGAAAACATCCAAAAGAACATATGGATCAGCCACAGCAACAGACGCAAGAACAGAAACAGGAGGAACAAAAACAAGGGCAAGAATTAAAAGAAGAGGAGCAAGGATTAGAACAAGAACAGCTCCAAGAACAAATACAACAAGTGCAAGTACGGGGACAAAAATATGGCGTGTTTTTAGGTATTAATGGGGATGAGTTTAGTAAATTGAACCAATACGACATTGTTGTAATAGAGCCGTCGGAATTTTCTACAAAACAGATTGAAACGTTACATGCTAATGGAAAAACAGTGTACGGTTATCTAAATATAGGATCTGTCGAAAAATATCGTCCTTATTACGATAGATTCAAAAAGGTTACACTTGGTGTTTACGAAGATTGGCCCGATGAAAGGTGGGTAAACGTTGCATCTTCTGAATGGCAAAAATTTATTGTTGATGAGTTAGGTAAACAATATGCGGGTATGGGATTTGATGGGTTATTTTTAGATAATGCTGATGTCTATTATGAATATCCAAAAGAAGATATATTTCAAGGACTTCGCACAATTTTACAAGGACTAAGAAAATATAACTTAAAACTTATTATAAATGGTGGTGATACCTTTGTTTCAAAGTGTATAGAAAAAGGCATAGCACCACTATCTCTTTTTGATGGGGTAAATCAGGAAACAGTGTTTACAGCTATAGACTTTGACGATGAAAGCTACGGAGCTCAGGAAAAAGAAGAAACAGATTATTTTAAAGAGTATCTTTCAAGAGTAAAAAACTATGGTTTATCAGTGTATTTATTGGAATACGGAGCAGATCAAAATCTTTCAAAGAAAATCGATGCGTATTGTTTAGAAAACGGCTTTATTTGGTACAACGCAAAAGATCTCGAGTTAAGGTAAATACTTGCAAAAAAGATCCCTCGATGGTTTCCTTACGGATTGGCCAAACGAGGGCTTCATAATAGTAATCTTTTATAGATCTTAATTTTAAATTTGTCGTCTTTACCCGATTACCTCGGCCAGATCTTTCTCACGGATTTCTTTTACAAGGTTTTTCATACCAGATTCGGCATGTTCAGCCGAGAGAAAAATTGGCTTCGTAGTAATTAGAAGCTCGTGGGGTCGACCGTCATGGTACAGCCAAATTTCTCCTACAAAAAAATTTGTTTTAATGTCTCGTCCAGCACACAACCAACGAATGTCGTTGTTAGGATTATGGATAACCAAAAAAGATCGTAATGGAATACCCATCTTTCACACTCCTTTCATTTTATTTGGAGCAAATCATAACACATGGGTAAAAGGTTTAAAAGGACTGGGTTTGTAATGATTGGCGGAGGGAGGGGGATTTTTGCTTCGCAAAGCCCTTTGATTGATAAATTTGTGATATATATATATACTTGCTATATATGGTTAAAAAAATTCTACTTATAATCGTTCTCTTGTTTGTTTCCTTAATGGTTTTTAGAGTGGGTCAAAGGGTTATAAATTTTACAAAAGATGAAATGCAGGAAGAGTTAAGTATGGATATGGTTTCTGGGAGTAACTATAAATTTTATTACCCAAAAGGATGGGTTAAGGGTACAGAAGAAGGTGCAGATTTAGCCTTTTTTGCAGTTAATGAGAAGGGCGAACAATCTGGAGAAGGTATAACCTTAGACACCTCTAGCTCGTCTTCAGAACTAACTCCAGCAAGTGAGGATCTTTGTAACAATTTGGCACAGGGTATGGTTTCTATTGACCCAACCCTACAAGGTAAAGTGATAAGCGTTTCTGTACTAGATACCAACCAAACTTACCAAGGTTGTAAAATAATTAATTCTTTTGTGTTTGCAGATATTCTGACCACCTCTGAAGTAAAGATGATTTGGTATAAAGATAATAGAGATAACACAGTTTACGCTTCTAACGCAAATTATTTTGATAGCACCCCTGAAGATGTTGTTAAAATAATAAAGAATTCTGTGAATGCGTTTGTGATTAACTAAACACACATATCCTTAAAACAGACAATATGCCTGTGAAAGTAATAAATTACGCTTTTAAGCGTTTAAAAATAAACAATATCTTGTCAGTATGTTCTCGTGTATCAATTCTTTGACTTTCGATAAATTCCCAACCTTGATCACTTAATTGATTAAAATGATCATTAAGCTCTTTAAGTGGGGCAGTTCTGAAAATAAGCCCCATTACCTCCATACTTATGATTTTATATTCCCATTTATTATTCATATAGTGATTATATATCAGAAGTTTAATAAAATGTACCAACTTTTTAAAAAGTAAAGATATTAGTGTGTGAGGAGGGGGATACCGGAACACTTCGTGTTCCTCAATTCAAGCATAGTCTAACGACTATTTTGCTTGAATATACCTTCTCCCGCATTTTGCGGGACATTCTGATGCTCGTTTAACGCTCGTAAACTCGCTACTCGCGTTCGAACCCGCTTACTTCGTAATGTTTCGTCAGTATCCCACATTCTGCGGGATCCTGCCGAATCATGGCGGAGGGAGGGGGATTTTTGCTTCGCAAAGCAATTACTTCGCTTCGCTACGTAATAGTCGGTCACCTGTCATAAGACACTCTAAACTCACTTCGTTCGTAAGAGTCTCTAATGCACGCGACCCCGCCTCATCCTGCATTTTGCAGGATTTCGTCTCATCGCAAAGCGATGTAAGAGGAAGCGCAGTTCCGAAGTATGAGGAACGAGCAAGCGATTCCGTCATGTTAGTGACGTAAGAGGAAGCGCAGTTCCGAAGTATGAGGAACGAGCAAGCTCTTATTCGAATCCCGTTAACCTTCTTTCAAGATTTGTGGTGTTTTCCAAACAGCAGTTGTGGTTCTCACTGGCGGAGGGAGGGGGATTCGAACCCCCGATAGGATTTCTCCTATACAGTCTTTCCAGGACTGCGCACTAGTCCACTATGCGATCCCTCCAAAGCTAAGATATTTTACCACGACAAGAGGTGTTAGGTACGTATTCAAGAAAGATAAAAATAGGCCACTAGGTTGCACTATAATACATCCCTGTGGCCATATAATTTTAATCACGTGTTTCTATCCTTCCTACAACCCTTTGTTATTATGTATTGTAGATAATCAAGAAACATTATAGGTAAGAAAAAAATTACCATTACCATCGCAGTTGCTAGAGAACCGATCTCTGGGTTTTGTTCCTCGTCAAACCCGTGTGAAGGTCCATTAGAACTCGACTTTCTTCTCGTAAAAATATTGTGTTTATTATTCTTCACTTCTCTCTCTTTCATTTAGATTCTAAGTAATCCGCCAGAGCTTTTTTCCACGACCTTAACATCTTGGTCTTGGTATTTATAAGTGTAGAGTTACACGGTCTTTTAGCCGGTCTTTTCAGACCCTCCGAAGATATAGGCACTATTTTTGCTCCTATGCCCAACATCTTATATAAAAAGCATGTAGCATCATACCATGTGCACGGATCACCATTAGTTATGTGGTAAGTACCGAACGGTTCGTTAGAGTCCAGAATTCTTTTGGTTTCTGTAGCAAGGTCTAGGGAGTAGGTAAAACAGCTTATCTCCTCATTAACAACTTTTACAGTATCAGTTGTTTTTCCGAGACCTATCATTATCTCGAAAAAGCTTTTTTTGGAGTTCTCCGATGATCCAGGATACCCAAACATTCTTGATAGTCTAATTATGTAATGTTTACCCAAAACTTTTCTAATTTTGTTTTCCCCGTTGAGTTTGGTCGTGCCGTATTTGTTGACAGGGTAGGGTAAAGACCCTTCAGTATAACCGTTCTCTTTTGATGGGTTACCACCAAATACATAATCAGTAGAGTAATGGACAATAATAGATCCAATCTCGTTTGAAATTTGTGCGAGGTTTGCAGGAACAAGTGTATTTACTCTTACAGCATGTTCATACTCATCAAGCACTTCCTCACATTTATCAACCTTATTATAAGAAACTGTGTTTATTATGATGTCGGGAGAAGCAGTTAATATTTTCCTTTTGGCATCTACTTCGTTTGTTAAGTCTAAGATTGTTCTGTTCCAAGCACAAACCTTATAATCATCGTGGCCACTAAAGGTTTTTACCAACTCCTGTCCTAACATGCCATCTGATCCTAGTATTAACACTCTCTTCATGTATACATTTCTCCTATCCTATGTACTTCTAGCTTTTAAATTTACAAAGTTCCTATTGTATCTGGATTTTACACTAAAAATGAAAAAAGTGATCGAGGTACTACCATCAGGATAAACGACCACCACATCAATTTAAAAGATGTTCTAATTTCAGAAGATTATTTACTGTGTAGGATTCAAGGGTTGAGGCCCGTCCTTTTGAGGAGCAACCTCTTCGCTTCCATCTTTTTCAACAGTTTTATCTTCTTTAGGAGTTTTGGGAGCATTTTTCTTTTGCTCGTCCATAATCTCCTTTTTTATTTTTTCGGTTAACTTTTTATTATGCCTCTTGGAAGACATCTTAATAATAATTATCAATATTATTAAGGTTCCAAACACCAAGACCAATAATTGCCACGGAATTACATAAAACACTGTTTGTTTTGTAGATGTTGTTTGTGCTTCTCCGTATTTTAGACTTAAGTTAGCCGTATATTTACCTATTGCAAAGTTGGCTATTTGCATTTTTACAGCATCAAAAAACCCAATCTTTCCTTTCGCCAACTCTTCTGCTTTTCCTCTAGTATTATTTTCCAAATCATTCTGACCAATCTTGTCCCAAACAACCTCAAATCTTCTTACGCTACCTGGTAATACATTGCCTTTTGGAGCATTTGCGTCAAGCAATCCTACAACTTTTCCAATCATGCATTTTATTTCTATATTACCCAAAGGCATTACTTTTCTTCCGCCATCGTTTGAAAATCTGTAATATAACTCAACGGGAAGGTAGGGTAGTATTTTTCCACTTTTTGTACCAAACTCAATTATTCCCGCTCCTTCCGGAACATCTCCAGGAATATTTAAGAAAATAAGTGTTCCAACTTTACCGCCAATTGTAACTTGTCCACCTTCTTCTGGTGTTGCGGGAGCTGTGCCAAAAAATATGGCTGCAAAATAACCACCGGCCTCAGTATCTTGTGGGATATGTATCTCAAATGGGAACTTAATTCTTTCTCTCGGTCCTATGACTATGCTGTTACCGGTCTTAATCCATGATGCCAACCCCTCATCTGTATTAGGTAAAAAATAAGGAGAGCCCGTCTCACCTCTTGACTCAAAATTTTGATATGAAAGGTAAAAGGTAACCTCTGTTTCTTGTTCGTTATACAACTCAAGCTCTCCTTGAAGAACTTGTCCTGGTTCTCCCTCTACCTCAAGTCTTGGTGGAGAAAGGGTTAAAGCATAAGATTTGCTTTTAGAAAGAGCTAATATAGATATCGTGACAACGACAAGAGAAATTAATAACTTATTTTGTTTTTTTGTTGTTTTGGGCATGTGTTTTTAAAAGTTCGCCGTTGCTACATACGTCAGAGAGGTGCTGTAGAGTCCGGCAGGAGTGACCCCCGAAATATTTGCCAAATAATACGCTGAGACTATTTCTGTATCTGAAGGAGCCGTTTCATACACAAACGGCGTTTCTACATTAGGAACAAAGCTGTAGTTAAATGTTGGATCGGCTTGATCGTAAGCAGTGACGACTGTTGCGTCTGTTCCAGCTACAAAACCTATTGCAAACTGTTCTGTTCCTGGTGTTCCGTCCTCATCTCCTGTTATAGTTGCTGCATCTATAGTATCTCCAGCCCCAGAAGTTAAGGTGTTACCAATATAAGTTATCTCATAACCAGAACTACCGTTTGTAGAAACTGACATTGTATGTGCCACAACTGGTGTAGGGCCATTTGCACCATATGGCTCAGTTCCTGTAGCAAATCTCGCACCTGTTGGATTTAGGTTTCCAAAACCAACTTCATAATCACTTAAAGAAAAGGTTATTGTCTCTGTAACGTGTGCTGTGATCGTTACTCTATCGTTGTCTATAATCCTAGTTACAATATCTCCAGAATCATCACCTGCCGCTATTGATATTGTGTATGAACCGCTGGCAGCTGGGTTTAAATATTGTGAAGCTGTTGTACCGGTTGTTGTGTTTTGACCAATTTTTATACAAACCTCATTGTTAGCTCCTGCTACAGCGGTAGCACCACCAGAAGTTAGGGTTAGTACAGTATTGTCTGCACCACTAAAAACAGCAGACCATTGTGATGCTGTTGGTGATGTAGAAACTACGGTTTGCTGTGTCCCACCGCATGTTCCATCAGGAACCGCGTTTACAAATATATTAACATCTGAAAAATCTAAAGCACCGTTTGGGTGTGTTGTCCCATTAAACCCGCTTGGGAATGTTATTACTATAGTTTGTCCACTTGTTATACCTGTTGGAGTTACAAATTGTATTGTGTGATCTGAATAGACATCCTCAGTAGTAGAGTTTCCTAATCTACTCATGCTGTCAGATTTACTTGTTAATGGTGCGGCTAATGCTTTGCCAGCATGAAAAATACATACTAGAACGGCAGTTAAAGATAATATTTTAAATGTGTTTTTTATTGTTTTCATTATGATAATAATACAACATTATTACAGCATGTTGTCAAATATTTAAAAATTACCTGTTATTGTAAAAGTTATATATGTGGAATATTCGCTTTGTTCCGTGTTCCCTGATATGTTAGCTAAGTAATATATAGAGTATATGGTTGAAACATCGTTTCCATTTGGATCTACAGCAAGCACTGCTGATGTGTTTTCTGATGCAGAGTATGCGTATTTAACATTATCATTGTAAGGAGCCAGCACAGCACCGTCTCCTCCTGAATAAGTTGCCCTGATACCAAATTGTTCTGTACCTGCCATCGGAGGTTGGTTCACATTACCAATCGGGTTTATGTAAATAGATGTGTCTGGAGAGCCGGTCAGTGTTTTACCTTGAACATAAATAGAGTAGCCGTTTAAACCGTTAGTAGATGCTTCTATTGTATGCGCATACGTTTCGTTGTTTGATCCAAGCCCATCAGCAGTAGCAAACCTACTATTACTTACATTTAATTGACCAAAACCAATATTGTTATTTGAAATATTAAATGTGATTGTTCCTGTTACAAACGCTGTTGCACATATTTTTGTTGGATATGCCGATGCATCTCCAACATGTGCGTCTGTTACTCCTGACATAGATCCTATTGTAGTGTCATATCCGTTACAGTTGTTCTGTTGATAACCTATCTCCATTACCCCGTTAGCAGGGATCTGTAAACATACATTATTTGGATAATTATTTTGGGTATTTTGTTCCACATGTGCGTTTGTTGTCGCGGAAAGTTTAAGAACAGTTTGATAGTTCCCACTACATGAGTTTGATAGACCGGGAACGCCTGTGCAACATACAAGATTTGGATAGTTATTTTGACTTGGTAGCTCTGCGTGGGCATTTACAAGGTCAGATATTCTATAAACTACCACCCCAGATGGGCAAGAATTAGTTATTTTACAGGACAACGTTCCAGATATTCTTTCTTTATAGGAAATTCTACATCTTCCCGAGGAGCCGTTTCCTCCTGAGTATCCTCTGAAAGTTGCACCTCTACCAGCACCTCCTCCACCACCACCTGGAATAGTCCCTGCGCTTCCATTTGTGCTAGATGCTCCTCCGTTACCACCATCACCACCGTCTGTTCCTGAACCACCTGTTGATCCACTAGCATCGTTACCATTAGATGTA
>Ga0116174_10000042_pt1 | contig 116445 bp, 107 predicted proteins | sample AD_UKC087_MetaG_FD_89801 | JGI IMG/M metagenome (GOLD analysis project Ga0116174, IMG submission 89801) | Active sludge microbial communities of municipal wastewater-treating anaerobic digesters from USA - AD_UKC087_MetaG | ecosystem: Engineered > Bioreactor > Anaerobic > Digestate | place...
ATTTTATAGGGTAGTAAAACTCATTGAAGAGATAAACAATTGCATTCTGAGTTTGAGAGTAGTGTAATTTTATAGGGTAGTAAAACCTCGCCGCTTTAGTGGTGAGATGAATCGCCGTTTGAGAGTAGTGTAATTTTATAGGGTAGTAAAACAATGCATCACATAGTGTGTGGTGTTGTAGCGTTTGAGAGTAGTGTAATTTTATAGGGTAGTAAAACCATTTAATGAAAATCAGTTTATGTGTAGAAGTTTGAGAGTAGTGTAATTTTATAGGGTAGTAAAACAAATTTTCATAGTTCACGTCCCTCTCGGATGTTTGAGAGTAGTGTAATTTTATAGGGTAGTAAAACTTATATCAACGCGGAAATAAGCACCAAAGTGTTTGAGAGTAGTGTAATTTTATAGGGTAGTAAAACCGCTTATTCATAGTTTTTCTTGTATTTGTCAGTTTGAGAGTAGTGTAATTTTATAGGGTAGTAAAACTCCAGTTTCTTTATAGTGTGCTATCTTATCGTTTGAGAGTAGTGTAATTTTATAGGGTAGTAAAACCTATTCGCTCATCGTACTCCGCTACAGGAGTTTGAGAGTAGTGTAATTTTATAGGGTAGTAAAACGAGATAGACATCTGAATCTAAACTGTAATCGTTTGAGAGTAGTGTAATTTTATAGGGTAGTAAAACATCAAGTTGAAAGGAGTCCTAACCATGGATGGTAAATACATTAAGAGAACTATTAAGAGAATAACAGTACCACTGATAACACTGATATTCACAGCATCAGCATTATCAGGTTGTAGCAGTAGCAGTAAATCACAGGTAATAGACACTGTGAATGAGCTCGGAGCAGACACACAGATTGAGTTCCTCATAGAGGAAAACGCTTTTGAAGAGAAGGGTACACCTCAGGAAATCAGCTGGGTACCTCTTGCAAAGGTAAATACCTACTCTGGATTCAGAGACAGATTCGAGTCAGCAATGGGCATTGAGAGCAAAGATGGCGTTAAGTCTGGTTGTATATACGTAGGTCAGGATGGAAAAATCACTGATAACGCTACACTTAAGACAGCCTTCTCAAACAAGGCTACATTCGACCAGTTCAATGACAAGGAAACACAGGATTATCTTAGAACTGAGATAAAGAACACCTATGCAGACATTGAGGACAGCGATGAATACGCAGCAATCATAAACGCATATTTCAATCTGCTTCCTGATAACACACCGAACTACTTCAACGGTGCTAAGTCACTTAATCGTCTTGAGGCAATGTCAGTTCTTACAAGAGCAACAAAGCCAGCAAATCAGTCCTCAGCAAACACTCAGGACTTTGTAACAGCAGTTGGTGAGACAAAGTTTTCCACTTATGCAGCACTGTCAAATGATGTGGCATTCATATCAACAAATGATGGTTCACTGACACAGGACAATGCAACAAAGGCTATGAGCAAAGGTGAGTTTGTTTATATTGTAATGTCATCAATTTATGCACTCAGAGTCGCTGCATGACCTGCTGTATATGCTTGCAAGCAGGATATATCTGGTCTGTCACTGGTCGGATTTCCGCGTTTTTCTCACAGACCGCTGTGTGAAGTCACTGGCTCCTCACACTCATTTTTCTGTGCAAAGCGACTGCTGTCAGGTGCTGTGGACTGACAGGGCAGGCAGGAGCAGCGGCATTTCGGAGCGCTATATCAGGCAGTCTGACATTGTTTCATGTCTTACGGAGAATACTGACCATCCCTGTGTGTATTTCCTTTCACCCCTGCACATTGATGAGCGGCAGTTCGGATTTGCAGCCCTGTCCTTCGGCAGACTTGCCTGCTGCTATCAGCCTGAATACTGCACGCTTATCAGTTATCTCTGCCTTGCACTGGAGCAGCTGGAGGAGAGGTCCCTGCTCAGGGCTCAGTCGGGCAGCAGCACAAGAAACGTGGAAAATCCACAGCTTTACCGCCAGCTTGCACAGCTCCGTGAGGAGATGCAGCTGTGTCCCGAAAATGACTGGAGCGTACAGGAGCTCTGCGGACGAACTCATGTGAGCAGGAGCTATCTGCAGAGAATGTATAAAAAATACTTCGGGAAAAGCATTGTTGAGGAACTAATTTTCTTCAGACTGCGGAAGGCAAAGGAACTCATCAGCGGTACGGACCTTACTATGTCGCAGATAGCCGAGCTTTGCGGATACGCCTCCTATGCCCATTTTGCCAAGCAGTTCAAGGTCAACGAGGGAATGAGCCTGTCGGAGTACCGTCAGCGTTTCCGTAAGAGTACCGGAAGGAGCGGCGTATGAACAACAACACGAGGATCAGATCAAAGGATATGCCTGCTGCAGAGCGAAACCGCTGTCTTGATTTTTTCAAGGGTATCGCAGCTGTCTGCGTGGTGTTTGTACATATTCCGTTCCACGGCACTTTCGGAAAGTGCATCAGCTCCATAGGCTCCTGCGGAGTCATGCTGTTTTTCCTTATCAGCGGATATTACGCCTTCGGTGAAAGAGATAAGATGTGCAGAAAGCTCAGGAAGCGCTTCTGCCGTAACCTTCTGATAACCGTCATCGCCGTGCTGGTGTATTTTGGTATATCCTATGCACTGAATGGCGAAAGTTATTATTACCGTAATATCTGGCTCAGGACATTTTTAAGACCGCGCTTTTATCTCAGAATGATCTATTGCAGCGATCTTGAAGCCATCAGCGGAGATCTGCTGTGGTTCATGTTTGCGCTGCTGCACGTATATGTCATATTCTGGCTGATGTATAAAATGAGACTGGAGAAATTTGCAAAATTTGCAATGCCCCTGTTTATTCTCCTGCGTATCGGACTTGAAACCTATAAATACGCGACTGACGGAAGCTGGCGGATATGCAGCAACGCTCTTGTTGCAGCGCTCCCGCTTATGCTGCTTGGGTTCTGTATTGCAGAATGGAAGGAAAAGCTGCTGAAGCTGCCTGCATGGTCCGCAGCTGTCTGCGGTGTGCTATCGCTTGTATGCCTGATCCTGCTGATAAAGTACGATCCGTTCAGATATAACATAACGCAGATATTCAAGCTTATGCTGGTGGCTTCGGTATTCCTGTTTGCACTTGAAAAACCGAAGCTCCGCCTCTTTCCTCCGTTGGACATACTGGGCGGAGCTTATTCGCTTCACGTTTATCTCTGGCATATGCCTGTTATCATGATACTGTATACATTATGTGAGCGCCGTATTCTGAAGGTTGATCCTTATGACTGGTATATGCCGCTTGTGGTTGCAGGTATTTCCATTCTTATATCTGTTGTGATCGTCACGGTGCAGCGCCTGATAAAGCGTCTCGTGACGCGGAATGACCATGCAGTCTGAATGGTGAAAAGATCTGCGGCAGACAGAAAACAGTATATTTCAGAATTGTAATGTATCGTAATATTAAAAACGGGACAGACCGGCAGTTGTGTGGTATACTATGGTTACAGAAGCGGAAAGCTACTACACTTGAAAAGGAGTAATCATCATGAAAGAAATTATCAGCCAGCTCACACAGGACTTCATAGAGAACAGAGACATTATCAAAAAGGCAATAAAGCTTGAAAGCTCATATATCTACCCTGTGGCAGCAAATGTATTCTGTGCCGCAGGAGTTAAAGCAGACGCCGACAAGCTCAGCGAATGCAAGAAGATCATCAAGAAGAATGCAGGCTTCGGCTCGTATCTGAAAGGAAATGTAATGGTTCCTTTTGCAGCAAAGCTCTGTATAGCTGATGACCCTGCCGCTCAGTTTGAGAAGGTAATGGCTATGTACGGCATTCTCAAGGAGCACTTCAGAAGATCGGAATACCTTGCTCTTCTCGCAACTCTCCTTGCTGAAAAGACAACCATCGAAGAGGCAGGACATATTGCAGCAAGAGGACGTGCTGTCTATGATGAAATGAAGAAGGAGCATCCCATACTCACATCAAGAGAGGACAGCATAATGGCAGGCTTTATGGCATTTTCGGAAAAGAGCGACAGCGAGCTTATCGATGACGCTGAGAAGTGCTTTGAGCTCCTCAGTAAAAAATTCTCGCACAAGGACTCTGTTCAGACAGTTTCACATATACTTGCCATGACAAACGGAGCTCCCGAAGAAAAAGTGAACAGAATGATCAGGATGTTCGACGCTTTAAAGGAAGCAGGACGCAGGTTCGGAAAGCACTTTGAACTGTCAACACTTGCTGCGGTGTCAATAATAGATGCCGATGAAAAGGAGCTTGTTGACAGCATAATTGCCATCGACAGCCTGCTCAGCGGTCAGAAGGGCTACGGAGCATTAAGCCTCGACAAGAAAACAAGGCTCATGCACGCAGCTATGCTCACCGCCGATCTTTACGGAGACAGCGATAATACTCAGGCAGCAGTATCTGCTTCTGCACTTGCAATGATCGCTGCACAGGAAGCTGCAATGTGCGCTGCAATTGCTGCATCAGCAGCCGCAAGTAACGCAAATTCGTAATTATAAACACATAGCTTTATGCAGGGATAAACCGCAGTCTTATGACTGCGGTTTTTTGAATATACAGTGTTGTAAAAGGTATTATGATATGCTATAATGAATTTAAAGCATTCACTATACATTATCTGAAAGCCCTTGCAGATACGCAGATTGGAGATCTGCTCCCTGCAATCGGGAAAAATGAAAATAAGGTAGGTGATATCATGGCTGAGCTGACAAATGAAGAGTATATCAGCAAGATCAAAGGCGGTATTTACGGACTTCTTATAGGTGACGCTCTCGGTGTGCCTTATGAATTCCACATGAAAGAGGATATACCGCCGATAGAGCAGATAGAGATGAACCCGCCCGAGGGATTTGTAAGAGCTCATTCGGGTACAGCTCCGGGCACATGGTCCGATGACGGAGCTCAGGCGCTTTGCCTTCTGGACAGTCTGCTTTATAAAGGAAGCTTTGACCTGACAGATTTTTCTGACAGAGTTCTTGCATGGTATGAAAACGGTTTATGGGCAGTTGATAACAGAGTATTTGATGTGGGGATACAGACATCAATGGCTCTCTCCATGTATAAAAGCGGCGGTAAGCCTGAGGACTGCGGCAATGTTCGTCCTGACGGAAAAGGCAACGGAGCTCTTATGCGCGTTCTGCCCTTAGTTTTATGGCACACAGGAACAGATGCTGAGCTTGTCAATGATGCTCATAGGCAATGTCTTATTACTCATGGAAATATCACAAATCAGGTCTGCTGCGCTTTGTACCGCCTTATTGCAAGGGAACTCCTTAATGGCAGCAGTTTTGATACATCACTTGACAGTGCGATACAGAAGCTTCGCAGTATATATGCGGACACCCCTGAGTACTCAGATGAGTTCCTGTTCAGACTTCAGCCTGATGAGCCTGATATATGGAAAGGCAGGGGCAGCGGTTATGTTGTTGACAGTCTCAGAAGTGCTGTCATGATAATGAAAGCTGCAAATTCTTATGAAGAAGCTGTAAAGCAGGCGGTTGCACTTGGCGACGATACCGATACAACAGCCTGTATCACAGGCGGTATAGCAGGAGTAAAATTTGGTTATGACAGTATCCCGACCCGCTGGTTAAACTCGCTGAGAGACAAGTATAAGGCAGATAAATTGATAAATAAGCTTATTCTGAATACAGGCAGGTGAAAAAGAATGAAGATACTGAATTTACACGGCTTCATGGGTGAAGCCGATAATAAGAATTACAAGGCGATTTGCAACATTTTTTCAGCGGAGGATATTTTTTCGCCGAAGATAGATTATATAAATACTGCTCCCGAGGAACTGATGAAATGTTTTTCAGATATGGTGGATACCGATGATTTTATTTTTGTGGGGCAGAGTCTCGGCGGCTGGTATGCAGACAGGCTGAGCCGTAAGTTCAAACGTCCTTGCATACTGACAAACCCATGCTACTATCCTCATGAGCTGGAGATTATCACAGGTTCGGGCATACCCTCGGACTTCGCTGAGCAGTACCGTGAAATGTCAGTCAGCACTCAGAATGAAAGGGCACATACTCTGTGCAGCGACAAGGATACTATTCTGCCTGACAATCACAGGAACTGTGTTAAGCTGTCCGGTACTGTGAAGACAGTTCACGGCAGCCACAGCACTATTGAAAATGTGGGAGACCATATTTCTGAAATGCTGACAGAAATAGAGAAAGACCGTTTGCTGCTGTTTTTAGGCAGAGGTTCAGCGTTTGCTGACGAGCATAATTCTGCTTTCTTTTCTGAGGATAACGAGCTTGTTCTCATTGACTGTCCTGCGACTTCATATCAGAAGGTTAAGAAAATGAACTGGGAGCAGTACGATAATATCTATATCCTCGTAACTCATACTCACGGCGACCACAGCGGCGGTATCGGAACAATGCTGCAATATGTGTGGTTTGCAAGCGTTATGAAGAAAAAAGTGACTATCGTCGCGCCATCGACAGAAGTTAAGGAGGATCTGCTTCTGCTGCTTATGAGGATAGAGGGCTGCGAGCAGGAGTGGTTCAATATTATTACAGCTGACGAACTTGACAGAAGGTGGTTCATCTCAGCGGTGCCGACTACCCATGTTAAGCCTCTTGAGGGCAGATGCTTCGGCTATCATCTGAATATACACGGAAATAACGTGGTCTACACAGGCGATACCGCAACTCTTGAGCCATTCAAGCCGCTGCTGAAAAGCGGTTCGTTCCTGTATACCGAAGCGGCGTACTACAAAAGTGCAGTTCATCTGTATCTTGAAGATATGCTGCCTGAGCTTGTCAGACTTTCTGACAGCGGAGTTCATGTTTATCTCATGCATCTTGACGTTGAAGATGAGATCTGTAAACTGATAGATGACACATCTTTGAAAATGGTTCAGCTTTTTTAGCGCAATATATTCTGCCATTCATTCATTCATGTGCAAACACTTAAATCAGAAGCCGGCTTTTGAAGCTTCCGGTCGTATTTTCTGTTGAGTCTGCCCTAACAGTCCGGATATGTTCGTTATTCTGAGAAAAAACACAAGATATGAAACTATGCTCCGGGAAGCAGTGTCTAAAAAATAAAAAGCGGTCAGCCTGACAAAAGCTCCTCATCGTAGGTCTTGTGCGTGGTGGAAAAATCCTTCATGAACTGTATCTTGTCCAGCAGTTCCATTATGGTCTTTCTCAGCTCAGGCAGCCGGAGTATATCCCTGAAGATCTGCTCCCGGTATCCGGTATCTGTTCCTGTAGGTTGCAGCAGGCTGAATACAGTGCGATCATTCATTACTAATGTCTTCAAACCTTATTCAGTGGAATGCAGATAAAGCTTACCGTATCGGCAGGATCCTTCGACGGCGGCAAGTAAAAGCGGCATCATAACTGATGCCGCTGAATTTTATCTTGTTTGATCTTATATGCAGTGATTTCCACTCAAATCAGCTCTCCTGCTTACTCAATTCCGAGGAGCCTGTTCTGTATGGACAGAGCATCTCCGGAAGTAACACCGTCGCCGTTGAGATCACTGTTGAATCTGCCCTGCTCCGTGAGCCGGTACTTATCGGGATTTGCAAGGGACTGCATGATGAAGATGGCGTCTGCAAGGTCCATTCCACCGTCGCAGTTTGAGTCGCCCTGCATCGCTGGTCTTCTGTAGAACTGCCTTATCTCGGTGCGGAGCTCATCTGTCACGTCCTCCTTGGTGTATATGTTATGGGTGCAGTTTATTGTGTCAACATTTAAGAATGCAAGCTCTGTTGTCACACACAATGCCGAATATCCGATACCCTTTTCGCTCATATCCTTCAATGCCTCATAAAGCTGACCGTGTGTCCATGATTCGCTGCCGATGTCTAAGTAATAGTCATAGCCATCCCGGGTTTCATACGGTCTCTGTTCCAGTCCCAGCTCGGGATAATCGCTTGCGATCTCCTCGGGAGACCTGTCTGAACGGATATAAAAACCGTGCACACTCAGATAATTCCCGTCCTCATATGCCTCGAAGTTCTCGTCTATGGACAGAACGCAGTCATAACCTTTGAGGACATCGCAGACAGCTTCATAATAGTCGCTGCGGAGCCATTTCAGAGTATAGGTGACACCGTTGGCGTTCTTCCTGATAGTGGGCTTCTGCTTTTCAGGGGACTCCTTTATCCGCTCACTTGCAGCGCTGATTATTTCATCAACAGGAAGCTTGCTGCCCTTGGCAACTGTTATCTCTGTGCCCTGCGACTTCTTTTCTATGATATGGTATTTTCCGCTGCTGTCAAGAGTTAAAGTACGTCCGCCGCCATAGCGATATAAGTCCGAGAGGAATACATAGTCCTCTCCCGAGAGCTCGGCATATACCTTATCGACTGTCTTGTCTGCATAGTAATCTACGCCCGTTTCGGCATTTGTGGCTATACCCGCAGTCTGTGCTGCGGCAAGAGCTGCGGATAATATAATAGCTGTCAGTTTTTTCATAGTAATACCTCCTTTTGGGGCTGCATGTTTTTGCCTTTCACTATTTAGTAACACTTTCGATGGATTTGTCTCACTGGTTTCAAAAAAATCCTGTTGACAGGGAAAAATAGATATTTTATAATCAAGGTGAGACAAAATGCGGAAAAATGTTACTAATCAATAGAGGAACTATACCATATCGCATGAAAGGAGTAGTCTATGGACAGCGGTGCAAACAGCTACCGCCGTTTCCTTGAGGGTGACAGAAATTCTTTTACCGAGCTGGTCGCTGAATACTGGGACGGTCTCACACTGTACCTCACAGGCTTTGCGGAGAGCTTCTCCGAAGCTGAGGAGCTTGCTGAGGAGACCTTTCTTAAACTATATACCGATAAGCCAAGGTTTTCGGGGAAAAGCACCTTCAAGACCTGGCTTTACTCCGTGGGACGCTATACCGCTTATAACTTCATACGAAAGCGGCGGAAGATACAGCAGGCTCCCATAGAACAGTTTTACGATATTTCCGACAGGGAGGATATAGAAAAGAACCACATACAGGGCGATGACCGCAGGCTGCTCCACAGGACGATGGAAAAGCTGACGCCTGATTACAGACAGGTGCTGTATCTGGTCTATTTTGAGAATTTCAGCAACACCGAAACGGCTGTTATAATGAATAAAAGTGAACGGCAGGTCAGGAACCTGCTTTACCGCGCAAAGGTCGCATTGAAAAAACTGCTTGAAAAGGAGGGCTTTGAGTATGAGGAGCTATGAAGATATTGCCAACAGGATAATGAAGCGCGGCGACGAGATAATCGAGCAGAGAAGGCTCAGGGCCGTAAAAATAAAGCACACCTCCTATGCGGTGTCGGGTATGTGTGCCGCTGTCATCGCAGGTGTGGGAATGTGGAAGCTGTCCTCTGCCAAGGATATCGGAAACGACAAATTCTCAGGCAGCAGCATGATAGAGAACTTCACCGAGCCGACTACATCGGAGACCATCACCGAAACTAAAACAACGTATGTCACAACAGCTGCTGTGACTTCTGCGGTAAAAACCACATCTTCTCATGTGACAACTCAAACTACTTTGCTCGGTACTGCTGCGGCAGAAACTACCGCGGTCTCCGGCACCACTGCTGCAAATACTACCAAAGCCACCCCTCAGACAACTACGGGGGCAACTGCCGTAACAGAGGCTCCGACGGCTGTCGGGACTACTGCTGTTACCACTACAACTCCCGAAAGCATCACGGAGCCGCCTGCAATTACTACTGCTCCAACGTCCCCCACATCTACAGTTCCCACTGTTTTCAGCGAGATTTTCATCGAAAGTCATGAGGAGCTTGCATCTCCCGAACCTGCGGGGACAAATTACAAATTCGTCAGCTATAACAGCTCCGACCGCATGACAGGCAGCTATATCAGATCTGCTCATATTGAGAGGGAGTATACGGAAAACGGCATGGCAAAGACTGCTGCTGCGGATATAGAAATATACAGCGTCAGTAGGCTTCCCAATACAAATGCTATGATAGCCGTGAAGTTTGCTGACAGGACAGGTACGTACATCTATGTCAAAAGTGATTACTCTCCCTTGTACCTGGGCGGTCTCATAAATGATATGGGACTCAATGCAGATGGGCTTACAGGCACTGCTTATGCAGCCTCCGGCTTACACAAAAACATAGACAAAGACAGTATCTGGACGCTGCTCACCGCGGACAAATCTCTCCCCGACATATACAGTGCTGAAGCAAAAAACGGATCTGTTGCACAGATATACTACTGGACGGGTTATGTCAGCGGCAGTTTCGGAGTCTCCGAAAGCGGTCAGCTATGGTGCGAGCTCTGCGGTGTACGTTCCTGCTACGACATAGGCGAGGGCAGGGCAAAAGCTGTTATATCGGTAATTACGGGAGAGAATGATTGAAATGTAAGAACAAAATTGAACAGGGTCTCCACTTCTCTTAGCGGGACAATTGTTAGTTAAAACTGAATAGGGAAAAGCAGCGGCATCAGATTACAGTTATGCTCATACATAAGTTTTATGAGAGATACCTGGTAATTTCTAACTTAGCACAGCTGAAAGGAGCAGATTTACTTTTGGTGCGCTGAAACACAGGGGGGATCTGTCATGCAGATCCCTCATTTTATCAGATACTGCGGCGTTCTGAATCAAATCCTTGCAAATCCTGTAATTCTGTGCTATAATAGGTTAGTGGATGCTAACCCATAAACTGCTTTGTCTCATAGAACTATTTTACAGGAGAGAAAAAGCAGGTGAACATTGATGAATAGTCACGTTATTATAGGTGTAATAGGAGTTATCAGCGGGATACTGTGTGCTCATGCTGATGTGCCTGAAAGGAGGATAATATTGAAGTTTACAATACTGCTCATGCTGTGCAGTATCGTTCTGCTGTGTCTTATGATACTTGCGGCTACAGTTTTCATGCCCTATCGCGGACTCGCAAAGAACTTCCCGAAGGATGTACAGGAGGCGCTGACACCGAGGCTTGATGAGATAGATAAACAGCCTAAAGTTCCGAGAATTTTTGGAGGAGTGCTTATTGTCATAATGTGCATTCTTTTTGTTATAGTGTTTATTCTGGGCGGGATCGACGGTAAGAAAAACGGTTTTACATTTGGTCAGCTTCTTGTGAGATTTTTGATAATAGCTTTCGGAACAAAGGCATTTGACATAATTGCACTGGACTATTTCCTGCTGACAAAAACTAACTTCTTTCAGCGCTTTTTCCCTGAAACAAAGGGACTTGCAGGCTGGAAGGACTTCGGATATAACCGTAAGCAGCATCTTGCTCAGGCTGTTGTTATGCTGGTCTGCTGCTGTGTTCTGGCATTGATTTTCATAATATGAAGCAGACGGAGTGCTGTACTGAATAAAAATACAGAAAGAGGTAATTAAAGTGAGATTTGATAAGCGGGATAAAATTGTAAAAGCGCCTGACGGACTTGCGAGTCCGCTGTACAGTTTGACAAGAAAGGTTGTTAAGGCGATGAAAATGAAACAAAGCCTTGTGGGAACAAAGGAAGAGGTCCTTGCAAAGGCAGCAAAAATGAATGCGAAAAACCGACATTTCTCCATGCCGACTGACAACAAGGCGCACTACACAGATCATCTGATACAGGGAAAGTATCACTGCCTTGAAATTGACAGCGAAAAGGTGAGGAAGGGCAAAGCCATGCTCTTCGTTTTCGGCGGCGGAATGATACTTGGCTCTGACAGCGGAGATGTGGGACTTTCCCGGAAAATAGGCAATATAACGGGTTCTGATGTGTGGTTCCCGTATTATCCTATGTGCCATGAGCACGATATGCTGGAAAACGTAAAAATGATATTTGAATGTTATGAGACAATGCTCAGATATTACAAGCCCGAGCGCATTGTTTTTCTGGGATTTTCCTCAGGTGCTGCTCTTCTCCTCGATGTTATCACATACATAAATGAACTGAATGACGGTGGAAAGAATTATCCTATGCCAGGTCTGCTGATACCGGTTTCTCCCGGAAGTGTGCCCGTTACAGATGATGAGAAAACTGCGATTGCAAGACTTGATAAAAGAGATATAATGATTCCTGCGGAGTATATGTATACTGCCCGTGAGATAATGTGCCATGGCAGGGGAGTGCCGGAAAAATACCTTGCCACCGCTCACGGCGATTTCAGGAATGCTCCCATGACACACTTCTACTACGGAACCGCTGAGACACTGTATGCCTTTGCTCCAAGCTATGGTGAAAGCTACCGTAAAGCCGGAGCGGACTGCGTTTTCCACCTGGGAAAGGGTATGCACCATTGTTATGCTATTCAATATTTCATTCCCGGCTGCAAGCCTGCGTTTGAGGAGATAATGCAGATAATACGGAATTATTTCGGTAAATCATGATCCGTGCAAAGGAGACTTATGAAAATAAGTCTCTTTTATTTTGCCTCTTGACAACAGGTAAAAGACGTGATAGAATGATAATCGGATTATCGATAATACAAATATCAAAGGAGTGAGCTGATGTCTACACCTGATAAAAGCATTGATCCGAGACTGCTTGCGAGTGCGGAAGCTGAGTTCAATAAAAACGGCTTCATAAAGGCTGAACTTAAAACTATCTGCGAGAACGCAGGCATTACCACAGGTGCGCTGTATAAGCGATATAAGGGCAAGGAGGAGCTTTTCTGTGCTGTTGTTGATGGCATAGTTTCTGAGCTTACTGACTTTGTTGAAAGCAGATCGGATATCGACTTTTCTGCACTTAGCAATGCTGAGATCATTGCATCATGGACTATGACCTATGAGTCGTTTATCCCTATGTTCAGGCTGCTTTACGAAAACAGGATCACATTTGTCCTGCTTATTGATAAAGCCGCAGGTACAAGATATGAGAACTTCGATCATAAGTTTGTGACAAAGCTGAGTTATGCTTACGAGAAGTTCTACGACGAGGCAAAAAAACGTGGTCTTGCCAAAGCTGATGTAACGAGACAGGAGTTCCATGTCCTTATCTCATCGTACTGGACCTGTGTGTGCGAGCCGTTTATCCATAAGATGTCGTGGAAAAAAATTGAGGAGCATTGCCGTGTCATGTGCAGGTTTTTCAACTGGAGAGATGTCATTCTGCTGAAAGGAGAAGATGATGTTTAAGAAAGTCAAGCCCTACATGGGCAAATACATAAAATACACCTACGGAGCGCTGGCGGTCATGTTTATCGCACTGATAGCGTCAGCGGTGCCGTTTTTTCTGGTATACCGCATAATAAAGCCGCTTCTGGAGGGCGAAAAGCTCTCCGCAGGCTATTATATAGGGCATATCGCTTTTATTTTTATATGCTTGTTAGCATATGCTATCTTATATGTTCTGGGACTTAAATTCTCCCACATATCCGCATATAACACACTGAAAAATATCCGAATATCATTACAGAAAAAGCTGGAGCGTCAGCCTCTCGGAACGATACAGGATATGGGAAACGGCAGGATAAAAAAGCTGTTCACCGATGATATCGAACAGGTGGAAATGCTCCTTGCACACGCAATTCCCGAGGGTATTTCAAACCTTGCAATGGCAGCCATAGCTATTATCTGTATGTTCTTTGCAGACTGGAAACTGGCGCTTCTTTCGCTCTGTTCGCTGCCTATCGGAATGTTTGCAATGGGCATGATGTTCAAGGCAGGCATGGAGCGTATGAATGACTATTATGCAGCATCTGCGAAGATGAATGCAACCATTATCGAGTACATCAACGGCATGGAGGTAGTCAAGGTATTCGGACGTGACGGCGAGTCCTATCAGCGGTACGAAAAGGACATCAAAAGCTACCGTGACTTCACTCTTGAATGGTACAAGATATGCTGGCCGTGGATGGCTCTGTACAGCGCTATCCTGCCTTGCGTGGCACTTGTGATGCTGCCTGTGGGAACGCTGTTGGTCATCAACGGAAGTTCGACCTTAGCAGACCTTGTGCTGGTGTTCTGCCTTTCACTTTCTGTGGGAGTTCCCATACTGAAAGCGCTGAACTTCGCAGGCAAATTCCCGCAGCTAAACTACAAGATAGACGAGATAGAAAAGGCTATGGACAGTGAGTCTTTAAAAACTAAGGATAATTCATTTATCGGTAATTCAAATATCGTTAAGTTCGAGGACGTTCGGTTTGCCTACAAGGAACAGGAAGTTCTTCACGGTGTTTCACTGGAATTGCAGGAGGGCTCACTTACTGCGCTTGTTGGAGAGTCGGGAAGCGGCAAATCCACACTTGCAAAGCTGTTGGTGCATTACTATGACATAAACAGCGGAAAGATAACTCTCGGCGGACAGGACATCACCGATATGAGCATCGAGGCTCTGAATGACCGCATTTCCTACGTTTCGCAGGAGCAGTTCCTGTTCAATACCACGCTGTATGAGAATATCCTTATGGGCGACCCGAAGGCTACCCGTGAACAGGTGCTTGAAGCTGCGGAAAAGGCTCAGTGCAGGGAATTCCTTGAGCGTCTGCCTGACGGCATAGACACTATGGCAGGTGACGGAGGAAAGCAGCTTTCCGGCGGCGAGCGTCAGCGCATCTCACTTGCAAGAGCAATACTGAAAAATGCCCCCGTGATAGTTCTGGACGAAGCCACTGCCTTCATAGACCGCGAAAACGAGGAGAAAATGAATGCGGCAATTGCTGAGATAATCAAGGGAAAAACTGTTCTCGTCATCGCTCACCGTTTGCAGACTGTCGTGAATGCGGATAAGATATGCGTGATGAAGGACGGAAACATAATTGCTGCGGATACACATGAAAAGCTGCTGGAAAGCTGCGATGAGTACAAAAAGCTGTGGAACAGCAGCGAAGCGAGAGCAAGCTGGACTATCGGAAATGAGGTGAGAGCATGATAGGGATGATAAGGCGTATCCTCGGCATTTCGGGGAAATACAAGGGCAGGATTTACGGCGCATTCGTGCTTTCGTTTCTGAAAGGAATGCTGATGAAAGTGCCCATAATCGTTATGTACTTCATTGCGGCGGCATTCATCGACGGAAATATTTCAAAGCGAGCCTGCATTTATGCGGCGGTCGCACTGGTGGCAAGCGTTGGTGTGCAGGCACTTTTCCAGTACCTTGCCGACCGTCTGCAAAGTGCGGCAGGATATATGATATTTGCGGATATGCGAATGAAGCTGGGTGAACACCTTCGCCGCCTGCCTATGGGATTTTTCACAGAGGGCAACATCGGCAGGATAAGCTCCGTGCTTTCAACAGACATGGTTTTCATTGAGGAAAACTGCATGATGGTAATTGCGGACATGATGAGCTATCTGTTCTCGCAGGCAATAATGATAATCTTCATGTTCGCATTTGACTGGCGGCTGGGACTGGTCTCACTGCTGTTTACGGGTATCATCATCGCTATCGGTATACCAATGCAGAAAAGCGATCTGAAGCACTCCGATGCCCGTCAGGAAGCCTCGGAGGTTCAGACAAAAGCTGTGCTTGATTCCACAGAGGGGATCGGCATAATCAAGACCTACAACCTCCTTGGCGAGCGTTCAAAGGAACTGACCGACAGCTTTGACACAAACTGCCGTGTGAACCTCGGATTTGAGGAAGCACATATGCCATGGAAAACCTCTGTGTACATAGTCTACGGACTGGCAACTGCGGCGGTGCTGGCTGTGTCGGCGGTGATGTACAGAAACGGGACTCTGCCGCTGAATTACTTCATCGGTATTCTGCTGTTCCTGTTTGATATGTTCGTTCCTATCCGCACATTCTACGATCAGGGAACAAGACTGACGGTCATGAATGCCTGCATGGACAGGATAGATGCACTTTTTGCGGAAGAGGAGCTTGACGACAGCGGTACTCAGACTCTTGCGGAGAATAATTCTCCTGAGATAGAATACAGAAACGTCACCTTTGCCTACGACAAAAAAGACGTTCTGAAGGACGTTTCGTTCAGTGCTGAGAAGGGAACAATGACTGCCCTTGTGGGACCGTCAGGCGGCGGTAAATCTACAATTGCCAGTCTTTTCGCCCGCTTCTGGGATATTCAGTCGGGAGAGATACTTCTGCGTGGCACGGATATACGAAAGATACCGCTTTCTGTGCTTATGGACAACATCAGCATGGTGTTCCAGAGGGTGTATCTGTTTCAGGATACGGTGTACAACAATATTGCACTTGGACGGCCTGATGCAAGCCGTGAGGAGGTCATAGAGGCGGCAAAAAAGCAAGGTGCTACGACTTTATCATGGAATTGCCGGACGGTTTTGATACTGTTATCGGCGAAGGCGGAGCGTCACTTTCAGGCGGTCAGGCGCAGAGACTTTCGATCGCAAGGTGCATACTGAAGGATTCTCCTATCGTCGTTCTTGACGAAGCTACCGCAAGTGTGGACGCTGACAATGAAAGCTATATCCAGCAGGCCATATCTGAGCTTTGCAGGGGAAAAACTCTCCTTGTTATCGCACATAGACTTAACACTATCGCTCATGCAGACAGGATGATGGTAGTAAAGGATGGTCAGATAGCGGAATCGGGTGACCACGGCAGCCTTATGGCTAAGGACGGTATATATCGCTCAATGGTGACTAAACGTGCAGTCAGCACAGGCTGGAAGAATTAAGAGTATGCGCGTATAAAAAATGTCCTCAGAGATCTTCTGAGGACATTTTTATTGCTTCATTATATGAAAAGCTTAGCGATATGATAAACTATACAGGACAGCACCAGTGCATTGCAGACGTAGAACAGCGCTATTTTTGCTGCCCATTTCAGTGAGTGGGACTCCTTATAGCTTCATAATTTTCCTCCAATTATATATTCCTAAGACTTTTTAAGTCTTAATGGTCTTGTTTTTTTGCACCGCAGGAGCTGCATCCGCTGCACCCCGAGCATCCGCAGCCACAGCCCTTTCCTGTTTTTTTAGCTCTGATCTTGCTTCTGACGATGAAGAATACTATCACCGCCAGAACGACCAGCATCACTATCGACATGAGATTATCATAAAGCCATGTCATATTTATGCCTCCTTTTTATTAGCAAATACTAACAACCGTACAAATTAAAATCGGCATTTTGCCGATTTTAAGTCTGTTCCATTCCACACAGCCATTTCCAGCCCTTTGAAAAGAAGATGTTTATAGTCTGAGCGTAGTGCAGTGCGGCATCTCTGGTGAAATCGTGACGGATTGGCTGCAAAACCGCCTCTACATTTGAAGAAACAAGCAAATGGAATTCCCGCCTGTCAAAGTCGGGAACATGGTCTCCACGACTGCGTAGAGCTTCGATATACCAGAGAGCTTTCCTCCTCCATTTCTGCGAGTTTATGGGCATAGTCCTCATACCTCGTTCCCTGAGAACGGCAGACAAGCAGCTTGAATTCGTCAAAGTGGTCATAGATGAACTCCATTGCATACACAGCATCTTCATTCAGGAATGCCGCAGCAGCACCGCGTTCCTCAATGGCATCATGTTCCTCCTGCTCTTTTCGCTGATAAAGCTCGTTGAACTCTTCAAGCATAGGCTCAACAAGGTGAGCAAACATTTCTTCCTTGTTGGGAAAATGCTTGTACAGTCCTGAGACGGTTATGCCTGAATTTGAAGCGATACGCCGCATAGAAGCGTTCTCAAATCCGTATGTGAGGAACTCCTCCTTTGCAGCGGTGATTATTCTCTCATGGCTCTCTGTCTTGTCTCTGGGCATTTTATCATCTCCTGTAAGCGAACGCTGTTCTCTTATATAAGAGTACACTGTTCTCCTACGTTTGTCAAGAGCGGAACGTGGATTTTGTCAATTTGCATAGTTTTGTTCAAAAGCAGTCCGCATTATCCTGTGAGAACAGGATCTTGGATATATATCGCGAGGCACTATGATGCAGCGAAATATACGGATGAACTTATAATCGGTTATAAGCCATAAAATACTGCTGTTTCCATATATATTTGAATAATAATTTAAAAGCGGTTAAGCAGTGTGCTTGCCGTTTTATTATATTAGTTTCAATGGCAGTATTCATCTATTGTCTTTTATGCCGAAATAGTTGACTTTTTGTTGATAATATGGTAAAATAACATATATTGATCCACATTGTCCGAAGGGGCAAAAATGTGAATTTGGAGGGAAAAAGATGAAAAAATTCTGGAAAAAGACAGCATCGGGAGTCCTCGCACTGCTGGTAGTTGCCGGAGCTTCACCTGTTGCATCGGTAATAAAGACAGCTGATATAATAACTATCACAGCTTATGCGGAAGAGGAGCCGTCAGAGGATTTCAATTATTCAGTAAACGCGGACGGGACAACTGTGACCATCACAAAATGGACAGGCACAGGTACTGAGGCTGTGGTGCCTGACACGATAGAGGGCAAGACAGTAACTGTTATAGACGGCTGGGCTTTTTCACAGTGTGAGAAGCTTACAAGCGTCAAGCTGCCCGATACCATTACCGAGATCGGAAGCTGTGCTTTCAATGGCTGTACATCACTTTCTGAGATCAACCTCCCGGCTGATCTGAAGATAATAGGCAATACTGCTTTTGCCGATTGTGCATTGACAGAGGTCACTATCCCTGACGGTGTGGAAAGTATAGGTGTAAGCGCATTTGCAAGCTGCAAAAACCTGGCTGACATTTCTATTCCTGCAAGTGTTACAAGTATCGGCGAAAGTGCTTTTCGTGATACAGCCTGGCTGAAGGCAAAGCAGGAGGCAGATCCCCTTGTTATCGTAAATAATATACTGATCGACGGAACCGCCTGCACAGGCAGAGTCACCATTCCCGACAGTGTTACAAGTATCGGCGATCTGGCATTCTCAAACTGCCGTACCGTCACAGATGTCCGCGTTCCCGCAAATGTTAAGAGCATTGGTCAGAGCGCTTTCTACAATTGTTCTTCACTGGATTACATAAACATAGCTGACGGAGTTGAGAGCATCGGCGTTCAGGCTTTCGGAAACTGCAATGCCTTGACCAGGATCACTATCCCCGACAGCGTCAAGACCATCGGCGGAAGTACATTCTTCACCTGTGAGAATCTGGAGTATGTAAAGCTTCCCGAAGGACTGGAGACTATCAGCAATTCCATGTTCTTCGGCTGTCAGTCATTGAAGCACGTATCCATTCCCGACAGCGTCAAAACTATCGAGATGCGTGCATTCTGTGCTTGTACGTCTCTGACAAAGGTGGTAATACCTGACGGAGTAGAGACTATAGGCTTTATGACATTTATGCAGTGTACAGGTCTTAAATCGGTCATTGTACCTGCCAGTGTAACATCTATCGGTTTCTCGACCTTCTCAGTGTGTCCTGATGCTGTGGTAAAGGTTGAGCCCGGTTCGTATGCAGAGACCTATGTTGCAGATCAGGGCAATCTGAAATATATTGACACCAATACTGCCGATGCTGAGATCAACGGCGTTTCTCTCTCACTCAGCGATGACCCGGGACTCAACTTCGTTGTGAATGCCGCAACAGCCGAGAACAAGGACGATTACAGCGTTAAGCTCACAGGCGAGTGCGCTGAGGACGGAAAGACGGTCTCCCTTACCGCAAAGACTATCGGAGATAAGACAGTATACTGCGCAACAGCAAGCCTTACTGCAAACAATATGCAGGAGGAGATCACAGCCGAGCTCTATAAGGGCGATGTGCTCATAGATACTGTGAAGTATGACGTGCGTTCATACCTGAGAGAGCTGTCTGACGTCCGCTGGAACGAGGGCGCTGCCACAAGAGAGCTGATGATGTATTCTTCCACACTCGTTTACGGTTATGCTGCCGAGAACTATTTCAACGGTGCTTCCAACAATCTCAGCGTTTATGATGACGCTGATGAGCAGGCCAAGAGCAAGAGAAAGATAGATTCTCTCTACACTGCAACTAATACCAAGCAGTATTATACCTCAAATCCCCTTTATAAGTATGACAATGAGGACGTTAAGTTCTCGCTTGTGCTTGACAGCAAAATGGCAGTCCGTGTCTATATCAAGGGCATGGCAGCAGGCACCAAGGACTCCACAGGAAAGCTCACCTCTGTCGCAGGAACAAAGGGCGGCAAGGACTATCCCTCATATTTCGAGATAAAGGACCTCACTCCCCTTGATCTCGGCAAGGACCAGATCATAAAGGTGGGCGACAAGACTTACCAGTTCTGTCCTCTTGTATGGGCTTATCGTATGCTCAAAAACGATAGTGCCGATGTAAAGAACAAGCGCCTTGCAGCTGCTGTTGCCAACTACGCATATGACGCTTATCAGCATGAGAACGGCGAAGTTTTAAGTTATTAAAGGAGAATAGCAATGGAAAAATATACAGCTCCCGAAATGGAGATAATCGAATTTGAAAATGAGGACGTTATCACAACAAGTGTCCCCGAGACAGAACTTGGCTGATAACATCGAAGGCGGCTTTCGAGCCGCCTTCGTTTTTGACTTCCGGAGCGCCGTTTTATTGACAATAGCCCTATGGTGCGATATAATGATAACAAAAGAATAATTGGCGAGGTAACTGACTGTGAAAAGACGAAAAAGAGAGCTCCTTCCTGAACCTGCACCCTTAAAGCACGACCCTGTGGAGGATACGGAGTACTTCAAAGCCGTTGCAGAGGAAGTGGAAAGAGAAGCGCAGGCAATGGTAGCCCCTGATATTAGAATGGGCAGGTACGAACTGGTGGAGCTGGAGAAAAAAGGATACTGAAGGAAAAATACAACATCGACTGGAAGACCACACTTGAAATGAATCCCGGCTGGGATTTTGTATAACTTTGTACTGATTAAAATCATAACTTATCATAACAAACACAATGCCCCTGAGGTCAGAAAACACCCGGGGGGCAAAGCTTTTATATGGATATAACGGTTGCGGGAATGAATTTTTTCAGCCGATAAGCTGCCTTCTGAGTCTTATCATATCGAAAACGTCAACAGTCAGGTCGGTGTTCATATCTGCTGCGCTGAACTGCTCCTCGCTGAGAGCTTCCTTTTTCAGCAGGTGGTTCTGGAGCGTTACCAGGTCGGACACATTAACGGCGCCGTCACGGTTTATATCTCCCTGCAGCGGCGGTGCAGCTATGGCAGGTACGCCAATTACGATGTAGTTCACACATTTGTAGGTCTGCCCGTTGCTGCCCAGTGAGACCTTTTCGCCTGCCTTGATGTCCTTTTTGTACATCATGAAGCTGAGGTCATCTGCGGTGCAGAGAGTTCTCATGAGCACATAGTCATCGAGCCACTGAGGCGGAGTCTCCACGCGGCTGTCAAGTCCAACATAGAGAGACATATCCGCTGCCGCCGTAAAGGAAGCAGCTTCATCTGTAGTGCCCTTGGCGTCGCAGGCTGTCAGCAGCAGCTCAGCTCCATCGATTCCGGACTGGAGCTGTGTAAAGCGGAAGTCCCTGTCTCCGAAGACGGGACCGCCCACGTAAGCTGTGCCTATTGCTCATTTATCCGGGAAAGCCTGGTCTGTGACCTGAACGTCATTGAAAAGCTTGCCGCTTAGAGGGAGCTTGTCCTTCCCAAACACGAAGCTGTCAAGATTTACAAGGTATCCCTCGCCGCCTGTGAATTTGATGAAAAGATCATGAGTTCCCGATATTTTCGGGATATTTACTTCGATGTCCTTATAATCAGTGAAGCCGCTGCTGCCGCCGAAGCTTATGCTTGCCTCGGGTTCACCGCTGAGGCTGTCAATGTAAAGCTCCATAGCCGAGGCATTGCCTGCCACCTTAGCGCTGAAGCTCTGAGCGCCGCTGCCGAAGTCCACTCTTTGATACATAGCCCAGTCGCCGTTTTCAATATAGGCTATATTGCTGTATTCCTCATTGTCCTCGATGCGAATGCCCTCCTGAGCGTCTAAGCTCTCGGCTTCGATAGTCTCAAAGGCGGACACCGTGGGGAGGGGAGCGCCGCTTTCGGGAGAGAGCTCCACCACGCCTTCGGGGAAGGAATTCACCGTCAGGTCATTGATGTAATACTCGACGTTCATGTAGCCCTTGCCGCAGTAGTCTCCTGCATAGTCGGAGGGGTCTGAAGGGTCAAGACCTCTCAGCAGCTCCCAGTTATCGTCCATGCCGTCATTGTCGGCGTCGGTTATCTCTTTTTTTGGTGACAGGAGCTGGGTAGGTGTAGGAAACTCCGCACTTTATATTGTACTTGTTGAGATTTGCCTCTGAGGAGTCATATTCCGCGGTACCGCTGCACTGACCTGTGCCGTTTCTGGTGTCCTCGGCGCACTGTCTGTCGATGGCTGTACGCTTGTCGGGAGATATTCCGTTTCCTGCGAAGCTGATAACATGGTCATAAGAAGCCGCCGCGCTATCGGCAGTACCTGCTGTGGATACGTTCTCACCGTTGATGTTTATGGGGAAGGAAGTGCCGCTGTACAGGTCGTTCTTTGTAATGCCGATACCGTCCTTGACTGTGACGCCTGACCAGTTATCGTTTGTTATGCTGTGGAGAGAGCCGTCCTTGTTGATAAGACGGTTGCCCTGACAGAATACCTTGAAGTTCTCGGGCTTAGTGGTGCTGTCAACATACATCCAGTGATAGCCTCCTGTGGTGGAGTTGCCTGCCTTCAGGGTATTGTTCACATAGTTCAGGTGACCAATGGTACCGTAGGCAGTCTGATAGCCCCAGTCATAAATGATGTTGTTGGTGAAGTCAGCAGTGTACTTGTCGGGCACCTTTCCGCGGAAGTTACGGGATACATTGTGTATGATGAGGTTGTGGTCAAAGGTCAGGTCGCCCTTGCTCAGCATTATACCGAAGCCGTGGAGTCCCTTCTTGTGACCGCCCCATGAGTCCGCAGGACCCAGCACGGAATACTGCACGGTGTAATTGGTGTTGTTGGAGTAAAGTCCCCACTGTTCATCGGTGGTCCAGCCCATTGAGCAGTGGTCTATTATGGAATTGGAGCCCTTTGCGCCGCCCCAGGCGTCATTTCCCGAGGAGGTAGCCGCGTATGGTTCCGGACGTGAGCTGATATAGCGGCAGATTATATTGTCCCCGGACATACCCATTTTGTAGTTCTTGAGGGTAATGCCCGAGCCGCCGGGAGCAGTCTGACCTGCAATGGTGATATTGCTCTGGCAGAGAATATTACCCTTTAGCTCGATGGTGCCGCTGACGTCGAATACAACTATCCTTCCCGACTTGCTGACAGCGTCACGGAATGAGCCCTCGCCACTGTCGTTGAGGTTGGTGACATGGCAGACCTCGCCGCCGCGGCCGCCCGTAGCGTACTTGCCTCCGCCCACAGCTCCGGGGAAGGCGGGAATGGCTGCGGCTGCATGAGCCTTCATGGTACTTCTGCGTGGAGCTCCTGCATAAGCCGACGTGCAGGCAACTGTGACCGCCGCAGCAAGAGCTGCTGCCCTTTTAATATTCACATTCATATAAATATCCTCCTGAAAAACAGCAAAATTTGCTATAATAATATTATACATGATATTTCAAGATATTTCAATGAAAAATAGTACTTTTCTACTGAGTTTATTTACTTTTTCGTACAAGCGGTGGATATTACTATGTGGAGGATAGTCTCAAATGACACGAAAGTGCACCTTTTCGTACTGCGGGGCGGCGCTGAAAAAAGCGAAAAACAGCCGAAAAGATCAACAAAACAGCAATTTTTTTATTGACTTCGGACAGGATAGGTGTTATACTTTTAACATGGATAGTTATATCCGAAAATGATATGGAGGTATGCTATTATGAAAAAAAACAGCAGTATTCAAACGAATGGCAGCAGGTATCATCGGTTCTGTTCTTTCTCTGGGCTTTGCAGGGGGAGTCATACCGTCGGCAGCTCCTGTCATTGCAGCAGAAAACGCATTCGAGTTTCCCGATAACTACAACATGGATACGGGTATGTATGAATATGAGTTCCATGATGCGTTAGTCTACAGGGTAGACGCAAATATCGGCGATATTACAATCCAGCTTTTACCTTCAAGGGGCGGTAATTTCTTCAGCTATGATGATATGAAGGTAATACATCTGTCTTCATTTACGAGATCGAAATACATTGAGTGGGCTGAAAGATATGAAGAGGAAAATTACCAGCTTGCTCTTGAGCTGATGCCGCAGTCGAGGGTGAATATCAGTTTTGCAGCTTTAAACGAATATGATGATATTACCACTCCTCTGGGATACATGGGCGGTCCCCGCAATAATGAATATTATGTGTCCAGGATCCTTTCCATAACAGACCCCAATGAGCATATCTACGGCGACATAAACGATGACAAGGTTATCGACTCCTTCGATGTCATCACTTATCAGAAGTATATCGCAGGCAATCTCTCGGAGAGTCTCACCTCTGATCAGTTCCTGAATGCTGACATAGACATGGATACCGAGATAACAAAGGACGATATGCAGCAGGTCAGAGACTTCGTTCTGGGCAGCACAAAGGAGTTCAACGGCGCTTCCAATATAGGCAGTATCCGTCTTGATGATACTGTCACGGTTGAGGCATCAGAGGGCAGGGAGATCGACGATGACTTCGCAAAGGCTGAAATGAAACTCGGCGTTGATCTGCTGAAGAAGTGCTATGAGGACGAGGGTGAGAAAAAGGGCAATCTGCTCCTGTCGCCCCTTTCCATTTCTTCTGCACTTTCAATGACGGCTAACGGCGCTGACGGCGAGACCTTTGACGAGATGGAAAAGGTGCTGGGAGACGGTCTCTCCGTAGACGACATCAACAATTACATAGCTAAGTATATCAGCTCTCTTCCCGACGAGAAGAAGGAAAAGGTCTACCTTGCAGACTCTATCTGGTTCAAGGACAATCCCACTCTCAAGGTCTATGACGAGTTCCTGGAGACCAACAAGAAGTACTACAACGCCGAGATATATAAGAGTCCTTTTGATCTGAGCACGATCAAGGACGTGAACAGCTGGGTAAACAAGAATACAAAGGGCATGATACCCACACTCCTGAAAGAGGACGGCATAAAAGGAAATACAATGATGATGCTGATAAATACCCTTTATTTCGAGTCGGAATGGGCGAGACCCTATACCAGTTCGACTGAAGGCGTGTTCACTGACCTTGAGGGCGGCGTGCACATCATCAAGTGTCTGAACAGCAAGGAGTATCAGTATTTCGACCTGGGCAATGCAGACGCCTTCAAGAAGCCCTATGCAAATGAGAATTACAGCTTTGTGGGCATACTTCCTCATGAGGACGTGGATTTTGACAGCTTTATACAGGAGCTTGACGGAAAGGCTCTTGTTGACGGACTGAAGGAATGCGAGGATCCTGATTCACTGGATCTTTTCGTAATGATACCCAAGTTCAAGTACAACTATGACAAGTCTCTGAAGGAGATCCTTCCCCTGCTGGGAATGGAAAAGGCATTCTCTCCTGATGCTGCTGACTTCTCAAAGATGAACGATCTGTCTGTTGAGGGAGCGCTTCCGCTTTACATAGACGATGTTCTTCACAAGACCAAGATAGAGGTAACGGAAAAGGGCACAAAGGCAGCTGCGGTAACATCTGTAAGCATGGGCGCAGGTGCAGGTATGCCCGTTGAGAAGAAGACTATACACATTGATCTTGACAGACCCTTTGTTTACATGATAGTTGACAAGAACAACGTTCCGCTGTTCATCGGCGCAGCAACTCAGCTTGAGCAAAAGTAATAAAGCGCATAATGAAAAGGACCTCAGATCCTTCGTGATCTGAAGTCCTTTTCTGTTTGTAAGGTTCAGTAAAGCCTGGATTGTATGACCTGATAGGCTTTGTACAGGGGAACGTCCTCATCGGGGATGCGTTCACGCCTTCCAAAAAGGAAGCCTGCGGCGCTTTTTATGCCTGTTGCCTTATCGTTCAGCACTATTTCTCCGTTGTTTTCCACATCAATGGTCATACGCATACGGAACTCTGTATACGCGACGCTGCGGCTGGGGTGGCGGTAGCGCTTATAGGGCTCTATGCGGACATCGTTGATGTCACTGAGGGCGATGGTATCCCTTTTCCAGAGACGCTTTATGGTAAGTTCGCTGTCCTCTACGATAAGGGTGGTGCCCACTGCCTGTTCGATGAAGTACAGCAGGGAACAGACCAGCGATACAGCCAGAAAGGGAAGTGATAACAAGATCAATTTCAATGAGTATACGGAAATAAACATTAGTGCAAAGAACAGCAGCATAGCTGCAAGTGTGATGAAAAGGACTTCTTTGGTCTCATGCCTTATTTTGAAGATCATTATGATCGCCTCCCGGTGTTTTTACTGATTATACAGCCATAAGCAGGCGATGTCAACAGGTTTTCCGTAAGTTGCGTTTTTTTTAAGGTAAGTTGCGTTTTTCAGGGGGTAAGTTGCATTGACAGGGAATTGCTCCGTATGTTATCATATATATGGTACGAACAGGCTGTGTGTTCAGATGAGAGGGAAGAGGAGCATTTCCCGTTCTTGTATTGAACATTGCCGTATTATGTGATACAATGAAATGTACACACAGCGAAGGAGCTGATGGCGCGTGGATGAAAACAGAATAAAGATCACATGGTACGGCACAGCCTCTGTTCGGATCGCGTCGGAGAATTCGCAGCTCCTGATCGATCCGTTCATACCCTTTCCCGACAGCAGAGTAAAGATACCTGCGGACGCCTATTCCGATTGCCGCCATATACTTGTCTCTCACGGTCATTACGACCATATCGGCAGCATCAGGGAGATAGTCCGCAGTGATACCGCTGTCTACTGCACTAAGGCTCCCTATAATACCCTTTGCAGAAAGGGCGTAAGAAAGAGAAATCTGCATCTTATAAAGGCGGGAGCAGTCATCACTGTGGGTGATTTTAAGATCACAGCCTATAAAGGGAACCACATAAGAGTGAACGGCTGGGACTGCCTGAAAGCTCTGTGCAGCAGACGGGTGAGGAAAAATTACAGGGGTATCATGAAAAAAGTGATGAAGTTTACATCATGCCTTGAGAAAAAGGAGACCCTGTGCTATCTCGTCGAGGCGTTCGGCAAGCGCATACTGATGCTTGGCAGCCTTGCTCTTGCAGATGGGATCACTTATCCCGTGGGCGCAGATCTGGCTTTTTTCCCTTATCAGGGCTCCGATAAGCTCTGCGAGACAGCTGAAGAGATATATGAAAGGCTCATGCCGAAGGCTGTCCTGCTCACACATTTCGACGATACATTCCCGCCATTCAGCACCGAGGTGGACACCTCGGAAATTGAGGAGCAGCTGAAGGGGCGTACAAGGGTATATAAGCTCCGCCAGGGAAGCTCGATAATAATATGACACAACACAACTTTACAAACTACTAAAGCGGAGGCAGATCATGAAAATAATAATCGAATCCCCTCAGCCAGATGAAGAGGACTCTGTTATAATCAGATGCGCGTCCCCGGATCAGCGGCTGGTCTCCATGCTGCTGTCCTTTCAGACTGCTAATACCGAGCTCACAGGCTATCTCGATGACAAGATAGTCAGGCTGGATTACAGGGACGTATACTACTTTGAAGCCAATGAGAACCGTGTTTTTGCATACTATCAGTCAGAGGTCTATGAGGTGAAATACAAGCTCTATGAGCTTGAGGAGCTTTTCAGCCCTATGGACTTCGTGCGATGTTCAAAGTCAATGATAGTGAACATGGAAAAGATAGAGTACCTTTCGCCGCTGTTCAGCGGAAAGCTGGAGGCACATCTGAAAAACGGCGAAAAAGTCGTGATCTCACGGCAGTATGTGCACAGTCTCAAGGTAAAGCTGGGTATCGAGGAGGTTGAATGATGGTAAAGGAATTCTTTATTTCATTATTGCATTATTTTGTGGATATTACAACGGCTGTGCTGATAGCGGCAGCTATCTTCCTGACCGTATCGGGTCAGCAGATGGACAGCGTGATACTGTGGGAGATACTTCTCAGCGGTCTCATAACAGCCCTGCCCTCGGCCGTGCTGCTGTGTTTTGATACCAAAAGCCCCAGGCTTTCACTGATACTGTGGATAGTTCACTTTATAGTGATATTCTGCGTGACACTGCTGATGCTGAAGGCATTCGGCTGGTGCAGCATAACACCTCTGACTGTTGCGGGGACCTTTTTTGCGGTGGTGTTCATCTATCTCTTTACCTGCTCTGTGCATTATCTCATCGACAAGAAGCATACGGCGATCATGAACAAGCAGCTTCAGAAGCGCTATGCGAAGACAGAAAAGAACGGTGAGAAAACAAACTGACGGGGTGATGTGAATGAAGTTCAGTATAAGGCATTATTCCGGGATTTTTGACATGGGTACTATTATCCCGCTTGTGGCTGCCCTGATCGTTTTTCTTCTTTACGTTTTTTTCGGACTGAATATTACCGATGAAATGTCGACTATTGTTCTCATGCGTTTTCTGGCAGTCTGCGGTATCGTTGAGGTACTGTTCATAGTCCTGCGCATTGCCGAGTTCATCTACGGCGCAAGGATCATCGTGGAGGAGGACCTCCTTGACGTAAAGATGCTGCTGAGACGGAGAAGGCTTTATTACGCGGAGATAGAGGACGCAAGGTACGGTCACTATGAAGTAAGCAGGAACAACCGCGGACGCAAAGAGCGGTCAGACTCGCTGCTTTATAAGATGTTTGCCGATGACGAAGAAAAGGAGGTCCGTGCGGAACTGACCTTTTTTCTTGCCTCGGGGAAGAAATTCCGCCTCAATGATAATGCCACAAATTATGTGTGGAAACAGAAAAAGTGGATCACAGACCCAGACCTTGATCCCGATGAGGACGTAAAGCTCTATCAGGCGTATAAGTGCTATCTGCACGCCTTCCGACAGTTCCTGACCAGACAATAAACCGATAAAGGCAGCCCTGACGGCTGCCTTAGCTTTTATGCGGCTGCTCCCGCAGAGGGGGGCTGCGAAGCAGAGAACGTTATCGGATAGGGAAAACGCAAAACATTGTTACGCTTTCCGCAGGCTGCCCGATCTTAATATATACAAATTGTATTTTAGTTTTATTTGTTACCAACAAATACTGCGCCGGCAATAAGTGAAAAAGCTTTAAACTGGTTGACAAAAGCTTTTTTACGAGTATAATATTAATATGCACATGATATAAGGATACAGTAGTTCCCTGTTGTCCCTTTGTATACCCTTACAAATTAAGATATACTTATATATATAATCTTGACAAAGGACAGAGGAATGTATTATAATATATTGTAATGATTATGACGTTTTACGCTGAGTATATAATAGCTGCCGGCGTTTTTCGTTTTTATTGCAAATTCAGTTAGCAAAATTCAGTCGCTGCAATATGCATTGCAGACGAAAATGTATCCCGGTATGTCAGGGGCATGATCTCAGCACGAAGATCACTGCCCTAAGAGGATATGATCTGACTTTGCCGGGCGGATAGGAGAGTTGACGTTAAATGTTTGTTAACAAGAACGGCATTAAACCATTTGAAAAGAAGATTTGGCTTGCATCACCTACAATGCACGGAGATGAGCAGAAGTGGGTGAACGATGCGTTTGAGAAAAACTGGATAACAACTGCAGGCGAAAATGTAAACGAGGTAGAAAAGCTCGTTGCCGAGTATGCAGGTGTAAAGTATGCTGTGGCGCTTTCTTGCGGAACAGCTGCACTTCACCTCGCTACAAAGCTTGCAGGTGAAAAGCTTTATGGACAGGCTAAGCCGGACTGCGGTACGCTCCGGGGGCACAAGGTATTTTGCTCGGATATGACATTCGATGCTACTGTGAACCCCGTTGCGTATGAGGACGGCGAGGCTGTTTTTATTGATACGGAGCCTGACACATGGAATATGTGCCCCGAGGCACTGGAAAAGGCCTTCGAGCTCTATCCCGATGTCAAGCTGGTTGTCATCGCTCACCTTTACGGTATCCCCGGAAAGATCGACAGGATAAGGGAGATATGCGATAAGCACGGTGCTCTTATCGTTGAGGATGCAGCCGAGTCCTTCGGCGCTAAATACAAGGGTAAGGAAACAGGCTGCTTTGGCGATTACAGCGCTATCAGCTTCAACGGAAACAAGATAATCACCGGCTCAACAGGCGGTATGTTCCTTACAGACAGCAAGGACGACGCCGATAAGGTGCGCAAGTGGTCTACTCAGTCAAGAGAGGCTGCTCCCTGGTATCAGCATGAGGAGATCGGCTATAACTATCGTATGTCCAATGTTATCGCAGGCATTGTCCGCGGTCAGATGAATTATCTGGACGAGCATATCGCTCAGAAGAAGGCTATATATGAGCGCTATAAGGAGGGCTTCAAGGGTCTTCCTGTCACAATGAACCCCTTCGACGAAAAGAACAGCGAGCCCAATTACTGGCTCAGCTGTATGCTCATAGATAAGACGGCAATGTGCAGACAGGTTCGCAGCGAGAATGAGCCTATGTACATTTCCGAGCAGGGCAAGACCTGCCCTACCGAGATCCTTGAGACTCTCGCAAGCTTCAATGCAGAGGGACGTCCGATATGGAAGCCTATGCATATGCAGCCAATTTACCGCATGAACGGTTTTGTTACCGCCAACGGAAACGGCAGAGGTCAGTCCAATGCCTATATTGACCGCGGCGAAGCCCTGGACATAGGCGCTGACATTTTTGAGAGAGGTCTTTGCCTCCCCAGTGATAACAAGATGACTGCCGAGGAGCAGGATACCATAATCGAACTTATCAGGAGTTGTTTTGAATAATGTATGCAAAGTTTTTTAAGCGTATGCTGGACTTTACGCTTTCACTTGGCGCAATAATCATACTTTCGCCCATACTTATCGTTCTGACGGTGGTGGGAGCAGCAGCGATGGGCGGAAACCCTTTCTTTACCCAGGATCGTCCCGGAAAAAGAGAAAAAATATTCAAGCTTATCAAGTTCCGCACCATGAACAATAAGAAAGACAAGAACGGAAAACTCCTTCCCGATGAAAAGAGACTTACTTCCTACGGCAAGTGGCTCAGGAGCACCAGCCTTGATGAGCTCCCGGAGCTGTTCAACATCCTCAACGGCGATATGTCTATTGTTGGTCCCAGACCCCTGCTGGTAAAGTATCTTCCCAGATATAACAAGGAGCAGCACAGACGCCACAAGGTAAGACCGGGACTTACGGGCCTTGCTCAGGTCAACGGAAGAAACGCCCTTACCTGGGAGGAAAAGTTCAGATATGATGTTAAGTATGTGGATCATATAACATTCATCGGCGATGTTAAGATCATCATTGATACATTCAAGATCGTGCTTCACCGTTCCGGCATAAGCTCCGACACAAGCGCGACTATGGAAGAGTTTATGGGTACTTCCGAGACTGCGGGCAAGTAGATCTATGAAAAAGGTTGTTATTATAGGCGCAAGCGGCCATGCAAAGGTCATTGCCGATATAGTCATCAAAAGCGGAGACGAGCTTGTCGGATTTCTTGATGATAATACGGAACTTCCGGAAAGTATCATAGGTTATCCGTATTTGGGCACTGTGGATAAGTATTCCGGGTATGCTGATGAACGCTTCTTTATTATCGGCATCGGCAATAATCTGATCCGTAAAAAGATAGCTGAAAGAGTAGATGCCAGGTGGTATACCGCTGTCCATCCTTCGGCACAGCTGGCAATAGATACCCATATAGGCGAGGGAACTGCTGTAATGGCGAATGCGGTCATCAATACCTCGGCTGTTATCGGCAGACATTGTATCATAAATACAGGTTCGATAATCGAGCATGATAACAGGATAGGCGATTATGTACATATTTCCCCGAATGCGACCCTGTGCGGCACTGTGCTGGTGGGTGAACTGACCCATATAGGAGCAGGTGCCACAATAAAAAATAACATATCGGTCTGCGGTAACGTTATTGTCGGAGCAGGGGCAACGGTGGTCAGAAACATTGCCGAGCAGGGCACATTTGTGGGAATACCCGCAAGAAATACTGCTTCTGATCATTGATCCTTTTCATAAGATCAAACGTATATAACTAAACCGTATGTGAGGGCGGAAAAATGAGCGATATTATTATCTTGGCGAATTTCTGTTTTGACTTTTCCGAGAATGATAACGGAAGGTTCTTATATCTTGCGAATATGCTCGCAAAGAAGCATAATGTTGAGATCATCACCAGTGATTTTTATCACACAGAAAAAAGAATGCGTAAAAAGGCGGCTGCAAAATGGCCGTTTAAAATTACATTCCTGCATGAGCTCGGCTATTCGCGCAATGTTTGCCTGAAGCGTTTTTACAGCCATTATGTATGGGGGAAAAACGTAAAGGCTTGTCTTGAGAAGCGTAAAAAGCCCGATGTCATATACTGTGCGGTACCGTCCCTGTCTGCGCCCTTAGCGGCAGCAAAGTACTGCGAGAAGCGTGGGATACGCTTTATCATCGACGTTCAGGATCTTTGGCCCGAGGCTTTTCAGATGGTGGTCAATATTCCTGTAATAAGCGATATTGCCTTTCTGCCCTTCAGAAAGATGGCAGACGGCATATATAAAAGAGCTGATGCGGTCTGTGCGGTCTCTCAGACATACGTTGACCGCGCACTGAGGTTGAACAGAAAGTGCGATCATGGTGAATCGGTATTTCTGGGAACGAACCTTGAGACCTTCGATACCAATGCCGCAAACAACAGCGTGAGCAGAGATGCGGAAGATGAACTGCGTCTTGCGTATTGCGGTACTCTTGGAAGCAGCTACGATCTTACCTGTGTCATAGACGCTCTTTACATAGTAAAGAAAAAAGGCGTTCAGCCCCCGAAATTCATTGTAATGGGCGACGGTCCCGATATGGAGCGGTTCAGGAAATACTCCGCCGAAAAGGGCGTCGATGCCGAATTTGTCGGAAGAGTTCCCTATGATAAGATGTGCGGGATATTAAAGTCCTGTGACATCACGGTAAATCCCATAACTACGGGCGCTGCCCAGAGTATCATAAATAAGCACGCGGATTATGCAGCCTCAGGGCTCCCCGTGCTGAACACACAGGAGTCAAAGGAATACCGCAGACTTGTAAAAAACTACAGAATGGGTTTTAACTGCAAGAACGGAGATGCGGAAGACCTTGCTGAAAAGATGACAAGGCTTATCGGCGATCCTCAGCTGCGCAAGGAAATGGGCAAAAACGCCAGAAGGTGCGCAGAGGAGCTGTTTGATCGCTCAAATTCATATCTTAGAATAATCAACTTGATCGAGAAGGAATAAAAATGAAGCTTAGTTTTAATTATAAGGACATTCTTAACGAACTGGCAAGAAGCGATAAAAATGCCCGTTCTATGACAGATGAGGAGCATGAGGCTTTAAAGGATTGCCTTTATAATATGTCTGTTGACATCGAAAAAAGATGCCGCAAAAACGGTATCAGGCTTTTTCTTGTGGGCGGCAGTCTTCTTGGCGCGGTAAGACACGGCGGCTTTATCCCGTGGGATGATGATATGGACTTCGGAATGAAGCGCAGTGATTACGAAAAAATGAAAAAGATCTTCGATAAGGAGTTTTCGGATATGTATGAGCTCAGATGTCCGAACAGCCCTCACCCCAACGCTAACCGCTTCATGCAGATTTTCAAGAAGGGCACCGTGCTCAGGACCATCGGTGAGGATAATCCTCTCCAGCCTTCTTCGGTGTATATCGACGTTTTCCCTTACGATTATGTGCCCGAAGGCAGATACCTGAGAAAATTCAGAGGTCTTAAAGCTAATGCAGAGATGTTTATAGCATCGTGCGTTATGGACGAAAAGACTATGAGCGAAAAGAAGAGAGCATATCTTTCCAAGAGCAAGGACGGAAAGCTCTTTATAAGGATCAGGCGTATCATCGGAACTGTTTTTGCTTTCAGATCACCTGAAAAGTGGTTCGACAGAGTGGATAAAACCATTTTTTACAGAAAAAAATCTGCTCTTGTTACAAGCGCTACAGGAAGAAAGCATTACTTTGGCGAGATATATCCTACAAAAACCTTCTTTCCTCTGACTGAGATAAGCTTCAGGGAGCACAGTTTTTTTGCTCCTGCTGATCACAGAAAGTATCTTGAGGGGCTCTACGGAAGCGATTATATGAAGGTCCCTGATGTTCAGCACAGAGAAAGTCATTTTATTACCGAGATAAAACTGTAAAGGGAAGAGCCGTATGGAAAATGTTGCTGTATTGATGAGTACCTATAATGGGGAAAAGTATATTAAAGAGCAGATAGAAAGTATCCTGGCACAGAAGGATGCAGACGTAGAGATCTACATTCGTGATGACGGCTCAAAGGATGATACACTGAGCATCGTCAGGGAGATGGCTTCGACGGATAAGCGCATCCATCTGATCGTCGGAAAGCATAACCTCGGCGTAGGCAACAGCTTTATGAATTTAGTATACGGCGTCCCGGATACATTTGATTATTATGCCCTGAGTGATCAGGATGATATATGGTGTGAAGAGAAGCTTGCCGAGGCGATAAAGCTTCTCAGGGAATCAAAGTGCTCGCTGTATGCATCAAATCAGGAGAATGTTGATAAATTCGGAAATACCATGGGTCTGCGCTATACTGATGAAGAGATACACCTCTCGACCGAAAGTATCATCTTCACGAATATGCTTGCAGGCTGTACAATGGTTTTCCCCCTTGAATTCAAAAAGCTCATAAGCGAAGAGGCAAGAAGGCCTTCAAAGGAGCTTCTCAGAAAAAGGATACACGATGTGTGGCTTGCAGGTGCCGCTTCTGCCGTTAACGGTATTGTCTATGATGAAAGATCGTTTATAAAGTACAGACAGCACGAAAACAATGTTGTGGGCGGACAGAAGGCTACTCTGGCAGACGACATCAAGCTGAAATGGAAAAAGATCAAGGACCCTTCAAAGAGAAAGGGCAGAAGCTCATTTGCTGACGAGCTTGTCAGGAGCTTCGGTGAATTTATTCCTGATGATTCGTACATAAGGGTACTTGGCAAGCCGAAAAAGAATCTGCTGAAACTGATCTCGGATTCCAAAAGGCTTTGCAGATACAATAACGAAAAACGTATACTATTTATTTTTAAGGTCCTTTCGGGCCTGTTTTAAAAAAGGAGAGCATCCATGAGAAATATCGGAGTTATTTTTGCAGGCGGTGTAGGAAGCCGTATGCATAGCAAGGACCGCCCCAAGCAGTTCCTTGAGATTTTCAACAAGCCGATCATTATCCATACCCTCGAGCATTTTGAGAATAATGACGATATAGATGACGTCGTTATCGCTTCTGTAGAGGAATGGATACCTTACCTTGAGAAGCTGATAGAAAAGTATTCCATCAAAAAGGTAAGAAAGATCGTCCCCGGAGGCGAGACAGGTCAGCTTTCGATCTATAACGGACTTAACGCCGCTAAGGAGGTCGCAGGCGATGAGGACGCCATAGTCCTTATCCATGACGGAGTTCGTCCGCTCATTAACCCCGAATTACTTTCCAGGAACATCGAATGCGTCAAGAAGCACGGATGCTGTATCACAGCAGGTATTGTCAAGGAGACCATAGTTGTTGTTGACGATGATAACAAGATCGTTGAAGTGCCTTCGAGAGCTCATTCACGAGTTGCAAAGGCTCCCCAGAGCTTCTGGCTCAATGAGATCCTTGAGGTACAGAATAAGGCTATCAGCCAGGGCGTGACAAATGCCATTGATTCCTGTACCCTGATGAAGGAATACGGACACGAATTATTTATGATAGACGGCCCCTATGAGAACATCAAGATAACAACTCCAGATGACTTTTTCACTATGCGAGCAGTTCTGGAAGCTAAGGAAAACGAGCAAATATATATAAGCTGATAGGAGATAGCATGAAGAATAGTTTAGTAATGAGATCTGATTTTGAATATATAGATTCAGTCGGATTCATTCCGTGGGATAAGCTGCGCAATAAGACCATACTTATCACAGGCGGAACAGGACTGATCGGATCAAATCTGATCAAGGCTGTCGTTTTTGTCAGCAAAAAAAGAAACCTCGGCATCAGGATAGCTGCTTTGGTACGCAGTGAAGAAAAAGCAAGAAAGATCTTTGAGGACGAGGCTGACTATGATGGTCTGTCATTCATAAAAGGCGACGTTACCATGCCGATGGATATAAGCGGCGATGTGGATTATATTATCCACGGTGCCAGCGTGACTTCAAGCAGATCTTTTATCGAGCACCCTGTTGAGACTATCAATACTGCCGTTGACGGCACAAGAAATATTCTTGAAATTGCAAGAAAAAAGCAGGTAGAGGGCGTTGTATACCTTTCAAGCATGGAAGTGTACGGCCATCCCGAAAAAGGTCACACTGTTACCGAGGATGAGGCAGCCGGCTTTGACACATCATCTGTAAGGAATTGTTACCCTCTCAGCAAGCAGATATGTGAGTCATTATGCTCCTTATATGCTGAGGAATACGGCGTCAACGTCATGACCATCAGACTTACCCAGACTTTCGGTCCGGGAGTGGATTATTCCGACGGCAGAGTATTTGCCGAATTCATGCGCTCAGCTATTGAAAAGAGAGATATAGTTCTTAAAACAATGGGCGAAACAGAGAGATGCTATCTCTATACAGCAGACAGTGTTACCGCTATTCTTGCCGTTCTTCTCAAGGGCGAAAGAAAGGGCTTCTATAATGCAGCCAATCCTGATACCTACTGTTCTATCATGGAAATGGCGAAGCTGGTCGCCGAAAAGGTAGCAAACGGCAGTATAAAGGTATCTGTGGAGCTTGCAGATGTCCGGAAGCAGGGCTATGCCTCTACACTGTACATGATGCTCGATGTTTCAAGACTCAGGAAGTTAGGCTGGGAGCCGGTCACCGATCTTGAGGGAATGTACAGAAATATGCTCGCATCTGTTATTGAAACAGAGAAAGAATAGTGCATTTATTGTTATGAGTAAGATCTGGAATAAAAAAATCAAAATTGCCGCTTTGATAATGTTTACCTTCTTATTCCTTTACTTTCCGCCTTTTATAAGTATAGGTACACATTATTTTCTGGCAGTTTTAGCTTACGGCTATATTGCTTTTAATCTGAACAGCTTCTTTCTTTTCCTGAAGAAAAAGACTGTTTTTTATCCGATCGTGATGATCGTATGTCTGCTGTTATATGTGGCTTTTATTGCCGCACTGAATCATCAGCCGATCAAAGCAGCGGTTTATGGTCCGCTGTTCTGGATAGTAGTATATATGCCGATATGCTTCTGCATACTGAACACATTAAAAAAAGAGAAGGCAACTTTTCATGATCTCATAATGGTCCTCGTTGCCTGCTGTAATATACAGGGACTTTTGTCTGTTGTATCCTTTGTCTTTCCGCCCTTCCATACATGGGTGCTCAACCGCTTTATCATGTATGGTTACGATGCGGACAGATATACTTCGTTATCATATTACAGACTTTACGGTCTGGCATTCCATCTGACGAACTATGCACCGCTGGTAGCTGTGGCGATGACTGTGATAATGATAAAGTATGCCTTAAAGGACAAGCGCTATCTGGTGACAACTCCGTTGATGATAATATCAATAGTTCTCAACTCCAGAACCGCACTGGTCCTGCTGCTTCTCGGCAGCGCATTCGTTATTTTCACCCATTTCAAAAAGCTGACCGTCAAGACCCTGCGCCGTCTGACGATCGGAATATGCTCTGCGGCGGTAGTGGTCGCTTTAGGTGCCTTTGCACTGAAGTCTATGCAGAATTCCTCCAATTCATGGTATGCAGGATGGGTGCTGTCAGGCTTTGAGCAGATAGGCGGTCTCTTCAAAGGAGAGAAAAGCGGTTACTTCAACTATGTTTCCTCTGATTCTATATGGACCGTTCCGTCGGATATGATGCTGATATTCGGATCGGGCAAGGATGCTGTAGGCATGCATTACGGACTGAAAGGCACCGATGTAGGATATATCAATTACCTCTGGATCGGCGGAATAGTATACCTGCTGGGCATTTTCGGTCTTGCATTCTTACTTATAAAGCCGTTTTACAAGAGCAAGACAAAATGGTTATTCTTTTTCTTAAGCATGGTGTTTGTCATTATTAATGTTAAGGATATTCTGTTTACGCAGAATGAGTTTATGTGTTTCCTTTTCCTTATATCGTACGGAGTCAACTATCTTGGCAGTGAACGCTTGCTAAGCCTGTTGTTTATGAATAACAGAAGAAATATGCTGCCTGTCTGACGCGTACAGGGCGCTGAAAAGCGGATCATTATCTATAAATACAAAAGGAGTAACGATATGATTTCAAGAGATGAAAGTTCGGTAAAGTCAGGCTGGAAAAAGGAATATGGAGATACTCCTGTTGTAAGCATAAGATGTACGGTATACAATCATACTGATTACGTTGAAAAAACTCTGGACGGCTTTTTGATGCAGATCACCGATTTCCCTTTTGAGATAGTGGTACACGATGACGCATCAACGGACGGTTCGGCTGATATAATCAGGAAATATGTGGAGAAATATCCCTCACTATTCAAGCCTATCCTTCAGACAGAAAACCAGCATTCCAAGGGACGCGGCAGAGTCGGAGAGATAGTCATGCCTTATCTGACAGGTAAGTATACCGCCTTTTGTGAGGGCGATGATTACTGGACAGATGAGCATAAGCTTCAGAAGCAGGTTGACTATATGGAGAGCCATCCCGAATGCGGACTGTGCTCTACTGATTTTGACATTTATCATCAGGATGAAGGCAATACCGAAAAGAGTGTTTTAAAGAACCGCAGTGATAAATACAGGTCTGATTACGACCTCGAAAAATGGATAATCAAGCCCGGGTATACGGGTCCGATGACATGGTTGTTCAGAAGAGAAGTATTTGCAAAATGCTTTGAAGAGGCTACTAAGATGAAATCACCGGACGGCACCTTCGTCTGGTTCGCCTATGCCCTTGCTAATTCCAATGTATACTGCTTGAAGGAAGATACGACAGCAGTATACAGGATACTGGCTGAAAGTGCAGCACATACGAATAATATCGAAAAATCATATTCAAGAGTCAAGGCACTTTATAAAACAAGGCTTGAGCTTGCGAAAAAATATGGTCTGTCCGAAGACGCTGTAAAGGCTATAAACGATAGTTTTTACAAAAGGGCGTATAAACAGATGGCGATCGTGAATGATAAAGAAGAGCTCGCCAAAGCTAAAGCATACAACAACTCGCTGTCTAAAAAAGTATTTTTCCTGTTGACAAAAATTGGTCTGTGCCGACTGTTCCTCAGAAGGCTGTGGACAAAAAAGAAGAAGCAGTATTGATGACAGATAAAAATAGGGGTGATACTTTAATGCAGTCTAATTCTTCCAAGGTGTTGGCGAATTTCTTCTGGCGTTTTGCGGAACGCTGCGGAGCTCAGGGCGTTACATTCATAGTTTCCATCGTGCTTGCACGACTGCTGGATCCTTCCGTGTACGGTACGGTTGCTCTTGTTACCATATTCACGACTATTTTGCAGGTCTTCGTAGACAGCGGAATGGGAAACGCATTGATACAGAAGAAAGATGCGGACGATCTTGATTTTTCAAGCGTGTTCTACTTCAATATGGCAGTGTGCTCGGTCCTGTATCTGCTGATATTCCTGGCAGCTCCGCTGATCGCGTATTTTTATGAAATGCCTGAGCTGACTCCTGTTATCCGTGTTCTGAGTCTGATAATACTCATATCGGGAGTCAAGAACATTCAGCAGGCATATGTTTCAAGGCATATGCTGTTCAAGTGCTTCTTTTTCTCAACTCTGGGAGGTACTATAGGTGCTGCTGTTGTCGGCATCGTCATGGCGTATAACGGCTTCGGAGTCTGGGCATTAGTCGCACAGATGCTTTTCAATGCAGCTGTTGACACAACTATCCTGTGGATAACGGTCAAGTGGCGCCCAAAGAAAATGTTTTCTTTAAGCCGCCTCAAGGGTCTGTTTTCCTATGGCTGGAAGCTGCTGATCTCTGCGCTGATCGATACCATATATACAGACCTGCGTCAGCTCGTAATAGGAAAAATATACTCCAAGGAAGAGCTTGCACATTATAATCAGGGAGATAAGTTCCCGAAGCTTATCGTAACAAATATCAATTCTTCAATTGACAGCGTGCTGTTTCCTACAATGTCAAAGGCACAGGATGATGTTTCTTTAGTCAAGAGCATGACAAGACGCTCTATCAAAACCAGCACATATATAATGATGCCTCTTATGGTAGGCCTTGCGGTGTGTGCCGGACCTATCGTCTCACTGGTGCTGACAGATAAGTGGCTGCCATGCGTGCCCTTCCTGAGGATATTCTGTTTCTCCTATGCTTTTTATCCCATACATACGGCAAATCTGAATGCGATCAAGGCTATGGGACGAAGCGATCTGTTCCTGAAGCTTGAAATAGCCAAGAAGACCGTCGGAATAATCGCACTGCTTTCAACAATGTGGATCTCTCCGCTGGCAATGGCATACAGTATGCTGGTAACTTCGGTCCTGAATCAGATAATCAATTCACTTCCGAACAGAAAGCTGATGAATTACAGCTATCTCGAACAGCTGAGGGATATGTTCCCGCAGATCTGCCTGTCTCTGTTCATGGGAGCTGTGGTTTTCAGCATTCAGTACATCGGTCTGAGTGCAGCTGTTACATTGCTGCTCCAGGTGCCTGTGGGATTCGCTGTGTATATCTTAGGCTCGAAATTATTCCATATTGACAGCTTTGAGTATATCATTTCAACTGTAAAAGGCTTATTCAGAAAACATAAGAAAAAAGAGGTATGATTATGAAGAAATTACTGATTATCGGCGCAAATCCGGAGACCATCAGTCTTATCGAAAAAGCAAAACTGATGGGGATAAAAACATATGTTACTGACTACAACAAGATGACATATGCGAAGAAGTTTGCCGACGTTCCTTGTGATGTCGACGGAATGGACGTTGACGGTCTTGTTGATCTTGTAAAGAGAGAACAGATAGACGGTGTCCTTGTTGGTGTTGCTGAGGCACTCATCCCATCCTACTGTAAAGTCTGTGAGATACTTGATTATCCCTGCTTTGCATCTATGGAGCAGTTCGATATTATGATATGCAAGGACAACTTCAAGAACACCTGCCGCAAATATGATGTTCCGGTAGTACCTGAGTTTTCTGTGAATGACCTTGATTCGGTTGTATACCCTGTGGTCGTAAAGCCTGTTGACAGCTCAAGCTCAAAGGGCATCTCGATCTGTCAGAACAGACAGGAGCTTGACGTCGCTATCGAAAAAGCTCTCAGCTTTTCGATGCGCAAAAAGCTTCTCATTGAAAAATATATGCCAGGTCTTGAGGTAATAATCTATTACGTGATCCAGGACGGTGAGCCTACGATGGTCGCTATGTGCGACAGATACACAAGCAAGGAGCAGAAGGGTATAACCCAGCTCCCCTCCGCCTATATCTTCCCTTCAAAGCATATGGAGCGCTATAAGGCTGAGGTCGATGAAAAGGTGAAGAATATGCTGCGCGGAATGAACGTTAAAAACGGCGTTCTCTTCCTCCAGTCATTCATAGATAACGGCTCTGTTTACATCTATGAGCCGGGATTCCGCCTCAACGGCGCACAGGAGCACATGATAGTTTCCGAGCTTACAGGCATAGATGCAAAGGAGCTGCTCATCAATTATGCTATTAACGGAAAGATGAGCGATAAGAAGGTAGCTGACAGGGCTGACCCCTACTTCCACGGTATGTGGGCGTGCAAGCTCTCTCCGCTTGTCAAGGAGGGCAGGATAGGTCACATCTCCGGTGTTGAAAAGATAAGAAGATTCAACGGAGTTGTGGGAGTTAACCCGAATTACGAGGACGGCGAGGTAGTTGCCGGGCTTGGCACTCAGCGCCAGATGGCAGCGAACATCTTTATCGTAGCACCTACTCCGGAGCTTCTTAAAGAACGTGTTGACGCAGTTATAGCCGAGTTCGGAGTAACAGACGAAAACGGCGATAATATGCTTTTAAGACCTTTTGATACTGAAATAATCAACCGCGAATATTGATTTAGAGTTGATTGTTCAGGAGGTCTGTATTATGAGTCTGGACGCTTTTATTAAAAGGACATTATTCTGGACAGACGACATATTACACGGACGCAAGGTTAGGAAACATTATATTCAAATCAAAAAAATTATGAACGATCATGATTACGGAAAAAAATACAGCGCAAGAACCTTGATGACCTCCTTGATCATGCAACAACGAATTCTGAATTCTATAGATCATACAGAGGAAAGAAGCTATCTGAGTATCCTGTTGTAAACAAGTATATTCTCAGTGAAAACTATGATGCGATAACTGTTCCGGTAAGTAAGATACCCGAACAGGAAACAGAGAAACTGCATATTCAGAAAACAAGCGGCTCTACAGGTACTCCTTTTGCTATTTATCAGGATTCAAGAAAGCGCCACAGAAGAGTGGCAGTTTATCCAGAAAGGGCAGAAAGAATATCTGCTGAAGATCAATAAGAAAGAAGGCTTTGATGAAGCAAATACTATTTCGGAAATCAAGGCTTTGATCGGTGAAGATGCAGTTCTCTCAACAGAGTATGTAGATGAGATACCTGTACTTGCATCGGGAAAGCGAAAATCAGTTATTTGTGAATGGAAGAAGGATTAAGTCGTTATGAATAATAAAATTTTAGTCACCCGTTCCTCAATGCCGGACTATGAGGAATACTGCGAAGAGATCAAAGAGCTGTGGGACAGCCATTGGCTCACTAATATGGGAGTCAAGCATCAGAAGTTTCAGGCTGAGCTTGAGACAATGCTTGATGTTCCTCACGTAACACTCTATACAAACGGACATTTGGCACTTGAAAATGTGATTGCAGCAATGAATCTTCCGAGAAACGGAGAGGTCATAACTACTCCGTTCACTTTTGCTTCAACTACACACGCCATAGTGCGCAACGGTCTGACACCTGTATTCTGTGACATCGATCCTGTGGATTTTACAATGGTCGCTTCAAAGATCGAGTCGCTTATCACAGATAAGACCTGTGCCATCGTTCCTGTTCATGTTTACGGCAACATCTGTAATGTTGAAGAAATACAGCGTATCGCTGACAAGTATGATCTTAAAGTCATCTATGATGCTGCGCACGCATTCGGAGTAAAGTACAATGGAGTAAGCTCAGCTTGCTTCGGAGATGCTTCGATGTTCAGCTTCCATGCTACAAAGGTCTTCAACACTATCGAAGGCGGAGCTGTATGCTTCAAGGAGGATTCGCTCGTTCAGCTTCTGAATGATATGAAAAACTTCGGAATACACGGTCCCGAATCAGTAGAGTTTGTGGGCGGAAATGCCAAGATGAACGAATTCCAGGCTTCAATGGGACTCTGTAATCTTCGCCATCTGGATGAAGCAATAGCAAGCAGAAAGAATGTCGTTGAAAGATACAGGAGCCATCTTGAAAATGTCGAAGGCATTCAGCTGAGCCCTGTACAGAAAAACGTTGAATCAAATTATGCTTATTTCCCTGTTATCTTTGATGAAAAGAAGTTTGGTTCAAGCAGAAATGAAGTTATGGCGGCACTTGCAGAAAACGGCATAGGTGCCAGAAAGTATTTTTATCCGCTTACGAACACATTTGAGTGTTTCCATGGTCAGTATGACGTTAATCAGACTCCTGTTGCATTACATATCAGCAAAAGAGTTCTTACTCTTCCGCTCTATGAAGAGTTAAGTCTTGAAGATGTGGATAGGATCTGTGAAGTTGTTCTTAAATGCAAAAAGTAAGGAGTGAAAAAAATGAAAGGCATAATTCTTGCAGGCGGCTCAGGCACAAGACTGTATCCGCTCACAATGGTAACATCGAAGCAGCTGCTTCCAGTATATGACAAGCCCATGGTTTACTATCCGCTGTCCACTCTCATGCTGGCAGGCATAAAGGAGATACTGATAATCTCAACTCCCACGGATCTGCCCAACTTTGAGAGACTTCTCGGCGACGGCTCACAGTACGGCATTGAGCTCAGCTACAAGGTGCAGCCCAGTCCCGACGGACTTGCTCAGGCATTCATTCTCGGCAGGGAATTCATAGGCGATGACGCCTGCGCAATGGTGCTTGGCGACAATATATTCTACGGCAACGGCTTCGGAAGCATTCTCCGCTCTGCAAAGGAAAACGCAGAGAAAAATTCCCGTGCGACAGTATTCGGTTATTACGTTCCCGATCCCGAGCGCTTCGGCGTAGTGGATTTTGACGAGAACGGAAAGGCTCTTTCCATAGAGGAAAAGCCTGCACAGCCTAAGAGCAATTACGCTGTTACGGGTCTTTATTTCTATCCCGCAGGCGTAAGCGCAAGAGCAGATCAGGTAAAGCCCTCGGCAAGAGGCGAGCTTGAGATTACTACTCTCAACGAGATGTATCTTCAGGACGGACTTCTTGACGTTCAGCTTCTCGGACGCGGATTTGCATGGCTGGATACAGGAACCATGGACAGCCTTGCAGAGGCTACCAACTTCGTACAGATGGTCCAGAACCGTCAGGGCATAGAGATCTCCGCTCCCGAGGAGATAGCCTATATAAACGGCTGGATAGATAATGAAGGACTGATGAAGTCCGCAGAGAAGTATGGAAAATCGCCCTACGGAGCACATCTCAGAAGAGTTGCCGAAGGCAAAATAAAGTATTAAGGAGTTAATGACATGACAATTTTTGTAACCGGAGGAGCCGGATTTATCGGTTCTAATTTCGTATTCCATATGCTCGAGACATATCCCGACTACAGAATAGTATGTCTGGACAAGCTGACCTACGCAGGCAATCTCTCAACACTTGAGCCTGTAATGAAGAACCCCAACTTCCGCTTTGTGAAGGTAGACATCTGCGACAGAGAGGCTATTTACAAGCTTTTCGAGGAGGAGAAGCCCGACATCGTTGTAAACTTTGCGGCTGAGTCACACGTTGACCGCTCCATCGAGAACCCTGAGATATTCCTCCAGACAAACATCCTCGGTACACAGGTGCTTATGGACGCCTGCCGCAAGTACGGCATACAGCGTTATCATCAGGTATCCACAGACGAGGTCTACGGCGACCTTCCCCTTGACCGTCCTGACCTCTTCTTCACAGAGGAAACTCCTATCCACACAAGCAGCCCCTACAGCTCATCAAAGGCAGGCGCCGACCTTCTGGTAATGGCTTACCACAGAACCTACGGACTGCCTGTGACTATTTCCAGGTGCTCAAACAACTACGGTCCCTATCACTTCCCCGAGAAGCTGATACCCCTTATGATCGCAAACGCACTGGCTGACAAGCCTCTCCCCGTATACGGCGAGGGACTCAATGTCCGCGACTGGCTCTATGTTGAGGATCACTGCCGCGCTATCGACCTTATCATCCACAAGGGCAAGGTAGGCGAGGTCTACAACGTAGGCGGCCACAACGAGATGAAGAACATCGACATCGTAAAGCTCATCTGCAAGGAGCTGGGCAAGCCCGAGAGCCTTATCACTCATGTTGAGGACAGAAAGGGTCACGATATGCGTTATGCTATCGACCCCACCAAGATCCACAACGAGCTTGGCTGGCTGCCCGAGACAAAGTTTGAGGACGGCATCAAGAAGACTATCAAGTGGTATCTTGAAAACCGTGAGTGGTGGGAGACCATCATCTCAGGCGAGTACCAGAACTACTATGAGAAGATGTACGGCAACCGTGCAGAGGTGTGATAAATGAAAGCATTCGTAACAGGTGTAGGCGGACAGCTTGGTCATGACGTAATGGACGAGCTGGCAAAGCGCGGATATGAGGGCGTAGGCTCCGATATACTGGAGTCTGTTCCCACAGACTATCCCTATGTTCAGCTTGACATCACAGACGCTGAGGCAGTTGAAAAGGCAATATCCGAGGCTAAGCCCGATGTTGTTGTACACTGTGCCGCATGGACAGCAGTTGACGCTGCCGAGGACGAGGAGAACAAGCCCAGGGTCAAGGCTATCAACGTTGACGGTACTCAGAATATCGCCAATGTGTGCAGGAAGCTTGACTGCAAGATGATATACATTTCCACCGATTACGTTTTCAACGGACAGGGGACGGAGCCCTGGCAGCCTGACTGCAAGGACTATGCTCCCCAGAACGTGTACGGACAGTCCAAGCTGGACGGCGAGCTTGCAGTTGCAAATACACTGGATAAGTACTTCATCGTGCGTATCGCATGGGTATTCGGCGTAAACGGCAAGAACTTCATCAAGACAATGATAAACGTGGGCAAGACTCACGATGAGGTAAGGGTAGTTTCCGACCAGATAGGAACTCCCACATATACTCTCGACCTTGCAAGACTTCTTGTTGACATGGCTGAGACAGAGAAGTACGGCTACTACCATGCCACAAACGAGGGCGGATATATCTCATGGTATGATTTTACGGTGGAGATATACCGTCAGGCAGGAATGTCCACAAAGGTAACTCCCGTTACCACCGCAGAATATGGACTTTCCAAGGCGGCAAGGCCCTTCAACAGCAGGCTTGACAAATCAAAGCTTGCTGAGAACGGCTTCAAGCCGCTCCCCACATGGCAGGACGCACTTTCGAGGTACATAAAGGAGATTTTATAATGGGACAGATAACAGTTGAGAAAAACGTCGGAGGAATTGAGGGACTCTGCGTTATAACTCCCGCAGTTCACGGCGATGCCCGCGGCTATTTCATGGAGACCTATTCTCAGCGTGATATGGAGGAAGCAGGCATAGACATCACCTTCGTTCAGGATAATCAGTCATGTTCTTCAAAGGGAGTTCTACGCGGACTTCACTTTCAGAAGCAGTTTCCCCAGACCAAGCTGGTAAGAGCTATCAGAGGCAGCGTTTTTGACGTTGCAGTTGACCTGAGAAGCGGAAGCGCAACATATGGAAAGTGGTACGGCGTTCTCCTTACAGAGGAGAACAAGAAGCAGTTCCTGATTCCCAAGGGCTTTGCCCACGGCTTCCTGGTCCTGAGCGATATTGCGGAATTCTGCTATAAGTGCGATGATTTCTGGCATCCCAACGATGAGGGCGGACTTGCCTGGAACGATCCCTCTATCGGTATCGTCTGGACAGATGTTATCGGCGAGTATAAGGGCTCTGCCGACAGTGAGGGCTATACCCTCAGTGACGGAACTCCGCTTAATCTTTCCGATAAGGACAAAAAGTGGGATACACTTGAAAATACGTTCAGCTTTTAAATGCGTATAAATAAGCTCTCCGAAGCAGCTAAACGGCTTCGGGGAGCTTTTTTACGGCTCATGTCTTCTTATCACCATGAAAGCTCACATGATCGTTCCGGCTGTGAAAGCCTTGAAATGGTGCGATGCTTCGTGATATAATATAATAAAGTACAAACGGGAGGAGTGACACCGTGAAAAAGATGCTTACTTTTTGCTTGTCTGCACTGATATGCTGCACAGGTGCAGTTCCGATGACATCGTATTCAGCGGAGAGCAGTCCGCGGATAAGCTCATCGTTCATACAGAACTGGTACTGCCGTGACTGGAGCCCGGAGCGATGGGAGCAGGAATTCACCGCCGCAGGTGAAGCGGGCTTTGAGTCCCTGATACTTCAGTCTTCATATGATATAGTCCGCGGAGAGTGCAGGGGAGAGAAGCACGATCCTGAGTCCTATCCCTCGGCAGAGAGCTTCTGTATATTCCCGTCAGCAGTTAAGGCGGACTATCATTCCTCACAGAACGGAGGTGACGCTCTGGAGCTGGCATTGAGAGCTGCTAAGGCAGCGGATATGAAGCTCTGGATAGGCACTGTCAGTGACGATATGTGGTGGAATTACGGCTGGGGGCAGCCCGACAGCTATTTCGTGGACTGGTGCGGGGACAACGCTAAGCTGTCCAGCAGCCTCATCGCCGAGATATGGCAGCGCTACGGCGATGAATACGGTGAGCAGATCGCAGGCTGGTACTACACCAACGAGGTCTGGAACATTGACGCCGCCTGCGAAGGCTCTGACGGAGGGCGCTATGCAGAGATCATCGGCGGCAATATCAGGGAGTGCCTTGAGTCGGTGAAGCAAAGCTGTCCCGAAAAGCCTGTGATGATAAGTCCCTTTTACAATAAGGATCTGTCCTCTCCGCAGCAGTTCGGCGACTTCATGACTGACCTGATCTATCGCAGCGGCTTTCGCTTTGACGATATATATGCTCCTCAGGACGGAGGGGGAAGAGACTATCCTCCCGAGGTCATAAGACAATGGGCAGTGGAACAGAAAAGCGCTGTGGACGGGCGTATGCGCTTTCTGATAAACCATGAATGCTTCGGCTCTGAGCTGAAAGCCATGCCCGTTGAAAGCTTCGTGAAAAACTACTCTGCCACAGCTGATCTGGGGGAAGGGCACATCATCTTCTCCTGGAACCACTACTACGCCCCGGACAGCGGACTTAACAGGCAGTTCACGGAGTTCAACACAGGAGCGGTCAGTGGCGATGTCAACGGTGACGGCAGCTTCAATGTGGCAGATCTGGTGCTGTTTCAGCGCCGCCTCCTTGCAGTCTCCGGCGCAGAGCTTTCTGACAGCGGAGCTGCGGATATGTGCAGGGATGGGATCCTCGACGTATTTGACCTCTGTGCCATGCGCAGGGCACTGATAAAAAAATAAATTTCGATAAATAATTGACAAAGTAGGCGATTTATGCTAAAATTAAAAAGTATATAATAACACAATATTAATTAGCTTTGTTTTTGCCGTTTTCGGCGTTTATCCCCCCCATCACACTTCAGGCATTATCTCTACACTATACCCTTCAGGATAAGTCACAGCTCAGTGCAGCTGCACAGGGTGGTCTTGTCAGTCTCAGTAATTTTTTTCGGATGATCCCGCATATTCTCATCACAGACGGATAAATCAAAACATTAGCTGACGAGCGTATCCGCATCTTTAGCACTGTTCGCGGCTGCGTTCATTTATCATACGTCTTTGGGAAAATAAGAAAAAGAAATTATGAGGGGCAAGAATAATTATGCTGAGAATTGAAGATTACTACACTGATGCACCGTCGGCGGGCATTATAACTATGCTCGAAAAGCCTGAGATAGTAAACAGGCTTCTGAACACCCTTATTTGTAACTTCAGGGGATTTAACTTTATGAAGCTGAAGCTGAATGTCCACCCGGTCAGAGAGGAGCTTGAGGAGTATAAAAACCTCAATCAGGCATTCCTCGATCAGATATTCAAGCTCCATGCCTACTATGACGGACACCAGCTGGCACTCAAGCGCATACTCAGAGACATAAACTATGACACTCACCTCAACACAAAGGTCTTTTCGCCCGTTGTGGGCTGTCCCGTGGGCTGTCCCTACTGCTTTACCAAGAACGTGGTGGAGCACTTTGAAATAACCGAGGATTTCGGAAGACAGGTATTCCGCGGTCCCTACAAGATAACCAAGGACGAGGAGGGCTATGACGTTCCCGAGCTGTTCAACATCGAGAACAATGACCCCATCGACTGGTTCCTGAACTATATGTCAGATTACGGCTGCTGGAGACCCGAATGGCAGGAAAATCTCCTTCAGCAGATCATTGCGGCAAACGCTCTCAAGCGCAGGAAGGGCAAGTATCTTGATACTTTCCAGCTCATCACCAAGCGCCCGAAGGGTATAAGACTTGAGACAGTGCCCGATGGCACCGATCTCAGGAATGTTATCATGTCCTGTACAGTTGACCGTAATCAGTATACCGACCGCATCACCGAGCTTATCAGAAAGGCGGGCAATCATCGTATCACAGGCTGTGTCATATATCAGCCCGTTCTGGAGTACATCGCTCCCGACCACCTTGAGGAGTTTGCAGAGACCTTCGGACTTGAGAACTCATGGGTCATCATCGGAGGAGAGGTAGGCAAAAATGCTACTCCGCTCAGGTTTGAGTGGATCAAGGATATTGTTGACAAGTGTATCGAGCTGGGCATACCTGTTAAAATGGAGCCCGATATAATGGCGACCGTAAAGGAAAGCGGCTATGATTTCATGGAGCAGGCTCCTGAGCCGGTTCGCGTCTCAAAGGAGATCCGAAGCAGAAATCTCGCTGCGAAAAATGCAGGCGCTTCAGCGTATTATGAGCAGAAGATCGCCGAGCTGAAAAACAAGCTGGCAGATTGCAGTGACAACGACAGATATGATATTGCCGCATTTACCATGTTCAGCGATGTCGAGCTGATCATTGAGAGTGCAAGACGTCTGCTTGCGGGAGCTCCCGATTTTGACATTATCCTCACCGCAGAGACAAAGGGCATACCTCTGGCTTACGAAATGGCGCGTCAGAGCGGAAAGAGCTATCTTATTGTCAGTCCGTCCGCAAGGAGTAATACGGCTGATACTATTGAAGTTCCGGTCTGTCCCGATGACGATGAGCACAAGCTGTATCTGGAGAAGGAAGACTTCCTGTCGATGAAGGACAGAAGAGTACTGATCGCCGGAGATATAATCGGTAACGGCAGAGCTCTTAATGTACTGGCAGCCCTGGTCGAGAAAGCAGGAGGCATACCTGTTTCAAAGGTTGCGGTACTTGCCGATGAGGAGGCTTCCAGACGCAAGGATATAGTATTTCTTGATACGATACCGGCGCTTTCGTCATGAAATAATATGATACATATACAGTAAAGATACATAAAAGGCAGCTTGCGGGCTGCCTTTTTTATTTTTCTGTCTTTTCGCAAATGCCAGTATTAAGCCATTTCGGGCGGACTGTACGTTGCTGTTGCAGGATCCGGAAAAATTTTTTTGAAAAAACCCTTGACAAAGTGTAACACTGCTGATATAATTGTATACATAGTAGTTATACAATTTGAGCTTTGTTATACAATCCGGAAGGTATAACAGAGTTTTATAACCACAAGGAGTGTGCACTTATGAATATCAACATCAGTAACTCGTCAGGTGAGCCGATCTACATACAGATCGTCAACCAGATAAAAACGCTGATACTGGAGGGCAAGCTGGCAGAGGGAGAAGCTCTGCCGTCCATGCGCGTTCTCGCAACGGAGCTCCGTATCAGCTTCATGACCACAAAACGTGCCTATGAGGAGCTTGAACGCGACGGCTTTATCGAAAGCTATACGGGCAGGGGCTCCTTTGTAAAGGCGCAGAATTTAGAGCTTTATCGTGAGGAGCAGATCAAGCGTATCGAGGGACTGCTCATGGAGGCAGGAGAGACTGCCCGCAAGGCAGGCGTCACTATGGACGAGCTTCACGAGCTGCTGGACCTTGTAAACGGAGGGGAATAATATGAATGAATATGAGAATGCGATCGGTATAAAGGGCGTAACCAAGCGCTATGACGGATTTACGCTGGACAATATAAGCTTTGATGTGCCCAAGGGCTGTATCATGGGATTTATCGGACAGAACGGTGCAGGCAAGACCACCACTATCCGCAGTCTGCTCCACATCACCAATATTAACAGCGGCGAGATAAGCCTGCTGGGTATGGACCATGTAAAGGACGAGGCGGAGCTGAAAAAGCGTATCGCGGTGGTATTCGATGAGCTGCCATTCCACGATATGTTCAACGTAAAGGATATGGCAAAGATATTCCGCGGACTTTATCCCGATTGGAACGACGAGACCTATATGAAGTATATCGACCGTTTCCAGCTTCCGAAGAAAAAGAAGATAGGACAGTTTTCAAAGGGCATGAAGATGAAGCTCCAGATCGCCTGTGCCCTGTCCCACAATGCCGAGCTTCTGGTAATGGACGAGGCTACCACGGGACTGGACCCCGTTGTCCGCGACGAGATACTCCACATCTTCATGGAGTACCTTTCAGACGGCGAGCACTCTATCCTTATGTCCTCGCACATCACCTCTGACCTTGAGAAGATAGCCGATATGGTAACATTCATCGACAAGGGCAGGATACTGCTGACAGGCTATAAGGACGAGATACTCGAAAGCCACGGCATACTCAGGTGTGCGAAGGACTACATTCAGAATGTTGACCCCGAGGACATCGTAAGCGTACGAACCAATAATTTCGGCGCCGAGATAATGGTAAATGACCGTGAAAGCGCAAAAATGAAGTACAGGGATACGGTGATCGATCCCGCAAGCCTTGATGATATAATGCTATACTATGTACACAGAGACGCAAAGGAGTGGTCGTAATGAAACTGTACAGATCCCTTGTTTACAGAGAATGGAGACTCTCACGCGGACATTATATATTGATGACCATACTTTTCCTGCTGACGGAGACTGTGTTTATTCTCCCTGTTCTTGTGGAAAAGCAGTCTATCCTTGACGAGCCGTCGGAGGATATAAAGACGATCAAGCTGTCCATCGCAGTCATTGCACTGTTCCTTGCAGCTATAGGCGGATTTATCGCAGGAATGAACAACAGGGTGCATAAGGCTGATATAGCCAGCGGCTGGAAAAGGTATTCCTATGCACTTCCTCCCACGGCAAAGCAGAGAGCTGCCTCAGACCTTATGATGAAGCTTCTGATGATGGCATTTTTTGCGGCTCTTGTACTCATCTATGCCGCGGCGTCAAAGGCGATCATCGGCGGAAAAATCATAGGAAGCACTATAAGCGCATACCTCATCATATCTTCCATTGCTTTGGTTTTCGATACCATTTACTGCGGTATACTGCTTATGGCAAACAGCAAAAATGAGTTGAAAAAATACGGTATCATCGCCTCTGCCGCAGGTGTGGCGCTGTTCTTCATTCTCACACATTTCCCCATCAAGATCGGCTCGGGGAAAAAGATCAGCATTGCAGACAGGCTGTTTAACATCATAGACACTATGAATAAGGGTTACTTTATAATGATAACTTCTGCTGTATTTGTTCTTGTCTGCGCGTTATATTACATCGTAATGTGGAGATCATACGAGAGGAGAGAAGCATAATGACAGGCTTCGTCTATAAGGAGTTGAAGCAGAACCTGAGATATATACTCCTTACCGTTGTCAGCGGTTTTATTCCGCTGATAGTGCTGATAATGTTCCGTGACAGCGGTGAGACAGCCTCTGACTTTCAGAAGCTGCTGGAGATAGGCTTGATAGGCGGGCTCCTGCTGGCAGGAGGTATGGAGATGGCTGTCCTCAACGGCGATGACCGCAAGCTCTGGGCGTACTTCGTTTCCTCGACATCGGAAGGTTACAAAGGCTTTCTCCGCGTGAAATACGAGATGATATTCGTAATGTCACTGCTGTTCCTGACAAGCTTTACGCTGTGTGAGCAGCTTATTACAGCCATTGCTGCGGATAGGGGAATGATGGTGGAGAGCTCTGCTTCTGCAATTGCAGTACCGCTGGTCTTCATTCAGTTCCTTCTAAGGTCGGTGGATATACCGCTTTTCTATCGCTTCGGTGCAAAAAGGGCAATACCATAAAGCTTATTTCCGTGCTGGCGATAATCGTGGTTCTCTTTACGGTGCTGCTGATAAACATTGACAATTTTGAAGATGTGTACAATAGTGTATGCAAGGCATTCACAGAGTACACAAGATCGCCCCTGCTTCCTGCGGGAGCTGTTGCTGCTCTGGCTGCATACTATGCTTCCTACCGCATATCGTGCAGACTCTATCTGAAAGGAGCGGAGAAGTATGACAAATAAAAAGGAAAATATCAAGCGTCTGGGACTGTATCTCCTTATCGCCTTTGCACTGAGCCTGCTGCTCATAGTTTTCAGAAAGCCCATGGAGACTTCGGCGAGGGCAAGCTTCATCATTACTCAGTTGTTCAGTTTCTCTCCTGCCATAGCCTGCCTTATCACAAGGGCGGCCACTAAAGAAGGCTTCGGTGACTTGAAGCTCCACTTCAATTTCCGAGGTAATTTCAGATGGTATCTGCTGGCATTTGCGCTGCCGCTGGTATGCTTTTCCGTATCAATGCTTCTTCCCGTCATCATCAGCGGATACGGCAGCAGGCTAAGCGGCTTTACGGCAAAAAACGTGCTCTCAGTCATATTCATACTCATGGGGCAGTCCGCTGTGGTATCGGCAGGGCTGCTGGGCGAGGAGCTGGGCTGGCGCGGCTATATGAACTGCACCATGGAGCCTCTCTTCGGCACCTTCGGGACCTGTCTCGCAGGCGGTATCATGTGGGGACTGTGGCATTTCCCCATTGACATATCGAACTATCTCGGAGGCGGCGGTTCACTTTCATTCTCAATGGAGAGCGCCTTCAGCAGGCTGGCAATGCTGACCTGCTTCGGAGTGTTCCTGATGTGGCTGACAAAGAAGACGGGAAGCATATTCCCTGCGGTGGTAGCGCATTTCATGTTCAACCAAAGCCAGAATGCACTCATGTCGCTGTTTATGGAGAGCGATATACCCGAGGACGCAGATGTTGGAAAACTTGCGGACGTTTTCGGATATGTACCCATGGCTCTGGTGGCGGTTGTATTCATGTACCTCCTGCTGCGAATGAAAAAACAAAAACGCCCTCAGTGTAAGGCAGATACCCATATAGAAGTTTTGCCCCGAAGCGTTCAAAAGCGTTTCGGGGCATTCGCGTTTTATACAGTTGCTAAGCTAATCAGAATTTGCGGTCATAACAAAAAGCGATAGAAATTCCAATTTGTGTTAACGTTTAATCTTTCACAGGGCAGATCATCTGAAGGTCAAACATTTCCTCTTCAGCAATCTCTTTTATAGGATCACTTGCCAGGTCACTCCCCATTGCTCTGTAAAATGCGATCGTCTCCTCTGAAGAACAAGCAGATATGTACAAAGCTTCCGCACCGTTTTTTCTTGCTTCATCTTTCCCTGCTTCAAATAATCGTCTGCCAATGCCCTGTCCTCTGTATTCAGAAGACACCTGCATCATATCAAGAATCATGTACGGACCATTTAGTTGCTTTAACAGACTTATAAAACCAACAACCTTATCATTTTCTAATGCTATGTATGTAATATGATCATCGCTGCTTATTTGCTTTGCTACAGATTGCTTTTTGTTCAGATCCCAATTCTCGGTATATTTGCATTCAACCAATGAAAAGTTTCCGTCTATTCTGCGATATACCTTATTTACATCCTGTTTTCTGTTATATAAATCCAATGATTCTATACAGAAATTTGCTTCTGATAATAATTCAATTTTAATCAAATGATAAACCTCCTTATGTTATATGCTTTACTTTTTGATTTGTTTGCATTATTATCGTTTTCATACGCAACACCTCTTTCAAGGTCAGAGTCTGATTTATGTTAGTGATGATTATAGCACAGTAACGCTGCGCTGTCAATAAAAACACCATAGTATTTCTGACTTGAGATCAGAAATACTAAGGCTTAATGCTTCTATATCAGCGCCGCATATAAACTGAGGGCGTTTTTTTATTCGTCGAAGTTTTCGGGGTGTTTGGGCTTGCGCTTATAGCACTTTTTATCGGTGTCAACTACCTTGGTGGCAGGGTTAACGCCGTTCCAGTTCCCTCTCTTTGAGGAGTCCAGCTTCTTTTTCTCCTTTTTGCTCATCTTATCGTAGGAAACGAATTTATCCATTATTCTTCACCTGCCTTGAAATTGTAGATAGGCTTGATGACCTGGTCTATCTCCACCGTATCGCCGATGTTGTTCACTATATCCTCCATGGACTTATACGCCATGGGACACTCGTCAAGTGTAGCTGCGTTTACAGATGTGGTGTAGATGCCGTCCATCTGCTTTTTGAACTCGGAAACAGTGAAGCTCTGCTTGGCTTCCGAGCGTGACATAAGTCTTCCTGCGCCGTGGGGAGCAGAGAAGTTCCAGTCCGGGTTGCCCCTGCCTGTGCAGATAAGGCTGCCGTCCCTCATATTGATGGGGATAAGCAGCTTTTCGCCCTTCTGAGCAGAGACAGCTCCCTTGCGGAGTATCATGGTCTCTGTATCTATGTAGTTGTGGATAGTGGTGAACTGTTCAGCCACATGGAGGTGCATACCCTTGATGATCTCGTCCATCATAGCCTGACGGTTGAGCATGGCGAACTGCTGAACGATCTTCATATCGTGGATATACTGTTCAAACAGCTCTCCCTCGCAGTAAGCAAGGTGCTTGGGCACGTCGGTGGTCTTGGTGTTAGCCAGCTTTTTCAGCTCGGACTGTATCTGCTTTTCCTTTCCCTCAGCCTTGAGCCTTGCGATGAGCTCAGCTGCCTCCTTGTCGGAGCTTTTATTCAGCCGCCTGTACGCCTCGTTCTGGTAGTACTTAGCGGTCTCGACGCCTAGGTGACGGGAGCCCGAGTGGATAACGATGTAGATGCTGCCGTCATCGCCCTTGTCGGCTTCGATAAAGTGGTTGCCGCCGCCGAGAGTGCCGATGCTTTTCTCAGCGCGGAGAGGGTCGATGTGCTTAATGCAGTAAAGCTCGTCAAGGTCTATCCTGTCGGCGTAGCGGTGGGGCTTCTCTCTTATCGCAAAGCCCGAGGGGATATTATTGTGTATGAGCTTGTCCAGCTTCTGAAGCTCGATGTGTGTTTCCTTCAGCCTTACGGTCTCCATGCCGCAGCCGATGTCGACTCCCACCAGATTGGGGATGACCTTGTCGGTGATAGTCATGGTGGTACCGATGGTGCAGCCTGCACCTGCGTGGACATCGGGCATGATGCGGATCTTTTCGCCCTTGCTGACGGGCTGGCTGCAAAAGGCGATGATCTGAGTGATCGCGTCCTGTTCGATAATATCGGTAAAAACCCTGGCTGAATTGAATTTTCCGTTTAATTCGATCATATCTTTTCCTTTCTCTTGTCTGCCCGAACGCATAAAAAAAGCACTCCCGCAGGAGTGCATAATGCTCTTGAATGCGCAGCTGTTCAGCACATGGCTGAACTCATCGGGCAAACTCCATGCTTCTTGTTGTTGGTATTGAGTTGTGAGTAACGTATCTGTGAGAATATTGTCATGGTGTTCACCATCCTTTCGTAGAATATGGCTTTATTATAGCCGTATGCACCGCATTTGTCAAGGGCGGAAATAAAATTGTAACTGAAATGTAATTGAAAAGCCCGTCCTCATCACTCGGTTATGAGCTCGCGGACCTCTATGCGCTTTATCTTTCCGGACGCAAGGTATGCCACGACGAAGAAGCTGAGGCATATCACTGCGGCAGGCATAAGCAGAACCGCAGGTGTCAGGCAGGCTTTAAAGTCGGTAAGTCCCACTATCTTCATCATGAAGCTTATCATCTTTCTTGCCCATAGTGCGCTGAATATCTCTCCGACCACAGTTCCTGCAAGAGCGACTGCGGCAAATCTCATTGCGAACTGTCTGCGCAGGGAGCTTGCGGTGAAGCCCATTGCCTTGAATATGCCGATGTCTGTGCGCTCCTTTATAAAGGCACGGCGGCTGACCATGACTACTACCACGGCTGCGAAAATGGTTATAACGGCGTACATGGCGTAGGTTACTGAGTTCATGAGCACGGAGACTATGGTCCTGTAGGTGCTGAGGGAGTTGTTCTCAACATATTCGCTGGCAGAAAGACTGTCTCCGAAGCGGTCGTTGAGCATATTTATCATGTCATCAAGCTTTGAGTCATCGCTGAGACTTATCTGAGCCTCCTGAATATCATTGTAGCCCATTTTCTGCATACCTTCCTCTGTCATCATGGTGACGAGACCAAAATCGTACACCGACTGGAAGTAGCCTGTGACCACGAATTCCTCGCTTCTGTCCTGATAGCTGACCGTTACGGCATCGCCTGTCTTCTTGCCTGTATCCTCGGAAACTCCCTTGGTGATGATGATCTCATTGTCGTATTTCGGAGCCCTGCCCTCCATGATGTCATAGTAGTCCTTGGTGCGGCGGAAGCTGTGTACGGGAGTGAATTCCCCGTCGATGACCATTCTGTGATAGGACATGGTATAGAGCTCCGCCTTTGGGTCTGTCTCTCTTGCGGCAGCCTCTATCTCGTCGGAGCTCTCCATAGTGAAGGCTCCTGTGCTTATGAGCTGCACCTGTCCCTTGGAGGTGCCGAAAAGCTTGTCGGGGTCAAGGTTCTCCACCAGCAGCATTATGCTTACCAGGAAGAAGACCAGAAGCACTACGATAAGGAATGTGCCGATATAGCTTCTGCGTCTGGAGTTGAGCTGTCTCAGCGCCAGTGAAAGTGACAGGGGCTTCTGTCTTATTTTAGTATTGAGCCTGCTGTCGAAGTGTACCTCTGTCCTGCCGCCTGAGATAGCACTGACAGGTGAGATCCTGCCGACCTTTCTTGTGGCAGTCACGATAAATCCCAGACAGATGAGTATTATGGCAAGACACATAATTATGCACTTCCCGAAGGATACGCCGTTTCCCGTAAGGATACCCGTTACCCTCATCCACATTCTTATGAGTATACGGCAGGCGGGTATGGAGATCAGAATGCCGAGTATGCTGCCTATGATAAGGGCAATGGTGTACTGGAAGACGTAGACCAGCCTTATCCTGCCCACGGTGAAGCCCTGGGACCTGAGTATGCCCAGGTCTGTGCTGTCCATTTCTATTGATGCGCTTATGCTGTTGTGCATGGTTATGAGAATGACCAGGAGCAGCATTATTGTAAAGGCAGCCATACCTCTTGTGCCAGTGTTGGAGTACATCTCGAAGAGGTCCATGATATGCTGGCGGCTTACTGCCCAGTTTGAGGAGTTGATGATACCGTTCTTGTTTATGAGGCTGCGCTTGAGCTCCGCGGCGCTTACGCCCTCTTCTCCGTGGATATATAGCTCGTCCTGGAGGATAAGGCGCTTCACATCGCTGTCAAGGTGGTCAAGCTCATGGCTGCACAGCCTTTCAAAGTCCTCTGCGGAGATGATACACTGGTTATCCGCTATAGTTGTGGCACCGTGGACGGGGTCCTCATAGAAGCCCCTGACGATGAAAGTTTCCTCGGAGCCGCTGCTGGTGGTGAAGCTTATCTCAGCCCCCTTTTTCATCTCCTCCATGGCTTCCAGCTTGTAGGGGAGATATATGCCGCCGCTTTCGAGGTCGGTATCCGCGGTGAAGCTGTCAAAGTCGCTGTTGAATACCTTTATTCCGTCATAAAAGCCCTTCAGCTGTATGGCGATGTCCTGTTCCTTGCCGCCGACGACCGGCTTCTGATTGACTATCATAGAGGATTTCTGTGTGAAGCTTTTCACCTTCCTGTTTTTTCCGATACTGTCAAGCATATCCTCCGTGAGCAGGTCATCATAGATAAAGACCGTAAGCTCGCCCACATCTGCCTCGTCAAGTGAGGAGGAAAGTGCGCTGCGGAGCTGGTCATCGTTGCTGACCGTGCCCGAAAAGGTAAAGGTAATTAGCGCCATGAGCAGTATGATACCGCTGAAAGCGCCCTTGCCGCGCTTTATGTTTGCAAGTGTGAGCCTGATGATACTTTTCATATGCCCACCTCACCATTCCATGGAGCTGAGCCAGGCGCCGACCTGAGTCTCGCGGCTTTTTTCGCGGGCGGGGTCGTATTTTTCAAGCTCAAGGTCACCGATTATCTTTCCGTCCTCAATGTAGAGGATACGGGAGGCGCGGCAGGCGGCTCTCATATCGTGGGTGACCATTAGTATGCTCTGACCGCCCTTATTGAGCTCCGTCAGCAGGTCCAGTACCTCGGTGGTGTTTTTCCTGTTGAGGGCGCCTGTAGGCTCGTCCGCAAAGAGGAGCGCAGGCTCGTTTATGATGGCTCTTGCAATAGCGCAGCGCTGCTGCTCACCCCCCGAGCACTGGGAGGGGAGATGAGTCTTTATGTGGGATATGCCCATTTTCTCCAGAAGCTCCTCCGCTTTCTTATCCGTGTCCGCAGCGGACCTGTTTTTGCTGAGATACCCGGGGACTGCGATATTCTCAAAGAGACTCAGATTGCTCACAAGGTGCATCTGCTGGAAGATAAAGCCGAAGTCTCCGTGACGGAGGGCAGAGAGCTTCTTTTCGCTGAGCTTTGCGATGTCGCTGCCATTGTACATGACTGAGCCGGCTGTAGCTCTGTCCATGCCGCTGAGGGCGTAGAGGGTGGTGGACTTTCCCGAGCCCGAGGCTCCCATGATGACGGTGAAGTCTCCCTCATAAATATCCACGTCCATACCCGTCAGGATATGTACCTGTTCACCGTTATGTACGAAGCTCTTGCAGAGCCCCTTTGCCGAAAGAATAGTTTTTTTCATAGTATAGCTCCTCTCTGTGGTGTCTGTATCTATTCTAACAGGCAAACCATTAAGAAATCCTTAAGACTTTTCTTCGTCAACAGGAAGTGTCAGAGTCACCTGAAAGCCGCCGCGGAGGTTTTCGGCGCGGACGCTTCCTCCCGACTGCTCTGCGATGTACTTCACTATGAAAAGACCGAGACCTGCGCCGCTTTCGCCGTCGGTGTTGCTGCCGCGGCAGAACTTCCCGAAGATGAATGGCATATCCTCATCGGGGATACCCTTTCCGTAGTCGCGGAAGCCTATGACTGCCTGACCGTCGGAGCACTCAGCGGTAATATCCAGCTCTGTGCCTGCGTACTTTGCGGCGTTGTTGATGAGGTTTTCTGCCGCCTGACGGAGCCTTTCGGGGTCTGCATAAATATTTATGGGGTATGAAGGCTTGTGGAAGTGCACTTTCCCGTCGGGCGAGATGTCAGCCACAGCCTTTTCCAGCAGCTCTCCCAGTTCAAGGTGCTGTGGAGACATTTTCAGCTTTCCCAGCTCTGTCAGGGAGTGGGTAAGCATATCCGAGGTAAGCTTCGATACCTCGTCGCATTTCCTTATTATGACCTCAGTGTATTTTGCGCACTTCTCGGGCGAGCTGCCTATTCCCAGCTCCAGCGCCTCGGTATAGGCGCGGATAGAGGCTATGGGAGTCTTTATATCGTGGGACAGTGAAGCTATTACGGTCTTGTGGTTCTCGATAGCTTCCTTCTGGCAGGCGCGGGCTTTTCGTATCTCGCTGCGCATACTGTCGAAAGCCCAGGTGAACTTGCCGAAATAGTTGGTGCGCTGATATTCAAGAGGAATGTCAAGGTCGCCCTTTGCCACATTCTCCGCAAAGTCTGAGAGCTTACGGAAGGGTCTTATCATGACGATACCGCAGTAAAGACTGACGCCGGCAAGAAAGGCAAGACTTATCCCACCCATGAGGAGAATGGCGTTCTGACCGCTTCTCTCGCGGTTTTCGGAGCGTATCTCCTGCCTGAGCTCCTTTGCCTTAGCGGCGGCGGAGTCGGTGTTGCCCTGCCTGCAAAGGTTCTCTATCTCGTTTAGGTCAACGGCGTAGCTGCCTGTATTGTCAGTGCTGTCGGCGCTTTTTATGTAGGAAAAAACGCATACGGCGATGATGACTGCCGCAAACAGTATAACTGCATGGATAAGCTTTTTCATTTGTCACCCTCCAGCATATAGCCCAGTCTCCAGATAGTCTTTATGTATCTGGGGGCGGCAGGGTCGTCCTCAAGCTTTTCCCTGAGCCAGCGGATATGCACCGTCAGGGTGGAGGGCTCCACCTCGGAGAAGGCTCCCCAGACCTCTGAGAGCAGCTTTTCCTTTGGGACAGCGGTGTTCATGTTCCTGCACAGGTACGCCAGAAGGTCGAATTCGCGCTGTGCAAGATCTATGTTGCTGCCGTTCTTGGTGACGGTCCTGTTGGCAGTATTCACCTCAACGCTGCCGAAGCGCATTACCTTGCCGCTGCCCTGACCGTAGGCGCGTCTGATGAGTGCATTCACACGGGAGAGCAGCTCCTTCATGGAGTAGGGCTTGGGGAGAAAGTCGTCGCCGCCTATATCAAAGCCTGTTATGCGGTCGTTCTCGGCAGTCCGCGCACTGGCGAATATGACGGGAACGTCCGACACCTCACGGAGCTGCCTGCATATCTCAAAGCCCGTGGAATCGGGAAGATTGATGTCCAGGAGTATGAGGTGGAAGCTCCTTTCCGAGAGCAGTGAGAAGACTGTCTCTGCGCTGTCGGCACATTTGGTCTCATAGCCGCAGCCCTCCAGCATCTCGGAGATTATAAATGAAAGGTCACTGTCGTCATCGACGATAAGTATCCGTTTTTTGTCCATGTGTATCACCTCTGAGGGGAAAATAGTATTTATTTAATTATATACTAAAGGTCAAAATCGGTCAAGTACGGACAGCTCCGTTGACATTGTGCAGTGCAGATGGTATAATTAGCCTGAGCAGAGGAGGTAGGGCAGATGAAGATTTTCATAGACGCGGACGGCTGCCCCGTGGTGGACATAACTGTAAGAGCGGCAAAGAAGTACGGTGCGGAGTGCACAATAATTTGCGACACAGCTCACTCTATCAACAGGGAGGGCGCAGAGACCATAATAGTGGATAAGGGGGCGGACAGCGCCGACCTTCGTCTTGTGAACCTTGTGGGAGCAGGCGACATCGCCGTTACCCAGGACTACGGACTTGCCGCAATGTGCCTCAGCAGGCGCGCTATTGTCCTTGACCAGGACGGCAGGCTCTATACCGAGGGGAATATTTCGGGATTGCTGGAGTTCAGGGCGGTGTCGGCGAAGATACGCAGAAGCGGCGGACGCACCAAGGGCAAGGCAAAGCGCACTCCTCAGCAGGACAGGGATTTTGAAGCCGCTATTACACGGCTTCTTGACGGTAACAGGTGAATATGATGAAAATGCCCCGAAGCGTTATCATGCCGCTTCGGGGCAAAATGTATTATTTCTGATACAGCTTCGGGATATGGTCGGGGACTATTGAGGTGAGATAGGCGGTAAATCGGTCAAAGCCCTCCTTGTCGAAGTCATCGCCTGTGCAGGCGAGGACAAACTCGGTATCGTCATAGAAGCTGTACCAGCCTGTTTTGTGAAAGCCGTTCCGCAGATAGAAGCTCTGGCGGCGCAGGCGAATATCGTTATTTTCACAGCTGTCATCGGGGGCTTCAAACTCCACCACTATCTGACAGCCGCTGTAGTATTCACTCAGCAGTTTCAGCGCCCTGCTGCCGATACCGCGGGAGAGGTCTTTTCAACGTATCTGAGCTGCATTTTATCACCTGTTTCGTTACATATATGTGTCTGTTATATCATCTGCGGCAGATAAAGTCAATTTTTCCGCACAGCTTGCCATAAGCAGGATTATGTGATATAATCGGAGTAAAGGAGTGAGTATCATGCCATATTTCAGAAATAAAGGACGCAGGTCTTCAGACATATTCGGGAGGATAGCCGCAGCTGCAGCAGCACTGCTGACAGCGGTCTGCCTTTCATCCTGTCAGATGACAGAGATACCCGAAAGGGAAGTGATACACGAGACAGAGGTGCCGCCAGCCATGCTTTTTCTGGGAGACTCCATTGCCGCGGGCTATGGTCTGGACGGCTATGCTGCCGACGATTATTACCACTGCCCTTCATATTCAAATATCCTCAAAGACAGATACACCGAGGAGCTTGAAGGAAAGTGCGGACACACAATGGTGAACAAGGCTGTGTCGGGCTATACATCTCAGGACTTCATAGACCAGCTCAGAAGCGGTGAACTTGACGAAGACCTTTCAGGCAGCGACGCGGTCATAGTCTCCATAGGCGGAAATGACCTTCTTGACATTATGCTGGGACTTTTTCAGAGCCTTGGTGTTGATGACAAGGGCAGCTTCAACTCGGACGGGCTTGACCTTTTCAGTGCGGCTTCACTTTTTTTCAGCATGGACAAGGACGTGGACGCAGCTCTGGAGCAGTTTGACAAGAACATGGATATAATTTCCCAAGAGATCCTTTCAAGGACAGAGGGACAGGTCTATTTCCAGACTCTCTACGATCCGCTGGAATACTACACCGAGTTCAGCATGGTGACGGACTTCTCAGGGAAGAAGATAGGAAGGCTCAACAGTATCATAAAGTCCCATTCTGCCAGCGGCTACAAGGTAATAGACGTGGCTGCGAAGTTCAGTGGGAAAGCAGAAGAGCTGACTAATATCAGCGACCTTGATATACACCCCAACGCCGAGGGACATAAGGTCATTGCCGAGGCTGTTGACAGGGCATTCCGTGAAACAGGCTTTACATATACAACAACTGAGCTCGGAGAGAAGCGGCTTACCAATGTGGGCAGAAGTGTCATTATCGGCAGCTCGGCAGGAGCCGTTGCGCTGCTGATAGTCATTACCGCAGCGGTCTGCATAATTGTCCGCAGAAAGAAGAAGGACACAGAATAATCAGGCGCTGCCTGACTATAATTGCTGCTAATATAAATCATAATTTTGCGGAGCAAAATTATGATTTGAGCCATTAGCCCTTAGCATAATGTAGGGGACGCCGCAGCTAACAGCTGCACGTACCCTCTGTCAGCTTTGCTGACATCTCCCTACACCGTAGGGAGTCACTCGGCGTCCCGCGAGATATATTACACGCCCAACGGGACGCCGAGGGCGGCGTCCCCTACAAATGTAAATTGTGATTTATCATTGCAGACAAAAAAGCCCCTGAGCGTTTTGTAACGTTCAGGGGCTGAAATTATTTATTCGGTCAGCAGTTCAAGCTCCTGCTCGGTCAGCGGACGGAAGCTGCCCTCGGGGAGGGACGGGTCAAGAGACAGTCCTCCTATACTCTCCCTGCGGAGATAGAATATGCGGCAGCCCACTGCCTCCAGCATCCGCTTTACCTCGTGCTTTTTGCCCTCGTGTATGGTAAGTGAGGCTGCAAATGCTGCACCCTCGGGATTTTTCATGTAGCGCTCACGCCTGTACTCCGGCATAAAATCCTCAAGGTCGGCTATGCGGTATTCCTTTATGAGCCTGAAAACGGCACTTCCCGTAATAAAGCCTGACATGGCTATGCCCTCACGGAGGCGGGACTGCTTTTCGCTGTCCATTGAGCCGATGGCGTAGAAAAAATAGGTCTTGCTGACATGGCTTCGGGGCTGCATTATTTTCTGGTCGAGGAAGCCGTCATCAGTCAGTATCAGCAGTCCGCAGGTATCCTTGTCAAGCCTTCCCACAGGGTGGAGCTTTTCCCTCAGCTCATGGGGAAAATAGTCCATGACGGTCCTGTGTACCTCGTCGGAGCAGGCGGTGACGCAGCCCCGGGGCTTATTGAACATATAGTAAAGCATAAATGCTCCTTTCATCGTTATCTCACAGGAATATTATACCATGGCTCCGAACGGCTTTCAAGTGCCGAAATCTATTGCTATCCTTTCGACGCTGTGCTATAATTAATTTATAACGTACAAGGAGAGGATAACGATGATCGGGAAAATACTTGAATATTTCAATACAGGCGTTCTCACAGCCGACGAGGAGGAACTCAATGCAGCTGTCTGGGAGATATGCCAGGAGACTCAGAAAAAGCTAACGGAACTGAACTATACCTACCACGATACTCCTCAGGTGGCAGAACTGCTGTCGGACATCATCGGCGAGAGCGTAGGAGAGGGCTTCCGTATGTTCCTGCCATTCTATGCAGACTTCGGCAGGAATATCCATATCGGCAGGAATGTTTTCATAAATTCAGGCTGCCATTTCCAGGACCAGGGCAGCATCTACATAGGCGACGATACCCTCATCGGGCACAACGTGGTGCTTGCCACGGTGAATCACGCCATTGACCCTTCGGACAGGCGGTGCATATACCGTCCCATACGTATCGGCAGCAGAGTGTGGATAGGCTCAAATTCTACTGTGCTTCAGGGCGTTACTATCGGTGACGGAGCTATCATAGCAGCAGGAGCTGTTGTAACAAATGATGTTGCTCCCAACAGCATAGTCGGCGGAGTTCCTGCAAAGTTCATAAGGGACATAGTATGAGAAGGGACATATTCGTGGACGACAGCTTCGCCCTGGGGGGATTTACCTCGGGCAGGGAGGGGATATGGACAAGAGACAGCGCCGATATGCCAGCCACAGCTGACTATATGGAGCTCAGCGCCGCTCTTGGAACATCTCCTGAGAGAATGGTCCGTCCTTATCAGGCAAACGGTCAGAGGGCTGCCGTTGTGGAGCCTCGTCACGGCGGAAGCGGTATAATAAAAGACAATGAGCCGACTAAAACGGACGGACTTGTCACCGCTCACAGGGGACTTGTCCTGACGGTCATCGCCGCGGACTGCGCTCCTGTCTATCTCATGGACAGGGAAGCAGGTGTCATAGGGCTCATGCACTGCGGCAGGCAGGCTGCGGCAGGGGAGCTGCTCCGCAACGGTGTGGACTGTATGGTGTCTCTTGGTGCCTCTGCGGAGCGTATCGCCATGATAATAGGTCATCACATTTGCAGGGACTGCTATGAGGTGGGCGAGGAGGTCTGCAAGGAGTTTGCAGACTGCTTTACCCCAGGGCAGCTGATGGAAATATTTGCTGTTAAGGACGGCAGATACTTCCTCAGCCTTTCACAGGCGCTGATATTCAAGGCGCTGGAGCTGGGCATTCCCGGAGAGAATATCTTCCTCCGCGGAGAATGTACCTGCCACTGCACCGAATTCTTCTCCTACAGACGCGGAGACAGGGGGAAGCAGGACCTTGCCTATCTGATGATGAAATAAAAAAGCCGCCCAACGGACGGCTTTTCCTTTTGCGGTCATATTGTCAGATACCCTTGAAGGTTATCTTCTTGTACTTTTCAACCTTCTGAGCAACGGTCGCGCGTGCTTCGGGATCCATGAAGAATCCGCCCTGTACATCTGCTATTTCGTCGCAGTGTACGCCGCGTCCTTCCTCGGTGGTGCGGTCACGCTCAAGACCATTCTCGGCGATAACGAACTTCCATTTGCCGTCATCGGTCTTTACAAGGTCGCCGCCTGCACCGCAGACTGCGCATTCGATGAGGTACTTCAGTCCGCCCCACTGCTCCTCGCCGAGACAGAGGCAGTTGCTGTGACAGTTGGGGCACCAGCCTGCGTCGGGGTCTCCAAGCCATTTGCGCTCAGCAGCAGGAGTGTTCAGTGACTTCATAACGTTCTGACCTATCTCCCTTGCACGTGCAAGCTTCTCCTCATACAGGAGCACCTGTGCGGGTGCAGGCACCTGTGTAGCCATGTACATATCGACTACCTTGAAGCTGTTGGTGACTGTGGTTATCTGCATACATTCAAGAGCCAGTGACTGCCATGAACGTGTAGAACCGCCCACAGCGATAAGAGCGCCCACACGGTCACGGGGCTCGATAGCGCCTATCTTGGTAAGGAAAGCCGACTCGTAAGCCAGGTTTCTGTGCATGAACTTGAGAAAAAGTGATGAGGGCATGAGAGCATATGTAGGAGCGGAAAAAATTACCGCGTCCTGATTGAGCATGACCTCCATTATCTTGTGCTTGTCGTCCTTGTTTTTGAGGGAGCAGCCTGTGTTCTTGCCCATGGACATACCCATGGTGCAGGCTGTGCAGCCTGTACAGTCAAGGAGCTCATAGTCCTTGAGGTTTATCATTGTGATCTCCGCGCCCATCTCCTGACAGACGAGGAGAGCTTCCTTCAGAAGTATCTCGCAGTTGCTGTCTTTTCTGCCTGCTGTAACGCCCATTACTTTAAATCCCATAATAAAAACTCCTTTACTTATTGATATTGAGGGGTGAGTCCGTTCTGATGCGCCTTTTGTCCTTTTACAGCTGTAAAAGCAGCTATTATGTCTTATTTCAATTATACGCCATTACCGTCATAAAATCAACCTCTGGTGCAGTATTAAAACTCACAATATTAAAAGCGAAAAATTGTTAGTATTGTCGGTTGAAAAATAATGTGGGATGTGATAAAATTATTATTTATACTTTATGACTGAATGGAGCCATAGTTTGTCTTGTGCTTTACCCGCGGCTGTGTTATAATGTTCTCATAAAAATGTCTGAGAGGAGGAAACCGCATGAAAAAGCCTGTTACAGTATCACATGCAGCTATTATCGCACTTTGCGCTTCCGGCTGTTCATCGGAGAAAGAACCTGCCATTGCTCTGGAGGATATAACCGTGAGCGGCAGCAGTATCACCTGCACCTTTGACGGGGTGAAGCATGACATGATAGTTGACCTTCTCGAAATAAGTGATAATGCTCCGCTGGTGGTAATGCTTCACGGCTACGGCGGATCGGCTGAGAGCTTCCGCACAGATACGGCTTTCCACGAAAGAGCCAATGAGGAGGGCTTTGCTGTTGCCTATATCACAGGAGCCTGCGCCCCCGATGACTCTTCCTCCTCCACGGGCTGGAATTCCTATGCTGAGGGCGAGGGCAACAGGGACGTGGAGTTTCTGGTGGCGGCGGCGGAATATCTTCAGGAGCGTTATGATCTCGACAGGGAGCACACCTGCGCGGTGGGTTTCAGCAACGGAGGTTTTATGGCTCACCGCCTTGCCATGGAGGCAGGGGAAACCTTCCGGGCAGTGGTCAGCGTTTCGGGAATGATGCAGCCCGAGATCTGGGAAAAGCGAAATAAGACCAACAATGTCAGCTTTTTTCAGATCACAGGGGAAAAGGACGATGTGGTTCCAAAGTACAGCGACGGCACAGCAAAGTATACCACTGCACCTGCAATAGAGGACGTAATGGAGTACTGGGCGGAGTCCGACGGGCTGACCCTTACCGGGACCTGTGATGTGGGAAAGGGCTCGGTGCTGAAAAAATACACAGGCGGAAACAGCGGAAGACAGGTCTGGGATCTTGTGATAAAGGACGGCAGGCACTCATGGGACTGGAACAGCAGCAGTCTCAGCGGCATTGATACCACCGGGCTCATACTGGATTTTCTTAAGACTCAGAGATAAAGCTCATTTTATGCAAAATTTACAAATTATTCTTATTTTTTCTCTGACGTGATATATAATAATATATAGCGGTATTGATCGTGAATATGATGAAACGGGTGATTATAAAATGAAGAAGAAAGCAAAAAGATTACTTGCTTCCCTTACTGCGGCTGCGGCAATGGGAGCTGTGTGCTGTGCACCGCTGTCAGTAAACGGTGTAAGGCTTGATATGCCTGTTTTTGCAGCAGGCGATGAGTCGGCTCTGGTATACGATAATTTTCAGTATACCGTTGAATTAGGTGATGTGACCATCACAAAGTATACAGGTACCGCCAGCGCTGTCATAATACCCGAGGAGATCAACGGCAGCAAGGTAAAGAATATCGGTGCCAGTGCTTTCAGAGATAATGATACCCTTATATCTGTAACTATTCCCGCATCAGTCGATAAAATAGGGGAATATGCATTCTACAACTGCAAAAATCTGAACAAAGCAGAGCTTGCCGAGGGAATATCAACTATCGGCTATAATGCTTTTTCAAGGACCGCCATCAAGGAGATATCTATCCCTTTGACCGTTACCATGTGTCAGAACAGCTTTTCGGGTTCTTCTCTGGAGAAGATCACATTTGCTGACAATATGTCGGAGATCCCCAAGTCAGTCTGCTCAGGCTGCAAGTTCCTTACCTCTGTCACGCTTCCCGAAGCTGTCACAAAGATAAGCTACGGTGCATTTGAAGGCTGTTCGTCACTGACCGAAGTGGAGATCCCTGCGAATGCAGAGAACATTTCATACCATGCATTCGCAAATACGGCAATTAAGGAAATCGTTTTTCCTGCCTCCATTAAAGAAGCGGATCATCCTTTCTCAGGCAGCAGCCTTGAGAGGGTCACATTTGCCGCAGGAACAGAAGAGATACCTAACACACTCTGTGCGGAATGCAAATCCCTAAGCTCGGTTTCTATGCCCTCATCTGTGAAGAAGATCGGCACAAATGCATTTAACGGCTGTATATCACTGACTTCATTTAATCTCCACGAGGGACTTGAGTCCATCGGCTATCACGCATTCTCGGGCACGGGAATGAAAGAGATCACTCTTCCCTCAACGCTCAGCTTCTGTGATTACGGATTTTCCGGATCCTCTGTGGAAAAGGCTGTGTTTGCGGGCGGTATCGAAACGATACCTGCAAGCGTGCTGCACGGATGCAGCAAGCTGACCGATGTTACATTCCCCGATACTGTCAAAAAGATAGGCAATTTTGCTTTTGCAAGCTGCAAGTCTCTGACATCATTCGATCTCCGTGAGGGAATTGAGAATATAGGCTATCATGCTTTCAGTGACTCCGGTATTACCGAAGTTGCTCTGCCCTCTACCATAAAGACCTGCGACAATGGTTTTGCGGGTGCACCTTTAGTCAGGGCTTCGGTTGCAGACGGAACGGAAAGACTTCCTTCCAGTGCATTTGCTAATTGTAAGCTCCTCACAGATGTTACACTTCCCGAATCTGTCACAGTGCTGGGGGACTTTTCGTTCAGCAACTGTATCGCTCTTTCGGATATCACTCTACCCGGAAATCTTGAGACCATAGGGAATTCTGCTTTCAGAGGCTGCACCGCCATTGACAGCATAGTGCTGCCCGACAGCCTCAAGAACTTAAACTATCACGCTTTTTCCAATACTGCTTTCAGCGAGATAACCATTCCTGCCTCTGTTGTAAAGGCAGATAATGCCTTTACGGGCAGTCAGCTCCGCAAGGCAGTATTTGAGGACGGAAGTGAAGCCGTTCCCGCTAATACCTTCCTGGACTGTAAAAAACTTACCGAGGTGGTAATGCCTGACAGCATCAGGACCATAGGCGGCCATGCCTTCTCGGGCTGCTCCATGCTCAGGGAGATAGAGCTCCCCGGAGCTCTCAGCTCCATCGGTACATATTGCTTCTACAGATCAGGTATCAGAAGCATTGACATTCCAGACAGCGTGACCAATATCGATACCGATGCATTCCGTGAGTGCAAGCTGCTTAAAGAGGCAAAAACAGGCTCAGGGCTTGTGAAGATGAAGGACAGTGTGTTCAGCGGCTGTACAGTGCTTGAGAAGGTGACTCTCTCAGGCAAGCTGGAATCTGTCGGCAATTATTCATTCAGCGGCTGCCGTAAGCTCAAAGAGATAGACTATCCCAACCAGTCAATAAGTAAATCCGTTCACTCCTTCGATGAATGCTATTCTCTCAAGGATACCAGATTTGTACTTCTTGAGCGTCCTGATTCCGATATCACTGTATCCACAGGAAATGTAGCTGTAGGCGGAGCTTCAGCAGTCAGAGTGAGCTATGCTGCTCTCAGCGGACGCTGCACAGACGAGAGCCAGACAGTTCTTGTGGTCAGGGTACAGAAGGGTCTTTCTGTTGAAAATGAGAAGGATCTGGGATATTCAGGCAGGAGCTCAAGCAACGGCATGATAGTATACAGAATACCTGTTGAAAAAGCATCGGGTGATCTGGAATTTACAGTCAGGGCTGATGAAGGCGGAGACCTGAGAGTAGAGGCAGACCTTGAATACCGTGAGGACAGGACTATCAGGATAGAGCCCATAGATTCTGAGGTCATCTCATCGGACTCATTTGAGCTTTGCGTTCCTCAGAGCGTGAACAGCCTCAGCACATCTTTCTCAGGAAAGGGCCCAGAGGTCAGAAGATAGAGCTGAAGATCAACGGTGAGACAGTGGGCAGTGCTGTTGCCAATAAGGTCAGCGGAAAGTTCACCATCCCCGCAGAGCTTCCCAAGAGCAAGGAGGGCGCCGAATTTACAGTTTCCGCAGTATCAGGCGATACAGAGACCGCTGAATACAGATTCGTATACGCAAAGGACAAGCCTGCGGTACAGAGCGTAAAGCTTGGACTGGACGGCAAGGCTCCCGATACGGATATCACAGACGTATTCACCGAGCACAGTCAGCCTGTTCTGGTAAATGATGCGAAAAAGAAGACGACATTTGAAATAAAGCTGTCCAACAGCAGTGAAGCCGAGAAGGTGTTCGTCACCAGCAGACTGAACAACAGGACCGATGTTATGGAGGCTCTGTACGATCCTGATGAGGACAGCTGGACAGCCTCAGGATACTTCGGTAAAAATGAAACTGTGGGTTATACTCCCGGAGACCTGAACATCGTTGTGGTCACTGTCGAAGAATACACGGAGATCACAGAGAAGGGCGGCTCCGTCAATTATGATGACTCATTCTTCTCTATCCCGGGAAAAGAACTGTTTGCTAAAGTGAAGAGCAGTGTTTATGAATGCTGTCCCTCTGATCCCGTAGGCGGAGCAGAGGTGAGCCTGTACTATATGGACGAAAACGGCAAGGCAGTCCTCTGGGACGGTACAGACTATGACCAGCAAAATCCTCTTATCACAAACGATAAGGGCAATTTCTCCTGGAACGTTCCCGAAGGCGACTGGAAGATGGTGTGCAAGGCAGATGGATATGATACAGTTGAAAGCGACTGGAGAACTCAGGATGAGATGAACAATACCGGACAAAGCTTCTCGCTTGTAAGCGATGCAGCTCCCGAGGTAGAGAGACTTGAATTCCTTGGAAGCAATGTTTTCCTTAAGTTCAGCAAGTACATGGATGTGGATAGTGTAAACAACGGCAGTATTTCCTGCGATCCTGCTCTTGATCTTACTATCAGTCCTTCATACGTTTCGGACGCTGATGAGTATACTGACAGATTTATGATCTATGGAAACATTCAGGAGCTCAACACATTAAAGGTCAGCATTTCAGATGCCTGCAAGAGCTATGCAGGTGCTGCAGCAGTGCCCTACACTGCTGAGGTAGTCATCAATGAGGTGACTACCACTACCACAGACGTTACATCTGCAACAACAACAACTACTACAACTACCACGTCAAATACACCTGCAACATCTGCATCTACCACAAAGAAGCCTGCCACCACAACAACAACCACAAAGACACCTGCTACCACAACAACTACCACAAAGGCACCTGCTACCACAACAACAACCACAAAGGCACCTGCCACCACCACAACAACCACAAAGCCACCTGCTACCACAACTACAACCACATCTTCCTCCGTTCTCGTTACAACAACTACCACAACGCCTCCCGTAAAGCCTGAGGGCACTCTTGGTGATGTAAACGGCGATGGAAAGATCGACGCAGTTGACGCATCAAGGATACTTGCTGTTTACGCAGCAAGCTCCACCAACGGCGGAACTCCTCCCACTGACAAGGAGCGCGCCCTTGGAGATGTGAACCATGACGGCTCGCTGAATGCAGTAGATGCTTCACAGGTCCTCTCCTTCTATGCATACCGTGCAACCGACGGAAAGCTTGGGATTGAGGATTATCTGAAGGAAGAATTCAATAAGAAATAATTTCCGACTGTGCCATGTTTTTCAGCATGGCACAGTTTTTTTGTCATACCGCGCTGTTCCTTGATTTATACGCTCCTCTGTGTTATAATATAGTTGAAAACTGTATGGATTTTTGTTCCGGAAATATTACGGATTGTGTGACACATTCAGGCTCGGCAACGATAGTACATAATGAAGGCTCCTGCATGAGCCTTCAGCTCCACCGACCGTGCATTATATCAGAGAGGGAAAAAGCCGCGGTCGGCAGGAGCAACACTTAAAGGAGGGAACCCTATGACGGGCGGCGAATATCTCGCTCTTCTTGAAAGATCACCTAAACAGGCGCATGAGAAGCTGTTCGGCGAGTACTACAGCTATGTACGGACTATCGCCTTCAACCGCCTGAGAAGTACGGGATCCACCGAAGACATTGAGGAATGTATCAGTGATATTTTTGCTCAGGTCTTCTTTACCTTCGGAGAAAAGTACTCAAGCGGTGATATGAAGGGCTTTATAGGCACTGTTGCAAAGAGGATGAGCATAGATCACTACAGAAAGCTTGTCAGAAGATCGGGCAGGACGGTTTCTATGGATGATGATAGCTCTCACGAGATAAGCTCAGACATTGATCTTGAGAAGCAAAGTGAAAAATCAGAACTTAGACGTATATTGATCGACAGCATAAAAGAGCTAGGTGAACCTGATTCGACCATTATCATACAAAAATATTATTACAATAAAAGATCTAATCAGATAGGGACGCTTCTGTCAATGAATCCGTCCACTGTCCGTATGAGATGTAAACGCGCGGCGGACAAGCTGCGCAGAGTTCTTGAGAATAGAGGCATAAAGGAGGGGATGATATGAAAGACACAGACCTTGATATCCTTGAAAATGCCGAAGATGACATTATTGAGGAGCTGGTCCCTTTTTCAGCCGACGAGGAGGCGGTAATGAAAAAGGTATTTGCTATGAGCGAAAAGAAATATAATAGTCTTATCAGACATTCCGACACTGCTGATGATGAAGAGACAGAAGAAAAGCCCGTCAGAGCTGAACCCGAGGAAACAGTGGTGGAGGGAGTTGAGGTGTATCACAGACCTGTATGGTACAGGCCGCTTTGTGCAGCCGCCGCTTTCATTCTTATAGCAGGAGGAGTGGGCACAGGCTTTGCACTCAACAGGAGCAGCAAGCTTTCACAGGTATCGGAGCCCGATTACTATGAGGTGACAACGGATTTTTTCACTGATCCCACTACAGAGCCGCCCACAGAGAGAGCACTGACTGAGGCGGATATGAGGGACATATTCGAGGATATGCTTCCTGTGTTTTTTGAATCATGGAGCCTTAACACGCAGGAGCGCATCAATACCGAGCAGGAGGACATAACCTTCAGGTACGAATCCTTCGGCGAGGAGTTCGATGTCGTCTTCTATAAGATGAATGATCCAAGATTCAGCACCTTTGCTGAGATGTGCGATCATTACAGAGAATATCTGGTCTCACCCGAGACCACATTCAGCTTCGGAGGTGACGTAAGTGACCGTCAGCCCGGTGATCTTATAGATGAATGCTATTTCCTTGAGTATAACGGTGAATTCTATGCAAGGGTCACTGCAAAGCACGGTTTTTCCGAGGAGGAATGGAAGGACAATATACTTTCTGACAGAGCCTTCTTCGTCAGCAGTGACAGGTTTACCTGGGAGCGCATAGTAAAGAAGCCCCTTGAAGACGGCTCATTTGAGGCACTGGCTCTCACAGTTGAGTTTGAGAAGACCGATGACGGCAAGTGGAAGGTCATCACGGGCTCTGTCGGCGGTACGGAATATGATGAGAACAGGGACTATACTTTATCGGAATATCCCCTTGTGAATGAAGGCCCCAGCTTTATTACCGATGAGGACATAGATATAGGCTCCGCATTTGATAACATAAAGGATTATCTGGAAAATCAGTACAATGACAGCTATCTCAATTATGATATGCACTGGAGCATGATGACTGAGCTGCCTGAAAGCTATTATCATATCACCGATAGCTTCAGGAACAACAACAGGTGGATAAAGTTTGTTCTTGACCCTGCTTATGATAACGAAGGTGAAAGAAGAGTTATCTTTACCGACGGTTACGGAGTGGTCTTCGGCGAGGAGTACTGAAAAATCTGAGGCTTTTTGAAAAAAGGGTTGAAAAATCCATTTTGGCGTGTTATAATATAAATACCATAGAGAGTGCGTGAGGGACAAGCCCTGTGACCGCACAGCAACCTGCCCGATAGGTAAGGTGCTAAAGCTTGAACGATGGAGTAAAAAAGCTCACAGAGCGGCTCTGTCGTGACGATGGAGCCGCTTTTTCGCACTCTTGTGGAATATTTTTCAAGGAGTGCATATTTATGAGAAGTATCAGGAAGCTGCTGAAAAGCGAGGAAACGGTATGGGTCTACTTTGACAGCCATGAGCTCTGCGAGGAGTTCTTTCGCAGGGAGGAGGGCTTCCGCTTCGGCGAGCTCGCCCGTGACAAGTGGAAAACGGGTCACGTTATTGCTGTTCATCGGGACGGCACCATGGGGCACCTGTCACTGTTTATCTGGCTCATGTCCTTCCGCGGAGGAGACTGCCCCGTGAAGGTGGATTACAGACGGTTTACCGCGGAAAATGAGGACTTTTTATGCCGCAGCTCACACTTTGCCTGCCGGATGTTCTTCACTGGTAAAGCGGGAGCATGAGCAGCTCTGAACGCAAGATACGACCGAGCAGCCGCAAAAAATGACTTGAAAAATTCGTATCATGTGTTACAATCAGTATTGAAAGCCCGTAATGACCGGGCTACAAAAGGAAAGCGAGGTCATGACCTGAATGAAGAATGGCATTTTAAAGAAACTCTCAACAGCCGCAGCAGTTGTTTGCATGATCGGTGCGCTGACAGGATGCAGCTCAAATAACGCCAAGACAGAGGTGTTTACCGAGAATGTAACAGGCTCTGCCGACGGCTATGACTATGAGCTCTGGAAGGACGAGGGCGACACCACCTTCAACGTAGAGCCCGGAGGCGGTACCTTCTCCTGCGAATGGAGCAATATCAACAATGCTCTTTTCCGCCGTGGAAAGAAGTACGACTGCACACAGACCTACAAGGACCTGGGCAATATCACCGTGGACTACGGCGTTGACTATGACCCCATCGGCAATTCCTATATGTGTGTTTACGGCTGGACAAGAGATCCCCTCATAGAGTTCTACATCGTGGAATCCTGGGGAAGCTGGAGACCACCCGGAGCTCCTATGGCGCTGGGTACAGTTACTGTTGACGGCGGCACATATGATATATACAAGACCACAAGATACGAGCAGCCCTCTATCGACGGCACTCAGACCTTTGACCAGTACTGGAGCGTAAGGCAGTCCAAGCCCGAGGGCGACGGCACAAAGATCGAGGGGACTATCTCCGTTTCCAAGCACTTCGACGCATGGGCTAAGTGCGGACTTGAGCTGGGCAATATGTACGAGGTTGCACTGACCATCGAGGGCTATCAGTCCATGGGCAAGGCTAAGGTCTACAAGAACGAGCTCAAGACAGGCGGCACCTATGCCGAGGCTACGGATATAACCGTTACTGTTGACAATGACGCTATCGCACAGCTTGCAGAGGCTGAGGCAGATTCGGGAACTCCAGAGGCAGTTGGCTTCTTTGATATAAGCTTCGAGAATGGCAAGGAAGGCTGGATCCCCAGAGGCGGTTCTATGGTAAGCGTTGACAAGGAGAACGCTTCCGACGGCTCACAGTCACTGTTCGTAAGCGGAAGAACAGACAACTGGAACGGCGCTACCATCATGCTCAGCAGCGATACCTACAAGCCGGGTCAGGCTTATAAGTTCAGCGCAAAGGCAATGCAGAACAGCGGTAAGGACGTCACTATGAAGCTCACCATGCAGTATGACTGCGACGGCGAGAAGTACGATGAGGTGGCACTTGTGCCTGCAAAGAGCGGCGAGTGGGTAACCCTTGAAAATCCCGCATACGTTATCCCCGACGGAGCTGAAAACCTTCAGCTTTATGTTGAGTCTCCCGACAGCCTTACAGACTTCTATGTGGACGAGGTCTCAGGCGCAGAGGGCGAGTGATAAGCCTGCTTAACGGCTGAGAAAAATATGAGAAAAGGGCAGGACGTCATTGGCGTCCTGCTTTTTTGTGCCTCAGGTGCAGAAGTGAGGGGAAAAGCCTGTATTCAGCGGAAAATTATATGTCATACTGCACAAAACGCTCCTTAAATAATCCACGTCCGGTGCACCTAAAGTACATTTTTTATCAAGAACATTGACAAATTTTATTCAATATGTTACACTTACTTTATAAGGGGAGCTTAGGGGGCTCCTAATATTGACAGGAGGTATAAGACAATGAACACTAAAAATCGGATCAGGGCATTCATCACAGCAGCTGTTATGGCTGCGGCACCTATGGCTATGAATATCCCCGCAGCTTCGGCTGAGGATTATGTAGTCGAGAACGGACAGGTGCTCACACTTTTCGGCGACGTCAATTTCGACGGCGATGTAGGCATTTCGGACGCAGTGCAGCTCAACCGCTATCTGCTTGGACATATCGAGGAAATGGGCAATATTAAGAACGCTGATCTCCTTGCTGACGGAGTTATCGACGTTTTCGACATGGTATATCTGAGAAAGCAGCTGGTAGGCGAGAAGAAGCCTGCGGGCACAAAGCTCTCTATCAAGGTGGTGGATATGCTGACAGGCGAACCGCTGGAGAATGCGACTGTTGAGGTTTCCGAGCTCAATAACAATTATCTCTATACTATCGGCGGTCAGGTGCCTACCAACGGCGAGGAGATCAATTACTACGGACTTCCCGATGATAAGGATTATCAGTATTTCGTTAATGTAACAGACCTTCCCGAAGGCTACGACGAACCCTATAAGAACTGGGATCAGGTTGTCGAATTTGATATGCCCGCCGGTACAGCCGAGAAGGAGCTGGTTATCAGAGTTGCTGCTGACAATGTCAAAAACAATGTAAAGATCACAAGCATGGACTGGGGCCAGGGAATTGAGTACCTTGGCTACGGCAACCTTACCATAACCGATAAGGACGGCAATTATTACTATCAGAGAGACTATGATATGGAGTTTGCACTTCCTGACGGCGATTACCATGCAGACTTCAATCCCTTCGACTATCCCGTTGCACTGGTAGATCCCGACAGCGATATTGCTGCTACGATCAAGGGATACTACCCCGATGCTACATTTGAGGACTGGTCAGAGGGTATCGACTTCTCTGTAGTTGACGGCAAGGCTGACAGAGATCTGTTCATAAATTTCGGAGGCATTGAAGGAAATGGCAATACCATAACCGTAAATTGCTATGATACTCTGACAGGTCTGCCTCTTGAGGGCGTTGAGCTCACACTTATAGAGGCTCCCTTGACCTATGCGAAGGAGACAAAGTTCACTTCCGACGGAACTACAAAGGTGTTTAAGGATCTTTACTGCACATGCGGCAACAGCTACAAGGTAAGAGTAGACAGCGTTCCCGAGGGATATAAGCCCAGCAATGAAGAGAAATATGTAGGCTTCGGTTATGCATACAACTATTCAAGCAACTTCAATTTCTACTTTGAGCCTTTAGACGGCGAGAAGGAGATCTCATTCAATGTTCTCACATGGCCCGATAAGCAGCCCTATACAGGTGATGCTACATACACTATCTATCAGGGGGATGACACTATAATGACAGATGTGAAGCCGTGTCAGAAGATCGCCCTCAAGGACGGCGACTACATGATAAGCGGTTTCAGGTATCCTGACGATGATCCCTACCGCGGCGTATGGATCTGGACAGAGCTTGGCGCAGAGATGTCCAGAGAGCTTGATATATTCGAGGACGAGGCAATATACAAATCTGATATGGCATCATTCACAGTAAAGAACGGCAAGATCACCAAGGACATCACTCTTTACGTCGGCGAAAAGGACAAGGCAATGACAGATTATGAAAAGGAACTCGTGGAAGAGGAGAAACGCCTTGAGGAGGAAGCACGACTCAAAGAGGAAGAAAGACTCAGACTGAAAAACGGCGAAGCTGAATAAGAATAAGAAAAATCCGCACAGTAATTGCTGTGCGGATATTTTTTGCAAGCAAAAGCCCTGCGGCACATATAATGCAACAGGGCTTTGCTTTATAAAGGTGGTTCTGGATCTCTAAGTCAGTAATACTCTGATTATGTCTATATTATAACATTTTACGCAGGAAATTTCAATGGCAATATTGCCTATTTTTGCCGTGAAACAGCCGCGTTTTTGCACTTTTCCGAGCAGCAGTCAGTGCTTTTGTCAGCGCAGCCACCATAAAGGCGCACCGATCAACCTTTCAAAATTGTAATGCTCCGTAATATTAAGCGAAGGACAAAGCCTTGCAGAGGGTGTATAATAAGATCATGGAAACGGGGAAAAGCCCCGATGATAAACAGGAAAAACGAAAGGAAATGATCATTATGAAAAAGTCAGAAAAGGTATTATTCGCAATTTACAAGGTGCTCTACGTTATCACTATGGCTGCTATGATATTTGTTTACTTCAGGGCAGTATTCGACAAGACAGGAACATACAGCAGTCTCTCAGCAAACGACTTCTTTGTAGGCGGACTGATGTCATTTGTTATGGTGCTCATTGCCGAAAAGGAGAGCAGGGCAAAGAAGAACAACATTGCCGTTCTCTGAGTGCTGTCTATAATATCTTCAGGAAACAGGAACGCCGAAATGGCGGAGCATGAAAAGCTATCCACATTTCCTGTTTATATAGATAAACTATCCATGAGGGCAAAAGCCGCTGCATTCCGCAGCGGCTTTTGTCTTGTATTTACTTCATCAGGTCCTTGCCTGCATTCCATGCCTGACCAACCTTTTCGCCAACAGCAAAATAGCCGCTGCGGTACTGGTCAAAGATGAGGGCATTTACCTTCTCGGGGAGTATCTTGTCCTTGTCGCCGATGACCTGCTCGTCAGCGCTTACGTTGACTATTTTTCCCACGATAGCGTGCATATTGGGGGTATCTATCTCCTCAGCAAGCTCGCACTCGATAGCAACGGGGAACTCTGTGATTATAGGAGCATTTACGAATTCGCTCTTTACAGCGTGGCAGCCTGAGCGCTCAAATTTATCGGGCATCTTGTTTCCCGTGGCGATACCGAAGAAGTCTGCGGGAGCCATATTGGGGACGTCTGCAATGCTTACTGTGAAAGCCTTTGTCTCCATAATGTTCTTTGTGGTCTTGTGGTCTGCATCGATGAAAAGAGCGATCTTGTCCATATCGCAGATCTGAGCCCATGCTGCGTTCATTGCACAGATGCTTCCGTCAGCTGCGTATGCAGCAACGATAACTACGGGCATTGGGAACAGCGCAGGCTGTACACCTAAATTCTTTCTCATAAAAAATACCTCCTTATATTTTGCGGAAATCCGCTTGTATACGCTGATAGTCCATATCCTGGACTATTTTCACTATAGCATATTCTGCCCGTTTTGTCAACGCTCCGGAAAGACAGAATAAAGCTATTGACCGCTTTCTTACAAAGTGGTATAATGAAAACAGATATTCCCTGATACACAGAGGAGGCTTTATTATGATATATACCGTAACCTTCAATCCTGCCATAGACTATGTGGTACACACCGACGGCATGAAGCTGGGAGACGTTAACCGTTCCTCACACGAGGAGATATATTTCGGCGGCAAGGGCATAAATGTTTCTGTGGTCCTTGCGGAGCTGGGAGTTGCTTCAAAGACCCTGGGCTTCACCGCAGGCTTTACGGGGAAAGCCATTGAGCAGGGAGTATGTTCAATGGGCATTGAAGCTGACTTTGTAAGGCTTGAGCGTGGCAATTCACGTATCAACGTGAAGATAAAGTCCGACGAGGAGACCGAGCTGAACGGACAGGACCCCGATATAAGCACTGAAGCACTGGAGAAGCTCTTTGCGAAGCTTGACAAGCTTGTTGACGGAGATACCCTCATTCTTGCGGGAAGTATCCCGGGCACTCTTCCCTCGGATATATACGAAAAGATACTTGAAAGGCTGTCCGACAGATCCATAAAGACCGTAGTTGACGCTACGGGGGACCTGCTGATGAACGTACTGAAGTATCGTCCCTATCTCGTAAAGCCCAATGATCGTGAGCTGGAGGAGATATTCGGCGTCACTCTCACCACGCAGGAGCAGGTGGCTGAGTACGCGGAGAAGCTCCGCAGTATGGGCGCAAGGAACGTGCTTGTTTCCATGGCGGAAAAGGGCGCTGTCCTCCTTGATGAAAACGGCGTGCTCCACAAGTGCGGAGTCTGCAGCGGCAAGGTAAGGAACTCGGTAGGCGCAGGAGACTCCATGGTGGCAGGCTTTGTAGCGGGAATGATGAACGGAGACTTCGATCATGCCATGAAGCTGGGAACTGCCTGCGGCGGAGCAACAACTTTTTCCGACGGACTTGCAAAGAGATCCCTCATAGACGAGCTGATGAAGCAGCTTTGAGCGACTTTTGCTGATAAGAAATATGCCCCTGAGCATTGATCTGAATGCTCAGGGGCTGTTGTTATTTCATGTGCTGTCATAGTTTATCATACAGCTGCCTGTGCGATGGCTTCTACCTTGCCGAGATTTCTTATGGCAGGTATAGCTGAAAGGAGAGATATGATGATGTTCAGTGTCAGTGAAGCGATGAGGACCGTCGCTACCTTGCCGATATGGAGCATACCGGGCTCACGAATGAGCAGGTATACGAATATGAGGAATAAGCCCAGTCCCAGCAGTGTGCCGATCACCGCAGCCGTTGCGGAGAACATGATTGTCTCAAGGATAACGCTCTTGCGGAGCTGTTTCCGCGTCATGCCAACGCTCCTGAGCATCATCAGCTCGCGGCTTCTGTTAAGAACGCTGGTGTTGACGCAGTTTATCATGGAGAGTATTCCCACAAGCCATATGGATATGAGGAAGATGAGGACTATCTTGACGATAGCCTTTACGAACTCTTTCAGTCCCGTTTTCGCCATGAAGAAATCTTCAAATTGGATGAGGGTGGTACTGTCTATATATTTCTCCATGGTACTGTTGGCTTTTTCGTAGTTTTTCATCCCGTTGACGGTTAGGTACATATCATATTCCGTGGTGTAGCCGTCTGCCATTTCAATGGGGACTATGAGGGCGTATCCTATAGCCTTCGGGCTGTAGACGACGCCTGTGACATCTGTCTTGAAGCCCTGTGAGCCCTCAACGGAAATGGGCTTGCTGAATTTCTCGTACCTGCGCTCGCTGACCTCTGTGGTCTTGTATGTATCCGGGTCATGGATGGTGTTGCTTATATTGAAGAATGCAGTGCCGCTGTCTCTGAACTCTTCATAGCTCATGCCTGTTATCTCGTCGAAATAGTCTCTGTTGTATTCGCCCTCGTCTACGGCAAAGACCATAGACATACCTTTTTCTAAAATGTTTGACAGTCTCTTGTCCGAGACCTCAGAGGTATCAGAGACGGAGGTAATCCCCGTTGTAAAATATGAGTTGATACGGAACTCCGAGAAGGCGTCATTCCCAGCAAAGTATTTATCTGCGTTTTCTGTGAAGCCGCTGTCTGCATACAGGGTCTGAACGTAGTAATCACAATCGATCTCCCTGTTGAGTATTCCCGAGACGTCCTTTACGAAGGTACCGATAAGGGCTGTGAAGGTGAACATGAGGACTCCCAGACCCATAGTTATGGTAGAGATCACGAAACGGCTCTTTGAAGCGCCTATATTCTTTCTGGTGTATCTTCTCAGGAACCTCTTTGAGCTCAGGTTCAGCTTTGACTTGTATCTGCGCAGCCTGCGCTTTTTGCTCTTGGGCTTGCCGAAATTCAGAGCCTCGGCAGGGGAGAGCTTTCTGGAAGCCCACATTGCCGATGTGAAGGCGGATACCAGTATCGCCAGTATACAGAGCCCTGCGGCGATGGCGAGGAATACTCCCTTTACTGAGAATTCAAACAGTGGGAAGCCTATCCTGTGGAAGGAGTTGAAGGCGCTGCGGCAGATGAATATAGCTGTGAGTATACCGAGGGGCACGGCTGTTAGGCAGTAGAATACCGCTTCTATGAGGACTATCGCCGCTACCTGTCCCTTTGAGGCTCCCATGATACGGAGGGCGGCGAAGTGGGTGCTTCTCTCCTGAACAGCCATTTCAAAGGCATTGTCGATGATAAATCTTGCGATGAACCATGCTATGAGCAGGACTGCAAGAAGGGGCAGCACGAACAGGGGAAGTATGCTGTATATTGCGTCGGCGCTTTTCCATTCCAGTCCAAGCAGAGTGGAGTTTTCGTGGTGTTGGAAGGTATCTCTGTAGAACTCAGTGTTATAATCGTGACCGAGGTCGGTGAACAGTGTCTCCAGTGCCTTCTCATAGTCACAGTCATCCTTTACGCGGATGAACATTTCGTCACTTAAGCTTTTTTCGAGAAAGTGGTTCTTCTCGTATACTTTTTCAAGGTCTACACCCTCGCTCTTGGTGTTGACGAAGGATGAATAGGAGGTGCCGAAACCTTTCATGCCGTTGGTGAAGCCCGCTATTTTCACGGTGTACTCCGCAGGCTCGCCGTAGCCTAAATCCGTGAGAGGATAGTCATCTATGTCTATATCCCTGAGCTGGAGACTCATGAACAGATTAGCTCCCGAAGCCTTCTGCTGAAGCTCCTCGGAAAGGTGCTCAAAGCCTATATCCATGGGTGTGAGGCTTGTGCCGTTCTTCTCCTTCAGCTCGGCGCGGAGCTGCTTGATGATGTCGCTGTCCTCGTCCAGCCTTGCGCTGAATGGCGTGATGGTGAAGGTCACGGTATCTCCCTCTGAATAGCCCATTTTCTTGAAGCAGGAAGGAAGAAACACGCCTTCGGTATTATCGGTATCAAGGTTGAAATTCGGATCGGGAGAATTGGCAGCTGATAGCTTCTTATTTCCGTAATAGCTGTCACTGATGATCATTTGTGCCCTTGATGAGCTTTTTCCGTCGCTTATCTCAAAAAAGCCGATATGCTCCTTGTAGCTCAGCCATTCCGAATGAGACTGGAGGTAATCGTCCACAACAGCGTGGTTCTTGACTATATCCAGAGCCTTGCTATAATCCTCTGCTTGTCTTACCCAATTTGTTACGTCCACTTCCCACAAGCCGTCGTCATGCTCGGTGTAGTTGTAGAGGGTGGTGTAGAGGCTGCTGCCGAAGGAGCAGACCGTGGCGAGTATGAATGCGGAGAGCATTATGCACATGAATGTGAGGAAGGTGCGGACCTTCTGGCGGCGGATATATTTGATAGAAAGAGAGATGAGATGTTTCATTCTGCCGCCTCCTTATTCGCTGAGAACGCCGTCGGTGATCCGGCAGATACGGTCTGCCTGAGCAGCAATGCTGCCGTCATGGGTTATGAGTATGAGCGTCTGGTCATACTTCTTGATGGAGTTTTTCAGTATGGAGATTATCTCGCGGCTGTTCTTGCTGTCAAGGTTTCCCGTGGGCTCGTCAGCCAGTATGAGCTGTGGCTTGTGGACCAGAGCCCTTGCGAATGCCACACGCTGCTGCTGACCGCCCGAGAGCTCGTGGGGGAAGTTACGGCGCTTGCTGTCAAGCCCGGTAAGACGGAGCAGCTCGTCAAGATACTCCATATCGGGGGGAGTGTTGTCCAGATTGAGGGGGAGAACTATATTCTCCTCAACATTCAGCACGGGTATGAGGTTGAAGTTCTGGAAGATGAAGCCTATGCTCCTGCGGCGGTAGGCGGAGAGGGCGTTGTCGCTGAGCCCTGTGATGTCCCTTCCGTCGAAGATTATGCTGCCGCTGGTGGGACGGTCAAGCGAGCCGAGACAGTTGAGCAGAGTGGTCTTGCCGCTGCCGCTCTCGCCTGTGATAGCCACGAACTCGCCCTTGCGGATCTCAAGGTCTATGCCGTTTACGGCAAGTAATGCGTTCTCGCCCTCGCCGTACTGCTTGGTAAGTTTTTCGGTTTTAAGTATTATATCGTTTCCCATAACAGGACCTCCGTTCCTTATTCTGACTGTATTGTAAAGCATGAACCTTACAGCAATGTTACAAAAAGCAAAAAACTGAGAAAACTCTCAGTTTTTCAGGAATATGAATTCAAATCGTGAGCCCTTGCCCTCCTCGGAGTAGATGAGTATCTCTCCGCCGTTGCCGCGGACTATCTCCTGTGAGATGGACATCCCCAGTCCCGAGCTGTACATGGAGCGGTCACTGTTACCCGAGGCGAAGCGCTCGAAAAGCTTTGGTATCTCGCTCTGGGGTATGCCCTTTCCGTTGTCGGAGAGAGCTATGGTGACCTTGATGGGGTCATCGCTGACCTCGGCGGATATTTCCGTACACTCCGAGTGGTCGGCGGAGTTCTTGATTATGTTCTCCACAGCCTCACAGAGCCAGCCCTTGTCGCACATGAGCCTGACATTTTCGTCAAGGTCGGTGCGGACGGATATGTTTTTCTTGCGGAGCATGGGTGCAAGGCGTTTCAGCGCAAGGCTGCATATCTCCGCAGGTGAGTTGTCCTGGATATCGTATTCAACGGCGTCGGCGTCAAGCTTAGCCATCTTTATAGCCTCAATGACCATGTTCTCCATGGCGTCAAGATTGAGCTGTATCTCGTCGGACAGCTTGGTGCGCTGCTCCTCGGAGATGTCGGGCAGCTCCGCCAGCATATCCGTGTTGAGCCTTACCACCGCAAGAGAGGTCTTTATCTGGTGGGAAAGGTCGGTGAGGAAGCTGCGAAGGTATTTCTGCTCGCTGCTGAGAGTGAACATGGTGTGGTCAAGTCTGCTGACCAGAAGGTCTGCGCTCTCGGCTACCCTGCGGACTGAGCTCAGGTCATGGCTGTAAAGGGTTATCCTCTTGTCGGGGGAGTCCGCAGCGGCTATGCATTCGTTGCGTATTTTCTCAAGGTCGCGGTAAATCGCCATGAGCTCTCTTGCAGCTGCGATGAACCAGATAAGAGATACCGCCGCCATTAGTCCGAACACAGGGACAAATATACGCCTGCGAATGCCCTTGTAGCTGTACATGAGCTGCGGCGGCAGGCTGCGGTCAATGCCGTATTCACTGAGCAGCTCCTCGCCTGCGGAGATATGCTCCTCGTCGGGAGACTGTGTGAGCTTTCCGCCGCCTGCAACTGACAGCCCTGCCTGTATCTGCTCCGAGACTATCCTCTCAGCGCATTTTCCTGAGATGAAATATGCGGCTGCTGCGGAGACGCACAGCAGCAGTACAAGTATCAGCACCAGCCTTCTCGGAGCGCGGTTGTTTATGAATCTGTCCATTTATAGCCTATTCCTCGCTTTGTAACTATGGTGCCGCAGCCCTCTGCATTGTTGAGCTTTTCGCGGAGCCTGCTGATATTCACGGAAAGAGTGTTGTCATTTACAAAGGTGCCCTTTGATTCCAGAGGTACTCAAGTATCTGGTCGCGGGTCAGGAACTGTCCGCGGTTCTGCATAAGGTAGTTCAGCAGCTTCTGCTCCAGAGCGGTCAGATCCAGCTGAGGCACATCGGGTATGCGTCTGAGGTTTGCCCTGATACGTGAGAAGAGCTCGCGGAGTCTGAAGGGCTTGGTAATGTAATCGTCGCCGCCGCTGTCAAGTCCGCGGATTATGTCTGCCTCGTCGTCGCAGGAGGTGAGGAATATGACAGGAGCTTTTATAGTCCTGCGCAGACGTCTGCACAGCTCTATGCCGTTGCCGTCGGGGAGCATGACGTCCAGTATGAGCAGGTCAGCCTGAGCAGCAAGCTCCCCGGCTTTTTCGGTGGTGGAGACTGCAATGACATTATAGCCCTCTGTCTCCAGTGCCATAGTTATGTTTTTGCGCAGGGTGTTGTCATCCTCTGCAAGAAGAATAGTACTCATGTTCAGCCTCCTTTGTTTTATATATTTTAGCACATTAGCTGAGATAAAGCAAGGGAGGCGGAAAAATAATTCCCGTCGGTACTGTTATACCGTGAAATAAGCAGCGCTGGACCGTGTTGACCTTTACACTAAAAGATGATATAATAAATAAAAAAGTTTTACAGGAGGAGACATGAGACCACTATTTATAATACCCGCGCTTATTATCTGCTTTATCATAGGGGCGGTAATTCGCACCATACGAAACAAACAGGCAATAAGCTTCCGCATACGCAGCTCCTACGGAGACAAGGACCGTGTGAAGGCAGACGTCAGGGACAGAATGGACAGTATTGCCCTGCTGTATGAGCGGGAGAAAAAGGAACTGCGCAATGACGAGATTGTGGACGATATTACCTGGAACGACCTTGAAATGGACAATATCTTTTTCCGCGCCGATCACACCGACAGCTTTGCAGGAGAGCAGTACCTGTATTCCACACTGCATATCCTGGGCAGCAGGGAGAGAGAGCCCCGTCTGAGCAGCGAAGTCATCAGCTTTTTTGAGGAGAACGAGGAAAAGCGAAATGAGGTCAGGAAATATCTCTACAGCGTTGGAAAGCCCATAAGCGCCTATTACGCCGTGGGACTGGCTGATGAGGCGGATAAACGCTATCTTCCGTTCAGATATATCTATCCCGTCATGCTGGGAACGCTTCTGCTTTTCGTCATACTGGCGGTCGTGCTCATGAGTCCCGTTTTCACCATGCTGTTTATCTTCAACTACCTTGTGAACTTCGTGGCATATATTTTCCTCAGAGGAACTTACGAGAACAGGCTTGAAAGCCTTTTTTCCGCAGGAATGACCATAAATGCTGCTTCAAAGGTCAGCGGAATGGTGCCTCAGTTCTCAAAGTCGGTGGAGGCTCCGCTGAAAAAGCTGAGAAAGACGGCAAAAATACTGAGTCTGCTGAACATGAAGCGCTCCATGATGATGTCGGACGACATCCTTTCACAGCTGAGTTCATACATTACAGGTCCCCTGATGATAAGCTTCATACTCTACAACAGAGGAGCTTCGGAGCTGGCTGACAAGAAGGAGGAGTATATGCAGGTATACCGCTATCTTGGCAGCATAGACTGCTCCATTGCCGTGGGCTCATTCCGGAAGAGCCTGCCCCATTGCTGTGTGCCTGAGCTCACCGAGGAAAAACGATTTGAGTTCAAACAGGTCTTTCACCCCATGCTGGACGATCCTGTTGCCAACGATTTCAGATTTGAGCGCAATGCCATAATAACAGGCTCCAACGCCTCGGGAAAGTCCACATTTATAAAGGCGGCAGCCATAAACCTTATCCTTGGTCAGTCCATTTTCACCTGTACCGCGGAGCACGCCACAGTGCCATACTGCGGCGTTGTCACCTCCATGGCGGTCAGGGACGATCTGCTGACAGGGGAGAGCTACTATATCCGCGAGATAAAGTACCTGAAGCGCATGGTGGAGCTGGCTGACAGCGGCAGGCTCATTTTCCTTGCCATCGATGAGATACTCAAGGGCACCAACACTGTGGAGCGAATTGCCGCTTCCAAAGCTGTGCTGCGGTATTTTGACAGCAGGAACTGTTTGCTCATGGTGGCGACTCACGATATTGAGCTGGCTCAGTCCTTCGACGGCGTATACAGCAACTACCACTTCTGTGAAAGCCTTGAGGACGGTGACGTTGTCTTTGATTACACTATCCATGACGGCATAAGCCGCTCAAGCAATGCTATAAGGCTGCTGAGCGTCATCGGCTTCCCTGATGAGATAATAGATGACGCCATGTCGGAAATAAAATAATATAACTTTATGTGCCTGCTCCCACCGGAGCAGGCACTTTTTTGTCGCTCTGAGTTATCATTTTTGTGTGAAAAACACAGACAGCATTTTTGTGCTGCTGCTCATTTCTTCCGAAAAACAGGCAGGTGTGAAATCTATATTTTTTCAATATATACCGATAAAAAATAAACATTTGAAAATGAGCGGCAGCTGTGATAGAATGTTCTTTGTGACTGTTTGGCTTTGGAAAAAACGTTTTTGCAGCTATGCTGTATTTGATCGGTCATTAAACACAGTAAACGGACGCATAACAAATCGTGCTTTCGGGTCGGCACCTGTAATGTCCGCAGTCACAGCTGATATTTTTCTATTATTCGCTGCACAGCCACAGAATTTATTCAGAAAGGTTTGATCTAATGAGTAAAAACATCAATCGCATCATCGCTGCGGCACTCTCAACAGTGTTCGTGGGTCAGGCTCTGATCACGGGCGACGGCAGGTCAATGGGTCCCCTTCATCCCGACTCAATTGCTTTTGCGGCTGATGCCATCAAAGCAAAGAAGAGCGAGAAGGAACTGGCTGACGAGTTCAGCAGGGTCACCTCCGAGCTTGGCGATGTGGACTATTTTGAGGCAGCAGGTCCTCAGAATAAGCTCAGGTCTGCAAAGAGAGCTCAGGCAGCGTCCGCAGAGGCGGACCCCTTCGGCGATATCGCAGAAGCTCTTACCGTAAGAGGTAATATCGCCCTCGGTGAGGTGCCGGGAGTCGGCAGAGCTGACGATCCGCCCATTTATATCCGTATCTTCAACGGCAACTGGGAGGAGCTGGACCACAAGACATACCATGACGGCGACAGCTATGAGATCACAACAGCAGGTCTTGGTTCCGATGTTTTCCACATCAAGTTCGAGTGCGACGGCTATCTGCCCTTCTATCTGAAGGACTGCGGAACAGGAACCTTCACACTTGGATCAGGCGGTTCCCATGATACCCTCACCCTTGTCCCCGGTGATACCACCAACAATCCCGACTGCGGCAACCAGTGGACAGATGACTGGCTCAACGAATATGACGCTGAGTACGTCGAGAGCTGCCTGGGTGCCATAAAGGGCGCGTCTGACTTTGATCCTTACCTGGATTCAGACAGTGACGGTGACGTGTCACAGGAGGAGCTGGATTACTGGCAGCAGATCTACATAGAAATGGGCGAGAACGATGAGGAGATGGCGGTGGACTCCGCAGCAGCTTCCTATGACCTTAACGGAGACGGTATCATCAATAATAATGATTTTAACGATTTTGTGAAGTTTGCAGATAATGTCATCACATCTCTCCCGGGTGCAAGAGACTTCAACGGCGACGGGGAGATCAATCTGTTTGACTGCGATTCCTACAGCAGCCTGTTATCAGACGCTGCAGTCGCAGAGATCGTTTACTGGTACGATCTTGACCTCAACCATGACGGCGTGGTAAATGAGGACGATCAGGAAGGTCTTGAATACTACGCTAATCTTCCCAAGCGCTCCGATAACTACTTCGAGTATATGGACAAGAACGCTGACGGTACTATCGGCACCGACGATCTTGCTTGGTTCGAGGCAGCTTATACCGGCGATAAGGGCTGGGACGGTGTTTTCAGGAAGTACCTGAGAGTTGATGGCGGAGCTTACTTCCCCTACAGCCTCAATCTCCATGACACAGACCTTGATATGAACGGACATACCCTCATCGTAAACGAGTATATGTCATTCAACACCGATATACCCGAGTTCTGGTCAGGCGGTGTGGGCGCACGCCTTGATGTAAACGGCGGTTACCTTGTGGTGGGACGCAATCTGGTATTCAGAACAGCCTCCCCCGACGGCTGGGACACAAAGCCCGGTCAGACACTGGATATCAACGGCGGTTCTGTATTTATCGGTGAGAATTTTGATTTCGGACAGGCTCACTGCTGTGATACTATTGTGTAATTGAATGGAATCTGTGATTATATCTGTATGGTCGGGCGTCTGCCCGACCTTTTTTCTTGCAATTTGCGGCGATATGTGGTAAAATAGTAAAGGCAGTAACTCCCCGCAGATCAGTATACTTTAGAATACGATCTTGAGGTCGCTGATTTCAATACATATTATGTATCGGATCCTGATCCCGGATACAGGAAAGAAGCTGAAAGGCTGCTAAGGAGATAAGTACGAAATGAAAAGCAAATTGACTCCATCCATGAAAAATAAGATCACAAAAGGCTGGAATACACATTTCCCTGGAATGGGTATCTACAAGCCTATGTGGCTGATGAATATCTGTGGTCCGCTGGCAGTCGGGATCTTACTTCAGGATAAATACGATAAAACTGTCTACACGCCTCTGCTCCATATCCATAATCTGTGCCTGGATTTTTCTGCGGTATCTTTAGGAGTTTCCATTGAAACTGAGAATATTCCTGTGAGTGATGATGAGGAAGTATACACAGGCTGTATCAGTAAGTTAAAAAAAGAGACCTATATCCCTCTGGAGGGAACGATAGATCTGAACGGGCTGCTTATGAGTATGAAAGCTTATTTCTCAAAAGCCTGGTACAAATCAGAACTTTTATCCTATATGATATATCTTGCGGCATGGTCTGGGGCAGGATCGGTTTTTGAAGATATATACAGTTATGTTACGGAAAAAATAGAAGACTGTAATGAGATCATGCAATTAAGAAACAGAAAGGAAAAATGGCTTTCATCAATACCACATGATCTGTCATGCACCGATACTTTAAGGAAAAAAGTCAAAGAGCAGGAAGATAAGCTGAAACTGGCCGATCTTCCGCATCGGGAGATGATCTTCTGAATGGCTTAAAAAATGTTTTTTATGAAATACTGGTGACAAAGCTGCAAAGAAACATACAGAAGGTTTATATAATGGAAAACAGCAAAAAAGAAATAGTAAATGAGCTTGCCGAATACAAGCTTAAAGTATTGGAGAGAGACGAAAGAGACCTTTTGATAAACAATAACCGGGGACTGACGCCTGAAGAAGCTGAACAGTCTGACTTTCCGGAGGAATTGAAAAAGGAATTGTTAAACGAATAATTCCCTGAGCATGATGTATTGAGTGAGTTTTATGATCCGCTGATAAGGAAAGAATTATCTGCTGCAACGGAATGAAGTTAAGTGAAGCACAGTCAAGATTCAGGAAAAAAGGAAGTATTTACTGATTTTATTGCGGTCGGGCGTCTGCCCGACCATTTTTCTTGTATTTTGCAGGGATATGTGGTAAAATAATGTGGTAATAGCCTTCCGAAGATCAGTTTGCCTTCGTATATGACACTGAGGCTGATGACTTCCGTACATAAAAGAAGTTGAAAGAATATTTAGGAGACAGATCCGTAATGAGAAAAAAACTGATATTATCATTAAAAAATGAGATCACCCGGAAATGGAATGAACAGTTCCCTGGTATGGGTGTATATAAAACAATGTGGCTTATGAATGTGTGCGGACCGTTGGCAGTTGGCATAGCATTGCTTGTAAAGTCGGATAAGACGGTTTATGAGCCGGTTTTTCATATACATAATCTGTGCGTTGATTCGGAAGCTGTGTCATTGAATGTGCCAATCGATGCTTTATACATTTATGCTGATGATACAAGAAATGAGTATCTCAAAGTATCAGAAAAATTTAAAGAAACTTCATATATTCCCTTTGATGGGGATGTTAGTCTGACAGATCTCATAGAAAGCTTTAAGATACATTTTGATGTAACTTGCTATAAAGCTAATTTGCTGCAAATAATGGCTTATCTTGCTGTATGGTCCGGAGCAGAAGAAGTATTTGATGATGTAAGACGATTCGTTGGGAATAAGTTTAATGATCGTCCTGAAATGTTCGGCACCGAAATCGTAAGAAAAGAATTTATAGAGACTCTGCCGCAGGACATAGACGATAGTGAAAGGCTCAGAAGAATTGTCAAAGAGCAGGAAGTCAAATTAAAACTTACCGGATTACCTCACAGAGAATTGATCATATGAAAAAAGGTCGGGAAGATGCCCGACCTTTTTCTGTGCCATTTATTACTTTATGTCATAGCTTCTTGACCACTCGTCAAAATTACCGTGCTTGCACGCATCTTCATAGGATAAATATCCGTTTCCGGGCAGCATAGTGATGATTTTTTCGTCGTCCTTTTTCTCATAGTCATCGATGAAGTAAACTCTGTTTCCTACAATGTTTAAGCCCTGGTAGAGCTGGAGTGATGCAACAGTGTTATCACCCAGCTTTGCAAGTCTTGCATCGATAGTTGCCTTGGCTGATGTTCTTCCGTCTGTGCCGAAATACTTATAAACAAAGAGCTTTGAACGGTCTGTGGGATCCATGACAAAGTAGTAGTTGTTTTCTTCGCCCTCAGTGATGAACTGCTTGTTCTTTGAAGCTTCATAGAACTTGAAGGAAGGCTCTGAATAGATATTTGAAGCATATCTTCCGTTATCGCTGTTGATGCTGTCGAATGTCATACGGCTGAGAGTGCCGAGCTTTGATGCTGTAAAGTCTGTGCGATGATCAGCTTCGAGATCGTTGTTGTACTCGTTGCAGTAAGATGTGAGGTCGCTCATTGACCACTGTCCGTCAATATAAACAACGTTGAAGGAGTGCTCTGCTCCGCCTACACGATAGTTCTTTACGCCGAGCATATCAAGGAGAAGGGAATAAACAGCGGCAATTCCTCCGCAGGTAGTATGGCCTGTGGTAAGACCGGCAAGCTCAGAGTAAATGTTGCTGCGGCTGTAGTCAAGGGTGCTGTAGGGAGTATCAGGATAGATAGAGAAATCCCAGTTTCCGCAGTAAGCGGTGTAAGTGATATTTCTTACAACTTCCTTTGCAGCAGCAAGCTGCTTGTCATGGTCGCTTGAGTTCTCGGTAATATTATACTCATCTGCGATCCTTGCGATGATCTTGTCCAGCTGAGCCTGATTTTCCTTAGCCATGAACTTTGTGCAGTTGAAAGCATTTACATATTTCCTGATCTTATCCTGAACGATAGGGGTGAGCTCTGCGAATTCCTTATCGTTGACAGTTTCCAGGTTTTCAAGGCCGACAAAAGCGTCATGACCGATATAATTTACTGTTTTGGGGATAATGAGGTTCCTGATGCTGTTGCGGTACTCTTTGCCCTTATAGTAGTCGAACCATGCGTTGATGCCTGTAGTTCCGGGAATGAATGCCAGTGAGCCGTCAATGACAGCCTTGGTTGGATCCGGATAGAATGCGAAAACCTTGGGGGGTCGGTATCGCTGTCCTTAAAGTAGGTCACGCCTGCGTTGTCAAAGCGGTTCTCACTGCTGTTGAAAGGCGTGCCATTGAAGGAGTTGAGATCCAGTGCAAGATTCTGAGGGAAGTATATCGATGTGAGCTGAGAGCAGCCCGAGAAGGCATCATTATCAACAAACAGATATGTGTTGGCCATGACCTTGTGATCTATATTCATGGGCTTGCCGTAGCGGTCTATCCAGTTGGGCTGACGGTAGTCATTCAGGTACACCTTGCTGAGGGCGGTGCAGGAGCTGAATGCGCGGCTTTCGATCTTTAAAGCAGGCTTGATAGTTCCGTGCTCAGCATCATAGAAAGAAGCGGGAACAACAATTTCATCAGCGTTGCTGCCGTTGTATTTCACGATGTTGAATGCAGCTTCGCCGTCTGTATGACTGAGCTCGTAATCCTTGGTAAGGGCGTTGAGGTAGATGGCGTAGTCCTCGGGGGAGAGAAATCCGTCATGGTTGATATCAAGATCTGAGGGAGTCAGACCTGCATTCTCAGCGCCCTCTGAAAGCTTTACCTCAGAGCAGGAGAGCTTCCTGTTGGGGTATTCGGCCTTTGCATACATATCAACTATCTCATCCTCCATGATAAGGTAGTCATAGTAATCTTTTTTACCGTCCTTTTTAAAGCTGTTTCTGCCGCCGAAATCATAGGAGTCGGAATTTCTGTTGAAATAAGTGCTCCTGATGATGTTCTTGTCGATCTTATATGAGTTTGCGGAAGCTGAGTCATCAGCAAAGCTCTGTACAGGAACTGCGGCTGCTGCAGCTGAGAGTGCCGAAACAGCGGCGGTTATGAGGGCCAGTGTTCTGTTGCTTTTCTTCATTATGTTTTTTTCCTCCATTGTAGTGTTTTTAATTGTTATCTTTTTTACTGTATACAGTGATGCGATAAAAAGCTGCGGAACAGAACCTGCTCGCAGGATAGTTATCGTTTTAACAATTTGTTGCCTATAAACAAATGGAATGTACAATCCACGTATATTATACACCAAAATGAAATTAAATCAAGTCTATTAAGCGAATAATTAATACAAATCTGCTGATTAAATAATAATAATCTGAACGGGCATAAAATAATTATCACAATTTGCTAAATCACATTTTATAAATAATTTTTATTTAACTATAGAAAACTGTGCATATGTGCAGCAGCTTCTACTAATACTATCGTGTCATCGCTGCCTCTTGTCACATATTTTTTCAGCTTTTTGTAATAATAGCAGAATGGAGCGATAATGCGGCCTTTCGGCCTTTTTTGCACCATGATCGGGTGTGCTCGTACTGCTGTCTGCATAGCCTGTTTTTGGCGATATAAGCTTTTTCTCCGCGCATCTTGCTATTTGCCGGATTATGTGCTATAATAGGTGGGCTGAAATAAAATCATTTAGGAGCATATCATGGAAACGCTTAAAAATATCAAAATAGGGGAAACTGTCAGAGTGGAAAGCGTCGGCGGTGAAGGCGCCCTCAGGCAGCATTTCCTCGATATGGGTCTCATTCCCGGAGCTGAGGTCACTCTTGTGAAGTATGCGCCTATGGGAGACCCTATGGAGCTGAGGCTACACGGCTATGAGCTGACCCTGAGACTTGCGGACGCTGAACAGATCGGAGTCTGTCCCGTCGCCTCTAAGAAAGAGGCGGTGAAAAAGGAGCACAGACACAAGAAGTCCGAGCACCCGGGTCTGGGCGAGGGCGGACGCTTCCACGCCAAGGACGACGGAGTCCCTCTGGAGAAGGGCACCGTCATGAGGTTCGCTCTGGTGGGCAACCAGAACAGCGGCAAGACCACCCTTTTCAACAGGCTTACAGGATCAAAGCAGCACGTGGGAAACTTCCCCGGTGTTACCGTTGACCGTAAGGACGGCGCCATAAAGGGTCACCCCGATACACTTATCACCGACCTGCCGGGCATTTACTCAATGTCCCCATACAGCAGCGAGGAGATAGTCTCCCGTAATTTCGTCCTCAACGAGAAGCCCCACGCTATCATCAATATTGTTGACGTCACCAATATCGAGAGAAATCTCTACCTGACCATGCAGCTTCTGGAGATGAATATCCCCATGGTAGTTGCGCTGAATATGATGGACGAGCTCACCTCCAACGGCGGTACTATTGACATAAACCAGATGGAAAGACGCCTTGGAGTGCCGGTGGTTCCCATTTCCGCTGCCAAGAACAAAGGCATCGAGGAGCTGGTGGAGCACGCTATACATATCGCCTATTATCAGGAGCGCCCCCTCCGTTATGACTTCTGCGCCAAGAACGAGAACGGGGGAGCGGTACACCGCTGTCTCCACGGTATATCCCACCTAATAGAGGATCACGCCGAGAGCGTGGATCTGCCTATCAGGTTCGTGACAAGCAAGGTCATCGAGAACGACAAGCTGGTCATCGACAAGCTGGGGCTGGATCAGAACGAGCTTGAGACAGTTGAGCATATCGTGTCTCAGATGGAGAAGGAGAGGGGACTGGACAGAAGCTCCGCCATTGCGGATATGAGGTTCAGCTTCATTCACAGGCTCTGCGACGATACGGTGAAGAAGCCTGCGGAGAGCCGCGAGCATATCCGGAGCCGCCGCATAGACAGGTTCCTGACGGGAAAATATACCGCTATCCCTGCCTTTATCCTCATTATGGGACTGGTATTCTTCCTGACCTTCAACGTTATCGGCGCCTTCTTACAGGGACTTTTCGAGACGGGAGTGGACAAGCTTACAGAGCACACCGACAAGGCGCTTACCAATGCCCATGTGAATGAGGTGATTCACGACCTTGTCATTGACGGAATATTTGCAGGCGTTGGAAGTGTCCTCAGCTTCCTTCCCATAATCGTTACACTTTTCTTCTTCCTTTCACTGCTGGAGGACAGCGGCTACATCGCCCGTGTTGCCTTCTTCATGGACAAGATACTCCGAAAGGTGGGACTATCGGGACGAAGCATAGTTCCGCTGCTCATCGGCTTCGGCTGCTCAGTGCCTGCGGTCATGTCCACAAGGACGCTCCCCAGCGAGAGAGACCGTAAAATGACCATACTTCTGACACCGTTCATGAGCTGTACCGCCAAGCTTCCTATCTACGCTTTCTTCGTGAACGCATTCTTCCCCAAGAGGGGCGGACTCATCATGATAGGACTCTATCTTCTCGGCATAGTTTCTGGCATAATCGCCGCCTACATCTTCAAGGGAACACTTTTCCGCGGCGAGGCAGTGCCATTTGTAATGGAGCTTCCCAACTACCGTCTGCCCTCGGCAGGAAACGTGCTGCAGCTCCTGTGGGAGAAGGCTAAGGACTTCCTCCAGAGAGCATTCTCCGTTATCCTCATAGCTACTATAGCAGTCTGGTTCCTCCAGAGCTTCGACCTTAAGCTGAACATGGTGGAGGACGCAGGGGGACAGCATACTCGCAAAGATAGCAGGCATTTTCGCTCCCATAATGAAGCCCGTGGGACTGGGCGACTGGCGCATACTTGTTGCTCTCATCAGCGGCTTCATGGCAAAGGAGAGCGTGGTCTCCACACTGAAAATACTCTATTCGGGAGATGTTGCCTCGGCAATGTCATCCCTGACTGCAGCCTGCCTGTTGGTGTTCTCCCTGCTCTACACTCCCTGTGTGGCAGCTATCGCCGCTGTAAAGCGTGAGCTGGGCAAGAAATGGGCTCTGGCAGAGGTGGTATGGCAGTGCGCTGTGGCATGGCTCGCCACACTTGTCATCCGTGCAATACTGCTGCTGATAGGAGTGGGCTGATGAATATTGCGGATATAGTGATACTGGCGGTGATAGGGCTTGCAGTTGCCCTTGCTGTCAGGTACATAGTGAAAAGCTCAAAGAAAGGCGGCTGCTGCGGAGACTGCGGAAGCTGCGGCGGATGCAGCAGGCATCAGCAGTGAGCCCCATCAGAATAAAAGAAAAAACAGCTCCCGGGCAGACATCTTGCTGCTCCGGGGCTGTTTTTATGTGTGAATATTTACAGGAATTCCACCCTGCCGCTGTCAAGGCGATAAATAGCACCGAGTACCTGTAAGCCGTACTCCTCCTCGTCACGCTGTATCTGAAGGCTGCGCTCGATTATCTCGCAGCTGTGCTTTACGTTGAGACAGCAGGCGCGGAACTCGTTTTTCTCGCTGCCAATAGCCTTGATTATCTCGTCGGTGATGAACTTGATATAGCCCTCGGGCTCATGGTTCATGGCGGCGTCAACGGCTCCGCAGTGGTCATGGCCCAGGACCAGGATAAGACCCGTCCCCAGGTGCTCTGCGGCGTATTCGATGCTTCCCAGCTGGTGGGAGTCCATAACGTTGCCTGCTACTCTTATTACAAAGAGGTCGCCTATTCCTGCGGAGAATATCATCTCGGGCACCACCCTCGAATCGGAGCAGGTGATGATGATAGCGTAGGGCTTCTGACCGCTCTCGCTGAACCGCTGTAAGGTCTCGGGAGAAACATCACAGCTAAGGGTACGTGACTGTATATATTTTTCATTGCCGCTGATGAGACGCCTTTTAGCCTCGTCGGCGGTTATTCTGTATGACTGCATAACAAAACACCTCCACACTCATTTTATCACGTTTTGTGATATAAAGCAAGGCAGCAGGACTTCGCGCTTGATAAAAATGTATGTTTTTTGAGTGGATATGTGGGCGAGTTCTGTGCAGAAAAATTTTCACAACGGTGTTGCTATTACGGGGAATATATGTTATAATAGTAAATCATCAGCAAATTTGCGAGAAGGAGGCACCTATGTTCTATCTTATCAAAAGCACACTTGAAGAGAGAAAAAATCTCAAGCCAAGAGATTCAAAGGAAAAGTATGTAGCTATTCTTTCAACAGAGGAGTGGCAGAACAACAGCTCAAAGTTCGACATGGGCATCGACCTTGAGGTGGGTACAGCCCATATCGACAGCACCAAGGCTGAAGTGAACTATGATTCACTTACAGGCACATTCTCTATACCAAACAGGAATGACATTTCAGGAAATGTCAGCAGATTTGCATTTGCCCTCGACGAGAAGGGTATCGTTTTCATTGACGATACAGGCGCCGTTCAGGATATAATCAGCGGCATTGTAAAGACCAAGCGCTGGACCGATCCATCACTGGAGCGCTTTATCTATGATTTCCTTGAGCAGATCATCTATAATGACCAGAACGTCCTTGCAAAGTTCGACGCCGAGCTGGACGAGATGGAGGACAAGATACTGGCAGGAGATGAGGAGAACTACCCAAAGCGTCTCAGCGAGATAAGAAGCGACCTGAGAGATATGAGGATCCATTACGAGCAGCTGGAGGATCTGGGACAGGAGCTGGAGGAGAACGAGAACAACTTCTTCAAGCACGAGAACCTCAGATATTTCCGACTTTTCACTCAGCGCATAGCAAGACTTCACGACACCACAGCCGCATTAAGGGACTATACCGCCCAGATACGCGAGCTTTACCAGTCACAGCTGGACATAAAACAGAACAGGATAATGACTATACTCACTATAGTTACGACCATATTCATGCCCCTTACTCTGATTGCAGGCTGGTACGGCATGAACTTCAGGTATATGCCCGAGCTGGAGTTCAGGGCGTCATACCCTATTGTCATAGCTGTAAGTGTGCTTATAGTTATTATCAGTCTTATCTTTTTCCGAAAGAAGAAGTGGCTGTGAACTGAATAGAGCAGCGCTCTGCGCATATCCGCGCAGGGCAATTTCAGCGGTACAGATGTGTGTCTGTACCGATTTTTGTTTTTATGGCAGAAATACCGTCAATGAGCGATCTCACGGCGGAGTTGAATGGTATTGCGGCAAATATACCGTAAAGAGAGGATAGAAAAATGTCAGCGATAATCGAGATCAGAAATGTCACCAAGGAATTCAGGGTGCTCAACCGCCGCGAGGGACTCAGGGGAAGCATAAAGGACCTCTTCTCCCGCGATTACAAGACCGTCAGAGCGGTGGACAACATCAGCATGAGCATTCAGCAGGGCGAGATAGTAGGCTATCTGGGACCAAACGGTGCAGGAAAGTCCACTACCATCAAGATGATGACGGGCGTTCTGGAGCCCACCTCCGGCGAGATACTCATCGGCGGAAACGTTCCTTACACCAACCGCACCAGGAATGCTCAGGAAATAGGCGTAGTATTCGGTCAGCGCAGCCAGCTCTGGTGGGCACTGCCCCTGATAGAGTCCTTCCGCCTGCTGAAGGATATCTACATGATAGGCGACAAGCAGTACGACAGTATGCTTGAGCTTTACCGCTCACTGGTGGACATAGAGCCCCTGCTTCACAAGCCTGTGCGACAGATGTCCCTGGGACAGCGCACCCTCAGCGATATTCTTGCAGCCTTCCTCCACGACCCGAAAATAGTCTTTCTGGACGAGCCTACCATAGGTCTTGACGTATCCATGAAGGCAAAGATAAGAACTCTTATCAGCGCCCTCAACAAGGAGAAGAATACCACCGTAATACTCACAACCCACGATATGGGCGACGTTGACGCTCTCTGTCAGCGCATAGTCATCATAGACAAGGGCAAGATGCTCTACGATAACGATATCGAACACCTCAAGGGCTTCTTCGGCTCATACCGCACACTGAAGCTCCGCATAGACGGGGACATGAAGGCAAGCGCAGAGAGCATACAGAAGGAGCTTCCCGAGTTTTCCGTGTCAGCTGATGATGAGTGGATATCAGTGCTGGTGGACGAGGAGAAGGCAAAGGTGATAGACGTCCTGGGAAAGCTCCAGAGCTCATACAGGATAAAGGATATGCAGCTTGAGGAGATCTCCACCGAGGAGGTAATAAAGAAGATATACGAGGAGGGCGTGGCATGAAGCTGAAAAAGTACCTCGCCCTCACAAGAGCGGGGATAATCGAGGCGCTGCAGTTCCGCCTGGGCTCATTTGTCATAGTTGTGGGAAACCTGCTGTACCTCATCGTGGTATACTTCCTGTGGAAGGCGATATACGCCTCGGCAGGCACTGACGTGGTGAACGGCATGACCTTTTCCGACACCCTGATATACCTTGCGCTTGCAACGGCGCTGTTCAACTTCATGGAGATGTACGCGGTCTGGGAGATAGGACGCGCCATACAGTCAGGAAAGATAGTTCTTGACCTGCTGAAGCCCATGAAGTACAGGACGTATCTGTTCTGGTCCTATTCGGGCTCATTCGTGACCAATTTCTTCATGACCTTCCTGCCCACATTCATAGTAGTTGCCGCAGTCACTCACGGTGCAGTACACCTGGGGCTGAACCTGCTATGGTTTGTGGTGTCGGTAGTCATGGCGATAATCATAAACTACAGCATAGACTTCATAGTGGGCACGGTCTGTCTTTACACCGAGTCTATATGGGGAATAAACATCATGAAGCAGGTGATAGTCCTTCTGCTTTCGGGAGCTACCATACCCCTTGCATTCTTCCCCGAGGGCTTCCGCAGGGCAGTGGAGTGCCTGCCATTCCAGTCCATATACAATGCGCCCCTTTCCATACTGCTTGACGCCCACCCCGAGCCGAAAAAGCTTACTATGACACTTGGCATACAGCTCCTCTGGTGCGTGGTGATGACGGTAATAAGCAAGCTGTTCTGGAAGGTATCACTGCGCAGGATAACAGTGAACGGAGGCTGATGAAATGAAAAGAAAAGGATTAGGCTTCTACCTGCGCATCTACGGAAAGATACTGGCGCAGGACATCAAGAGCAAAATGAGCTATCGTGCGGACTTCATCATCTCCACCATAGGAATGATATTCACCAATATATCCGGATTTATAAGTTTCTGGATACTCTTCCGCAGCTTCCCCGGCATAAACGGCTGGGGCTATTACGAGATGCTGTTCCTCTACGGCTTCTCACTTGTGGCGCTGACGCCCGTGCAGTGCCTTTTCGACAACAACTGGAGCCTGAGAATGAACGTCTACTCGGGCGACTTCATCAAATACTGCTTCCGACCCATAAACCTGTTTTTCTACTATCAGTCGGAGGTGTTCGACATCAAGGGACTGGGACAGCTTGCCTTCGGTCTGGGAACTCTCATTTACTCATGGACGAAGATAGGGCTTGGCTTCACACCGCTGATACTGCTGAAGATGATAGTCTTTCTCATCACAGCCTCACTGGTCATGGTGGCGATGCAGAACGCCGCAGCGGCTACCTGCTTCTGGATACAGAATTCCTTCTATATCCTTGACCTTGTCACCCGTTTCAAGGACTACGCAAAGTATCCCATAACCATATTCAGTCCCGTATTCCGCTTTATATTCACATTCCTGATGCCCATTGCATTTATCGCATACTATCCCAGTCTTGTGGTGCTGCGTCCCGATAGTGTACCGCTGCTTTCATGGCTTTCGCCCCTTATAGCAGTGGGGTTCTTCTGGCTCAGCTACAAGTTCTGGATGCACGGAGCAATGAAGTACAACGGCACAGGCTCGTAAAAAGCTATTAGCCCTTAGCTTCTTATAGTCCCATCGAGCAGATATTATCTGTTTCAGCAATAGGCTAAAGTCTGACGGCTCAAATAAGAATAAAATGCCCCGAAGCGTTTCAAGGCGCCTCGGGGCATTTTTATGTTCAGTCACTAATGAGCTTTTTCAGCTCCGCTTTAAGATACTGATAGCGCTCAAGCTTTTCCTGCTTTGCGAAGTGGACCTCCCGAAGCTGCTCGGGGTTATCCTCATAGCAGAGCTTCTCGTCGCCGAACTGTTCGCTGGTAAGGTCGAACACCGCATCTCCCACCACGTTATAGCAGTGGTAATTCCCGCCGGGGCGCAGTACGCCGTAAACCTTGCCGCCGAAAATATCCTGCGCAAGAAAAGCGGTTATGGAGCACTGCCCAAGGGTGATATTGTCCTTGCTCCACTTCTCGCGGAGCCTGGGTGCGCAGGTATATTCGCACCATATCTCCGACAGCGCGTCATAGAGTGCCCGTGGTGAAGCAATGGCGCTGAATTCATCATTCACAGGGGGAACAACAGCGCTCTCCCAGCCGTAGAAATTATAGCTCATAAGAGTCCTCCTAAATATACATTGCGTCCATAGCAGTGATATATTCGAGGGTGGGGACGAATGTGCCGTTATGGCGGTCACCGCGGTAGACCTCCCGCCCGTGTTTATAGGCTATGACCTGCGCCATGGGAAACGGCACCCAGATACCGCTGTCAAGTGGCGTGGTGGAAAAGAGTATGCCGTTTTCCAGCCGCTTGAAGCTGAGGGTGTTTTTCAGGTTCTTGTGGACATAGAGCAGGTCTCCGTCGTATATCATAAGGTTAAGCTTGTTCCTGGGAGCGTTATCGGCGATGAAGCTGCTGATTAGCTCGAACCTTGCGCGTTCCGTGGGTATGCCTCTTTCCAGCTGACCGTTTATAGCGTCAAGCATTGACAGGAAGAAGCGCTCCGAGTCGGTGTCGCCTGTCTGGACAGCGGCATACCGGTGATTATGCTTGCCGTTGAAGATAGTTCCGTTGTGTATGAGAGTCCACTCCCTGCCCGAATTATCGGAGCCTGTAAAGGGGTGACAGTTATTCTCGTCAATGGAGCCCACGGTGGCGAAGCGGATATGGGCAAGGGCGGTCTTCTGAGGCATCATATCCTCCATTACTGCCGCGAGAAGACTGCTGTCGCAGGCTCTCACAGGCTCCCTGAACACCTCTCTGCCTCCGTTTTCACGCATAAGTCCCCAGCCGTGGGGGTGCTTTACGCTGTGAGAAAAGAAGGTGCTGAGATGCTCCGAGATATCTGTCGGTACTGCCGAAGAAAAACCGAGGAGCTCGCACATATCATATCACCGCCTGTCTTAGTATCATGTCAATGTCGTAGCTGCTGTGGGAGCCGATGCTCTCCAGCTTATGTGCTGCGAAGTCAAGTATCTCCGCAGTTTCGGGATAGTCCCCGAAGAAGGCAGCCATATCAGAGATAATGGCTTTGCCGCGGCTTATGAGCTCATGTGGAGGAGCCGCCAGTGCCGCCGCCTGATGCTCGCTGACCGCTTTTTGCTGCTGTTCTTCTGTCAGCTCAGTATCGGGCAGGGAAAGCAGGTAAAGCATAAGGAGATGAGCAAATCTCAGGCTCCTCTCGTCTATGCCAAGGGGAGCGGAGGGGTCTAAGTCAAACATTCTGAGCTCGATATGGTCAACGCCGTTTTCGGCGAGATTTTCAAGACTATTGAGACCTTTCGGCTTCAGTCTTATGGGCAGGTACAGCTCGCTTGCTGAGAACAGCATACCCTTTTTCACATAGAAGCTGATGCTCTCCGTAAAAGCCTGTATGCTGCTGTGGTCGAGGACGGGCAGGAACTGGTTCCAGTAGCCTCTTTCACTGTTGCGCATGGACGCGTATTTACTTTTAATTATACCCTTTTTTCCGCGGCTGTCAAGTGACTCGTCGTAGTAGGGACTTGCAGCGGTGAGCAGCACCAGCAGCCAGCTGTGGGTGATGAGCTGCTTGTATAGCCTCAGATAGACCCCGTCGCGGAAGCTGCGCATATCCTCGTTTCCGGTGTTCCACTCCCTGAGCAGCTCCTCGGGAAAGGAGAAGTTGAAGTGTATTCCCGAAAAGAGCATGAGAGCCTTGCCGTATTTCCTCTGGAGCACCTCACGGTAGTCACGCTTTGAGGAGTGGGGACCGCTGAATGCGGCAATGGGTATCTCGTCCTCGCTTTCAAAATAGGGCGGATTGCTGTACAGCCAGATACTCTCGCCCCTTTCTCTGAGCACAGCCCTGGCTTTGCGGTCAAGCTCGCCAAGAGAGTCCAGTGCCTGAGAGATGCTGCTGCAAACGGGAGTTATGAGCTCTGTCTGGTTCTCGCAGAAATCCCTTGTCATGTGCTCATCGTCGCCGAATGGGTGGGGAGTCTGAGCCAGTCTGCCCCTTTCGTCCACGCGGAGGGTCTCGCGCTCAAGACCGAAATATCCATCAAAAATATTATTCTTTCCTTCCATATATATGACCTCAGATATCGGTAATTCTCACCTGTCTGACGTTTTTCAGCCTTTTCAGCCGCTTAACAGCTGCGGCGGTATCGCTGCCGCTGCCGAAGTCCACTTCTGCACGGAAATGGGAGACAGGTATTCCATTGTTATCTGTCAGAACATCAGCTGTATGTGTTATTATGTTACCGTTAAGGCGTCTGATGACGTTGGATATTTCACCCACCAGACCTATTCTGTCCAGGGATATAACTTCTATATGCTTCATATAATCACTTCCGAAATAACAGTTTAAAAAAGGAGACATTCCTGTCTCCGCTGCTTACAGTGATATATGCGGGTACACCGTCAATACCTGTAAAAGCAGGGAGGACATGACATGGATATTCTGTTTTTTAAGGTATATCTGGACATTTCAAGGACCTCCCGTTTTTTCAGAGCATAATGGTATGTATTGATTATACATTATTATTCTTACTTTGTCAATAGGATTTCTGTAAATAAGATATTGACATTTCCCATTAACTGATATATAATCAGAGTATAACTACCGGATCAGTAGGTTATGGTACTGCAATGAGTTCAGAGGCGGCAGAGCTCCTCATCGCTGTCAGTCAGCTCCGTTATAGTGGGGCTGTCTCCGCAGACAGGGCAGTGATGGGACTTTTTCGGCAGCTTCACCTTCCGCCACTCCATTTTCAGCCCGTCGAAAATGAGCATACTTCCCGTAAGCAGGTCTCCTGCGCCGACTATATATTTTATTGCCTCAAGTGCCTGCATAGAACCGATAATACCTGCCATAGCACCGATGACTCCTGCTTCGCGGCAGCCGGGTACCGCGTCCTTCGGGGGCGGAGCTTCAAAAATGCAGCGGTAACAGGGACCGCGGTCCGGCACGTAGGTCATGAGCTGACCTTCAAATCTGAGGATACCCGCGTGGGAGAAGGGCTTGCCCAGCAGCACACAGGCGTCGTTTATGAGAAATTTTGCGGAGAAATTGTCGGTGCCGTCGATGATGAAGTCATACTCCCCGATAATATCGGCGATATTTGCGGCGGTGAGCCTCATACAGTAGGTTTTCACCTGTACGTCGGGGTTAAGCGCACCCATGGTCTCCGCAGCGGACTCCGCCTTGGATCTGCCAAGGTCGGCGGTGGTGTGGATTATCTGCCGCTGGAGATTGGACAGCTCCACTGAGTCGCCGTCGGCGATGCCGATAGTGCCGACGCCTGCCGCAGCGAGGTACATAGCCGCAGGGGAGCCCAGACCGCCTGCGCCGATGATGAGTACTTTAGAGGCGAGGAGCTTTTTCTGTCCGCTGACGCCCACCTCCCTGAGTATGATATGTCTCGAATAACGTCCGAGCTGACTGTCTGAAAGTGCCATTCTGACCTCCTGAAGAAAGGAAAATTATGAAAAAGATAACCGCGGCAGAGCTTGCCGCCGCAGATATGGAAAGCATCACACTGATAGATCTGAGAGAGCGCAGCGAGTTCGCGGAGAACTCCATTGCGGGCTCCGTAAATATGCCCTTTTCGGAAATATGGACCTGCCTGTCGGAAGTTCCCGACCATAAGCCTGTGTACGTCATGTGCAGGACAGGGGACATCAGCCGCGAGATAGTCGAGGTCCTTGAGGACAGGGGCTATGACGCCTATAACGTTGAGGGCGGATTTGCTGCCTATACGGTTTACAGGGCTGTGAGTGAAGATTGATACACTTTGCATATCTGTATAATAAGTATAACACGGAGAGCGGCTTTTTGCAAGCCACTTTGTTATAGCTTTACCCTATACCGCAGGCTTCGTATTAAAGATATCTGATTTATATTATTTACTACAAGTTCATTTAATTTGTCATCAGCGACATTTTTCCCTTCTGCCGATTATTCATGATGTACAATAACAGACATGATATTTCGTGCTGCCAGATACCCGTTTTTCGTTGATTTTACGCCGAAAGTGTGATATAATGAACACAATAAAATATTTTCCATACTGTAACAGAGAGGGGTATTACTATGGATCTTCTGCGCAGAGCGGCAGCCGCAATATCCGCAGCAGCCGCTGCTTCTTCACTCATCACCGCAGCGCCCTTCGCCCATGCAGAGGGCGGAGAGCTGCTCATAAACGAGGTCTGCACCCAGAACAAGACCTCCTATACCGACAGCTACGGAAAGGCTTCAGACTGGATAGAGCTGATAAATACTGGCAGCTCCGACCTTGACATCGGCGGCTTCGGCTTGTCGGAGGATCCGTCTGCGGCACCTGTTTTCGTATTTCCCGAGGGAACAGTTCTCGGCGCGGGAAAGCTTCTTGTGATAGCGGCTTCAAAGGACGCCTCCACGGAGAATGAGCTCCACACGGGCTTTGCCCTCAGCAAGACAGGGGAGACCCTTGCTCTTTATTCTCCAGACGGCAGCTGTATACAGACCCTTGAGGTGCCTGCACTGAAAGAGGACGAGACCTACGGCAGACTGCCCGGCAGCGGAACCATGAGCAAGATGAGACCTACTCCCGACGCCCCCAATGCGGCGGCAGTGGCTGAGCCTGTTTTCTCAATGGAGTCGGGCTTCTACAGTGCTGAGCAGGGAATGTCCCTTAGTCTGAGCTCATCCGACACCATATACTACACCCTTGACAGCTCCGACCCTACCACCTCGGACACAGCGAAGGTATATTCGGGAGCTATCCCCATGTATGACAGGAGCTCCGAGCCTAACGTTTACAGTGCTTATGAGCACAACAATACGGCGCAGTCCATAATCCTGTCCACCAACTATAAGGCGAGCTCCTCACTTTTCGACAAGGCGACTGTTGTAAGAGCTGCGGCAAAGAGCGCGGACGGCACATTCAGCTCAGTAGTCACCAACACCTACTTCGTCATGGACAACGACAAGCTTGCCTATTATTCGGATATTCCCGTAATATCAATGGTCACCGACCCCGACAATCTCTTTGACCCCGACAAGGGCATATATGTCTGCGGAAATCAGTTCCTTGAATGGAGAAGGACCCAGCCGGGGGGCTTTCAAGAGCGAGTGGGACTCCTCTAATATCGCCAATTTCTTCTCCAAGGGCAAGGAGTGGGAGAGACCTGCCACTATCACCATGTTCGAGGAGGGCGGACTTTGCTTCACCCAGGACATGGGCATAAGGATAAAGGGCGCCTCCACGCGCAACAGCCAGTCCAAGAGTTTCAATATCTACGCAAGGAGCGAGTACGGCGACTCCAAGCTGGAGTACCCCATTCTTCCCGATAACCTTAGCTGCGATGACAGTAAGCTGATAAAGAAGTATGATTCCTTCAGCCTGAGAGCAGTGGGCTGGGTGGACCGTATGCGCGAGCTGGCGGTCACCGACCCGCTGAAAAAGCTGGACGACCTTGCCACCTATGACAGCAGGAGGTGTATGTTGTTCATCGACGGCGAGCTCTGGGGAATGTACGACCTTCTGGAGAAGTGCTCCGACTATTATATACAGTCCAATTACGGCGTTCCTGCCGAGGACGTTTGTATCATCAAGAACGGCGAGCTTGAGGAGGGACCCGATTCCGCCTATGATGAGCTGAAAGCCCTCAGCGACTACTGCAAGACCCATGACCTGAGCAGCAGTGAGGCGTATGACTATGTGGCTTCTCAGGTTGACCTTGATAGTATAATGATGCACTACTGCGCAGGACTTTACCTGGGTACCTGGGACTGGCCCAACTACAACTATCTTGTGTGGAAAAACGGCGGACAGCCCATTGAGGGCAATGTCTACAGCGACGGAAAATGGCGCTTCGGTACCTTCGACCTTGACTATTCCGCAGGCATAACCTATGAGAGCTTCGGCGGAGTACAGGGCTATGCCCACGATTCCTTCAGAAAGATGGACAAGTCCGTGAAGGAGATGCCCACAACCATATTCAAGGCGCTTCTTGCAAATGATGAGTTCAAGAACCGCTTTGCAGCCATGTTCTCGGGCTTTGCCACAACTGTATATGAGCCTGACAAAATGGTTCAGCTCATAAGCCAACAGGAGCAGCAGTATATGCCCTACATGATAATGATGGGCTGGCGCTGGAACAGCGGTACACCCAAGAAGGATTACAGCGGCTTCTCTGCCGACCAGACAGCTTATTATTCGCGGGAGCTCAACACTATGAAGGACTTTTTCAGATACCGTCCCGAATACGCCATGAAGTTCATGAGGGAGTATCTGGGTATCAGCAGCGAGACCCTGTTCTGCGCTGTCAAGACCTCAAATGGCGGCACTGTTGAGTACGGCGGAAACGCCCTGCCTTCGGTGGACGGATTGTGGTCGGGCAGCTTCTCAAGAGGAGACAAGCTGACCTTTACCGCAGTCCCTGACAGCGGCTATGAGTTCGGCGGCTGGACAGGTGCAGTGAACTCGTCGGATAGGACAGTGACTGTTACTCTCAATGAGGCGGCGGAGCTGAGCTGCACATTCATAAAAAAGAACTATGAAAAGGGCGACGTGAACCTTGATGGATCAGTAAATATCTCTGATCTGGTAATGCTTCAGAAATACATCATCAGAGCCTCCGACCTTGCCGAGAATGACAGGGAGCAGAGCTTTAAGAACTCCGACCTGAACGGAGACAAGGACGTTGATTCTCTGGACGTTTCAGCTCTGAGGAAAAAGCTCATCGGCGCATAAAAAGCGAAAACGGACTGCATTGCAGTCCGTTTTTTTATAGTCTTTCTTTAATGAAGCTGAGAAGTCCGCGGCAGCCCTCCTCAATGTCGCGGTAGGCGGTATCGAAGTCGCCACTGTACCAGGGGTCAGACACGTCACTTCCCCGGCCTGCAAAGGTGAGGAGCTTATATATCTTCTCCTCCTTGTCGCTGCCGAAAATGCGGTTCATATTTCGGATATTGGCGGAGTCCATTCCCACAAAGAGGTCATAGCGGTCATAGTCCGACTTTTTCAGCTGTACAGCTGTTTTGCCACGGCAGCTCATACCGTGGGCAGCCAGTTCTGCTCTTGCAGGAGGATACACGGGATTGCCCAGCTCCTCTGTGCTGGTTGCGGATGAGGAGATGAACAGTTCATCGCCCAGACCGCTTTCAGCCGCCAGCTTCTTCATTATAAATTCTGCCATAGGCGAGCGGCAGATATTGCCGTGGCACACGAACATCACACGAATCATGCTATTTTTCCCTCCTGAAATGCAGTATTTTGCCGTGTTATGCGGACTTTTGTGAGGTTCATTTTTCTTACACCCATTTTGACAGAATGGGGCGAAATCGGCAAAACTCCGCATAAATACGCATATCTCTGTCGTCGTTAGTAGTAAAATCGTAGTAGAAATCGGGGTGTTTTACTACTAAGGATTTTGCGGAGTGTCCGCACTTATCGCAAGTAGTAATAGAGCGATTACTACCGTTTTACTACTAAGGCGTATGTGTCTTACTACTAAGCTTCTATATATGTACCCTACTATTATAACATATCAAAGGCTTTTCTTCAAGACAGATTGCAGAAAAAAATGAGGTGATCTGTTTCTGCTTAGATATATTGCACCGGCTGTTGCAGATGGTGCAGTTGTAATGTATGTAGATCGCATAATCGGAATGATGAATTTCAGAATCAGCGGCTTGCTGAAATTGTATTATTTTGGATGGTAATCCGAAATGCTCACTTGGCATAATCGTACTATCTTATCTGATATTTTCATGATATAAATAGAAATTAGTATTGCTTTTTTTCGCCTAAAATGATATAATAAAGCTATCAAGTACTCTGTATTATTTTTCAAGGTAGGAAACCACTATGATTGATTATTATAACAAGTATTATTTAAATCCTGAAAAAATTTCTTCGATGCTGTGTGATACTAAGACACACATCGTATTTGATACTTCGGCTTTGTTAGCGCTATATTTTTATTCCGAAAACACACGAAATGAAATTTTTACAAAAGTGTTCGATTATTGTCAGGATAGATTATGGACACCCGCACAGGCATTTTTTGAATATCAAAAAACCGAGAGAAAGTTTCAAAGAAACCTATTGAAGCTTATCACGCTTTAATCGATCCTAATGCCAAAGATGGCGGATATATCAAGAAAATTCTTGCAGAATGTGGGAATATTAAGAACAAATCTCTTCAAACTATTGAAGGGCAAATTAAAACCGCTATTGAGCAGACAACAACAAATGACAAGCATCCTTTTGTAGACAGTAATACTTACGAGAGTTTGATTACTAGTATAAACTTGTTCAAAGAACAAACATCATCTTTTTATCAAACTCTTCAAGCATTTTCTGAAAAGTATGACCAATTGATTGAAAACACAATTCAAAGTATTAACAGTGCAGACGATCATGTTTATAAAACCATTGTTTCTAAATTTCGGATAGGTGACGAGTTTTCTTACGAAGATATGATAAAAATTGCAAGAGAAGGTGCAATAAGATATTCTGAACAAATTCCACCTGGATACGAAGATGATGAAAAGATAGGTTTACAAAAGTATGGTGATTTGTTCTTTTGGAAACAAGTTTTAAAATATGCCAAATCAAACCCTAAATATAGTATTATACTGGTTACTAATGATACAAAAGAAGATTGGTTTGAAAAGGATAAAAAAACACCGCGTTTTGAGCTTCTGAAAGAATTCAATTCTTTGACTAAAAAAGCATATGGATGCTGTCACTCAAGGATTTTATTTTTTTGATTAACAAGACTATCGATACGCAATTAGATACTGATGCTATTATAGAAGTAAGCAATATGGAACTTGATTCTAATCCTGATAATTTTGATTACGACGAATTTGAAAATCAGATCCAAAATGTATTAGAACCATTAGAAGTTTGCCTTGTTGCTCCAATTTTAATTAATGGTAGTTTACGCCTGTTTGAAAATCCCGTGCTATATCAAGCTGAATCTTATGATCATCAAGAATTCCGAGTAACAATTACAACATTGCATAGCAAAGTCTACGCAAATACATTGCATGCTCTAACCAACCCATTTGTAATAAAAAAGAGTATGCGAATAGAGGCGAAATGTTTAGATTCATAAACATCATTGTTTTGTCTTCATCACAACTTGAAGATAAAGTAATTTCTAATCTTGAAAAAAAGAACTGCAAAAAATATTTTAACAACAGATCCATTAGGACAATTATTTGTGCTTACAATGATAGAGGAGAACTAGAAGAAATATTATCTAATTACGACTAAAGGTAACTGGTAGCAAGGGACATCTTGGTGCTAAAGCACTTTTTATGTGCCTTATATTATTAGCAAAAACAAAAAAACGCCGCACTCCGGGAAATCATGCTCCCAGAGTGCGGCGTTCATTCATACCACTTCTTCATTTGTTCGGTTCATTTCCTGACGGGCGTTTTGTAGTTCCTCCATGCGGTGAAGCTCTGCAGCGGCGTCTTCGAGTCCCAGATGAGTGTACACATCAAGTGTAGTCCTCTTGCCAAATAGTAACGCTCTTTCATATGGTGTGTTAACAACGTAAATACGCCTTAAAACAGGCTCCTCTTGTCCTTCAGTGGTTCATCAAGCAGCTTGTAGTAGATGTAGATTTCACGGGGCTGCCCCTCAACATAGGCATCAAGGGTGATATACTCAATAAGCTCCAGACACATCTCACGGGTAAGCTCCTGCACATCGGTGTACTTTCTCAGGCGCTCCATGAACATAGTCACATCTTCTTCGTCCTGCCTGATTGTGGAGAACTTTTCTTCAAGGTCAGCAACTTCTGCGGACAGCTCTTTCTGTTCAGTCTCGTACTTTGCTATCAGCTTCATTGCTACATCCTCAGATACCTTTCCGAGGACTTTGTCCTCATAGATGTTCTGGATCAGCGTGTCAAGCTCCTGCAAGCGGTATTTGCCATCTGTGAGCTTCTTGGTGTCAACGGAATACTGTTCCTCATGATGCTTTGCCTTGCGTTCAAGAAACCGCTCCTTTGCTTTCTCCTCGTCCTCTACAACAAGCTGAGCGAGACTGCGAATATCTTCAAGTACAATTGAGTCCATATCCTGCATTTTGATGTAATGGCTGGGACAGTAACGCTTGCCGAACTTCATGTAAGAGGTGCAGTTGTAATTGTGGCGAAGATACTTTCTCGGCTTTTTCTTACTGCCGTTCGTGGTGTTGTTCCACGCAAGGCGGACTTTGTTTCCGCAGTCCTGACAGTAAATGAGTCCGCTGAGATTTGCAACATATCCACTGCTGTTACGCTTGCCCTGCGACACCGACTGCTCCATTTCACGCACTCTGTCCCAAAGCTCCTGAGAAACGATAGGCTCATGGGTATTTTTTACAACGATCATATCTTCCTCGTCATTTTTGATGACCTTATGATTTTTGTAGGATACTGTTCTTGTGCGGAGCTGAACAAGGTGTCCGAGGTAGGTGTAGTTGTGAAGTATTTGCCTGACAGTTTCGGGACTCCACATATGCCTTGTACGGCGAGGATTTGGCTTGCCGAGCTTTGCGTAGTAGTAATCCGAGGGGATTAGCACGCCGTCCTCATTGAGCTTGTCTGCTATGTGGTGCGGACTGATACCGCTCGCCCTCATCTCAAAGATATTACGAACGATAGGTGCGGCTTCGGGATCGATCACAGGCAGATGATTCGGATCATCGCCTTTCGTATATCCGAACGGAGCGCAGGTCGTGCGATACTTGCCAGCCTTTGCATTGGCTTCGATAACTGCCTTGATTTTCTTAGAAGTCGAAGCTGCGTGCCACTCATTGAATAAGTTGACGATCGGCATCATGTCAAGTGCTGAGGTATCCTTGCTTGCGGTATCCACATTATCGTTGAGAGCGATGAAGCGGATATTATAACTCGGAAAAATGTAGTCAACATATCTGCCGACTTCGATATAGTTTCTTCCGAAACGGCTGAGGTCTTTGCAGATGATAAGATTGATCTTCCCCGACTGAGCATCGGACAGCAATCTCTGCACCGCAGGTCTGTCGAAGTCCGTACCGCTCCAACCATCATCGACGTAGGTATCGACGAGATTCCAACCTTGTTCCTTGACATACTTGGTGAGGATAAGTTTCTGGTTTTCTATTGACAGGGATTCGCCGGCTCTCATATCCTCCTGTGAGAGGCGAACGTAAATTCCTGCATTGTAAATGGTCTGCTTTGCCATAGTAACTCCTTTCAAATCAAAGCAGTACCATACCGACATCTTCAGTATAGCGCAAAATGTCGGTATAGTCAATGCCTTGCCGACAAAATTACGCCAGTGTTTCTTTTACGGCTCTTTCAAAAGCGAGCCTGCCGATCACTTCGTCGATATTTTTCTCTCCGACGAAGCGGCTGTGAACGATGTACTTCTTCCCGTCGATCTCATATTCGGAAATCCTCTCAGGGAAATCCTTGTACTTCTCGTTCAGCTCAAACATTTTTCCTGCCTTTTCTTTCTCTACGGCAGTTGTGTTATTATTCATAGCGAATTTTACTCCTTTAGCTTCTCTATCTCTATGCTTTTAGAGCGAGGGGATCGCTTTCTCTGTCTGCCCCTCTTGGTTTTTGTTCCTATGGTGGAAGTTTAAATTGTCTACACATCATCTCCTGTTTATTGTCCAACGGTAACGAACATGATCTCTCAGCTTTTACAAGGTACGGATTCAACATTGCCCTCTATATACCAAGTAAGAAAAATGGAAAATCGGGCAAGAAAAGCTGAAATGTTTACAAAAAATTCACATCTGCCGTTTAGTAGCACGATCACACATTTCCTATGATAATCATACCCTCTACTTATCTACCGGGGAATTTGGAAAAGTGGGAAGGATTTTTCGTAAAATTCACAGAATGTTTACAAATAGCCATCTTATGTTGATGACATGAAAACCTCCCTCACCTATCTACCGAGAAAATTCCGGTTTGGACAAGGATTTGGAGATATTTTTTGACCGAAAATGAAATGTTCTCCGTTATGCCTAAATTGGCGTGAGATATTCTGTATGATATACCGACAATATGACCGCCTGCTGCACCGTGTAAGGTGCAGTTATTTTTATAGTGAAAGCTCCTGCGGAGAGTGTCAGACAGTCCGTCAGCGGAACGGAGGACTTCGTTCAGAGTCTTACAAGCTCATTGTCATAATAAATATATTTCCAGTGTTGAATTTATGCGATAGGGAGAACTGCCATGAACAAACTGTAAATTCTTCAGAAAATCATGCCCAAAAGCTCAAAAATCACGGTAGATAAGTAGAGGGCTTTGTCTTATCGTGAGTAATATGTTCCTACATATCCTTACCAATAAAAACAGCCTATCGTTAAGTGCCGCTGAAATAATCTCTGTTATGCACAAATGAAACATCAGATTTTCTCCGAATTTTTCAGCATGGATACTTAACGATAAGCCTCATAATTTGGTATAAATATATGGGAGAAGTTTCACCAGACTGCCGCACTCCCGGCACGATAACTGCGCCGATGAATATTACAATATCATACAGGCAGTCGCAAAGCTCCAATTTCTCACAGGAGTGAAGAAAACCGTATGAACTTAGCCGTTCATACTAAAGAGCCGCAGGCTCAAAATGAAAAATGCCCGGAACGGGCATAATCACAGTTTGCAAGCATGGTATAACCGCACTACAAATTTGAAATTTGAGTGCTTTTATACACCGCTTGGCAGAGGGCTGGCTGCCCCTACAACCCCGCAAAGAAAAAGAGAAAGATTCAGCAAAAAATTAAGAGAATTATTTGCTGAAAAAGATTGGAGGAACGCTACCTATGGCGACAACAAAAATATTTCCGGTACACGAAGATGTGGAAGGCTCGCTTGCATACATCGCTAATCCTGAAAAGACCGACAATGGCAGGCTTGTTTATGCCTTCGGTTGCAGCGAAAAGCCGAGCAGAGCCGCAAAGGATTTTGCCGAGATCAGATCACGCAGAAGCACCGTCCTCGCACAGCACTTTATCGTCAGCTTCAAGCCCGGTGAGATCACCCCCGAACGTGCGCTGGAAGTCGGCAAGGAGATCTGCACGAAATTTCTGGACGATCAGTACCAGTTTCTGCTGACAGTCCACGTTGATAAACAGCACACGCACCTGCATTGCGTTTTCAATAATACAAACCTGATTAATGGTCATACTTTCCAGACTCTGAACAATCAGGGCAAGGTAAGCGAGCGTATGTGGAAGAAGCTCCGTGACACGTCTGACGAGGTGTGCAAACGACATCATCTGAATGTTATTGAACACCCTGAAATTGGCAAGGGAAAGAGCCGTTGGGAGTGGGATATGTCACGGCAAGGCTTATCGTGGAAAGCAAAGCTGAAATATGCGATAGATCAGGTTGTCAAGGAGAGCGAAAACTTTGAGGACTTCCTTGCCAAATGTGCAGCTCACGGCATACTCTACGAGTATAATCCCGACCACAAGATCGACCTGAAATTTATGCTTGCGGAGCAGAAGGAACGCAATCCGAGAGCGAAGTTCACCCGTAGTCGGACGCTGGGCTGGTTTTATGAAACCGAGCAGATTAAAAGCCGTATCGCACAGTATCAAGGTTGTATGGTTTATCGTTGTATTTGCTGACCATGTGGTTGAAGCGGTGTTCCCAGTGCATTGCGACTGAAGTGTTATACTGAAAGAGCAGTCGACAAACACCCAAAAATCTGGTAGAATATAATTAATACAACCGGAAAGGGAAAACGACTATGAAGTACAGTAAAGAATTCAAAGAAGAAGCATTAAA
>Ga0116174_10000051_pt1 | contig 108931 bp, 100 predicted proteins | sample AD_UKC087_MetaG_FD_89801 | JGI IMG/M metagenome (GOLD analysis project Ga0116174, IMG submission 89801) | Active sludge microbial communities of municipal wastewater-treating anaerobic digesters from USA - AD_UKC087_MetaG | ecosystem: Engineered > Bioreactor > Anaerobic > Digestate | place...
AATGATAGCATCATCTAAAGTTTCAAATCAATTTTGGAGGTATTAACTATGAAAACATCTGTATTTGATTTTATATGGTCCAATGCACTGAGAGAACATCTCAGCACTCAAGTACTCGAACCAGCAATAGAGTGTCTATTGATTGTAAATAGCGAAAATTGTTCAATAGAGCAAAAACTTGAAGCTATGAAAGAGAGGTATGATACATATTCATCTGAGGATTTCAAAAAGGGCCGTTATTGGCTGTGTAATGCTAATGATTTCAAAACTGTGTTGAAAAAAAGTATTGATGAAAAAGAAGAATTACTTAAAAAATGAATGAGGTAAATGCTGATTTCGTTTTTACTATCATAGATAAAGTTTCAAAAAGAAGCAATAAGTGCGCTTACAGATCATTGGCTTCTGCAATGGCGACGATAAGAACCGAAGATGAAAAAAAGAAAAATCATAGTTAGATCGGAACTTGACAATTCTGAATCTTATACTCAAATAATGCTACATCTAAATGAATATGCAATTCCATATGATGTACGAAACAATTATTCATTTGAAGATGATAATCAAGATCTTCAATTTGCCCATTTTTCTATTCCTCATTGTTTTAAAAAAGGAGACATAATAAAATGGAATTATGATAACTCATTTGCCGTTGTAACTGATATTCTTGAGCCAGTAAATGGAGTTTGTATTTGTTTCAGTGAAATGAAAATACAGTGTATTACTATTGAAACAAATGCTCCTAATTTTAACGAGACACTGTTTCGTCAAGAAGCATACCCGCTGCTTGATGTTGAATACTGTAGTCCTGATGAAATATCAAAATGTAACAAAGATTTACTTAAGCTCAGCGAATTTATGAAGAAAGGGTATGACACAGTGGACTGTTTGGAACTGTCTGGACATTTTAGGCTTCCCTTTGATAACATACAAGATTTCAATTCCTTTCAAGGTTTTTATTTTTAAATCATATAAGACTATGAAGTTCATCTTTAGTTGTCGTATAAAGGGAGAGATAAAATGAAAACATCCGTACTTGATTTTATTGACTCAGATACTTTGAGAGAACATCTCAAATATCAGACACTTGAACCTGCGATAGAATGCATACTGATAGTCCGTAGCCGCAGATGTTCAATAGAGAAGAAGTTAGAAGCGCTGAAAGAGAGATATGATACATATTCAACGGAAGATTTTAACAAGAGGACATACTACTGTCGAGAAAAAGACTTTAAATCAGCTTTAAAAGAGTACATTGATTCTACCGAAAAGGTTCTTGCTGATATGTATCGTCCTGATAATAATTTCATTTATAACGCTTATGCCACAGAAGATATTGGTTTCCATGGAACATTTGATACTTTTGAAGCAGCCATAGATGGAATAAAGAATGGTTATTCTGGAAATGAGTTTTGTATAGTAAAAGCGAGAATAAATGAATTTGAAAATGTTATTGATATAACAGCACTTATCAATGAAAATGGTGAGCCTTATGATTTGTGGAATCTATATAACGACAGAATAGGCTGGAGTTTATATGGTGCATATGCTTGGATACCGCATCGATACGCAACCGGTGATGTTGTTGTATTCACTTATGACAATACATTTGCTGTCGTCGTTGATGATAACAGAAGTCCTATAAAAACCACAGGTCTTGATATGAACGATATGACCGTAAGGTGTGTGGTATTTGAAAAGAACGCTTGTCATTCCAGTGGAGGTGTGTTTATCCATAGGGACTTTTCGTTGCTCCGTATTGAATCATGTAAAGAGTCAGAGATGGAAGAATGTCCTAAAGAACTGATCAGGTTAAGTCACCTGATAAAGGGTGGGATCAGTGCAGCTGAATTCTTGGAGGAGTATAGTAACGGTAACATTCATTGAAAGCTTTTTATTAATAAATATTTTTAAATAGAATCAGCTCCCGTAAAGGGAGCTGGCTTCTTTAATAGCTTTGTACCACCAATAAATTTCGTGTGATTTTCGTGTGATTTCGTGTGATTTTTGACTGAAAATCAGTCACACGCAACTGCAAAAAGGCAGTTTGAACTGTTTTCTGTAGGTAACAGAAAAGCCTGTATTTCGGTGTTTCCCTCGAAATACAGGCTTTTTAATTCTGGCGGACAGAGAGGGATTCGAACCCTCGATACGCTATTAACGTATACACGAGTTCCAGTCGTGCGCCTTAGACCAGCTCAGCCATCTGTCCGTACTTTGGTGCGAGTAATGGGACTTGAACCCATACGTCTCTCGACACACGCCCCTCAAACGTGCCTGTCTGCCTATTCCAGCACACTCGCAAAGTACTTTAATATTATACTACAAAATAATATGGATGTCAAGCAATAATGAGATATATTTATTATATAACAATATAATGATTATGTTATAACAAAAATTAATATAATTATCCGATTTGATCTAATAATAATGATAAAGTCACAAAAAATCTCGATTTTCGACATTTTGCGTTGAAAATACCCCTTGTATTTCTCATCTGATGGGTGTAAAATGGATATCGTAGTAACAAGAAAAGGAGAACTATCATGGAAAATGAAAGAATCAAAGTATTGATCGGAGACGATTCAGCATCAAACGGAGTAAAAGTAGCAGCAAAGCTTAGGGAGAGCGGAATGATCGCTTATACCCGAAGAAACAATGGCAGAGCGATACTTGATTCCATTCTCAATGATAAACCTGACGTTGTTATGGCAGATCTTACTCTGCCTGATACAGATGCACTTCTGTTGATAAAACATGTCAGGGAATCACTTGTGAGCGTACCGTCTTTCATAGTTGTTTCGGAGATCGACAACAGCTTCATTGAAAGACAGGTAATGGAAAACGGTGCAGCCTATTTCCTCGTGAAGCCGTATGATATTGAATCCATACCTTCAATCGTGAAGTCAATATGCCGCAAGTCGGTACAGTCAAGCTGTGCTGATATGGAGATACTTGTGACAGAGGTGATACAGAAGCTTGGTGTACCGGCACACATCAAGGGCTATCATTACTTGCGAACAGCTATACTGAGCGCAGTGGAAAATGCCAGGCTAATGGAGTGTGTTACCAAACAGCTCTATCCCAGTGTTGCCCAAAAGTATGATACGACTTCATCAAGAGTTGAAAGAGCCATAAGACACGCGATAGAAATAGCGTGGGACAGGGGCAATGCCGAGATGATAAATGACTTTTTCGGGTATAGTGCAGACAGCTACAGAGGGCGTCCTACAAATTCCGAGTTCATTGCTCTTGTGACTGATCGTATACGTCTGCGGCTGAAAACGAGTATTATTCCAAGCTGATTATATCACATCTATACAATAAAAGCAAATCATATTTTAATGCATAAAGAATTATCTGTCAGGAAAAGCCTGTATCTTTGCGGATACAGGCTTTTTTATTGACTTATAGTGCATCATAATGTATAATATATGTAATGATCTTATTTAAGGGGGAATAAACATGGGTTTATTTGATAAGTTTAGCAAAAAGGAAGACGATACTGTCGAGATCAAAAAGACTGAGACCAGGGGCTGGGACGCTATAACAGCCGCATTTGAGAAGCTCTATCCGGATCAGAAGGATCCTAAGCATTATGGAGTTCTCATACCCTGGGAGCTTGGCGGCAATGATCCTTTGACAGGCATAAGCATTTATGAGACAGAGGAGTATTATCACTTTGTCACATACGGACTCAGCGAGATATTTGAAAAGGAGACCGATGATCCCGAGATAAGCGGATACGGTATGGAATTTACTCTCAAGCTGAGAAAAGCAAGTATTGATCCTGCAGACGAGGAAGGGGAGCTCCGCTGTATATGCGGTATCTTCCAGAAGATAGCACGTATTACCTTTGAGCACGGTGAGTGTTTCAGAGCAAACGAGTATCTTTATACAGGACAGACTGCCGGAATTGATCTGCACCAGAACAGTTCACTTACAGGATTTATCATGATAACTGATACTGATGCAGGCTCAATAGCTACTCCAAACGGAAAAGTTGATTTTGTTGAGTTCATAGGCTGTACAGATGCCGAGCTTCTCGCTCTCAGGAATAAGGAACTGACCGTTGCCGAGCTCTATGCTAAGCTGGGCAGCGATATCACCGATTACAGAAGAAAGTCAGTTATCTGATAAATAGTCTGCGTATAATAAAAAGCACGAGGATCTCTAACCTCGTGCTTTTGTTTTTATTTCTCCTGAGGAGCTACTGTAAAGCTGCCCTTATCGGATATGAAAGTGTAGATCGGAACGGTGAATGAACCGTTGCCCTTTACATTCTTTATAATTGTATGTACAAAGAAATCGCACCATTCTTCCTGGGGACGCATAGCGTATTCGGTCTGGAGAGAGACCCACAGAGGTGAGGTGAAGTCCATTTTTTTCGGATCAAAAAGTATACCTACTGCGGAGTCGCAGAAATCAAAGGTACCGATGAAAGCGACATCATCGTCACCGCACTTTATCTCGTCCGTGAGATTATTCGGTACTTCACCGAGAGTTATCATCATACGGCCTTTTATTATGCCGTTTTCCTTCTCAAACTTGTTGATTACGCCTTCTTTTACAAGTTCTTTCTCGATATGCGAAAATAGTTCCTTATCAGCTAACATAATATCACTCCTCTGTAATTTTACATGAAAAAAGTGTGTATTCTTTCTCATATTATATCATGTAATTATGCTAATTGCAACAGTTAACGAAAATGTCTTTCTCATCTTCGCCTTAACCTGTATCAATGTGCACGGGCAATAGGAGAGATGGTATATAACTTTTGTGCTGCTGATATATGAGAATAGCAGTATAGTTTTTTTACAATAGGTTATAATGGCATATGATTTAAGTATGCAGTAACACTTAATTATCTGGGAAGAAAGAAATTTTACGGCTTTATTTACCTGCACAAAAAGTAATGCGCAAAATGTTATACAACAAGTGCGTTATGTTATTGATTATGAACAATTTATTTGCTACAATATAAATATCAAAACGTGGTAAAACCACAGAACGAGAGGGAAATATTATGAAAAAACAGGTTTTAAAGAAATGCGCTGCATCTCTTGCAGCGTGTGCACTCATGGTAACAGCTGTTCCTGTGTCGGTTCTTCCTGCTTCAGCAGGCAGCAATCTGATCTCAAACTCCACATTTGACAGCGGAGTAAGTGACTGGGGAACCTATAAAGAGAGCGGCGGTGCCTGCACGCTTAAAGGTGAAGACGGAAAGCTTGCACTGAAAATATCAGATGTGGGTAAGCTGAACTATTCTGTACAGGTATTCTACGACATCGTTCCTCTTTACAAGAACGGCGTATATCGTCTGAAGTACGATATCTGGTCAACACAGGACCGTTTCGTTGAGGGAATGATCCAGCAGAACGGTGGCACATATCAGGCTTATACATGGAAGGGTCTCAACCTTACTACTGCTCCCCAGACTATTGATTACGAGTTCACCATGAAAGAAGATACAGACATCATGGCAAAGCTTGTATTCAACTGCGGTATACAGGAGAAATATGAGGGCGCACTTCCCGAGCATACCATCTATATCGACAATGTTTCACTGGAGCTCGTTGACGACAGCAAGGTCGATTACGCTGCTGACCGTCCCTATGCTCCTTCAATCAATATAAACCAGGTGGGCTACAGGACCGATGCAAAGAAGGTAGCTGTTTTCCGCGATGTAACAAACCAGTCCGAGTTCAAGGTTGTGAATGCTGATACAAAGCAGACTGTTTTCACAGGAAAGCTTGAAAACAGAAAGGAAAATTCCTCTGCTAATGAGACAAACTATACCGGTGACTTCTCAACAGTCAAGGAAGCAGGTAAGTACTATATCGCCTGCGACGGACTTGACAACTCCTACACATTTGAGATCGGCGACAATGTTTACTCAAAGCTTATTGATGACAGCGTAAGAATGCTTTATCTCCAGCGCTGCGGCGTTCAGGTAAATGACACAGAGTTCGGTCACGCAGCCTGCCACACAAGCATGGCTACTGTCTATGGTACAAACCAGCAGATCGACGTTTCAGGCGGCTGGCACGATGCAGGCGACTACGGCAGATATGTTGTTCCTGCTGCAAAGGCTGTTGCGGACCTTCTTTACGCATATCAGGCAGCTCCCGACCTCTACGGTGACAACATCAATATCCCAGAGAGCGGAAACGGTGTTCCCGATGTTCTGGACGAAGCACGTTTTGAGCTTGAGTGGATGATGAAGATGCAGGCACCCGACGGAGGCGCATACCACAAGGTATCCTGCGAGAACTTCCCCGGATATGTAATGCCTACAGATGAAAAGGCTCCTCTTATCGTAACTCCCGTAAGCTCTACAGCAACAGCTGATTTCTGTGCTTCAATGGCGCTTGCAGCTGAGTTCTATGAGAAATACGACAAGACCTTTGCAGACAAGTGTATGGTAGCAGCTGAAAAGTCATGGTCATGGCTTGAGGCTAACCCCAACTTCCTGTTCAAGAATCCTTCCGACATCGTTACAGGTGAGTACGGCGACAAGACAGACAAGGACGAGCGTTACTGGGCAGCTGTTCAGATGTATCGTGCAACAGGTGACCAGAAGTATCTCTCATCTGTAAACACAGCTTACACAGGTCTTGACTGGTCAACAGTGGGCGATTACGGCAATATCGCTATCCTGACAATGAAGGATGCTGACAAGAACTCAGATGTTTACAAGAAAGCATATTCAGCAGTGATTAGCCAGGCTGATTCCATGCTGACAAAGATCGATAATTCCAGCTATGGTTCAGCTATCACAAAGTATAACTGGGGCAGCAACATGACTATCGCAAATGCAGGTGTTATCCTTGGTCTCGCTGACCAGCTCACAGGACAGGATAAGTATCTCAACGGCGCAAACGCTGAACTGGGCTACCTCCTTGGTGTCAACCCTGTTTCAATCTGCTTCGTTTCAGGTTATGGTACTGTTTCTCCCGAAAATCCTCACCACCGTCCTTCAATGGCAGTCGGCCATGCAATGAAGGGTATGCTGGCAGGCGGTGTAAACGAGAACCTTGAGGACAGCGCTGCAAAGGCTTACTGCAAGGATCTTCCCGCTGCAAAGCGCTATGTTGATAACTCGGAGAGCTATTCTACAAACGAGATCACCATTTACTGGAACTCTCCTCTGACATATCTGCTCTCACTTACAGACAGTTCTGCAAATACCCAGCCCGAGGTAACAACAACCACAACCACTACGACAACAACTACAACTACCACTACTACGACCACAACCACAACCACAACAACTACACCCGAGATTACAACTACCACTACATTTGACGTTGTATATCAGATGGTAACTCCCGGTGATACAAACTGTGACGGAGTTGTAGAGCTTGCTGACGCCATTCTTGTTATGCAGTCTCTTGCAAATCCCGACAAGTACGGAATGACAGGCACAGCTGAGAAGCATCTCACAAAGCAGGGCAAGGCAAATGCTGATGTTGCCGGCAACAGCAACGGCATCACAAGTGATGACGCCCTCGCTATCCAGGAGTATCTGCTTAAGCTTATTACTAAGCTCCCCAAGTAAAATTATAGTGCAAAGGAAAAAGCTCCCATGAGGGAGCTTTTTTCATTTATCATTCACCTGTAAGGAGCTCATATGTAACGCCGTATTTTTCAGCGATATCTTTCGCGTATGAGGAGCCTTCGGGGAAAGCGACCTCCACCTTGAAGGAACGCCTGCCGTCAGTACTTTTCATAATCAGCGAGGAAACCATTGCATTGCATGCAGCCTTGTTTAGATCATCGGCATCCGAAGCCAGCTTGTGCATATGTGTATTATAGATCGTGCGGACCTTTTTCTTCATAAGTGCCCTTACGGAGTCACGGGCGATATAGTATCCCTCCTCAAAGGAAGTTGTTGAGAAGGTCTCGTTGAGGAGAAGAAGACTGTCAGAGGTACAATTTGAATATATTTCTTTAAATCTGACACATTCCTCACCTAATCTGCCAAGATCCATGGTCTTGTCCTCGTCGGCAGGAAAATGAGTGTATACGCAGTCAACAGGCTGGTAGCTGAATGATGATGCGGGGACGGATATACCGCCCTGTGCCAGCACATACATAAGTCCCACTGCCTGAGTGAGGGTAGTTTTTCCGCCGCGGTTTGCACCGGTGAGAATGTAGATCGTGTGCTCGCTGTCGAATAGAAGGTCATTGCAGACTATATCCGACATTTTTTCAGAATTAAGTGCAAGCTTCAGATTATATAATCCTCCGGCTTCCATGGACCGGCTGCCGCTGTCAAGGACCTGCGGTTTGCAGAAGCAATATCCCATTTCCCTGTATTTGGCGATAAATTCCGCAAATCGGATATAGTACATGAATTCGGGAATAAGCTGAGTGATATTTATAACAGCGATATCTGCGTATTTGGAAAGAGTGCCTCTCAGCTTCTTTACAAGAGAGTCAAGCATTTTATTCAGTATCTTGTCAAGGTAGAATGTGGAACCCTGGACACTGTCGCCGTTTGCAGCCGTAACGATGGTGGTTCTTGTATTTGCGTCCATAAATGGTGTGTTTTTCACTGTCATGTATCCTGTAAGATTTTCAAGGAACTTAAAGGCTTGTTCATTCTTTTCCTTGTCGGCAAGATGATAGTGCATATCACCGTCCCAATCGTTTCCGCTCTGGATTTTGTCTTTTGAAGAGATCGCGTCGGCGAAGTTACTGATGATGTTTGATTTTTTGAACGGGGTATCATTAATTGAGACAAGTCCCATGCTGACTGCTTCAAACCTCTCGTTCACATTAATGCCGATAGTGACGCTTTTTATCCCTGCTGATCTCTGTTTAAGCTCAAAAATATCCTTTTTCATCTCTGCAAAGCAGGCGTCTTCGTAGAGTGAGACAAGGTAGTTTCTGAAACCGATAAGTCCCTCTGAGGTTATACGATCATCTGAGAGACATTCCCTCATTGACTCTACGCAGACGATATAATCCTTGAGCTCGTCAAGTCTGTGTAGAAGGTGCCATAGACCTATTTTTTCGTCGCTGTCTCTGTTAGTCGAACTGAAGTTCCTTATGAACTCGATTCGGTCAAAGAGCTCTGTCATCTTTTCTCTGAGGTCGGGGAGGGCGAGTATATCACTGAATACTTCCTGCCTGTAGCGCGCAGTTTCAGGATCTGCGGTCATTGATGAGAGGATATTCATAATTATATTACGTTCTTTGGGATCGTTGGAAAGCTCATGGCAGATGGTATCAAGTCCAAGGTCATGACAAACGGTGGGGGAGAGCTGCCTGAATACGAGATCATCTTTAAAAGGGGAAAGTATGCTGAAAGAATTATTGTTTCTCATAGGTCCTCCTTAATATTTTTTTATTATTATATAATAAACAGGAAAGATTGTCAATCGTTCTGGAATATATACAGAATAAGCGGAATAATGTGGTAAAAAGGGGATTGATGTTGACAACGGATAAAGGATATGTTATAATTTAAGTTAAGTAACTATACCTTTTTCTATTATAGCGCGGGGGTGACATAAATCAAGAAAATACTGAAATACACACTGAATATCGCACTTATTCTTGTTATAACTCTCCTTACCCTGCACCTCATATTCAAGGAACAGGAGCTTCCCGAGATAATCCGCGACCTAAAAAGCGCTGATATGCGCTGGATAGCAGGCGGTGCGGCAGCTGCCGTTGCCTTTGTGGCAGGGGAGTCAGTGATAATACATTATATGCTCAGAGTACTTGAACAGAAGACCAGCTTCTTCCGGTGCCTGAAATACTCATTTATCGGGTTCTTTTTCAGCTATATAACTCCATCATCAACGGGTGGACAGCCTATGCAGATGTATCATATGAAAAAGGATAAGATAAAGATAGGCTACTCTACATTGATAATGCTACTGATAACCATAGCCTATAAATCTGTGCTGATACTGCTGGCACTGGGCTTTCTCATGTTCAATTTCGGGACGGTCTCGCAGTATGCAGGTGACATGAAGTGGCTTATAGTTCTGGGATTTGTGCTTAATCTTTCCTTCATAGCGCTGCTGCTTCTGGTTTTCCTGAAGCCTATATGGGCGAGAGCTCTTGGTATCAAGGCTGTAGGACTGCTTGCAAAGCTCAGAGTTATAAAGCGCAAGCACAAGGACAAATACACCGAAAAGGTCATAAGGATTTGCGATACATACGCTATGGGAGCCGACTACATCAAGAAGAATATCGCTGTTGTATTCAAGATATTCGTCCTGACAGCGCTGCAGAGGATATGCCTGTTCTCAGTTACCTGGATCGTCTATAAGGCATACGGCCTCAGTGGAACACGCTTCATCGACATACTTACATTGCAGATAATCATAGCTGTAGCCGTGGAAATGCTTCCGCTTCCCGGAGCAGCCGGCATATCCGAGGGTTGCTTCCTGCTGGCGTTTACAGGAATATTCAGCGAAGAACTTGTAAAGCCTGCACTTCTTATCAGCCGCGGACTTACATTTTACCTCATACTCCTTATCGGAGCAGTAGTCACATTCGGCGCTCACATAATAAATATAAAAAGAGAAAAGAGACAAAACTGAATATGATATCCGCTCCGCATAACAGCGGAGTTTTTTATTGTCAAATATTCGTTAAAAACCTTGCATTTTACATATTAATGCTGTATAATAGAAAATGAGGTGGTAAAAATGGGCTTCTGGTCAAAATTCGGACACGCCGTTTCTCCATATTACAATATAATAATATTTGCATTTGCTGTTATTACAGCCATTGTAGCAGTAATGCTCCATCAGAACAGACAGGCTGTTGACAATGAGATATATGATTGGGAAGCGTCCAGCGACGATCTTTACAATGTTGACAGGGTGGACAAGATATTTGACAGTTATCGCAAGATAAACTCAAATTATACCCTTTTCATTACACTAATCTCCATTTTCCCACTGCTTGGTATGCTGGGAACTGTTATTGCTCTTCTGGGACTTGATATGTCCACAGCGGACGCGATAAGCAATGCAAAAAAACAATTTCTTCGGCGCACTTACTTCTACTGCCTGGGGCATTATTTTCGCGGTTGCTTTCAAGATAATCAATGCCAGGTTTTTTGCCGATGTTGAAGATCTGATACAGCGTCATCTTTCTCTCATAAAGAAGCTTCGCAAGAGCGGAATTGACGAGTCGCAGAAACAGTCGAGGTTATAAGACATGAAAGTCAGGGAAATTATTCTGGATTTCACGTCACTTCTCGATGTGGTAATGATCATTCTTTTCTTTTTTGTGCTGTACAGCAGTATTGACACTGAAAATGCTGCTGAAAAGGCAAAAGCTGCCGAGGCATCCTTCACCGAGATGCAGGAGCAGAACGAGAGGGAACAGATGGAATGGCGTCAGAAAGCCGATGAGGAGTGGGAACGTATACTCTCTGCTGATGCCAACGCAGGAAAAAACCAGCAGGCGCTGTCAGCATATAACGATGGCAAGGGAATCAGCTTCAATCTCCATGAGGTCGAAAAGGGCGATGTGTGGACATTAAGTGTCCTTTCCGGAAACAAGAGGATAGGCGAGATAAGCTCCGAAGATTCAAGGGAGCTTAAGGAAAAGCTGAAGGAAATGGTGAAGAAGGCGGGCTACGCCCCTGACGATGTTATTATCAGCACACTGACCTTCAACGGCAATGATTTCGGAACAGAAGCTGCTGTCCCTACAGTTGAAAAGGCAATAATGAGTATTCAGAGAGAATACAAAAATCTCTATTTTACAACAATAAATATTTCAAAGTGAGGTAATCAAAATGAAAAAGGTTTTAGCAATACTGCTCATTCTCATTATAGCAGCACTGATCGTGTTCCTGCTCTATTTCAAGGGAATAGGCGGATTTGGCAAGGACTCTGGTGATGGCAAGAAGAACGACACATCGGCTTCCGAGACAGTTGACAAGGCTGAACCGACAACCGAGGAAGGCAAGGACGAGAACACTGCCGAGATAACGGTTTCGGGTCATGACTATCTTTTCAACAATGAAAAGATGACTCTGGACGCACTTGCTGCCGAGATCGGCAAGCTTGACAAGGAGACCGAGATCACCATAACTTCCGATGATACAGCTGCCAAGAATACAGTTGACGAGCTGACGGACAAGCTTGATGAGCTTGGCTACAAGAACTACAAAAAGGCTGATAAATAAGCAAAAAGAAAAGGCTGATACTTATGTATCAGCCTTATTTTATTTGGTCTCTTTTCTGATGACAGTGCCCTTTGGGAACGTAAGGTCAGACTTGAAAGAGAACTTCATCATTGCGTGATTGGCAGTCTCGATCTCCTCGCCGTTTTCGTCATAGAGCTTGTCGAGTGCCATCTCCACAGGTTTTTGTGAGGGAGCAAGAAGTTCCACTGTATCACCTGCAAAGAAGCGGTTCCTCTGTGTGCAGTAAACTGTGCCGTTTTCACAGCTTTCCACAACAGCTACCACGTCATAGTTGCGGATATAGCCGCTGTTCTCATAATACTGGGACTCCTCGGGAGTTCCGAAGAAGAAGCCGTTGCAGTACTTTCTGTGACTGACCTTATAGACCTCGTCCCTGATCCAGTCGGGAAGAACGAAGTTATCCGGATCCTTGTAATAGTGATCCACAGCCATTCTGTAGGCATTGGTCACTACAGTAACGTAATAAGCAGACTTGGCTCTGCCCTCGATTTTTAGACTGGTAACTCCTGCCTTTGCAAGCTTGTCAATGTGCTCTATCATGCACATATCCTTGGAATTGAGGATATATGTACCTTTTTCGTCCTCGAATATAGGGAAGAATTCGTTGGGGCGCTTTTCCTCGACAAGATGGTATCCCCAGCGGCAAGGTTGTGCGCACTCTCCGCGGTTTGCGTCGCGGTTCACAAGATACTGAGATAGGAGACATCTTCCCGAGAAGGAAACGCACATCGCACCGTGAACAAAGGTCTCAATGTCAAGGTCAGGACTTGTTTTAGCCCTTATCTCAGCGATCTCCTTAAGTGAGAGCTCTCTTGCGAGAACAACTCTCTTGGCGCCCATATTGTAGAGCTCTCTTGCTGTCACATAGTTTACAATGCCTGTCTGAGTGGAGATATGTATCTCCATATCAGGGGCATATTTTTTTATGAGCATGAGCAGGCCTATATCGGCGACGATAAGAGCATCTATTTTTGCCTCAACGGCTTCCTTTACGAACTGCTCAAAATCAGGTATCTCATTATTTCTTGGAAGAGTGTTGCAGGTGAGATATACCTTGACACCCTTTGCATGAGCCGTTTCCACGGCTCTGCAAAGCTGTTCAAAATCAAAATTCATGGGAGAAGAACGCATTCCGAACTGCTTCCGTCCCAGATATACAGCGTCTGCGCCGTAATCAACAGCTGCTGTAAAGCGTTCCTCATCGCCTGCAGGGGCAAGAACCTCAAGTTTATCCATTCTGTTCCTCCGCTATAGCAGCCAGCTCTTCCTGTTCCTTACGCTCGGCTTCTTCGAGTTCATACTGCTGTTCATCAGCCTTGACCTGAGCTGTCTTCATAGCATGTTCCTCATAGGTCTTGGAGAAGAATGTCTCCTGTGTATAGATGTTAGCGATGAAGTAGAAGTCCTCTGTCGGCATCTTCTCAAGTACAGCGTCGATAGCGTCCAGACCGGGGTTGCAGATAGCTCCGGGCGGGAGGCCTACGCATACATAGGTGTCGTAAGCGTCCAGCATTTCCTTGTTTGCGACTGCAAGTCTGGGTCTGATAACGTCATAAGCGTAGTTCTTTGTAGGATCTGACTGGAGTTTGCCTGCCGTTTCTTCGGGCTTTTCAAGACGATTCCAGAAAACGCCTGCGACGTGGTTCATGTCTTCTCTGTTAGGAGCCTCCTGCTGAACGATGGAAGCCATTATGATGAGCTGATCGAGAGTAAGGCCGAGCTGCTTCATTTTAGCAAGGCGTTCGTCAGTCATTTTCTGGTCAAAGTTGAAGTATATCTTCTGGCAAACCTGATCAGGCTCCATATCCTTTGTGAAGGTATAGGTATCGGGGAAGAGGTAACCTTCCATACGGGCGTCCGCAAACTTGGAAGCATTTGGTGTTGTTGGAAGCTCGCTCTCAAATCTGTAGCCGAATCCGCCTGAATTGAAGCTGAAAAGAAAGTCGCTTGCCTTGCACACGCCATTTTCTTCAAGGAGTTGAGCCGCCTGGAATATATTAATGGCCTCGGGGAAGGTGATATTCACAGCTTCCTTGGATTCTTTCTTCTCCTCGTTGGTGAGAGTATCGATAATAGTCTCATAAGCCATGTTGGGGCTTACAAAGTGTTCTCCGGGGAGATATATGTCTGCCTTTTTACGGAGCTTAGTGAACATCTGGAAGCACTTGGGCGAATTGATTATGCCTTCATCATGCAGCATTTCCGAGATCTGCTCTGTAGTAGCTCCCTCCGGAACTATAATGAGCTTGGTGGTTTCGCTTTTGCCGATACCGAGCATATCTCTTCCGAAGGCGATGATCACCATTGAGAGGCATATCGATACAGCAAAAATAGAAACGGTAAGAATAAGAACGCCCGGGAGTCTGCTTCTTCTCTTTTTCTTCTTTTTCTTATGATGAACGCTGTTGCGTTTTATTGCTGCGCTGTTTCTTACCGGAACAGCATCGCCCATGGAAGGTTTCTGTGCGGGGCGCATAGGAGCGTCCTCCGCCGGCTTTTCCTCGCTGTGAGATACTCTCTGACGAGGAGCGGCAGTCTCGCGCTGGAGCGGTGAAACCTTGTGCGACACAACGGGTCTGGGAGCAGCAGGCTTCTGTACTGCCTCCTGAACCTTTTCTTCCGCCTTTTCTTCGGCTTTTTCGATCAGATTTGCAGACTCTGCTTCTGTTTTTTTCTTTTCATTATCGAGCTGATTAAGAATATCGTTGATAACGTCATTATTCTTATTATCAGGCATTGCAGAGCACCGTCCTTTCTTCAGTTACTATCATATCGACTCTAAGGTCGTGCTGCAAAAGCGGCAGCTCGCCCACTATAAGCTCCTCATAGATGAGACCAATAGTGTATATCTCGGGATTATCAATGATAAATTCATCGTAGTATCCGCCGCCATAGCCAATCCTTCCGCCTTCTTCGGTGAATGCAAGTCCGGGAACAATGCACACTGTCTCGGATGTGAGAACAGGCTGGGGGAGTGAGCTGTCAGGCTCCGGGATACGGTACATACCCTCATGAAGATCCGCCACCGACTTTATCAGGTGGAAGGTCATGGAGCGTTCCTGTCCGCATCTGGGGAGAGCTACGCTCTTGCCCATTTCAATGAGCTTGTCTATGAGCAGGTATGTATCCACCTCCGAGCCGAAGGAGGCATAGAGCAGTATATGGTCAGCCTCGGCGATCTTCTCTTCTTCGAGGAGCCTTTCGATGATGTCCATATCCTTCGAGACCTTGTCCCTTACCTCGGCACGGGCGTGTGAGTATTGTTTTCGCAGTTCTTTTTTATTATCCATATCAGTCGCAAAGTATAGCGTTACGCTGTCTGAGGCTTTCCGCCTTTGAATGAACCTTTTCCACAAGCCTGAGACCGAAATCAACAGCAACTCCTGCGCCTCTTGCGGTTATGAAGATACCGTCCTCGGCAACACCGGTGTTACCAATATTAGCGCCTGTGAGCTGAGTCTCGAAGCCCTCATAGCATACAGCGGTCTTTCCGTTTAAAAGTCCCTTGTGACCAAGGATAGAGGGAGCAGCACATATAGCACCTATAAACTTATTATTAGCAACGCAGAAGTCGATAGCCTTCTGAACGTAGTCTGACTTTTCAAGATTGAGAGTTCCGGGCATACCTCCGGGGAGTACTATCATCTCAAGCTCATCTGTGAGAGGAGCCTCCTGAGCGATAGTATCGGTCACAACGGGGATACCGTGTGAGCCTCTGATGATATTGTCTCCGACACCGACAGTCACCACATCCTTGCCTGCACGCCTGAGCAGGTCGATGGGAGCGATGGCTTCGGTCTCTTCAAAACCGTCTGCAAGAAAAACGTAGATCATGATCTGTTCCTTTCATTTAAATGTAACAGTATATTTTTTGAGGAGAAAAGCAGGGTGATAGGACTGCTTGGCTTTTCTCAGTCCTTCCAGACCCAGATCCTCCTCCCGATTGATGTATTTATAATCTGCGGCACAGGCTTTTGCGAATAGATTGTTTATGCCTGTATATATGCCGCTGTATTGCGTATCAGCCTTTTCAATGTGAACACAGAATGTCTCGTTATTGAGCTTTTCACCGATAGTGAAGGCAGCTACATTGCCGTTGACTCTGATAACTCCGCCTTTAAGGCTTAACTCCTCGAAGTAGCTGAAGTAGGTATTGATGGCGTACTGCTCGGCGATAAAGGAGTGATCCATATCCTCGGGCTTGCTGTTGTATTCAACGGCACTGAAGGTGATACAGTCATCGAAGTCCTTTTCCGTCATCAGCGAGAAAACAGCACCGGTCTCGTTGAAACGAGCCAGATGGTTACGCTTGCCGTGATACTTTCTGCCTGCAAGCTCGATAAGATCGGTGGAATTGTAGATATAATCCCAATCTCCCTCGTCTGTATCCGCAATGAAACTGTCAGAGAAGAGTTCTCTAAGCATTTCGAGAGTAGGCTCGGTGATACCTGCTACCCTCAGCGGCTTGCCGAGAGCTTCAGCGTACATTTTCATCTCATTGATGACTTCTTTGCAGTCTCCCTCACCTGAGGGAAAGAAAAATTTCGGTATACCGTCCTCAGAGCGAAATGAGCAGCAGATGTAAAAGTCCTTGTAAAAGGCAATCTGCGAATCGCCCAGGCGCTTCCACACCATATTATTGGCGAAGCTGTACTCGCAGCCCATGAACTGTGGCCGTTCAAGAGCTTTGGTTATCCTGTCCTTGTCTGTTATATCGATGTCTCTGAATTCAAGCATTGTTCCTCCGTGGGGTCATTTTGCTTTCATGGCTGAAAAATACTCTTTTACTTCCTTCATTTTGCCACAGGACATCTCCCCCTCGGGACACTTGCCCTCTGCAACGCAGGAAGGACCTGCATAGGAAAAGATGTTGGGAGCGACTTCAAGGCACAGCCTCAGCATTTCATTTGCCACAGCACGTATCTCCCACTGTGCGCGGTTACAGCAGCGGTGGCGGAAGAAATTGAAGAGGGAGCGCACGTTCATAGTTACAACTATCTTGGTCTCACAGGCGTTGGGAAGAAGAAATCTTGCGTCCTCGTTAGCCAGCTTTGAAGCCTTTGAACGGGCAGCTTTCTCATCAAGCCCCTGAGCTGTGAATTCCTCTGTATGCTTATCTGTAAGGAGCTTTACAAGCTTTTCATAGCTGTCGGTGATCTCAGAAATAACTCTGTCATATTCTGCCTTTGCTTCTGGTATCTCCTCAATAGAAGGGGGAGTTATGAACTCAAAGCCGTTCTCATTGACGTATCGCTGGCTTTTTTGAGAGTAGGAAGCAATACGATGTCTCACAAGCTGGTGTGAACAGGCTCTTGAGATGCCCTCAACACCGAAAGTGAAACAGACGTGCTCCATGACGCTCTCATGACCGATAGAAGCAAGCATATTTATAAAGCCTGAGATCTTCTCCTCGGTGAGACCGTCCCTCAGCGACTCTATGTCGCTGCTTGAGTAACAGAGCTTTGCGGCGGTAGCTACAAGCTTTTCGGGCTCGGGGGTGTATGACAGAAGTTTGACTTTCATTAAGACACCTTCCTTATTTATAATAATGCATATACACTTATTGTATCATTTCTCTGGCATTAAGTCAAGGAAATAACGTAAAAATAATTAATGTAATTTATTTAATAAGTTGGTTTGGTGACAAAAAGGAAAAAATTTTCATTTTGCTATGGACAAACATAAAAAAATGTTGTATAATAAAACAGTATCTGGAATCTACAATTATATCGGAGGAATATTACAGATGAATAAGTTCAATAAGTTCGCAGCTGCAGCTGCAGCATTTGCTCTTGCTGTTACTTCGGCAGGCTGCGGTGCGCCTGAAGCTATTACAATAGGTAAGGGAACACAGACAGCTCTTACAATTGACGGTTATGAGGTGCCTGCAGGCGTATTTATTTATAATGAGATATCGGCATACAACAATGCTGCATATGAGCTCTACACTAAGAATGGTTCCGAGCCCTCTGTGGACGATGTCAAGAATGCAACTATCGAGGACATGTCTGCAACAGACTGGATACAGAACAAGGCTACAGAGGCCTGCAGGGATTTCGTTGCTAACGAAAAGGAATTCGAGAAGATAGGCGGCAAGCTCACTGATGAGGAGCTTGATAATATCAAGAGCATCATTTCGGCAAATTCAGCAAATACTATGTTCACAGAGAATGGTATCGGTGAGGATTCGCTCAGAAAGATCATCGAGAACTCCTACAAGCAGGACGCTATTTTCAAGCATTATTATGGAATCGGTGCTGAGAAGGGCTGCTCTGAGGACGAGCTCAAGGAATACTTCCAGGATAAGACCACAAGAGTAAAGTACTTTACCATAAGCCTTCAGGACGAGAACGGCGAGAAGTATGACGCTGATGAGATCCGCGAGCTCAATAAGATGGCTGACAAGTATGTCAAGGATATCAATGCCGAGAAGTCTGACGAGGCTAAGCTTAAAAAGATAGATGAGTGTGAGGAAGAGTACAACGAGTTTGCCAAAAAGCGTGCTGAAAAGGCTGCCGAGGAGGCTGCAAATAAGGCTGCTGAGGAAGCAGGCGAGGTTTACACCACTACAACAACAGTTGCAACTACAACTGCTTCCGGCGAAACAACTACAACAACCACGACTTATCCTTATGCTAATGAGGTAACAGTTACAAAGTACACAACAACAGCTGCTGATGAAAGCAAAAATGCAGTTACAACAACAATTTCTGCCGAGGCTGAGGCTTCACAGAAGGCATTCAGAGATTACAACAGCTACCTCTTTGATAAGCTTGGATACTACAAAGCTGAAAAGTATGAGTACGACGAAAATACTATTTATGTAGTTATCAAGGCTGACATTAAGGAGCGTATGACAGAAGATGATCTCTGGAGCGAGTCCAATATCGAGTCTCTCCTTAGCGAGCGCTACTATGAGGACTTCGAGAATATGATGAAGGACATTGCAGGGGGATATGACTTAAATAAGAATTCTTCTGCATACAGAAAGTTCACTCCCTTCAAGCTCAAGCTTGAGACAGAAAACGCATAATAAAATTTAAGGCTGCCCGAGGGCAGCCTTTTTTACGTCATATTTCTTTTCTGGAGCCTTACGTCCTCGCCTTTGAATTCGAGGCAGGAATAGGACGAAACTATTCGTGACATCACTCTTTTGTCATAGCGGTGAGAAATCCCCTGAAGGTCGAGGTTGGTGCTTATGATCGAGGGTTTGCCGCGGTTAAGTCTTGTATTGATGATGTTGTAGATAGTTGCGTTATAGAATGGGGTCTCATATTCGGTGCCGAGATCGTCCAGTATCAGCAGATCAGTGTCCATGACCAGATCGATCATCTCCGAGGAGTGTTCATAGCTGAAGTGTTCCTTTTCGATACTTCGGAGAATGTTGATGGCGGAATCATAGATGACGCCATAGCCTTTTTCCAGGACCTTGTTTGCGATAGCAAGTGAAAGGTGAGTTTTTCCCAGACCTGTCTGCCCGAACATGAGTATGCTTTTGGACTGTGGAGTGAAGGTAGCGGCATACTGCATGGTATATTCAAGTATTTTTTTCATGGCACTGTAATTCTCGCCTGAATAATATGAGAGTGAGAAGCTGTCGAAGCTTGACAGACTCAGCTGAGAGCTCTTGTTGAGCTCATCCGCAGCAAGTTTTCCGCATACAGCGTTGAAGCAGTCACAGAATTTGCTGCCGATATATCCTCGGTCACGGCATTTAGGGCAGGTATAGTGCATATCCAGATAATCTTCCGGATAGCCGTATTCGGCAAGTATCTTTCTCGACATTGCCTGAGCGCCTAAATTGTACTGCTTGAGCTGCTCTACTTTTCCGGAAACATCCTGTCCCTTACCGTTTGAGATAATGGAAATAAGCTCTTTTCCTGTGTTGAAAATCACCTCGTTGATCTCCCGTATCTGGGGGATCTTTTCGTTTATCTCGCGGATACGCTCCTCATTTTCGGTCTCGGCTTTTTTTCGGCGGAGAGTGAGGATAGACTGTGCTTTATCAAATATCTCGCTGTCCATTTTGACCTCCTCAGTACAGGAATTTGTTTATCACAGAATTATATTTTTCAATATCATCGTCATCGGAAGCTGCCTTGCTTCCGGATTTTTTCTTTTTGTACTCGCTTTCAGCAGCCTGAACGTCCTGAACGGTCTTGAAACCGCTGCTTTGCCAGGAGAGGAGTATCTTGTTTATGTAATTGAAGTTGAGCTTGTTTATCTGCTCAAGAGTTTTCTCGTATGCAAGCTTAATGAGATCGAGGCTTATATCCGCATTTCTCCACTGCTGAATGAACTCACTCTGTTTGGTGGTGGGGAGGTTTTTCATCTGAAACAGCTTGCCTATCTTAGCAGAGTAATCCTTGGAAGCGGTTATGCGCTGTATTTCGTCCTGAGCAGCATTTATTGTATTGATCTCTTTTTCAGCCCACTCTGAAGCTATCTTCTCCATATAAGCCGTGTTGATCTTTTCAATAGATGCACAGTAGGAGATAAGTGTGATTATGACCTCTTTTTTCAGTCCCAGGTGGTCATACATCCAGATCATGGAGTTCATCTGGCTGTTTTTGAGAGAGCCAAGCAGGTTTTCCGCTATTTTGAAAAGCTCTCTTATATCCTGGGAGCCATCCATGATGGAGGCGATCTCCGATCCGCTGAGATTGACCTTGTGATCCGGCATGGGCTCTGCGGAGTTCTTTACAGGCTGCGTAGTCTGCTGAACAGGCGCGATCTCAGTCTGCTGCGGCATTATAGATTTCACAGGTGCTGGGGAAATATTAGCCTGAGGACTTAACACGTTTGCCTGCTGCCAGAAAATAACAGCTTCTTCGGCTTCCTCGGAGGGGACTCCGGTGTTTGCAGAGATCTCCTCGGTTGTACACATCTTTCCCGAACATCTGAGCAGATACAGAAGCACCTTTATCTGGTTGCCTGAAGCAAGCTTGAGAAAGTTATCGGCAACTATAGACGGGACACCGAACATTGCGCCCCAGATACCGCAGTTTACCTTGAATTCCAATAAAGACACCTCCGAAAAAATACTGCAAATGATATTATATCATATAATTTCTCAAATTGCAAGGACGCAGTATAAAGTTTCGGTTTACAAGAAAGGCGGCAGAAAAAATCGGGGCCCAAAGATGAAATTCAATTTTCGCCTGTAAGGATCTCAATGGCTTTTCTGTACTTTTCTATGCGCTGCAAGGTCTTTCTGCAGCTGCGTATACTCTTGTCTCTTATACGGGAAATATCGGAATTGTGGCGCAGATCAGCAAGCTTTACCTCGCAGGCAGCGGGGGACTCTTTTATTTTCCTGACATAGTCGAAATAGTCAGTATCCTTTTGGTGGGTGAGGAGCTTGATTGCCTCGGTGACCTCCGCGGGGAACTCCTTCTCAAGGTCCTCGATTGTCAAATCAGTGTCTTCAACAACATCATGAAGAAGGGCTATACAAACAGTTATCTCGTCCTTCATCTGTTCTGCAAGATGAAAAGGGTGAAAAATATATGGAAGGCCGCTTTTGTCAGTCTGACCATGGTGAGCGTCATATGCAAGCTTCATGGCTTTACAGGTAAGATCGGTGTATATCACTTCAACACCTCTTTGTGTGAGTCGATAAACTCCATAAGCGGCTTGCGGACGATCTTATCACGGTTGTTGCTGAACCATTCATAGGATTGCTTCATTGACTCAGCAAGTGGAGTAAGTTTGGGCATTAATTCTGCCATGTCAGTAACATCGAGAATATATTCATAATCATAGAAGGGAAAATAGCTTCTCTGTGGGATATCATCATAAACCTCGCTGAACGCGGGCGAATTTCCAACGATTTTATAGCAAAGTTCTACCCAATCGCGGATAGTAACAGCCTCAGGATAACCAACGTTGAAAATGTGTTTGTCAGGCTTATTTTCTATGAGCAGCTCCATAAATCTGCACATATCACCGATATGGAAGAACTGCATCTTTATACTGCCGTTTTCGGGCAGATAGAAGGTGCGTCCTTGTTCGGCGCATTCAAACACAAATGCCTCACGGTGGAGGTTGTTCATCGGTCCGCATAAATAGGGAGGACGCAGGATATAGGCGTTGTCGGCTCTGGCTGCAAGAGCCTGCTCAGCGGCTATCTTGTCTGTACCGTATTTTCCCCAGATCGAATTCGCGCCTGCAGGACTGCTTTCAGTGAATGGCTGAGGCAGTGTTTCTGGATAAACAGCGCTGGAGCTGACCAGTATATATTGTCCGAAGCTGCCGAGACCGTTCAGAAGGTGATTGACGTCATCAGCGTTGTATGCAGTCACGTCGATAACGGCGTCAAAGTGTTTTCCTTTGAGCGTATCGCACAGAGCATGGCGGTCTGCTATAATTGGGGTTACGTTCTCAGGCTGCGGTCTGGAGCCTCTGTTGAGAACATATACGTTATGACCTTTTGCTGCAAAATATCCGGCAGTAACGGCTTGCGAAGACGGTGCCGCCTGTTACGAGAATATCCATAGTGTCCTCCTTTTAGTAAGCTTTACTATTATTATAGCATTAATACCGGGAAAGAGCAAGACGGCAGCTCGGTTCTGATCATATTGCTCCGCGAAAGAATCAGAAAATACTGCTGTCAAATTCTTTTTTTAGCTTTCCGATAGCCTTTTTTTCAATCCGTGATACGTATGAACGGGATATACCAAGCTTTTGAGCAGTCTCATTCTGAGTATGGGGAGAGCTTCCATAGAGACCGTAGCGATAGGTTAGTATGTCCAGCTCTCTTTTGTCAAGACAGGTAGTAATAAAGCTGTAAAGCTGACGAGAGCGGATAAGGATATCAACCTGCTCATGAATATCTACTCCGTCATCGATAAGGTCCATGAGTGTAAGAGTGTTGCCGTCTTTGTCAGTTTCAACGGGTTCGTTTATGTAGACATCACCGGCTGACTTTTTTGCGGCACGGAACTGCATCAGTATCTCATTTTCAATACAGCGGCTTGCATAAGTAGCAAATTTTGATCCCTTGGTATAATCAAATGTGGAGACTGCTTTGATTAGTCCCACAGTTCCCACAGAGATGAGTTCGTCCTGTTCGTCGGCTGAAGAAGCGTATTTCTTGACAATATGGGCAACAAGTCTCAGATTATGCTCTATGAGACGGCATCTTGCTTTATTGTCACCGGCTGACATGGACTCAAAGCACTTTTGTTCCTCTTTTTTAGAGAGCGGTTTTGGAAAAACGCATGAGTTTTCAACATGGAGAGCGAAAAAGAAAAGGTTTCTGAGTAATTCAATGAGCATAGACTTATACCTCCCGAAGTTCTATGGAATATTCTATTCAGAACAGCATGGCCATTATATTCAAATAAAAATATTTACAAATTTACGGTGGCTTTTTACAGTTAAAATTAAGGAAAAAGCACTGCTAACTATTGACGGAAAGCAATAAATATTATATAATAATAGTGTATGGTTTTTGAAAGATCTACTTTTGCCTGATGTTTCAGGGCGAATGAATTCGGAAGAAGTGATAAATTGAAGAATTATGTTTCAGCCTCCGTGCTCAGCGCGGATATGCTTGAGCTGAAAAATGAGATAAAAAAGCTGGAAAAAAGCAATATCGATATGCTCCATTTTGATGTTATGGACGGCATTTTCGTGGATAATATCACATTTGGTTTGCCTGTTCTTCAGCAGGTAAGGTCAGCTACGGATATGACTCTCGATGTTCATCTTATGATAACCGATCCTCTTAAATATATCGATAATTTTGCTGATTTCGGCGCTGACATAATTTCGTTTCACATTGAAAGCAGCAGCGACACTATGGCTGTCATCAGAGCGATAAAGGACAGAGGACTAAAGGCATCTATTGCCGTCCGACCTGCTACTCCTATTGAGAGCGTATTTGAGTTCCTTCCATTTGTGGATATGATACTGGTCATGACCGTGGAGCCCGGCTTCGGCGGTCAGAGCTTCATTCCCGAAACTCTTGACAAGGTGAGAGCTGTCAGAGCCAGGATAACTGAACTTGGGCTTGAAGCAGACGTTGAGGTCGACGGAGGCATTAATTCCGATACAGCTGCCGCAGTGAGGGCGGCAGGTGCCAATGTGCTGGTATCGGGAAGCTATCTCTTCGGAGCGGAGGATATGGCTGCCGCTTCCGAATCACTCAAGGAAGACAAGTCATGCTGAAAAAAGCAAGAAAAGAACGCCTTGTATGGCTGGATATCATGATAACTCTCCTCACTCTTGAACTAATGTCATATTTCTACTATGGTTTGCGTTCTGTTTTCCTTGCAGGTATATGCGTTCTGACAGGTTTTGCAGCTGAGCTCGTGTCTGTGCGTCTTATGAAGCGCAAATTCACGGCTGATGACATGACCTGTACCTCTGATGCGCTTATCCTTGCACTTATGTTTCCTGCTGTAATGGACTATCATATCTCCGTTATAGCAGTTCTGTTCGCTATAATCGTTGCCAAGAATATCTTCGGCGGACGTATCAACATGATATTTTCACCTGCGGCTGCGGCTTATGTTTTTGTTCTGACATCTTGGGAACGCCAGCTTTTGCAGTATACAGAGCCTCATGTAAAGACAGGTCTTTTTGAAACACCTGCTAATCTTGTCAAGTCCGCTTCCTATGTTTTTGACCATACGGGCTCCTTCAGTCATACAGATTTTGAGGTGCTACTTGGAAATTTCAGCGGCCCGGCAGGTGCAGTCAGCATTCTTCTGCTTGCGGTAGCAGCAGTGATACTGATGATGAGAAGAAGTATTTCGGCAGGAGCATTCCTCGGGACCATCTTCGGTACAGGTCTGTTTGCAGTAATTACACCTATAGTCAGCTCAAGAGCCGATTCCCTCAAATATTCTCTTGTTACAAATATGGTGCTTTTCTCAGCGATTTACATCGTTTCTGATCTCAGGATAGCTCCGAGAAGAGACTATTACGCATTTTTCTATGGACTCTTTATCGGAGTGATCTCATATGTTCTTGTTCTTACAGGAGCAAAGGAAAACGCTATAGTTATAGTTTCCGTTCTGTTTACACCTGTTGCTCTCGGCTTCAGACATCTTGAGAAGCAGATAGATACAGCTGCACAGGAACACGCTTCCGAGGTGACAGAGGCTGCAAATGCCAACGCTGCGGCAGCAGGAGAGGAGGCGGTTTCTGATGACTGACCGAAAAAAAGCACTATTCGGCGGAGTTCTCGGTGATAATATAGTCTTATCGGGACTGATGGTGATATCTCCCGTTATAATCTGCGGAGATACACTGAAAAACGCTGAGGCTCTCATATATGCCTTTTCGGCAATAACTTTTCTTTCGGTGCTCATATCATCATTTGTACCGAAAAAGCTGCCCTATACCGCCAAGGTGATAATCTATGCGCTCATATCTGCGCTGGTATATATACCCGTAAAGCTTGCAGCGCGGGAGTTTTATCCTGAGTCAATAGAGCGTATCGGAATATATTATCCTCTTCTTGCAGTTAATTCCCTCATAGTTTTCCAGACTGAGGCGAAGTTTTTCCGTATGAAGAAGGGCGATATGATAGTATCCCTGCTGAGCTGCATAATCGGATTTGACATTGTGATGCTGCTGACAGGATTTCTGCGTGAGCTGTTCGCTTACGGTACCATTAACAGCAGGATAGTTGATGTAAATACTCTTATCGGAGGTCTTTCTCAGCCCTTCGGTGGATTTATCTTTCTCGGACTAATGTGCGGTGTTTACCGCTTTATCAGGGGACTTGTCTCAAGAAACAGCAATAATGATGTAAGGAGTGACGCTGATGTTTCTGATAAATGATCTCATTGCTCTCCTTGCAGCCAATCTTATACTTTCGCAGGCGCTTGGTACAAGTACCATTTTCATCGCCGCAGGAAGCAGGAAGAACCTTATTGGTACTGCGGGTGTTATTACAGTATTCACAACTATCGGAGCGGCAGCAGCCTATCTGATAGACCTTTTGCTCCAGCCGTCCGTTGCTGACCTTAGGCTGCTTTTCTATACAATAGTTATAGGCGCACTCTATGTGGCGCTTCTGGCAGCGGTCTACAGGTTCGCAAACAGATGGTTTGAGGAGCTTCGCAGATATATTCATGTATCTGCCTTTAACTGCGCAGTCATGGGCACTCTGTTTACCATAAACAGCAGAGCCTCTATGGACGGCACTATGTTCAATCTCGGGGGATATGTTTCTGCGGGACTTGAAGCGGGTATCGGCTTTATCATCGCAGCACTTATACTTACAGCTGCGTACAGGAAGCTGAATTCATCAAAGGTACCTGCATCGTTCAGAGGATTTCCAGCAATGCTTGTATATCTTGGAATTATATCAATGGCAGTATATTCGCTGAAGTAAGTGTAATATACTGATATAGGAGAGTTAGTTTAATGAAGTTCAAAAATAAAGGAAGGAAGATCTATAAGACCAAAGAAAAGAACTATTACGGAAAAAGCCCTGTTGGAAAGGCGTTCTCCGTAGGCCTTACAGTTCTTCTGATCGGCGGAATAGTATTTATTGGCTACAGTGTTGCCGAACCGCTTATCAATTACACAAAGAAAAAGGGTGACAGCACTGGCGGATCTTCGCTGATCGTTTCCGATACTACTCCGACAGACGAAAACGGAGAGCCTGTGACTGAAGGCAATTCTGAGCCTTCCGTACCGGTAAGTGCAGAGGCATACAGAGCATTTGCCCTGGATCCACTTGACATCTCTGACGCACAGTCCATAAAGGCGGCGCTCAAGAGAGTCCCTTCAGAGGAAAAGATAGAGTATATTGAGGTCCCCCTTAAGGTCAGCGGCGGAAATATCTACTACGCTACCAATAACTATTACGCTACTTCATCAGGCGTTATACAATCATATACCAAGCTCAGTGAGATAGTTTCTACTATCTCCGAACAGGGATATAAGCCTGTAGCGCTTATCAGCACATTCAATGACAATATTATCCCAAATTATTTCCGTGATATGAGCTATCTCACCGTAGATGACGGCTCACAGTGGATAGACAACGATATCGATGCAGGCGGAAAGCCCTGGATGACTCCTTTTTCCGATTCTGCCGTCGAGTACAATACCGATATTGCAGAGGAAGTTGCTCAGGCAGGCTTTGATAGAGTTGTCTGCTACGATTTTGTTTTCCCTGATTTCAGACAGAGTGACGTTGAGTATCTGGGCGAAAAGGTCGTAAGCACCGACAGGTATATGGCACTGACGTCGGCTGCGAACATGATGTATGACACCATAATGAACAAGGGCTCGAAAATGATGCTGGAGGTCAATGCCTCAGACCTGCTAAAGGGTAAGAATGACGTTCTTCAGCCCATGCTTCTCAAGGTAAATACAGTAATACTCAATATAGATCTCGATCTTATCAGCTACGGAGTTTACACAGACGATACTGTCTACGAGTTTTCAGGAACTCCTGCTGAGAATGTCAGAAAAATGCTTGAGCTTGTAAGCGAAGATGTTTCGGACTTCAATGTTGCTGTCCGCGTCTCTGGAACAACACTTAGCACACAGGAAATGCTTGAAGCAAAGGATGAGATAGTCGGGTACGGTTTCGACTCATATGTACTCGGCTAAAAAATAATTCCCGATCTTTGATCGGAGAACGGAGCTTATTATGGCAGAGAATTTTAAAGTTTCGCTTCAGAGCGTCATTGACGAATTCAAACTGGAAGCGATATACGTTCACAAAGATCCGAATGAGCTGATGATCGATGAAAATGACGTTAACCGTCCGGGACTCCAGCTTATGGGATTTTATGAGTATTTCAATCCCGAGCGTATACAGATCATCGGCAAAATGGAATTTGCATACCTTTCAACTATCGACGAGAAGACAAGACGAGAGCGTCTTCAGCTTCTCTTTGCACAGCGTATCCCTGCTCTCATAATAACAAGAGAGCTGCCCTATTTTGCTGAAATGCTGGAGCTTGCAAAGGAATATGAGGTACCGCTGCTCAGAAGCAAGGAGAGCACCTCAAACTTTATTGCCGGTCTCATTGCTTACCTTAATCTTACACTTGCTCCCAGGATAACACGCCACGGTGTTCTCATTGAGATCTACGGTGAAGGTGTTTTCATCACAGGTGAGAGCGGTGTTGGTAAGAGCGAGACTGCCATCGAGCTTGTAAAACGTGGACATCGTCTTGTAGCAGACGATGCTGTTGAGATCAGAAAGGTCTCCAACATAAGCCTTGTAGGAAGCTCTCCCGACAATATCCGTCACTTTCTCGAGCTCCGCGGTATTGGTATCATCAATGCAAGACGCCTATTCGGTATCGGTGCTGTCAAGATGACAGAGAAGCTTGATCTGGTAGTTGAGCTGGAGCAGTGGAATTCCGAGAAGGTATATGACAGAATGGGCGTAGATACAGAATTTGTATCGCTTCTTGGTGTAAAGGTGCCGTCCCTTACTATACCTGTAAAGCCGGGACGTAACCTTGCTGTTATCCTTGAAGTTGCGGCTATGAACAACAGACAGAAAAAGATGGGTTATAACGCAGCACGCGAACTTCTTAACCGTCTGGGCATGGAGTCCGACGCCAAGGAAGTAGTACGCGATTATGAAGCGTTCTGACAGACTTCAATATTCATGATGAATTCAGGGGGAAACTATGATAGACATAAGTGAATTATCACAGCTCTGCGATAAGCTGGGCTGTCGGATAACACCCGAATGCTCACTGAGCGAATATATAACCTTCCGGTTCGGCGGACCCTGCAGGGCGCTTATCAGCGTGAATTCTGCAAGATCAGCCGTTGAACTTATAAAGTTCATGAAGGAAAACAGCATAAAGTACGGCGTTCTCGGACGCGGCAGCAATGTTCTTGTTTCCGATGATGGCTTCGACGGAGTCATACTCCTTTTCGGCAGCGATTTTGCACGTATAGACGTAAACGGCAATACCATCCGCTGTGATGCGGGAGCTCACCTTGCTGCGGCCTGTGTAAGAGCACAGCAGTCGGGACTCACCGGTATGGAGAACCTCTTCGGTATCCCCGGAACTGTTGGCGGTGCTCTCTATATGAATGCAGGAGCATATGGCAGTGAGATGAAGGACATAGTTGTTTCGGCTGAATATATAGATGAGGACTGTAATATAAAGACCATCAGGGCTGAGGACATGGAGCTTGCTTACCGAAGCAGCTTCTTCTCAGGGACAGACAGAGTTATAACATCAGTAACCATGGAGCTTAAGAACGGTGATCCCGAGGAGATAAAGAATGCCATGTCAGAGTGTATGGCTAAGAGAAGTGCCAAGCAGCCTCTCGAATATCCCAGCGCGGGCAGTACATTCAAGCGTCCTGAGGGGAGCTATGCGTCCCTTCTGATAGATCAGTGCGGACTCAAGGGACTTACCTGCGGCGGTGCTATGGTCAGCGAGAAGCACAGCGGTTTTGTGATAAACAAGGGCTATGCTACCTGTGCTGATGTGCTTGAGCTTTGTGAAAAGGTCAGGTCTGTTGTTAAGGAGAAAACTGGCTATCAGCTTGAGCTTGAGCCTGTTATCCTGAGATAAGACCGTGTTATAAGGAGATTTATATGCAGCTTTTGATAGTAACGGGTATGTCGGGCTCGGGAAAGTCAAGCGTTATGGACGTTATGGAGGACATTGGCTTTTACTGTATCGACAATATCCCACCCAAGCTGATAACTCAGTTCGTCGATCTGTGCAGACAGTCCGAATCTGAGATACATAAGATCGCAGTTGCGGTCGATATAAGATCGGGAGATATGTTTGCCGAGATATTCCGCTCATGGCAGGAGCTCAAACAGCGCAGCGATGTCGATGTGAAGGTCCTCTTTATCGAGGCTAACCATGATGTGCTTCTCAAGCGCTACAAGGAGACCCGCCGCAAGCATCCGCTTTCCGAGAAGTTCAACGGAAATATCCATGAGGCGATAAACTATGAGCGGGTCCAGCTCTCACAGCTTCGTGAGATAGCGGATTACTACATAGAGACTTCAAACTTTACCTCTGCCCAGCTCAAGGAGCAGGTAAAGGAGCTCTTCCTTGAAAAGAGCTCAGACTCTCTGCTTATCAAGGTCATGTCCTTCGGCTTCAAATACGGTGTTTCCACAGAGGCCGATCTTGTATTTGATGTAAGATGTCTTCCGAATCCATTCTATGTTGAGGAGCTCCGCAACCATACGGGCTGCGACAGCTGCGTAAGGGATTATGTAATGAGCTTTGAGCAGTCAAGGGTACTCTTTGATAAAATGACTGATCTCATCGATTATCTTATTCCCCTGTATGTCCATGAGGGAAAGAGCCAGCTGGTAATATCCTTCGGCTGTACAGGCGGAAAGCATCGCTCGATCACATTTGCCGAGCTTATGGCTGACCACCTTATCGAAAAGGAATACAAGGTACAGAAGTACCACAGAGATATAACCAAGGATAAAAAATTCTGAGTAATGGAGTGAGTATAGATGTCCTTCTCAAATGATGTCAGAAAGGAGATCTGTTCCTCTGTCAATGATAAAGACAGGCGTTTTGCCTGTCTTTATGGTATGCTCATGTTTTGCAGGACTCTCACAGAAAATAGTATATGCTTTCAGAGTGAAAGCAGGACCTCTGCGGAGCTGTTTTGCAGTCTTTTTGCAGCGGTATTAAAGTCTGAGCCTGTCTGGGACGAGCATACGCGAAAAAACGGCACGGTACTCTACACCTGCGAGGTGAAGGGTTCTGATGCCGAAGCGGTCTTCCGAAAGTACAGGATCGCAGGAAATACAAGAGTTATAGATTCCGAGATTATTGCCACCAATAGTCTCGGAGTTTTTACAGCAGGGGTATTTCTTGCCTGTGGAAGTGTCAACGATCCCTCCAAGGAGTATCATCTGGAGTTTGCCTGCCCCGAGGGGGGACTGGCTTCTCAGCTTGCCACACTTCTTCATGACATCGGAGTTACCGCCAAGACAATGATACGCAGAGGACAGAATATAGTCTATATCAAGGGCAGCGAATCCATAGAGGATACGCTGACCTTTATCGGTGCGCCCCAGTGTACTCTGGAGCTTATGAATATGAAGATATACAAGGATATCCGCAATAAAGCCAACAGGATAGCCAACTGTGATGCCGCCAATATAGATAAGGTGGTAAAGGCTGCCATGAAGCAGATAGAGGATATTAAGCTCATAGACAAAGTTATCGGACTTGATGAGTTGTCCGATGAGCTCCGCGAGGTTGCGCAGCTTCGCCTTGACAATATAGATATGAGTCTCCAGGAAATAGGCGAGACCCTCAGCGAGCCCATAAGCCGCTCGGGTGTCAACCACCGTTTCAAGAAGCTTGCAAAAATGGCAGATGAGCTTCGTATGGGAGGTGCGGAGAGTGAGAAGTGACGAATTTGTAAACCTCCATGTCCATACTGAGTACAGTCTGCTGGACGGCGCCTGCCGTATAAAGAAGCTCATAGCCCGTGTTAAGGAACTGGGGCAGACTGCTGTTGCCATAACCGACCACGGAAATATGTACGGCGCAGTAGAGTTCTGGAACGCTGCAAGAGCTGAAGGCATAAAGCCTGTTATCGGCTGTGAGGTCTATGTTGCCAGAAGAACGCGCCATGACCGTGAGCCCAAGCTGGACTCCTCTCCCTATCATCTCATACTTCTCTGCGAGAACAATGAAGGCTACAGAAACCTTGTAAAGCTTGTCTCGGCTGCAAGTATAGAGGGTTTCTACAATCGTCCGAGAGTTGATATGGAGCTGTTGAAAAAGTATAACAGGGGACTTATCTGTATGTCTGCCTGTCTCGCTGGCGAAATACCCCGTCTTCTGGTTGAGGGGCACTATGATGAAGCCAAGGCAGTTGCACTCAGGTATCAGGAGATATTCGGCAAGGGAAACTACTTCATCGAAGTCCAGAATCACGGTATAAATGACGAACTCAGGATATTGCCCTTGTTGTACAAGCTTTCAGCCGAAACAGGGATAGAGCTTGCGGCGACTAATGACTGTCACTATATAAATAAAAGCGATGCTGAGATGCAGAACGTGCTCCTGTGTATACAGACGGGCAAAACATTGGACGAGCCAAATCCCATGCGCTTTGAGACCGATGAGTTTTATGTTAAATCAGCGGATGAAATGGCTGAGCTTTTCAAGGGACATGAGGAAGCAGTCAGAAATACTGCTAAGATAGCAGATCGCTGCAATGTGGAGTTTGAGTTCGGCAACATAAAGCTTCCAAAGTTTACTATTGAAGGTGTAGAGGATAATACCGTCTACTTACGCGAACTTTGCCGTAACGGAATGATAGAGCGATACGGTGCAGAACCTCCCGAAAATGTCAGAGAGCGCATGGAGTACGAGCTTGACGTTATAACGAAAATGGGCTACACCGACTACTATCTAATTGTCTGGGACTTCATTCGCTATGCCCGTGAGCATAATGTTCCCGTCGGTCCTGGACGTGGTTCGGGCGCGGGAAGTCTGTGCGCCTATTGTATTGGTATTACGGGTATTGACCCCATAAAGTTCAATCTGCTCTTTGAGAGATTTCTCAATCCCGAAAGAGTGAGTATGCCCGACTTTGATATTGATTTCTGTATCGAGGGACGCCAGAGCGTAAAGGACTACGTTGTAAGGCGATACGGCACGGACAGAGTTTCCGAAATAATCGCCTTCGATACCCTTAAAGCCAGGGCGGCGGTCCGCGATGTTGGGCGTGTTCTGGGAATGTCATATCAGCTTTGCGACAGGGCTGCCAAGGAGATAGATCCGAGAGCTACACTTGATGAAGCACTGAAAGAGTCAGAAGAGCTTGACTCCCTGTACCATACTGACAGGGATATGAGAAAGCTCATAGACCTTGCACGGCAGCTTGAGGGTATGCCGCGCCATGCTTCAACTCATGCGGCAGGCGTCGTTATATCTGCTGTGCCTCTCAGTGATCTTGTGCCCCTTCAGCGCAATGACGATACCATAGTAACTCAGTACACCATGGGTATACTTGAGTCTCTGGGACTGCTGAAAATGGATTTCCTGGGACTGCGCAACCTTACTATTATAAGAGATACGGTCAACGAGATACACCGTTCTGAGCCGGATTTTGACATCAGTCAGATACCCACCGATGACGCGGAGGTATACAGGATGATGTCGGCAGGAGATACCGAGGGAGTGTTCCAGTTTGAAAGCGAGGGCATGACAGCAAGAGTTATGGAGCTTTGTCCCGAAAGGCTTGAAGACCTTATCGTTATAATCTCATTGTACCGTCCGGGACCTATGAAGTCCATACCGCTGTACATTGAGAACAAGAAACATCCCGAGAAGGTAACCTATAAGCATCCTCTGCTTAAGGATATACTTGAGGATACATACGGATGTATGGTATATCAGGAGCAGGTAATGGAGATATGCCGCAAACTTGCAGGCTACTCCTATGGTCACGCAGATATAGTCCGCAGGGCAATGGCTAAGAAAAAGTATGATGTAATGCTGAAAGAGCGTGAGAGCTTTGTAAGGGGCGCCTCCGAAAACGGAGTTTCCGAGGATATAGCAAATTCTGTTTTTGATGAAATGGTAAGCTTTGCTTCCTATGCCTTCAACAAATCCCACGCGGCCGCATATGCATATCTTGCATACCAGACCGCCTATCTTAAATGCCATTACCGCGGTATTTACATGGCTGCCCTTATGTCAAGCGTTATGGGAGTCAGCGGCAAGCTGGCAGAGTATATAAACTCATGCAGGGATTACGGAATTGAGATACTTCGTCCCGATATAAACAAAAGCAACAAGGGATTTACATTTGTGGACGGTAAGATGTACTTCGGACTTCTTGCCATAAAGAATGCAGGAAGCGGTCTCGCTGACAAGATAATAGCCGAGCGCACCGAAAACGGAGCGTTTACCAGCCTTCAGGACTTCTGCGAGAGAGTTGAGGGCAGAGAACTCAACAAAAAAGCTCTTGAAAACCTCATCAAGGCAGGTGCCTTTGACGGTCTGGGGTATAACAGGCGGCAGATGCTTGAGAGCTACGAGATGCTCCTTGATATGGCTGGCTCAGGAAACAGGGGAGTAATCGAGGGCCAGCTCAACTTTCTTGACGGTGCAGACACATCTGAAATGAATGTGCGGATACCATATAAGCAGGAGTATGACCACAAGACCCTTCTTACGCTTGAAAAAGATGCTACCGGAATGTACCTCAGCGGTCATCCGCTTTCACCCCATAATTGGCTGATGGAGCTCATGCACACTCGAAAGATAGGCGATATCATATCCGACTCATCTATAAGGGACGGCATGACAGTAAAGCTTATCTGCTCAGTTGAGAGCTCAAAGCTCCATATTACCAAAAACGGAGATAAGATGAGTTTTGTCAATCTGTCCGACGATACAGGTGAGATGGAAGCAGTGGTATTTCCCGACCTTTTCATGGTAAGCGGTTCAAAGATAGTAAACGATGCTATCGTATATATCAGCGGAAAGATCTCTGTCAAGGACGACAGAGTAACGGTCATATGCGGATTTATCGGTTCAGAAAATGAGTTCGGCAGACTTGTTTCTACCATGAAACTCTGTATAAAGACTACTTCCGCAGATGCATCAGTAAGCGACGAACCGAAATATCTCTGCGATAAGTATAAGGGAGACACTGCAGTCTGTTTTTATCTTACAGATGTAAAAAAAACAGTTACGCCCCGTGTCAGACTGTCACTTTCTGTAAACGAGACCTCATTTTCCGAGCTCAGTCAGCATTTCGGACCAGCAAATATAGGGCTTATAAGCTGATATTTCGTACAAAGCCATATTACTGTGGAAAAAATAAGGAATATACTTGACATTTTTTCCACAAAGTAGTAAAATATAAGAGTATGAAATTATGCCGCAGCAAAACTGCGGGTTCAACAATATATGCCAAGTGCAGAATGGAGAATATGTATGATCAAGAAAATCGGTGTCTTAACAAGTGGAGGAGACGCTCCGGGAATGAATGCCGCAGTCAGAGCAGTTGTAAGAACAGCTCTCAGCAAGGGCATGGAGGTCTACGGAATCCGCAGAGGTTATGTTGGACTTATCAACGGTGACATTATCAAGATGGACGAGAGAAGTGTTTCTGATATTATCCACACAGGCGGTACTGTTCTTTATACAGCAAGATGCCCTGAGTTCAGAACAGCAGAGGGTGTTGCAAAGGGCAAGGCTAAATGCGATGAGCTTGGTATCGAGGGTCTGGTAGTTATCGGCGGCGACGGTTCATTCAGAGGAGCTGCTGACCTTTCAGCACAGGGCGTTCTTTGTATCGGTCTTCCCGGTACTATCGACAACGATATTGCCTGCACAGATTATACTATCGGTTTTGATACAGCTATGAACACAGCTATGGAGCTTGTTGATAAGCTTCGTGACACCTCTCAGTCACATGACAGAATCTCGGTTGTTGAGGTCATGGGACGCGGAGCAGGTCACATCGCTGTAAATACAGGTATTGCCTGCGGAGCAACAGATATCATCACAAAGGAAGTTCCTTACGATATCAACGCTATCGCAAACACTATGCTTGCTAAGAAGGCTAAGGGCAAGCAGAACTTCGTTGTTATCGTTGCCGAGAGCATCGGTCACTCACAGGAGATCGCTACAGCTCTCCAGGAGAAGACAGGTATCGAGGCAAGAGCTACTATTCTCGGTCACGTTCAGCGCGGCGGCTCACCTACAGTCAGAGACAGAGTTGAAGCTACAAGAATGGGCTACTATGCAGTTGAGCTCCTTGAGCAGGGTATTGGCAACAGAGTTGTTGGTATCAAGGACAGCAAGATCGTTGATTATGATATTCAGGAGGCTCTGTCAATGCAGAAGCCTTACGATGAGAAGCTCCACCATATCGCAGAGCAGATCGCATTCTAAGTATAAGAAATATAATGCACCTGATCATTTCAGGTGCATTTTTTATAATCAGAAGACTGTTTTTATATCCTTCTCAGAGGAAGCTGTGGAGTATTGCCAGAGACGTATTTTATTTTCGTCCGTGTAGTATTTTAATGGCATGGGCTCTGAGCTGTCGCCGCATACATCTACGATTATGAGCTTTATCTTCATTTTGTCGGGGATTATCGCTTTTATGTATACACTTACGCTTTGTCCGGGCTTTAAGCCTTCCTTTGGCTCTGCAAGTCCTGCAAGATTTGGCGAAAGCTCTACGAATATTCCGTATTCTTCAATGGAACGAACGATCCCGGGCACAGTCTCTCCTGTCTTGAACTGATGTGCGTTTTCTTCCCATGTACCAAGAAGCTCTTTGTGCGAAAGAAATACTCTGCCTTTTTCATTTTGTATTACTACAGCTCTGATCAGCTGACCTGTGGTGAAACGGTCGGAAGGGTGTGATATTCGTGAAACTGACATTACATCAATAGGTATGAGCGAGGGAATACCGCAGCCAATGTCCACGAAGCTTCCGAACTGCTCAAGATGTGTGACCCGTGCTTCGATTATATCTCCTGAGGAAAGTCCGGATATGTATTCTTCAGTACATTGCAGCTGAGCGTCTTTTCTGGATAATACTGCGATCAGTTCATCATTAACTCCGAGAGTCAGCTCCTTAACCTTGAAACACACTATTTTGTTTACCCGTGATATAATAGCTATATCACGGGTATTTCCTTCCTTAACTCCGATAGCACCTTCCTCGCGGGGGGGATAACGCCTTTTGCACAGGGCAGCTCAACTATAAGGTCATGAGAGCTTGTGCACAGAACAGCATTTGCTTCAAGAATTATCCCTTTTTCCATAGCCTCGGCAAGTCCTTCATATGAAGAGATGAGCCTTTGATTTGTTATACTTTCAAAAATGCAGCCTTCAGGTCTGTAGTCCATATTTATACCTCCGTAATTATAAAATCTGTGTAGTTGATTATATGATGAGATAAATGTGAATATTCTACTGCGCGAATCTGATATTCAGTCCTCCCATGGCATTAAGAAATGCGATGACATTATCCACAGCTGCACTGCCGCAGATAATACAAGTCGTAGTCTTTCTGTTCCTTGCGGGCTCGGGAATAATATCCTTTGATGCAGGGGACTCCATTACTGAGGTCAGGAAGTTGGTGTGAGAATTATAATAGGTCGGGATAACAGTAAATGTTGTGCTCCGGCCAAGACGTTCTGCACGTTCTGAGAACCTGTTATAGATCATTTTTGCCGAATACACATATTCCACGCTTTCCCTTATTCTCTTCATCGCGTATTCCGCAAGCTCGGGAGTCTCAAATTCAGCGGTAACTCTTGATATCATATTGTAAATATCCTTTCTGTTTTTTGTATGGGTTCAATATGTTTGATTGGGAGTTTTTATTATTTTTCACCAAAATGAAAAAAATATACTCCTAAAATATTGATTTGAGAGCGTATTTAGGGTATAATGAAAAATGTACGATTTTTCATTTTTTGCGGAAGGGGGATACTGCTTTGGATATCAGACCGGGCGATGTGCTTACTATGAAAAAAAATCATCCCTGTGGTGGAAACGAAATGTTTGTGATCCGCTCAGGAATGGACTTCAGGCTCAGATGTATGAAGTGTGCGAGAGAATTCATGGTTGCCCGAAACAAGATAGAGAAGAGTATCCGAACCGTAAAACACGCTGATGAAGGTTAGCTGACTGCAACATATTCTGTAATATTTTTAGCATTAAGGAGAATACCCAATGTTTGAAAAGCTTGCATTAATGGAGCAGAAGTATAACGAGATAAGCGAAAGGCTTGCTGACCCCGAAGTCATCAGTGACAATAAGCTGTATGCACAGCTTATGAAGGAGTTTAAAAATCTTACTCCCATCATTGAGAAATACAGGGAATACAAAAAAGCACAGGCGTCCTTTGATGAAGCTAAGGAGCTTCTGGAAGGCGGCGGGCTGGACAAGGAATTCAAGGAAATGGCTCAGGCTGAGTACGATGAGTCAAGAGAGTCCATAGAGAGCACGACTCAGGAGTTGAAAGTTCTGCTTCTTCCCAAGGATCCCAACGATGATAAGAACGTAATAATTGAGATAAGAGGCGGTGCAGGCGGCGAGGAGGCTTCTCTCTTTGCCAATTCACTGTACCGTATGTATACAATGTATGCGGAAGCCAACGGCTGGAAGCAGGAGGTGCTCAGTGCCAATCCTACCGAGCTGGGAGGTTTCAAGGAGATCAGCTTCTCTATTGAGGGCGAGGGTGCTTATTCACGCCTTAAATATGAGAGCGGTGTCCACCGCGTACAGCGCGTTCCCGAGACTGAGTCACAGGGACGCATCCACACCTCGACAGTTACCGTGGCAGTCCTTGTCGAAGCAGACGAGGTCGAGCTTGAAATAAATCCCACGGATCTGAAAATAGACTATTTCCGCGCAAGCGGTGCAGGCGGACAGCATATAAATAAAACAGAGTCCGCTGTAAGAATAACATATCTGCCCACCAATGTTGTGGTGGAGTGTCAGGACGAAAGAAGCCAGCATAAGAACAAAGATAAAGCAATGAAAATTCTGCGCTCAAGGATCTACGAAGCTATGCAGGAGGAGCACGACGCTAAGATCGCATCGGAGAGAAAAATGCAGGTCGGTACAGGAGACCGCTCCGAGAGGATCAGGACTTACAATTATCCGCAGGGACGTCTTACGGATCACCGTATAGGTCTGACTATATACAGACTCGAGGATATCCTTAACGGAAATCTTGATGAAGTATTTGATGCGCTTGCTACTGCCGATCAGGCTGCCAAGCTCGCAAATCAGGAAGCGTAGTTTTTATGGATACAGTTTTACTTAGCGACAGGAAATCAGATCTTATAAAGGCGGCTGAGTTTATAAAAACCGGCGAGATAGTAGGTATACCTACTGAGACTGTCTACGGTCTCGGAGCTGATGCTTCCAATGAGGAGGCTGTGGCAATGGTATTCCGGGCTAAAGGCAGACCTGCCGACAATCCGCTCATAGTACATCTGGCTGATTTTTCTCAGGCTGTGAACTATACAAGTTCTATCCCCAGGCTTGCCTACAAGCTTGCTGAGAGATTTTGCCCCGGACCGCTGACAATGGTGCTTCCAAAGAATGACAGGATCCCCATGATAACCTCAGGGGGGCTTGACACCGTCGGAATAAGAGTTCCTTCACACCCTGTAATGCACAGGATAATTGAGCTCTCAGGCTGTCCCATTGCTGCTCCTTCAGCCAATACCTCGGGCTATCCCAGCCCTACATCGGCTTCTCACGTTATGCGAGACATGAACGGAAAGATAGCGGCTGTAGTCGATGGTGGAAGCTCGGAATACGGCGTTGAATCCACGGTTATCTCAATTGAAGGAGAGAATTCCGTAAGGATACTCCGCCCGGGATGTGTCACAAAGGAGATGCTTTCCGAGGTCTGCGACGAGGTCATTATCGACCATGCTATCCTTCATGAGCTTGAGGCTGGACAGAAGGCAGCTTCTCCGGGAATGAAGTACAAGCATTATTCGCCCAGAGCCGATATAATCATGGTAGAAGGCAACCTCAGCAGTTTTATTTCTTACGTTGGCGAAAAATACGGTGACGGCGTATATTCCCTTATTTTTGACACTGACAGGGATAATTTCCCTTACAGATATATGACCTACGGCAAAGACAGCTCCGAGCAGGCACATCTGCTTTTCCAGCGTCTTCGCGAGCTTGATGACATAGGTGCAGAGAAGGTCTATGTTCGTGCTCCCAGTCCCGAGGGAGTAGGACTTGCAGTATATAACCGCCTTATCAGGGCGGCAGGATTCGAGGTGATAAGGATATGAACAGTCTCAACGGAGTCATGGTAGTCGGGCTTACAGGTCAGACTGGGGCAGGCAAGAGCACAGTCTCAAAGATATTTGCCTCAAATGGCTTTGCAGTCATCGACGCTGATCAGGTCGCAAGAAAGATCGTTGAGAAGGGGACTAAATGTCTTGACGAAATAGCTGATTTCTTCGGCTCTCAGGTCATCAACGAGGACGGTACTCTTAACCGCAAGGCTCTTGCAGGCATTGTTTTCTCAGACAAGTCTAAGCTTGAGATGCTCAATACTATCTCATATCCTTATATAACAGGCGAGATCCTTCGTCAGATCAGAGTTCACTCCATGAAGGGGGAGAAGCTCATTCTTCTTGATGCTCCCACACTTTTTGAGAGCAGAGCCGATGATTTCTGCGAGATAATCATATCTGTTCTTGCAGATGCTGATATACGCGAAAAGCGTATCATCTCACGCGACGGTCTTACCGCAGATCAGGCGAGAAAACGAATGAATTCCCAGCTTAATGAGGAGTTTTTCCGCAGCCATTCGGATTACATAATCCACAACAACGGAAATCTCGATACTGTAAACGGTATTTCCTGGGAAGTTTCGGGAAAGATCAGGGAGCTCTTCAAAAGCAAGCAGGCTCCTGTGCAGTATAGTAACTCAGCCGATATGGCTGTGCTATAAATCAATATCCATAGTCAACGTCGGAGCATCTATGACGTTGACTATTAATTTTCTGCGAAAGGAGAATACAATTAATGGCAGAAAAAAAGGACTCAGCAAAGAAGCTCAAAGAAAAGCTCCTTATGCAGCGTAAAAACGCTTATCATCGCATTTCTGACAAGGATCTCAAAGCTTGTGACAAGTTCTGTGAAGGCTATAAGGACTTCATGAACAAGGCGAAGATCGAGCGTGAAGCAGTTATCTATTCTATTGACCTTCTCAAGAAGAAGGGATTTGTAGAATACAAGGAAGGTATGAAGCTGAAGGCAGGAGACAAAGTTTACCGCAATAACCGCGGCAAAGCTGTTCTTGCAGCAATAATCGGTACATCCCCCATTACAGAAGGTGTAAGGCTCTGTGCAGCTCATATCGACTCACCCAGACTTGATCTGAAGCAGAATCCTCTCTATGAGGACACTGAGATGGCTCTTTTCAAGACCCATTATTACGGAGGCATCAAGAAGTATCAGTGGACTACCATTCCTCTTGCTCTTCACGGTGTTATCATCAAGTCTGACGGAACAAGCATCCCCGTAAATATCGGCGAGGACGAAAAGGATCCCGTATTTGTGGTTACAGACCTTCTTCCTCATTTGGCGGCTGCTCAGATGCAGAAGCCTATGGGCAAGGGCATAACTGGCGAGCAGTTGAATATCGTTATCGGCTCCCGTCCCTTTAAGGACGATGAGGAGAGCGGCTCAGTAAAGCTTGCTATTATGAACATACTCTTCGAGAAGTACGGTATCACTGAGGCAGATTTCATTTCCTCCGAGCTTGAAGCGGTTCCCGCGTTCAAGGCAAAGGATATCGGCTTTGACAGAAGCATGATCGGCGCATATGGTCACGATGACAAGGTTTGCGCATACACAGCACTTATGGCTACAGCTGAGTGCAAGAAGCCCAAGCATACCGTTGTAACAGTCCTTACCGATAAGGAGGAGACAGGAAGTGACGGCAATACAGGCCTTCGTTCTGCATACCTGGAGTACTTTGTCGCTGATATTGCAGAGGCTCTCGGCTCAGATGCAAGAACAGTCCTCTCGGCTTCCGAGTGCCTTTCCGCAGATGTAAATGCTGCATATGATCCCACATTCCCTGAGGTTAATGAGCGCAACAACAGTGCATATATCAATCACGGTGTAGTTGTTACCAAGTACACAGGTGCAAGGGGCAAGGCTGGCACATCAGACGCCTCCGCAGAGTTCACAGGACGTATCAGACGCCTTATGGACGCTAAGGACGTAATCTGGCAGACAGGTGAGCTTGGCAAGGTAGACGAAGGCGGCGGCGGTACAGTTGCTGCATACATTGCAAATCTCAATGTTGATACTATAGACTTGGGAGTACCCGTGCTCTCAATGCACGCTCCTTATGAGATAGTTTCAAAGGTAGATACCTACATGGCTTTCAAGGCATTTGAGGTATTCATGGCTGACTAAGCCTATTATTACGAAAATAAGCCATAGTGTTTCATTATAAGTGAACACTATGGCTTTTCTGTTGACATGGTTTGATTTATAATGTATAATTGATACAACACTACTATTTACGGAGAGAATGATGAAAAGCTTTAATGTATATGAAATGGAATTCAGGGGAGAAGCATCAGCTCCGCCTGATATAAGTCTTATCCGATTCAGCGAGGAATATTATCCTCAGTATGAGCAAATATACAACGAATGCTTCTATGAAATGAGGAAGGCGCTTGATGTAAAGCCATATGATTTTTATAATGACATATCTCAGCTGAAAGAAAAAGCAGAACACATATATCTTTTATTCGATGGCAATACGATCATAGGCAGCGTAGGCTGCTTTGGTACAGTGATCGATGATTTTATAGTCAACAGTGCATATCAAGGCAGAGGATACGGAAGGAAGCTTCTGCTGTGGGCAATAAATCATATACGAAGTTATACGGAAAAGCCGATAACCCTGACTGTCGCCCAATGGAACAGTAGAGCAGTGCAGCTGTATGAAAGCACGGGATTTGTGATAATAAAGATAAGGACAATTACTTAATGATAACATTATGAAGAAAAATCGAAGTAAATATTAATGAAATGTAAATTGCTTACTTAAATAATCGATAATAAATATTACATATAAAGGAATTAAATTTTTATATTTGCATTAAATAGCACCTTATGCTATAATAATTTATGGAAAGTCATTCTTTCATAAATGACAATCTCATATCCCCTTATTAAGAATGAGAACCTCCCCCCTAATGGCTCTCATTCTTTTTTTCGCCAAAAAAGCCCCGATCAAAGACGGAAAGCCGTCTGATCGGGGTATAATTATATTTCAAGTCCTTCAACTTTATCAGCATATTCATAAACTGCTCTTATACAGTCAGCAATGAGTGTACTGTTTTCACTTGCCTTACGATAGATTATCATATCTCTGTTAAGGTTATTTGCATATGAACATTTTCTTGTGACCAGGTCATTGTACTTCAGTACCTTCTGCGACATGGGCGGAACCCACATATAGGAGTTCTTAACAGTCTTGAGCATACTTACCTGTGTACCTCTGTCATAGATGAAAATACGCTTTGTGGAACGCTTGTCATCATAGTCCTGGTTGATCGAGGCTCTTCTCATCATTTCCGGCTCGTCATCACCGTGGATTATCTCAGGATAATCAAACAGAAGCTCATAGGGGATATCCTCATATTTAGCAAGAGGGTGATTCATTCCCATGACGATCTGGAGAGGGAATTCCATTACGGTGCGTCCAACGAGGTTACGGGCTTTGAGACGGCTTTCGATCATTTCTGCATAAGTGCTTGGTATCCTGATAAAACCGATATCATATTTGCCGGCGCAAATATCTTCCATGACCTTGGCGGTACTTGTCTCCATTACGTGAACCTCGATCTTATCGGTCCTTTCAGAGTAGTCGCTGATGAGCTTGCCCATTGCAGATGTAGCGTAGGTGGAACGTGCGGCTGCAACCTTTAGCTTAAGCTCATTATCGGGAGTCTGAGCATAGTCTCTCTCGAGGCTCTGCATTTCATCAACGATAGTCTGAGCTCTTGCAAGGAATTCTTCTCCCTCGGGAGTAAGTATCATGCCGTTGGGAGAACGGTTGAAGATCTGTATGCCAAGTGAAGCTTCGAGTTCTTTAAGTGCAATACTGATATTAGGCTGAGCCTGATACAGTTTTTTGCTGCCTTAGTGATACTACCTTCTCTGGCTACAGCGATTACATATTCGAGCTGCTGAATTTTCATAAAACATCCTACCTTTATCCTTTGTCATTTTTGTGCTTAATATTATATCACTTTTTAGCTGAAAAATCAAGGCATATTTTGCGATTAATAAGTTAATTCTTTCCAGCCAAGTATTCGTGACTTCATTTCCTTTATATTCAGTATTCCATAGGCAAATCCCTTCTTTACAAGTTCGGGTGGAAGAAATTCGTCATACTTCTCAAATACAGGAACTTCTCCCTGATATACCAGATCCATGGGATCAAATTCCTTTTGCGCCTCATCGATCAGAATCGCGAAGAATTCCTGCGGTGAGACCTTCATTGTAAACTGAATATAGTATGGGCGGGAAGAGTCCATACCTCTTAGACCGAGTCTGTCGCCGCATTTCAGCTTCAGGAAACGCTCCATAGCGAAGAAAGCATATGTACCAAGCCACGGAAACAGGCACCACATATTGCCGCCAAGACATATCAGAGGCTGATCTGTGACGCCTGAGTTCTGAGCAGTCATACGAGCCTGTGCAAGTCTTGCCACGGCGTTTTTCATAAGATATGGGTACTTCTTATCCTCTCTGAGTACCTGCTGCATACGCATGATGATCTTAGTGTTTATATCTCCGGGACAGTCTCCGAAATATGCGGGGACTTTTCCTTTTATCTGCTCACAGTAAACAAGCCGTCTCTTATGGTCGACTTCCTCGACTATCCACACATGGCCTGCAATGGCGATCTTTTCGCCCTTAGGAGGCGGCATAACGATCGTTCCAAGCTCCTGAGACCCCCAGCGGACAGTGTACTCCTCGTTTTCCTGGAATACCGCGTAGAACTTGAAGCTGTTCACAATACGTTCTCCGGCAAGCCCGACAATGAGACCGCCTTCTTCAGTACGCTGTATATGGTCATTTTCAAGAAGATGTCTCAGAAGTACCTTGTAGTCCTCCTGGGTTATCCTGTGAAAATACTTAAGTGAAAGTACCTTTGATGCCAGTGCTGCAGGGGAGAGCTCTCCGCTGGAAGCGAGAGTGCTCATTGTCTGATGATAGAGCAGACTGAATGGGAGACGGTCAAGCTTAGGCGGCTCTACCCAGCGCTCCTCAAGATACACCTGAATAAGAGCGATACCCTGTATCAGCTTCCACGGGATAGTCTCCGGAAGCATTGAGCGCGGCTCGGGAAGCTCCTCACGGATAACGAACCACATCTCAGGAGGCAGATCACGTCTCCCCGTACGTCCCATTCGTTGAAGGAATGATGAAACGGTAAAGGGGGCGTCGATCTGGAAGGCACGTTCAAGCCTGCCTATGTCTATGCCAAGCTCAAGTGTAGCCGTAGTACAGGTGGTCATAAAGGTGTCTTCGTCCTTCATGGCTTCCTCGGCTGTCTCACGGTAAGCAGCAGAAAGATTTCCGTGGTGTATGAGAAATCTGTCTCGCTCATGATTAGCCTCACAGTAGGAGCGCAGTGTGGTGGTAACCGCCTCGCACTCTTCACGGGAATTGACAAATACAAGACATTTTTTGCCTCTTGTATGTTCAAAAATATAGCCCATACCTGCGTCGGCGTGTTCGGGAGCAGTATCCGATTTAGCATCAAGAACAGGCAGTGCTTCAGTATTATCCTTCTCATCAGGCTGATTTTGCTGACTAATGTAAAAATGCTCCATGGAAAGTCTCCACTTCACGCCTTTATTTTCTATCTTCGGGATAACTGTGCCCCTGCCTGTGCCGTATGAGAGAAACTCACCCGCGGCTGTAGGATCGCCTATTGTTGCGGATAGACCTATCCTTCGGGGATCTGCACCTGCCATTCTGCAAAGTCTCTCGATAAGACAGATAGTCTGACCTCCGCGGTCACCGCGCATAAGGGAGTGTATCTCGTCAATAACAATGAACCTGAGGTCACCGAAAAGCTTGGGTATCAGGGCGTGCTTACGAAGGAGCATAGCCTCAAGGGACTCAGGGGTTATCTGGAGTATTCCGGAGGGATTTTTCAGCATCATGCTTTTATGGGACTGTGCAACATCACCGTGCCAGTGCCAGACAGGGATATGTGCCTCCTCACAAAGCTCATTGAGACGCATGAACTGGTCGTTTATAAGCGCCTTCAGAGGACCGATGTAAATGGCGCCGACGCTTCCGGGCATATCCTCGCTGAACAGCGTGAGGATAGGGAAGAAGGCAGCCTCTGTTTTTCCGGAAGCTGTTGAAGCAGTAAGCAGTACATTCTCGTCGGTATTAAAAATAGCATCGCCTGCTGCCGCCTGTATAGCGCGGAGGGACCCCCAGTTATTACGGTAAATGAAGTCTTGTATGAAAGGCGCGTATCTGTCAAAAATACTCATAATACAGATCCTTATATTTCAAACTCGGCGAATTCTTCATCAGTCTGATCCTCCTGACCAACAGCAGGTTTTACATGAGACATGGAATCAGAAGCTATGAACTCGCTGACATTTATCTGCGGATTTTGGTAAACAATGTCAAGAAGCTCTATAAAGTCGCGTATTACCTCACGAGGAGTGATGTGGCTGTCTGAACCTATTCGTGAGAACTCCAGCTGAATAAACCGTACCATATCTTCCTGAGTTATCTTCTGGACATAGTCAAAAAGCTGAGCATGGATATCAGCAAGCTTTTCCGTCAGAACCAGCATTTCCTCATATGTAAGTGGGATGAGATGTATAACAGGTGCCAGCATATCCCTGACACCTACACGTCCAAAGCGGCCTTCAGCCAGTCTGGAGCGGAGGGCCTCATAGCTGTAGACACCGCGGCGTGTATCCTCGATACACTGAGGAGTTCCTCCCATTATTATTCCCATATACTTTGCCTTTCCCTGGAGGGTGTCGTTGTACATAGTCAGTATCTTTTCGTAGTTATACTGTCTTGTGATACTGTTCGGTATCTTGTAGATATTAACCAGCTCATCAATCAGAACGAGGAGACCGCTGTAGCCTGCCATTTTAAGGAACATAGCAAATAACTTGATGTACTCATACCAGTCATCATCGCCAATGACGATATTGACTCCCAGCTCTGATTTAGCCTCTGTTTTGTTGACATATTCACCGCGGAACCATTTTACTACCTTTGCTTTCTCCTCATCATTGCCATCAGATGAGGCGCGATAGTATATTGTAAGGAGCTTTGCAAAGTCAAAGCCGTGGACCATCTCATTCAGTGCATTTATAACTTCATATATTTTCCTTTCCACAGCCTTGCCGAACTCGGCAGAGTCAGGGGAAAGGCCTGTATCTGCAGCAGTTTCTGTCTGCACACCGCTTATCCATCTGTCAAGGATAAGTGTAAGAGCTCCGCCGTCGGGACGGGTCTTGGTTGACATATTGCGGATCAGCTCCTTATATGTGGCAAGTCCTTGTCCCTTTGTACCCTGAAGCCTTCTTTCTGGGGAAAGGTCAGCGTCTACAACAACAAAATTCCTGTCCATTACATGGCTTCTTATAGTTTGCAGCAGGAAACTCTTGCCGCTTCCGTATTTACCTGAGATAAAGCGAAAAGCAGCCCCGCCGTCAGCGATTATATCCACATCGTGGAGAAGAGCGTCTATCTCGGTCTCGCGGCCTACGGTTATATATGGGAGACCGGTACGCGGTACAACTCCGCCTTTCAGAGAGTTTATTACTGCGGAGGCTATTCTCTTGGGTATTTTCATAATTTTACTCCTTATTATCAGGGAACATTTCTCTCAGTTCATCTGTATAGTCTTCAATAAGCTCGGGGCTATCGGCAGAGAAGTCTATGACCGTATCTCCGAAAATATCAAAAAGCTTTTCGTTTACGCTGTCAGCGAGGATAGAAACCATCTTACCGCAGCTTTGGGCAGCAGCACCAGCATCTCTTCCGTACAGCAGCGCTTTTATAAATAACGTCTCCTCATCGTCAAGGGGACTTTCAGCTGTATTTGTGGTGACTTCTTTTTTCTCAATAGAAGCAGGTCCGGGTACGGAAGTAACGATAGCTGGTTCCTCCTCGTCAACAAGGAGCTTTTCACGGGTACTGTCGGCAGCCTTGCGAATGCCTGCAAGCTTTGAAAGATCTATCTCTATCCTTGAAGCTTCAGCGCGGTGTTTTTCTTCATAAAGGCAGTCTATCTCACCCTGAATGGTCTTCACGGCAGTCTTTGAAACACCCGTATAGCTTATCTTGTGCTTAAAGTCATTTTTATCGCGCATAAGGCTGTCTATAGCTTTTACAAGATCGCCGAGACGACTGTTCCTGCTGCGGTTTCCGTAGTACTTACTGCATTTCCATTTTCCGCTCTTACAGGTAAATGAATGTATTTCGTTGAGCGCGTACTCACAGTCACGGAGAGACTGCCTGTCATAGAATATAGACGAGGCGAACATATTATATGAACATTCAACTATGTTCCCGAAAAGCTTGCCGCATAGTGAGTTTTTTCGCTTATCACGGAAGAATTCCGAGAGCTTTCTGAAGCACCTGACAGTTATTTCCTTCATATCATCGGGACAGGCTGCATAGAACAGTGACTTTTTCAGCTGATATGCCGAGAGTGCCTCAATAGCATTGAAAAGTTCTTCGTCGCTGTGCTCATCCCAGTGTATGAGAGTGAGGAGCTGTTTATCGTACTTTATGTCATCAAGATCATCTGCAAGAGAGCTGTCCAGATCATAATAAACAATAAAATCTCTTAGCCAGGTATCGGTGTATTTTTTTATGCTCTCATCAATGGCGGAATACTCTGTGCAGAAGCTTCTGAACATCTTAAAGCAGTCAGCAGGGGGCGGTATAGCCGATACAGTTTATCAGCTCATAGAGGTAGATGTAGACAAATGGTGCAGGAGCTTTCTCTATATTGCCCTTTCTGACTTTTGTACGCCATGAGAAATAGCCTCTGAGCTGTTCGATGGTCATGTCGCGGTAGGAAGGAAAGTACTTAACGAAATCTTCTTTAAAATCGTAAACGTCCTCGAAGTCTTCCATGAATTTACCCTGAGTGTAGAATAACCAGGCGGATGTTTTCCAGTAGGCTTCGGGGGTGAAGGCGAGCCCCTTCATTTCTTTTATCTTCTCCGGCGTTCTGGGACGTGGAATTTGCGACGCAGTCCGGATTATCGGCTCATCAGTGTATACCTTGTCACGGAAGGCACGGCTGTTAAGAAGTTTTTCGTCATTGAGTATTTGATGAAGTATCTCTTTAGCATCTGACATTTTTCACGCCCCCTTTTCTGCAAGTTCACCTTATATTATAACACATATATATACTGTTGTCAAACACTTGTTCGATTGCGGGAGAAAAAAGATACTGCCGATCTCTCGGCAGTATCAGTGTTATTCAATACGCTTGTTTATTTCGTCAGGCTTTTCAACTCCGGAAGCATCTATTATATCCGGATAGCTGCTGCTTCCGCCTGAATTTCCGGCATTTCTCTGGTTGATAACGTGAACAACATAATAGTTGAACGCGGCAAAGAGGAGAAGCAGAACACCTGTAAGTATACGGATTATCTTGCTTGCGTGGAACGGGTTGAACATGAAGAATATTCCTGCTACCAGAAGCAGTATTCCGAATACCAGCTGCACGTTCCTCATTCCGTTTGAAAGGTCTTTTTTCCGGGACTTGACAATTTGAACTATTCCCACGATAACAAGTACCATTCCTGCAATTACAGCTATGTGTGAGCTGATAAGCTTGGGAAGGTACATAATGAAAAGACCGATACCTGCTCCGACCATACCCACTGAGAACAGTGCGCCGCCTTCACCGCCTGTCAGTCCTGTAAGTAGGCTTCCTATAATGATGATGCCACCGATTATATAGAAGACCCAAGCCAGAACACCGGGGAAGAATGTAAGAAGGATACCGCAGGCTGTCAGCAGGATAGCTTTGAATAAATAACCCGAATTATCTATTTTCATGATACCCCTCCTATTTCAGTACGCTGAAATACATCAGCTTCAGTTTGTTTATACGATTTGCCTTGCTGTATAGCTTGTCCGAGATGGAATTGACTGTTCTGATCGACTCAGCTATTTCCTCAGCAGTAGGAGTTTCCTTACTAAAGCTTGCCCTGAGGGCTATTTCAGTAAGCTTCTCGAATGCACCGTTTTCAAAATAGATGCCGCCATAGTCCTTTTCAACATCTTCGGCAAAGCTCTTATAATTACCATTTTCACTCTTCATTTCGAGAACTTCCAGGAGCTTTTCGGCATATGCGTAGATATATCCTGCCTTTTTCTCGGCTTTGCCCGTGGTGAATCTCTTTTGTCTCAGATTGATGATAAACCGTCTTCTGAGCAGTGTGAAGCCGACTATAAGAATGAGGGCAAACAAGGTAAGAAGGATATTTCTTAATACCTTGGGAATATGTATTCCATGTCCTGTTCCTGAGCCGAGCCCACCTTTTCCCGTGGAGGTGTTGAGCGTTGTTACAGCGGATACAGTGGTAGTGGTAGAAGGCTTTGTTACAGAGCCGGTTGTTCGCTCGGCTGTAGTGAGTGTGGTAGTAGCATCATTATTAGTAGTAGGCTCTGCAGTAGTGACAGGCTCGGTTGTTATCTCACGTGTGGAGTACCCTGCGGTGAATTCGTAGGGGACCCAGCCTATGCTGTCAAGATAGATCTCAGCCCATGCATGGCTTCTGTTGTCCTTTACGTCGATGGTAAGTGAACCGTCATTATTTTGCTTTCCTGCACTCTGATCGTTCTCAACAACGATGTATCCTGTAGCGTATCTTGCAGGTATACCTGCCATTCTTGCAAGCATAACGCCCGCAGTTGCAAAGTGAGTACAATATCCTTTTTTGTTCTCAAGCAGGAAGTAGTTTACGAAGTCACGATTTGAAGGCGTTTTTCTCGGATAGAGCGAGTATGTGCATTCAGTCTCCATACGGCTGTGTATGCCATCAAGTACGGCGAATGTACTCTCGACAGTACCATCATAAAGGGCAAGAATGTCCGCATATTTTTCACGAACCTCCTCCATAGCCTTTGTATCGGGGACTTCAAGATAGTTATCATAAACAAAGTCCTTGTAGCTGTTCTGGAGCAGCTCTGCAAGGAGAGTGTCTCCATCATTCAGCAGATAAGCAGGATCGGCATGAATGTCAAAGTCTACAGGGAAGAAATCATCATAGGAGATAAGATCATTATCCTTGCAGTATTTGAGGATCTTCTCACGTTTCTTGCTGTCGGTTATATCAGAAGCGGAGTATACCACTCTTGAAGGAACCTGTTTGTTCTGCTGTTCCGAGAAAATGAGCCTGTTTGAGAGATCATCAATATTAATATTGATGAATTTATAAGATCCTTCGCCTTTCTTGGCGCCTTTAGAGGATACCGTAAGGTCATTATTATATTCTATTCCGCTTGTCAGAAGTGTACCATAAGGCGCATAAGAGTGACGGCTTTTTTTCTGACTTGTCTTGATCCAAATCGTGTTTTCATTGTAGTTCGGAGTTAGAATCTCAGTAAACAGAGCAGGGAAATCCTGTGGATGCAGGTCATATTCTTTAAAGTCATCAAAGATCTGATTCTTATAGGCAGATGAGGGAAGCTTGAACCACTCATTGTCCTTATAGATTGATCCCGAGTAGTCCTTCAGATAAATGGCTCCGCTAATAGGATGGTCTAATGTAACAGTCAGGTCTGTGACATTCTTGTATCTTACATGGTCATTGGTACCGAGCTTGTGGTTTTCGTATTCAAAGTCGAGACCGATGGCACTGCTTAGATTGGAAAGGCTCTCAGCAAGATTATCAAATGAGAAATCATTGAGTGCCTCAGTGACGTCACGGCGCTTATTATCAAGCTTTTCACTTCTTTTATAGTGTGTGAGCTTAAGGAAGCATGATGAAACACCTGCGATAGCGACCACTGATGCAACAATGAGCATTCCGCATTTTTCTGTAACCTTCAGCTTCATGTGCCGTTTCGGGAAGAAAAGGTCATTCTTTCTGACGAAGCCGCTCTGACCTCCTGAGTATTCACCCACATCGATGGTTGACATTGCCAGAAGAGCGAGCCAGAAGGCGATACAGAGTATTCCCCAGAAAACAGGTACTCTGATGCCGTTGTACATTCCTATCTCGAGTACAGGGAATGTTACCAGGAGCGGTAGTACAGGATTCGGACGGCAGATTGTGAAGAAAAAAATCACTATTGCCAGCAGCCAAATATAGAAAATGAACAGGGTGTTTACCGCCGGTATCTCCAGAGCTGACTTGAGCCCCTTATAGTATTCGATATTTGAGTGATAAGCGTCCTTATATATAATATTGTATATGAACTTGAAGCCCAGAGCTATTTTTGCGGCTTTTTTGTATGCGCCGATTACGAATAAAATAACTGAGGCTGCATAGACCCAAAGGGCTTTTTTTGATATAAGTGCCAGCACAAGGTAGAATGTTCCGATAGCAGCTGCCGCTAAGAAGATCTTCTTCGGCGAATAGTTAAAACTGAACATTCCAAGAAACGCCATTATAACCGAAATAAAGCCTATTATAGCAATTGCTGCTGAAAAGGGCTTGCGGTAATTGGCGTGTTTCCTTTTAACGGACATAACAATGCTGTCGCTGATAGAAATTCCGTTTTTGTTTTGTATGTTCTTTCTTTTCATTATATATCTATATCCTTTATCGAGGCGGAGATCTTACCTACGGCAACGGGAATAACACTGAGAGACTGGTATCCCGAAAGCTTTTCAACAAGACTCTGAGCCGAGTTTACGACAAGAATTGCGTTCTTAAAGTCAGCTTCAATGTTTTCGTCGATATGATCGAGCATTTTTAGGTCTGTGGCTGAACTTATCATCGAGAACGAAGCATATGAAAGCGAATTGTTTTCAGAGAAGTAGACATCAGGAGACTGACAGAAAAGATCGTCCCTGAGAGAGTTTATTATTTCGTTTATAAGAACTGTCAGGTCTGAGGGAGCTGTAATTGTATGCTCTACAAACCTGTTTTGTGATGAATTGAAGAAGATGACAGAGTGACCGCGCTCGTTCTCAAGGAGAAACTGTGAAAGCGATATAGCCGTCTCGATAAGTGTATCGAAAACAGGCAGTGTAAGCTCGCTGTCCTCATAGCACTTGAGATCAAGGAAAAGCGAGCAGGGGACATCAATAGGAAGGCTGTAGTCCTTGACGATAAAGTCGTCCTTTTTGGAGCTCAGCTTCCAGTGTATACGGTTGAGCTTGTCTCCCTGATTGTACTCTCTGAGATCGAATACCTCCGACGGGTCATCTCCTGCCTTATACTCTGAGAAAATATCACTTTCCTCGTTTGCACGATCCGTATAGTGTACTATTCCTCCGATTTCGTGACATTCCGGCGTTACAGCGACCTCAGTGCATATATTCTTTGCGGTCCTGAATCTGAATAATCTCAGCGGATCATAAATGTTGAGATATGCAGAGCGTATCTTGATTATTCCGCAGAATTTAGAGCTCAGCTGAAATGTCACACGCTGAGAGTTACGTGACTGTATGGGCAGATAAAGATCAAAAGCAGAGATCTGGTCACTGAACACATTATAATATTCTATATGAGCTTCTGCTTTTCCGATAGGGAAGATACTTCTGTTAGTCACTACCAGCTGAACAGGAAAGTCCTTGTTTTTGGCGACATTCTTGTCTTTTACGGCAAACTCCACAGTTATGAGCTTCTTGGCAATAAATGTGGTTATAAACATTATAATAGGAAGAGCTGCAATGACGATCAGCAGTATAAGAGCAAAGTCCCACACATAAAGAACGTAGAAGCAGAGACATACTATTATAAGTATAATAAACAGTATCTTTGTCAGGATCATATTATTCCCTTACTTTGCGCTGATCCCTGGAACAGGAACAGTCTTCAGTATCTCGGTAATAATGTCAGAGGCACTGGTCTCTGACAGCTTGGCCTTTGAGTTGAGCATGATCCTGTGCTCGAAAACGTCATTGCAGATATATGAGATATCCTCAGGGATAACGTAATCTCTGCCCATTGCAACAGCAATACCCTTAGAGAGCTGCATGAGAGCCAGTGTACCTCTGGGGCTGACACCGAGCTTGAGCATCGGGTGATTACGTGTAGCAGCTGAAAGCGATACTATGTACTCATAGATCCTGTCATCAACATAAATATTGGAAATATACTCCTGAAGCTCAGTAATGAAAGAACTATCAGCCACAGGATTAACATTTTCAAGCGGATTTTTACTGTGCTTTGCCTTCAGTATAGTGACCTCTCCGTCAAAATCGGGATAACCCATGCTGAGCTTGATCATGAAACGGTCCAGCTGGGAATCGGGGAGATTGTGAGTACCTGCGGAACCGATAGGGTTCTGGGTAGCAATAACGGTATAGGGCTCGGGGAGCTTATAGGTATTTCCGTCAACAGTGATACTTTTTTCCTCCATCAGCTCAAGGAGAGCAGACTGAGTTTTGCTTGATGTACGGTTGATCTCGTCGGCAAGGAAGAGATTGCAGAAAGCAACGCCGGGACGAAACTCGAATTTGCCGTTACTCTTATTATAAACAGAAAAGCCGGTAACGTCAGAGGGGAGGACATCGGGAGTAAACTGCATACGGTTGTGCTCCAGTGAAAGTGCCTTTGAAAAGGCAAGTGCAAGGGTGGTTTTACCAACGCCGGGGATATCCTCAATGAGGATGTGACCCTTACAAAGCATTGCAAGAAGAGCCTTGATAATGATAGCGTCCTTGCCGATAACAGCCTTTTTGACCTCGGCAATGACAGAATTGATCTGATTTGTATAATACGTCTTGTTCATATCGTTTCTCCTGTAAAATATGTTTATACCTATTTATTATAACATCAAAGCCGTCCTTTTGCAATAGCTATCTGTATATTTTTGCAAAATGCCAATGTAATTTTTCAGTTACTTTTTAGGGGATATGTATATGTCGAAAAAAGGAAAAATGACGTTAAATAGGCATTTGGAAATTTATAAATTCACTCTGAATGCATGGATTTTGTTACCATTTTGTAATAAAAGGCTGATAAATAAACAGTTTTATTAATTACGAGTTCATATTTAATCCATAAAATAGCAATCTAATATGTGCAGATTTACTTCGGGGATAGAATTATTGTGGAAAAAAGCAGCCACAAAATGGAAAAAATCCTGAAAGTATTGATATTTCGTAGGATATGTGTTATCATATCATCAGCCCGAAAAAAATTGAATGAAATTAAATTTTCAGGAAAGGATGAGTTGATGGGTAATCTCAGAGCCGCGGCATTAGCTTGCGGAGTAGTTGCATCAGTCCTGGGCGGAGGATTCGGAGTTGCATATCTTACATCTTCGACCGTAAGCACAGCTGATCTCGTTACTGAGGAAAATACTGACGATCCTGTCGTCGGTAGTTCAAACGCTTCAGCAACTGCAAGTACTTCATTTGCAGTTTCTAACGAGAAAACAACTACATACAACAGAACAACCACCAAGAAATCTTACACAGCCGAAAATACTACGGCTGCAAGCAAATTCTCAATGTACACAGAGGAAGGCACAACTTCCCAGTACAAAACAGAGGCCGCTACAGCAGCTTCACAGATTTCAAGATCGGTGCCAGCACCGGCTCACGCGCCGGCTGCATTAACACAGCCCTCCACACAGGCAGCTACAACAGCAGCAAAGGTTGCTATGATAACAGCTACTGATGTGAAGGTAACAACTACAGCTTATAAGCCTGTAGTAACTACAGCGATAATTACTACCGCTGCAACAACGACCACCACTACCGTGGCAACAACAACGACAGCTGTTACTACTACAGCTGCTCCCGAACCGACCACCACATACGTCGAAGTAACGGAGGAGCCTGAAGTATGGACAGAGGTTGAAGAAGTTTCCGATAGCGGGTCACTTCCTATATCTGATGAGGAGTTTATCATACTCTGTAACGCAGTTGCACACGAAGCAGGCTGCAATTGGATAAGCACAACTGACAAGGCGTATGTTGTAGAGGTGATCATGAATAGAGTTAATTCACCCAGATTCCCGAATACGATCTATGACGTGCTTACACAGCCGTATCAGTTCACGGGAGCAGTTGGATATGTAAATTTGGGCACATATTCTTCATCAGTCACTCAGAGCGTCAAAGACGCAGTTACACTTTACTTTACAGATACCGAATCCTTTACTCAGGGTTACCTTGGTTTCTGGGGTGACGGATACAGCAATCACTTCTATTAATAGGAAATAACGGTCGGCGTACTGCCGACTGTTTTTTATTCTTTAGCCGAAGTTGATAAATACAAAGATGTGTGTTATAATGTTTCTGAGAAGAGCAGTTTGTATCGCTGCTCATGCTCACCATATATATAAACGAGACAAAAGTCGGAAATGTGACATTTTTCAGAATTTTTTTATGGAGGAATAATATGAAGTTTATATGCTATCCTAAATGTACTACCTGTCAGAAGGCAAGAAAATGGCTTGATGCTAAGGGCGCTTCCTATGAACTCAGAGACATCAAAGAGGATAATCCATCTTATGACGAGCTTAAGAAATGGTACGAAATGAGCGGACTTCCGCTTAAAAAGTTCTTTAATACCAGCGGACTTCTTTATAAGTCAATGGAGCTCAAGAATAAGCTCCCGGATATGTCTGATGAGGAGCAGCTCAGGCTTCTTGCGACTGACGGTATGCTGGTAAAGCGTCCAATACTTATCAACGGCAGTAAAATTATCATAGGCTTCAAAGAGAGCGAATACGAGGAAGCTGTCAGATAACTATTAAACGGACCTGATCGGTCCGTTTTTTGTTAGCTTAGGTTAATTGACACTTGTCAGCGAATTTGATATAATAATAGCAAGTAATTTCAGAGGTGTTTTGATGAAACAATTCAATGTAACAGGCATGAGCTGTGCAGCCTGCAGCGCAAGAGTAGAGAAGGCTGTTTCGTCCGTCAAAGGCGTGTCATCATGCTCTGTGAGCCTGCTTACCAATTCCATGGGAGTAGAGGGAACAGCTTCCGACAGCGATATAATAAATGCAGTAAAAAACGCAGGCTACGGAGCCTCTGTAAAAGGTGCAAAGGTTTCATCAGCCGCAGATGACGAGCTTAAAGATACCGAAACGCCTGCTATGAAAAAGCGGCTTATTGCTTCACTTGGCTTCCTGCTGCTTCTTATGTACATTTCCATGGGACACATGATGTTCGACTTCCCACTCCCATCATTTATGGAGCGAAATCACGTCATGATGGGACTTGCTCAGATGCTGCTTGCTGCTATCGTTATGGTCATTAATCAGAAGTTCTTTATAAATGGCTTCAAGGGGATTATTCACCGCTCACCAAATATGGATACTCTTGTGGCTCTTGGATCCGGAGCTTCCTTTGCATACAGCACTGTTGCACTCTTTGCCATGACAGATGCTCAGCTAAAGGGGAACACTGACGCTGTAATGAACTATATGCATAACTTCTATTTTGAGTCCGCAGCTATGATCCTGACCCTCATTACCGTTGGAAAAATGCTGGAAGCACGCTCCAAGGGCAAGACCACTGACGCTCTAAAGGGACTTATGAAGCTTGCTCCAAAGACTGCTGTTCTTGTCCGCAATGGCGAGGAGACAGAGGTGCCTGTGGAACAGGTCAAAAAGGGTGACATTTTCGCAGTACGCCCCGGAGAGAGCATCCCCGTGGACGGTGTTATCATAGATGGTGAGAGTGCTGTGAACGAAGCTGCGCTGACGGGTGAAAGTATTCCCGTAGATAAATCAGCAGGGGACGGTGTTTCAGCTGCTACAATAAATCAGTCTGGATACCTGCGATGTGAGGCTACAAGGGTAGGCGAGGACACTACTCTTTCTCAGATAATAAAAATGGTGAGTGACGCCGCAGCTACAAAGGCGCCTATAGCTAAGATAGCTGATAAGGTATCGGGAGTATTTGTTCCTGTGGTTATCGGAATTGCACTTGTTACACTTATAGTCTGGCTGCTTGTCGGAAGACCTGTGGGATATTCTCTTGCAAGAGCCATTTCAGTGCTTGTTATAAGCTGTCCCTGTGCTCTGGGACTTGCTACTCCCGTTGCAATAATGGTGGGAAGCGGCGTCGGTGCAAAGAACGGACTGCTTTTCAAGACTGCCGTTTCACTTGAGGAGACAGGAAAGGTGCAGATAGTTGCGCTGGACAAAACAGGCACCATAACAAGCGGTCAGCCGGAGGTGACAGACATCATTACAGCGGATAATGTGACAGAGGACCAGCTTCTCCGTCTTGCATATTCTCTTGAGAAGAAAAGCGAGCACCCGCTTGCAAAGGCTATACTTAAATATGGTGACAAGAATAATATCACTGCAGAAGATGTAAACGAGTTCAGAGCTGTTGCCGGAAACGGTCTTACCGGAAAGTGGGGAGAAAGTACACTGACAGGCGGCAATCTCAGTTTTATTTGCGGACAGGCAGAAGTACCAGAGGGTATGAAGGCTTCTGCCGAGTTGCTTTCAGAGCAGGAAAAGACTCCGCTGTTCTTTGCCAGGGACGGAAGGCTAATGGGCATCATCGCAGTTGCTGACGTCATAAAGGAGGACAGTCCGCAGGCAGTCAGGGAGCTTCAGAACATGGGCATCCATGTGGTCATGCTGACAGGCGATAACGAGAGAACTGCCAAGGCTATAGGTGGACAGGCAGGCGTAGATGAGGTCATAGCCGGAGTGCTTCCCGACGGAAAGGAAAGCGTTATCCGCTGTCTTAAAAAGAAGGGCAAGGTCGCTATGGTGGGCGACGGAATAAATGACGCTCCCGCGCTTACTGCTGCCGATATGGGCATAGCTATAGGTGCAGGCGCTGATGTAGCCATAGATGCAGCAGATGTTGTACTCATGAAAAGCCGCCTTAGTGACGTTCCTGCGGCAGTTCGCCTCAGCAGGGCAACTCTGAGAAATATCCACCAGAACCTGTTCTGGGCGTTCATATACAACATCATAGGCATACCTCTTGCCGCAGGTGTATACTACAAGCTTTTTGGCTGGCAGATGAACCCCATGTTCGGAGCAGCAGCCATGAGTCTTTCAAGCTTTTTTGTAGTATCGAATGCTCTCAGGCTTAATTTCTTCAAGGTACATGACAGCAGCCATGACAAGAAGCGCAGTAACGTTCTTGCAGAAGTCAGCAGTGATACAAGTGAAGTAACTCTGAAAATAAAGGGTATGATGTGCGGTCACTGTGAAGCGAGGGTAAAAAAAGCGCTTGAGGAGCTGTCATTTGTTGACGAGGCTGTAACAAGCCATGAACAGGGAACTGCAAAGCTTACTCTGTCAGGAGCTCTTGATGAAAAAGCGGTAAAGAAAGCGATAACTGATGCGGGATACAAATATCTTGGAGCAAAATAAGAGAAAAAGCAGCTTTTATTGCTGCTTTTTTCCGTATATAGGGGATATTTTTACCGCGGACTTGCAAAATCATTTCTGTTGTGCTATAATAATTAAGTATGCATTAAAACGTGACTGAAAGGCAGTGGATTATGGCTAAGAAACAAGATTACGGCAATGACAGTATCTCAATGCTGAAGGGCGCGGACAGAGTCCGTAAGCGTCCTGCTGTTATATTCGGATCAGATGGTCTGGACGGTTGTGAACATTCGATCTTTGAAGTCATCTCAAACTCCATAGACGAAGCCCGTGAGGGTTACGGAAATAAGATCATCATCACTCATTTCAGGAATAATGAGATAGAAGTAGAAGATTTCGGACGAGGCTGTCCTGTTGATTATAATAACAATGAGAAGCGCTATAACTGGGAGCTGGTCTACTGTGAGCTTTATGCAGGCGGTAAGTATGACACGTCAGCGGAATCCTATGAGTACTCTCTGGGTCTGAACGGACTTGGTCTGTGTTCCACACAGTTCTCATCGGAATTCATGGACGTTGAGGTAATCCGTGACGGCTTCAAGTATGATCTTCACTTTGAAAAGGGAAACAACGTAGGCGGACTGAAAAAGGAGCCCTGCAAGAGAAAGCAGACAGGCACCAAGACCCGCTGGCGCCCCGACCTTGAGGTTTTTACCGATATAGATGTTTCCGACGAGTTTTTCTGCGATATACTCAAGCGTCAGGCAATAGTAAACCCAAATATCCTCTTTGTTTTCCGCTCTGAGAACGAAGCAGGCGGCTTCAACGAGCAGGAGTTCTTCTATGAGTCGGGAATTACCGAGTATGTTCAGGAGATAGCAGGTGAGGGCGCTCTCACTTCTATCCAGCACTGGACTGCTGAGAAAAAGGGAAAGGACCGTGAGGACAAGCCCGAGTATAAGGTAAAGCTTGATGTGGCCCTGACCTTCTCAAATAAGGCAAAGCTTACGGAGTATTATCACAACTCAAGCTATCTTGAGCACGGCGGCTCACCTGCCGAGGCAGTAAAGCGAGCATTCCAGTCCCAGATAGACAGCTATATAAAGTCTATAAACGGCTACCAGAAGAACGAGAGCAAGATAACCTACGCCGATGTTGAGGAGTGCCTCATACTTGTATCCTCGTCATTTTCCACACAGACCTCATACGCAAACCAGACCAAGAAGGCTATCACAAACAAGTTTATCCGTGAGGCAATGACGGAGTTTCTCCGCCATCAGCTGGAGGTATACTTCATAGAAAATCCCGATGAGGCTCAGAAGATAGCCGAGCAGATACTCATAAACAAGCGCAGCCGTGAGAATGCTGAAAAGGTTCGTCTCAACGTCAAGAAGAAGCTGACGGGAACTATCGACCTTGCAAACATGGTCGAGAAGTTCGTTGACTGCCGTACCAAGGACGTTTCGCGCCGCGAGATCTATATAGTGGAGGGCGATTCGGCTCTGGGTTCTGTAAAACTGGCGAGAAATGCGGAGTTCCAGGCTATTATCCCTGTCCGCGGTAAAATACTCAACTGTCTTAAAGCTGAGTATACAAAGATATTCAAGAGTGAGATAATCACTGACCTTATAAAGGTACTGGGCTGTGGAGTGGAGGTAACCACCAAAGCCAACAAGGAGCTTTCAAACTTTGATATAAACAATTTCCGCTGGAGCAAGATAGTTATCTGTACCGATGCGGACGTTGACGGCTTCCAGATAAGAACACTTATCCTGACAATGCTTTACAGACTTACTCCTACGCTCATAGAGCAGGGATATGTATATATCGCCGAATCTCCGTTGTTTGAGATAAATACCAAGGAAAAGACCTATTTTGCCTACACCGAGCAGGAAAAGCAGCGTATTCTCGAGATGATAGGCGACAAGAAGTATACCATACAGCGCTCGAAAGGTCTCGGCGAGAACGAGCCGGACATGATGAGCCTTACAACTATGAATCCCGACACCCGCCGCCTTATCAAGGTAACTTCCGACGATATTACAGAGTCTGCGGAGATTTTTGAGATGCTCCTGGGAGATGACCTCCAGGGACGTAAGGACTACATCTCAGAATATGGTGCAGATTATCTTGAATTAGCAGATATAAGCTAAGGAGATTTGATATGAAAAGGGTCAGAATGACAAAATGCCGATTCTGCGGCGGAACAGAGTTCATTACAGGCTATCAGAATTTTTACGGTGCGGTTTACAGCGCAGACAGTATGCTCCGTTCAACTTCACTGTATCACACTATCTGCCGCGACTGCGGAAGCGTTGTGAGAACATTTGTTAAGGATCCGGAAAAGCTTGTGAAAAAAAACGAAAGACGTACAGAAGGAGAATCATAAATGCCAAGAAAGAGGGAAACTCCCAAAAAGCAGCCCGTGTTCAGGCACGAGGCTTATATAGAGGGTTCGGGCAGTGTCGTTGATGAGAAGATAACAGACACCCTGAAAAAGAATTATATGCCCTATGCCATGAGCGTTATCATCTCCCGAGCTCTCCCCGAGATTGACGGCTTCAAGCCCTCACACAGAAAGCTTCTTTATATGATGTACAAGAGGGGGCTGCTCAATCCTGAAAAGGAGCGTTCAAAGTCTGCTAATGTTGTCGGTGAGACCATGAAGCTCAACCCCCATGGTGACCAGGCCATATACGAGACCCTTGTCCGTATGACAAGAGGAAATGAAGCTCTTCTCCACCCTTACATCGACAGCAAGGGCAACTTCGGTAAGCAGTATTCAAGCAAGATGCACTTTGCTGCTCCCCGATACACAGAGGTTAAGCTTGAGAAGATATGCAATGAGCTCTTTCGTGATATCGACAAAGAGACCATTGATTTCGTTCCAAACTATGATAATACCATGCAGGAGCCCACGCTTCTGCCTGCAACATTCCCCACAGTTCTCGTAAACTCAAACACAGGTATCGCCGTTTCAATGGCGAGCAATGTGTGCCCCTTCAATCTGGAGGAGGTCTGTGAGACCACTATCGCTCTGATGAAGGATCCAGACCACGATATCCTCAGTACTCTCAAGGGACCGGATTTCCCCGGCGGAGGACTCATGCTCTATGATGAGGCGGAGCTCAGCAAGGTCTACGAGACAGGACGCGGAAGTATAAAGGTTCGCTCAAAGTACAGCTATGACAAGAGCGCAAACTGCATAGAGGTAACAGAGATACCCTACACAACTACTGTTGAGGCGATCATCGAGAAGATAATCGACCTTGTAAAACAGGGAAAGATCAGAGAGATCTCATATATCCGTGACGAGACAGATATAGATGGTCTCAAGATCGCTATCGACCTCAAGCGCGGAACTGACCCTGATAAGCTCATGCAGAAGCTCTATCGTCTGACTCCGCTCCAGGACAGCTATCCATGCAACTTCAATATCCTGATCGCAGGAACTCCCAAGGTAATGGGCGTCCGTGAGATACTTACCGAGTGGACCGCTTTCCGCGAGGAGTGCATACAGCGCAGGACCTATCATGACCTCCAGAAGAAAAAGGAAAAACTACATCTGCTGGAAGCGCTATCAAAGATACTTCTGGATATTGATAAGGCTATAAAGATAATCCGTGAGACCGAAAACGAAGCAGACGTTGTTCCTAACCTGATGATCGGCTTTGGCATAGATGAGGTTCAGGCCGAGTATGTGGCAGAGATAAAACTCCGCAACATCAATAAGCAGTACATTCTCCGCCGGGTTGAGGAAGTGGATCAGCTGAAAAAGGATATCGAGGAGATGGAGGAGATACTCCGCGACAAGAAGAAAATCAGGAAGATCATTGTAAATGAGCTCCGCGAGGTAATAAAGAACTACGCAAAGCCCAGAAGGACCATGTTCTACTATCAGTCTGACGTGGAGGAAGAGGAGGTAATTGATGATACTCCCGATTATCCTGTACATCTTTTTGTATCAGACAGCGGCTACTTCAAGAAGATAACGCCTCAGTCACTGAGAATGAGCGGTGAGCAGAAGCTGAAGGAGGGCGACTTCATCAGCCAGAGCTTTGAAGCAACCAACAAGACCGATCTTGTATTCTTCTCAGATCAGGCACAGGCATACAAGTCAAAGGCAAGCGCCTTTGATGACACAAAGGCGAGCGTTATGGGCGATTATATCCCTGCAAAGCTCAGCTTTGACGAGAATGAGGGACTTAAAACTCTTGTTCCTACAACTGATTACAGCGGATACATCGTATTCTTCTTTGAGAACGGCAAGGCTGCAAAGGTTCCAATGAAGTCATATGAGACCAAGACTAACCGTAAGAAGCTGGCAAATGCTTATTCTTCCAAGTCACCTCTTGTGGCTGCTCTCTTTGTGGGTGAGGACGCAGATATACTGCTTAGAACTTCAAGCGGTCACGCCCTTGTATTCAACACAGGCATGATACTGCCCAAGTCTACAAGAGACTCACAGGGCGTTCAGGTGATCAACCTGAGAAAGAAGGCTGTGCTTTCATCTGCTTCCATCATCACTCAGGAAGAGCTTCCCGAGCTTGAGAAATACAGAGCCAAAAGTGTTCCTGCCGCAGGAAAGCCTGCAAAGGAGCTTGGCGACAGCAATCAGCTTACATTCTGATAAAAAAAGGACTGCTATTACAGCAGTCCTTGATTTTTTATTCCTGTGATATTATCTCCTTGTAGAATTCGGAAACGTCCTTACGCTTTTCTTTTGTGAACTGGATAGCGGTTCTGGGGTGCTGATTGAACAGACCTGTAAGGAGATACTGAAGATCGTAACCCCATACAGCACCTTCCTCACGGAGTTTGTCCATATGCTTCTCAATGAACTGGAAGACAGGGTACACATTGTACTTGGGATTTTTCAGAAAGCCCAGAAGGAGTTCCATAGCGCAGTTTCCTGCACCTCTGCCCATAGAGGAGTATGTAGCGTCAAGCCAGTCAACTCCGTCACCGACTGCCTCGATGGTGTTTGCAAAAGCGAGCTGCTGGTTGTTGTGGGCGTGGATACCGACTTTTTTGCCGTATTTAGATGCGACCTCAAGGTAAAGGTCTGCTATCCGAGCTATCTGCTCGGGGTAAAGTGAACCGAAGCTGTCAACGATATAGAAAACATCAACAGGGGACTGTCCGAGAATATCAAGTGCGACCTTCATATCGCTTTCCTGTGCGTTGGAGATGGCCATGATATTACAGCTTACTTCGTAGCCCTTCTTCTTTGCATCCTCGATCATGTCTACGGCTGTGGGAATCTGGTGTATATATGTAGCTACACGGATAAGGTCAACGGGACTGTTTTCGCGCTCAGCGATATCCTGCTTGTAGTTGCAGCGTCCTACGTCAGCCATGATAGCAATTTTAAGGTCAGTGTGGTTTTCACCTACGATAGAGCGGATATACTCATCATCGCAGAATTTACACGAACCGAAATCCTCCACCTTGAACATTTCCTTATCAGCTCTGTAGCCAAACTCCATGTAGTCAACGCCTGCCTTGAGGTTAGAGAGATAAAGATCCCTTACAAACTCATCGGTAAATCTGAAATCGTTTACGAGTCCTCCGTCACGCAGAGTTGCGTCAACAACTCTCACATCTGATCTGTAATTCATAAGCTTAGATATCTCTTTCATAATTATTCCTCTTTCCGTGATACTGTAGCACTTTACGCTGTAACGCTTTACGCTGTAATGCTTTAAAGTCACAACATATATAGTATAGCATACTTTTTCATCGTTGTCAAACATTTTTTGTAATTCTGCGTTTTATATCAAAACACACACAAAAAACAGGGACATTTCAGACAATGTCCCCATTTTTATACTATTTACTCATTATTTCTGATTTCAGTTTCTCCAGGCGTTCCTTTAATTCAGCTTTTCTGTCAACAGAGAGCTTCGGGGAAGCTTTTGAAATACGCTTCAGAGTAATATCACGTTCCTCACTGAGCTTTTTATATTTATCAGCCAGTCCGTCAAGCTTTTGTCTCAGCTCCGCATTTTTATTGTCAAGCTCTGTTTTCTTATCCATAACGTACTCAACGCCGCTGAATATTCTTTCACCTGCAGCGTCTGAGAGCTTTCGCATATCAGCAGATATGCGCTCTGTGATAATGAGCTTGTTCCTGATATGGATGATAGCACATACTGTGATGACAGCGTCGCTGAGAAAGCCTATAAGTATGACCGACAGAAGAATTAAGCCGAGTTTAGGAGGCATTTTCTCTACAAAAGCTGTTACAAGCGGGTGTATCAGCCGCACTGTCACGAGGCAGGCAACGCCCCACAGCAGAGAGAATTTAAGGCAGATATAGCCTTTCAGATTAAAACGCTCATTTGTATAGTCCCACCATTTCTGCCTGAATATCTTTTCAAGCAGAAATCCGGTGATGAATTCCAGAGCAGTAGTCATAATAACTGCTCCGAAATAAAGAACGATGATGTTTTCTTTTATGGGATCAAGAGCACCGCAGACAAGAATAACGCCAAAGCCGTATATAGGGCAGTACGGCCCATTAAGAAAACCGCGGTTAATGAATTCTCCATGTTCTACTGCCTGATATACTACCTCAAGACACCACCCAAAGAATGCGTATATAATAAAGTAGCTTGCAGTGTGAAAGACTGTGATGAGGGTATCGTTCATATATCAATAGCCCAGTTCTTCGCCGACGATTATGACCTTTATCCTGCCTTTGTATCTCTGCTGAGCTGAAATGAGGTAATTGCAGCATATTCTGCCGTCACCTCCGCAGCCGTCGCTTATCTGTCGGCCGGCCTTGGAGAGGGAAACACATTCGCCCTTTTCCTTGCAGTAGGTCTCACAGTTAAGGCGTACACAGTTAGGGGGGCGCAGCCTCTCTCTTAACTCTGATCTCAGCCTCGTTGAGGTCCTTTACGATCTTATTGTATCCTGCAATGATTATAACGGACTTGGGACCAAAAGCTATTGCAGCAATACGGTTGCTGTTGCCGTCAACATTGTAAAGAACACCGTCCTCAGTGATAGCATTGGAGCTTGAAATGTACACATCTGCTGAAAATGCCTTGATATAAAGGTCACGGACTTCTTCGGGTGCTACCTTTGAGCGGTCAAGGTAGGTATAGTCAGGTGAGGAGAGAAGCTCGCTGAGTCCGCATTCAGCAATTGTCATTGTACCGCCGTTAGAGATCACATCACCCTTTTTCAGCAGGGAAGCTACTATAGGACAGACGTCATCTTTAGTTTCGGCGTAGTAGAACTCCATATTGTTCTTACGCAGCTTTTCACCTACAGCGTTGATACGTTTTTCGATTATTGTTTTCTTGTTACTATCCATTGTAAACACTCCTTAAAAAATCAATATGCAGGACATACTGCCCCGCATACCGTTATTATGAACTTAGTCGTTATCAGGCTCAAGAACCGCATAGTTGCCGTCTGCGCGCTTATAAACAACGTTAATAAGACCTGTCTCGGCATTTGTGAACATAAAGAACTCATGATCCAGCATATTCATCTGAAGAATAGCCTCATCGATATCCATGGGTCTCATCTTGAACTTCTTGTGCTTGATTACCTCGTAATCAACTGTATCAGGCACAGGATAAGCAAAAGCCTCCTTGAAAGCTGTATCCTTAAGCTTCTTCTCGACCTTGGTCTTGTTCTTTCTGATCTGTCTGATGATCTTATCGATAGCATCGTCAAGAGCAACATACTTGTCTTCAGCTGTACGCTCTGCACGGAAAATAATGCTGTTGTATTTTACAGTAAGCTCAAGAATGATCTGATTTCTGATCTCAGAAATAACGATCTTTGCATCAGCATCGTCGCCAAAGAACTTTCCGAGACGAGTATCGATCCTTTTCTCAGCGTATTCAGTAAAGTTAGTCGGGATCTGCATTTTCTTAGCTGTGATGGTAGTTTTCATATTAGTCCTCCTTTAAGCTATGTGAAAAACATAGCATAAGTTTATGGTTACATTATACCATAATATAAGAGCTTTTACAAGGTATTTTTGTTAAATTCGTTTAAATGCACAAAGAGAAATCTATTATTTGTTTAATCTGACATCAATTATTGTTTTTTAAATTATCAAGAAGCACCTGTGCTATCTGCTCTGTGGTCAGATATCCGCTGTCCTTGTGTTCGATAAGAATGCAGAAAGCGATGGGGAAGGAAGGATCGTCCACAAATCCAACAAGAAGTGAATTTTCATGCGCACCCTCATCTACCTGAGCAGTACCGCTCTTTACTCCGACAGTGTATCCTGAGATAGAATAAGCGTACCTGTCAGCTCCGTTTGTGAGAAGTATCTGCTTTGCAGAAGAAGCGGTGCTTTCGGAGAAAAGCTTGTCGCTGTAGCGTGTCTTGGCTTTATCCTTAACACTACCTTTGACGTCCGTTACGTGGTCGATGAAGTAAGGCATAGTCATTCTGCCTGTCTCGTTTGCTATGGCGCTCTGCCACATCATAAGCTGCATTGGACTTACAAGGGTGTCTCCCTGACCGATGCAGCCCCACTGGGTCTTGAACTGATATTTGTCCTCTAGAGTCGTTGAAGCTGTATCGCACTGGATACCATCTATTTCATAATAGGTTGGTTCACCACCGTTGAGAACATAGCCCATCTTTTCGTACTGTTTCATAACACGGTCCAGAGGCATTTCATCATCCTCAATGAGCTGTGCGAAGAATGGGTTACAGCTGTTTTCAAAGGCTTCCTGGATATTCTGTGTACCGTGCCCGTAAATGTTGTGGCAGTCAATGGTATCTCCGGTCTGGTTAGTGTATTTGCCTGAGCAGTTATAGCTCTTGGCGTAGAGATTGCTTGTTCCCATTATCTCAAGGGCTGTAACAACAGTTGAGACCTTCTGTGTAGAGCCCGGGACCGTACCTGACAAAGTCTTGGACAGGAGAGTACCGGGGCGGAAACTGCCAATGTCAGCATAACCCTTGGTAACATCAAGAGAGGGGAGACTTGCGCTCACAAGCATCTCACCGGTCTTGTAATTATAGGCACATACACAGCCGTCCTGATAGCCGAAGGCATTGAATACAGCGCGGTTTGAAGCGTGGTCAAGGGTAGTATAGATAGCAGCCTTGCCGCCGTTCTGCATAAGTCCGTTTGAGAAGCTGTAGTTATTAAGCTTCTCAATGTTATTTGCAACAAGAGTATTGTTCATCTGGCCCTTATCATCGCCGATGATATTTCCAACGTCGAGGAAATAATTATCAGGATATGAGCCCTCTCCCGTACCGTCAAAGAGTACATCACCTTTTCGGTCATAGACAAATCCCAGCTCGTGTTTGTCGGAATTCATCATGTAGAATGAGGATTCATGAATGAGCTTGAATACGAGTACAGCCATACCGAGTATGAACAGCGTGATTATCAGGCTGATAAGCCTTTGTGTTCTTTTTATGCTCTTCATTCCTTCCACCTCCATGCGGGCTCGGGATCTTCCTGCTTCTTCTGCTTATGCTCCTTGAAAACAGGGGACTGTCCTGCCATGAGCATTCCTATCATAAGACCGCTGACGAGCAATGAGCTTCCTCCGGTGGAGATGAAGGGGATAGTAACTCCCGTAAATGGGATAAGATTACATGAGCCAAAAATATTCAGGGCCATCTGTACAATGAAAGCTGCGCAGACACAGGCAGACATTGAGCCATGAAAATATGAACGTGTAGGATTGATAAGGGGAACTGACGCTATTATAATAATGGCAAGAACCATCATAAGGGCGTAGAGAAGTCCCCATTCCTCGCTTATTGTAGCGAAAACTATATCATTGTCAAAAGCGAATACGTTGACGAGAAATCCCTTTCCGGGACCTACTCCGAACCACCCGCCGTTGGCGATCCCGATAAGCGCCTGAGACTGCTGATAGCCGTCGCCGGTCTTATCGCTCCATATATCAACGTGTAGTCTGTGCTGAACGTAATCGGGAGCGTATTTAAGTCCGATAAGAAGGAATACAACCAGTACAGCTATAACTCCGAAAAGCTTTTTCTTGGAGAATTTAGCCTTGGGGTAGCATATCCTGAGAAGGAAGCCGACTGCGTAAATACTGAGAAATGTGGGAAGGCTTCCGTAATCGTGGGATTTGACCTGTACAAGGCAGATAACCGCCATTATACAGAAAAGTGCGATATTTTCATAGACTACATTAAAAATAAGTATTTTATGTTTTTTCTGCTGATCTGCAATAGATGTGGCGCAGGCAAGTACGAACAGAGGCTTGATGAACTCAGAAGGCTGCAATGTGAATGAACCGATCTCTATCCACATATTCTCAGCACTTGTGAATACAAGGGTGATAAGGACCATTACTCCGATAGCGCCGTATATATATAGCTTTTTATCCTGAAGGAGCTTGTGATCCCTGCACAGCATATATCCTGCTTTACAGGCGGCAAGGCATACTATACAGGTTGTGTAGTGCTTTACATCAAAGCCTACTTTGCCGAAACATGACTGGAATATGACACTCATACCTATTATCAGAATGAGCAGGAAATCCAGGGCATAGGAAATTTGCTTGAATGCGAGTATGACAGCAAAATAGGCTATGTCAAGAATAATCACCGCAGCACCAAGAACTGCCACATCGCGGACCTCAGTATAATTGCCGTTGAACCAGATATTGGTGAGCATGGCAAAATGAGCAATTAGTACGAAAATACATGAGAAAACATATGCAACAGGATTAGCGTACACGGGGATCCCTCCTTTTTCGGAAGAGAAGCCTGCGGTTTCCAAGCTTTATCATGTCATTTTCGTGAAGAATTGTTTCACGTGTAAGCTCACCGTTTACAAATATGCCGGATTTTGAGCCGATGTCCTTTATTGTCCATACACCGTTAGCAACAGTGAGCATGGCGTGATATCTTGAGACAGACAGATCCGGGAGCCTTATATCAGCTGAAGCGTGCCTGCCGATAAGCACCTCGTCGCAGCCAAGTTCATAGGTCTTGTCCTGCTCGGCAAGCTCCATATCATTTGAGACCTGATGCCAGTTCTTTTTTGTAGATTTTTTCTCACGATAAGCTGTTATAATGAGCACAAGGATACATATGTCCAGTGCAGCCGCCGCAACAGCACACAATATGAGATTCAGAGAATCCAAAGTAACACCTCCGTGTAAAAATACTTTTTATATTATAACACAATAGAATGATTATTTCAACAATAAAACTGCTGCATTAAAAATCCCGAAGAAAAGCTCTTCAGGATCTTTCGTTATTAGTTGTTTTCAGGAGCGGGCTCTTCATCAAAGCCAAGACCGCCCATTGGCTCCTCGGGAGCTTCATCTGTGAGGACTGATTCACTGATCTCGCCTCTCATAAGCTTTTCAAAATCGTCTCCGTCGATCTTTTCATATTTGAGAAGATACTTTGCAAGGAAGTGCATCTTGTCAGCGTTTGCTCTGAGTATCTCAGTACAGTCGCTGTAAGCCTTTTCGATGATGGAACGAACTTCCTCGTCGATCTGTGCGGCAACAGCCTCGCTGTAGTTCTTGGTGTGACCGTAGTCCTTTCCGAGGAAGACTTCATCATTGTCAGAGCCGTAGGTAACAGTACCAAGCTTAGATGAGAAGCCGTATTTAGTTACCATGTTCCTTGCGGTAGCTGTAGCTCTTTCGATATCGTTGGAAGCTCCGGTACAGATATCATCCAGGAAGATCTCCTCTGCACAGCGGCCTCCCAACATAGTGATTATGCGCTCACGCATCTGGTTGCGGGAAACGTGCTGATCGTCTGTATCAGGACGATAGATAGTAAGACCGGCAGCCATACCTCTCTGGATAATAGTAACCTGATGTACCTTATCCTGGGTGGGAAGGTTGTATGAAGCGATCGCGTGGCCTGCTTCATGATAAGCCGTTACCTTTCTGTCATGCTCTGTAACGATCCTTGACTTCTTCTCGGGACCTGCAATTACCTTAAGAGTAGCTTCCTCGATATCAGCCTCAGTAATAGCGCTGCGCTCATTTCTTGCAGCAAGGAGAGCAGCTTCATTGAGTACATTTTCAAGGTCCGCACCTGTAAAGCCCTGAGTAGTTCTTGCGATACGTTTGATATCGACATCGGGGCCAAGAGGTTTGTTCTTTGCGTGTACTCTGAGTATCTCTTCACGTCCCTTTACATCGGGATAGCCAACAACGATCTGTCTGTCAAATCTTCCCGGTCTGAGAAGAGCGGGATCGAGAATATCACGTCTGTTCGTAGCAGCGATAACAATAACGCTTTCGTTGCCTGTAAAACCGTCCATCTCTACGAGAAGCTGATTAAGAGTCTGTTCACGTTCGTCGTGTCCGCCGCCGAGACCTGCGCCTCTGTGACGTCCGACAGCATCGATCTCATCGATGAATATAATAGTAGGAGCGTGCTTCTTAGCCTGTTCAAAGAGGTCTCTGACTCTTGAAGCACCAACACCTACGAACATCTCAACGAAGTCCGAACCTGAGATGGGGAAGAAGGGGCAGCCTGCTTCGCCTGCAACTGCACGGGCAAGAAGTGTCTTACCTGTACCGGGAGGACCGAGAAGAAGTACGCCCTTAGGCACTTTAGCTCCCAGCTCAGTATATTTCTTAGGGTTCTTGAGGTAATCAACTATCTCCACAAGTTCCTGCTTTTCTTCATCAGCGCCAGCAACATCCTTGAATGTAGCCTTTCTTGCACTTGCGCCGTTTTTCAGATTAGCCTTGCCGAAGGTAGTGTACTTACCGCCGCCGCCGCTCTGCTTCATCATAAAGTAGAGGATAGCGATTCCGAGAATTATGGTTAGCAGAACAGGGATAAGTGAATAGAGCCATGTTCTGTCAGTGACCTTGATGTAGTCCTGTACAAGAGGAGCGTCCGGATTAGCCTTATTATACTCCTTACGGTAGTTTTCGGTATCTGAAAGGAAGATGTTAACGTTTGGTACAGTGTAATGCTTCTCGGTATCATCGCCCTTCAGCTTGTAGGTAAGATCTCCCGTTCCCAGATCAAGGGTGTATTCAGAGACCTTTTTATCGTCGAAATAACTGATAACGGTGGTGTATTCGGTCTTATCCGCGTCAGCATTGATCCTTGAGCTGATGAAAACAAGGCAGAAAACCGCAATAACGATTAACAGCAGGTAGGTAATGATACCCTTGCTTTTCTTTGGTGTCAAATTATCCTCTCCATTCTTTATGATCGTAAAAATGATATTTCAAGAAATCTGGCTGTATTGCTGTCGGGAGCTGTTCTGTCAGCGATCCCGAGCCTTTCTGCTAAGATCGTACCTTCTTCGTCTTCGATAAAGAGAAGACCATTTCGCTTTTCGAGCGGTATTTTTTCATTGATAAGCTTTTTGACTGAGGAAGTGAACTCCCTTCCTTTAAGTCTTATCTTATCGCCGTATTTTCTGGTACGCACAATAAGCCTTCCTCTTATTTTATCATAATCAAGCAGATAAAATGTGGATTTTTTGTGAACAGCTTCAATTTTCTTCAAATTATCACATTCTATAATATCGCACCTTACGATACAATTGTCACAAATGACGTTTTCACCGGGCTGCAAAGGCATTTCAACAGCTATTTCGGCCGCTTTATCTATTGAACGAAGGATAATGCTTCCCTCATTGGCTATAAGGTAAATCTTACCGGAAATATTGAGCTTGCCGCCATATAGGAGTATATGGTCGGCTTCCTTAAGTCTCTTATGTGAGTAGGGGAGTTTATTATCCGAGAGTAGTCGTGATATACAGCGTTTTCGGATAACAGACGGGTAACCTCTCAGTCCGACAAGGGCATTTCCGTCTCTGCATTGCTTCATAGCAAGGTCTGTATCGGCCTCGATAACTGCATTTTCCTCTCTGACCGTATCAATGGTATTTACAGAGGTAGCAACAACGGAGCTGTTTATCTCTTCAAGAAGGGGGATTATCCTATGCCTTATTTTATTACGCGTATAATCATCTGAGAGATTAGTGCTGTCAGTAACATAGTTTTGTCCCGATATTTTTAGAAATTCTTCGATCTCAGCCCTCGAAACTGTGAGTAGCGGTCTGATTATATTACCTCGAACACAAGGTATGCCCGCCAGTCCCTTTATGCCTGTACCACGGGTCAGGTTAAGGATGACAGTTTCAAGGTTGTCATTTGCGTTGTGAGCGGTTGCAAGCTTTTTACCCTCAGAGTGCTTTGCGAACTCCTCATAGCGCATTATCCTCGCGGTCTCTTCTGTGGACTTCTGCCATTTTTTTGACTGACTGACAACATCACAGCGCACAGCCGTAAAGGCTATATCAAGGCTTTTACAGAGCTTGCGGCAGAACTCTTCATCGCTGTCGCTCTCTTCGCCTCTGATACAATGGTTGACGTGCAGAGCCTCTACAGTTATACCCAGTTTTTCTCTTAGCTGATACAGCGAAAGCAGCAGGGCAACACTGTCGGCGCCTCCCGAGAGGCCGCAGACTGCTGTATCGCCGCTGCTGAGCATATTATTTTCGGATATAAATTTGTAAACCTTGGTTAACATGATCATACATTCTCGGGCGGAGTTTCGTAATCAGGATTTGAAAATCTTGTATACTGACCGTCCCATATGAGTTCGACAGTACCCGTTTCACCGTGACGGTTTTTAGCCACGATACACTCGGAGATATTCTGTCTCTGGCTTTCCTTATTATAATAAGCCTCACGATAGAGGAAAAGAACTATATCTGCGTCCTGCTCGATTGATCCTGATTCACGCAGGTCAGAAAGCATGGGGCGCTTATCTGTACGGCTCTCAACAGCACGGGAGAGCTGTGAAAGGAGGATAACAGGAACATTAAGCTCCTTAGCCATGACCTTTAGCTGTCGGGTTATCTCACTGATAACGGTAACACGGTTATCAGAGCGTGAGGTGGACTCCATGAGCTGAAGGTAGTCGATGATGACAAGTCCGAGATTTTTTGTACGTCTAAGCTTAGCCTTCATCTGCTGAACGGTCATGCTTGCGGTATCGTCGATATACAGCGGGAGAGAGCTGAGATAGCCTGCGCTGGTAGCAAGCTTTACCCAGTCATCGCCTGAGATCCTTCCGTTTCTGAGGGTGTTGGACTCGACAAGAGCCTCTGTAGAGAGTATTCTCGTAGCCAGCTGCTCCTTTGACATTTCCAGGTTGAAGGTAACGACTTCCTTTTCAGCACGTCTTGCGACGTTGGTAGCTATATTCATAGCGAAAGATGTCTTTCCCATACCTGGACGGGCAGCTATAATTATCAGATCAGATTTGTTAAGACCTGATGTTATGCTGTCCAGAAGGGTGAAGCCGGTCCTCGCACCAACATACTTGTCCTTGTCAGGACCTGAGATCTTTCCGAGACGGTCATAAGCCTCGGCGATAGCCTCTGAAAGGGGAACAAGTCCGCGGACATCGCGTCCCTGCCTGATATCGTAGATTTTCTGCTCGGCAGAGTCCAGAAGTAGCTGGGCGTTCTGTTCGCCAGACTGCACTTCTTCAAGTATAGTCCTTGCTACATAGCTGAGGCTCCTCAGGAAGTACTTATCCGCAACGATCTTGCAATAGCTTTCTATATTAGCGGTAGAGGGAAGCATATTTCCTATTTCGGCAAGATAACGCCTTCCCTCTGCCGGACTCTCGAATATATGCTGTTTTTCTGCTTCATTGAGCACTGTTACGATATCAACAGGGAGACTCATGGAATTCATTTGCAGCATTATCGAGTAAAGAGCCTTGTGCTGATCGTTATAGAAGTACTCGGGCTTTATGAGCTCAAGTACGTCAGAGAGTACTGAAGGATCGGAGATTATAGCTCCTAAAACGGACTGCTCCGCCTCGATACTGTGGGGCAGTTCGCGGGCGGAGAGCAGGATATCATTTTCGTCCATATTTTTCACCGATCAGCCTTCTATAACTTCCACATCAACTGTCTCGGAAATTCCGTTGTACAGCTTGACTGTGGCAGTATAAGAGCCGAAGTTCTTTATGTCTGTGCTGAGTGCGATCTTTTTCTTGTCGACAGTAACACCGACCTGTTCGGCAAGAGCCTCAGCAACATTAGCGCCTGTTACAGAACCGAAAAGCTTGCCGTTTGAGCCTGCCTTGGCTTTGATATTGATCTTCTTGCCCTTGAGCTTAGCGGCTGCGTCCTTAGCGTTCTGGATATCAACGTCTATCTTGTGCTGTGCAGAAGCCTGAGCGCCCTCCAGCTTGTTCATATTCTCGGGAGTAGCCTCAACAGCAAGTCCCTTGGGGAGAAGCATATTGCGTGCATATCCGTCCGCAACATTCTTTAATTCGCCCTTTTTGCCTGAGCCTTTTACGTCCTTTAAGAAAATAACCTTCATATTTATACCGACCTTTCTTTGTTTATTATTCCGAAGTATTATTGCGGCAGTCATCTATTGCAAAGATAAGAGCCTTTACAGCGTCCTCTACAGTAACACCTTCAAGCTGAGTTGCCGCCACAGTCTGGTGACCTCCGCCGCCAAGCTGTTCCATAATGATCTGAACGTTAAGTGCGCCGAGAGATCTTGCGGATATATTTACTGTGCTTCCTGTCTTGTATATAACAAATGAAGCGTCAACGTCTGTTATGCCGAGGAGCTCGTCGGCAGCCTGAGGTGCTACGAGCCTTATGTCATCTGATTTGAAATCAGCAGCTGCGATAGCGCAGTTGTTATGTATCTTTGCAGAAGCGACGATCTGGGTCTTTCTTCTGTAAGAGTCGATAGAATTGGAGAAAAGGAGTTTTACAGCTACTGTGTCAGCACCCATTTTTTTCAGGTATGCAGCAGCCTCAAAGGTCCTTACGCCGGTTCTCATGACGAAGTTCTTGGTGTCAAGCATAATACCTGCAAGCAGTGCATCAGCATGACAGCTTGCGATCTTCTCATCGGAGCTGTAATTGAAATACTGGATTATCTCGGTTACCATTTCCGAAGCTGATGAAGCATAGGGTTCATGGTGGAAGATAACAGCATTATCGATGAAATTGACAGTTTTTCTGTGGTGGTCAACGACAACAACGGACTGGGCCTTTTCGTATAGGTCGCGGCTTTCAACATAATCCTTGTTGTGGGTATCCACGATAATGAGCATATCATCGTGATGTAGTATAATAAAACTTGACACCTAATCCTCAAAGTAATAAAATGAAAATAATGAAAACCAGGAGGAGAAAATGATGTCAAAGAACAGACAGTATGACAATGATTACAAGGTACAGGCGGTAAAGCTTGCTAAGGAGATAGGCACGGAAAAAGCAGCTACGGAACTAAACGTGCCGTCTAATACGCTGTATGGCTGGGTTAAAAAGGCGAAGGCTGGAGGGCTTGATATCGGTCTGGGCGAGCGAAACCCTGAAGATGCACTGAATATCGCAGAAGAAAACCAACAGCTGAGGAAACGGATAAAAGCATTGGAAAAAGAAAACAAACGTCTAAGCGAAATGAATGAATTCTTAGAGGATGCCGCCGCTTTTTTCGCAGCGAGCCGTCAGAAGTCGGGAAAGAGCAAAGACTGAAATACATTGCACTCCGCACTGATGACGGCAGAATGAAAGGAAAAATCAGATTTTATTGCATGGCTCTTGAAGTCAGCAGACAGGCTTTTTACGACTATCTTGACCGCAAGAACAAACCTTGGAAGTATCAGAATCTTGCGAATGCCATGATGAAAATCCACGCTGAAGACGAATGTAATGAAGATTACGGCAGAGTGCGTATGTACCAGGCACTCACTTACAGGCAGGAAATCGGAGAGTTTACGGACGTTCATGTGCCTTCTGAAGGCACTGTCCGTAAGGTTATGGAGGAGATAAATCTCATCCATAAGCCGAAACGCAAGCCGGGCGGAATCACCAAAGCTGACCGCGAAGCACGTAAGTCGGACGATCTTCTTAAACGTGATTTTACGGCTGATGAGCCGCTCAAAAAGTGTGTTACTGATATTACAGAAGTGAAAGCAAAAGACGGAAAGCTCTATGTTTCCGCAATTTTTGACTGTTATGACCTGATGCCAAACGGTCTTGCAATGGCAGATCATATGCGTGCGGAACTTTGTTCCCAAACGGTTAAAAATGCGTACCTGTGCTATCCTGCAATCCGAGGAGCAATTATCCATTCCGACAGAGGAAGCTAGTATACCAGTTCCGAATACCGAGACACACTGCAGAAATGCGGCATTATTCAGAGCATGAACAGTGCCGGCGGCAGATGTCATGACAATGCACGGTGTGAAAGCATATGGGCAAGAATGAAAGAAGAGCTTTTCTACAACAGGGGCAGAAGATCGGAGAACTTCACCATAGCTGAGCTAAAAACAATGGTTTGGAGATACTTTATGAGCTACTGGTCAAACCGCAGAATTTGCTCATCTATCGGCGGACTTCCGCCGGCGGTTAAACGCCAGAGGTTCTATGCTGAATTATCCGCTGCTGCTTAGTCAAAATTTTTGAGAAAAATGTGTCAAGTGTTATTGACAATTTCATCGGGACCTATCATCTCCTCTGCTTCGGCCGGAGTGATGAATAGTCCGCAGTTTGTTTCCTCGTCAACTATATCGATGAGGTTTCTTGCCAGATTTTTTGAGCGGTCAACGGCTATATAAGCCTGCTTGCCAAGTATTTTGAGCGCACCGGCAAGGCCGCAGGCAGCGCCAACCGAGTCAAGGTCGCCGAAGCGGTGACCCATAAGGAAGACTCTTTCAGAGCTCATTATGAGATCCTGCATCGCATTTGCGATTATCCTGGTCTTCGATCTCGACCGTTTTTCAACGCCCTTGGAAACGCCTCCGAAGAAGCGGTAGCCGTTATCGGTCTTGATAACTGCCTGATCGCCGCCTCGTCCCAGAGCCATATCAAGGCACTGTCTTGCAATATTTTCGCTTTCCGAAAGGGAGGAAGCTCCCTGACCTACACCGATGGAAAAGGTAAGAGGATACTTTCCGGCGATCTTGATATTTCTTGCCGCGTCAAGTATCTTGAACTTGCTGTCGATAATATCATTGAGATGACGGTTTTCGATGATAGCGAAGAATGTATTGGAGGATGTCTTCTTTATGAAGCCATTGGTCTTGCTCATGAAGTTTTCGATAAGCTTTTCGGTCTCGACAGATGTCTGCGCCTTCTCACTTTCCTTGGCGTTCTGCATGATATCGTCATAATTGTCGATGGTTATAACGACTACATTGGGGCGAGACTCGTCCATATTCTTCTTTATTGCAAAGTAATTCGTCTCATCATGGAAGTATAGGACAAGGAAAGACATATCGTTCTTGTCGAATTTTTCAGCCGTAACATCATAGATACTGCCGTTGATAGGGCAGATAGCCTTTCCGTTGGATATAAGTGAGTCTATATCCATCTTAACAAAACCCTCAAAGTCATGACCGTAGACATCCTGACCAAGACCTATCTTTTCCGCGAATATCTGGTTGTACCAGACAAAATGCCTGTGATCGTCAATGACAGCAACAGGAGCGGGAAGTGAATTCATGAATTCAGCGGCAGAGCTTTCAAGATGCTTGTTCATTTTAGAGATATGCCGCATTGAATTCCTTGAATAGATGATAGTATAGATAATGCAGATAAAAATGATAACGGCAGAAGCAAGAAACAGCCAGTCAACTGTTCGGTCGGTTTTACCGATCAGCAGATAAGTGGTGATCATTGTACCTAGCGCAAGCAGGTGCAGGATCATCAGAACTGCCGGAAATTTCTTTTTCACCTTTAAGCTCCTTTCGGACAGATCATGTCTCCATAATTATAGGAAGAATCATAGGGCTGCGCTTTGTTTTCTGGTAGATGTAATCGGAGAGTGCGTCACGAAGCTTGCCCTTGAGAGAATTCCACTCCCTGAGCTCACTTGCCGAGCAGTTGGCAAGAGTATCTGAAAGAAGAGCGCGGGCCTCTACCATGAGCTCCTCTGATTCACGGACATAAACAAAGCCTCTTGATATTATGTCAGGACCTGCAACTATCTCATTGGTGCTCTTTTCGATGCCGATAACAATAATGATAAGTCCGTCCTGAGCAAGATGCTTTCTGTCTCTGAGAACTATGGAACCGACGTCTCCTACTCCGAGGCCGTCGACAAGGACGCGTCCTGCAGGAACCTGTGAAACGATCTTCATAGTATTTCCATCAGTCTCTATAACATTGCCTATTTCAGCGATGATGATGTTTTCTTTAGGCATACCCATCTGCAGTGCCAGGTCGGAGTGCTTTTTCAGGTGCTTGTATTCGCCGTGGACAGGTATGAAAAACTTGGGCTTGGTAAGTGCCTGCATGAGCTTCAGCTCTTCCTGGCAGGCGTGTCCCGAAACGTGTACTTCATACATAGCCTCATAAACTACCTCTGCGCCCGATTTCATGAGCTCATTGACAACTCTTGTGACGAATTTCTCATTGCCGGGGATAGGAGTTGCTGAGATAATGATGAAATCCATAGGAGTGATATTGACCTTTTTGTGGTCATTCATAGCCATTCTGGTAAGAGCAGACATAGGCTCTCCCTGGCTTCCTGTGGTTATGAGAACGATCCTTTCGCTCTCATAGCGGTTCATCATTTCGATATCAATGATAATACCGTCAGGGACATCAAGGTATCCCAGTTCGATGGCGGTATTGATAACGTTTATCATGCTTCTCCCGAAAACAGCCACCTTACGTCCGTATCTAACGGCGCAGTTGATGATCTGCTGCACACGGTGTATATTGGAGGAAAAGGTAGCGATTATGATGCGCTTGCCCTCACCCTTCTGGAACAGCTTGTCAAAGGACTCGCCGACGGTCCTTTCTGAGTGAGTATATCCTGGTCGCTCAGCGTTGGTGGAGTCAGCCATAAGTGCGAGAACACCGCGGCTTCCGAGCTCACCGAATCGTGCGAGGTCAATGATCTTACCGTCGATGGGAGAATAATCTACCTTGAAGTCTCCTGTATGAACGATAACGCCGGCAGGAGTATGGATAGCCATACCCACAGAATCGGGGATAGAGTGGTTGACCTTGATGAATTCAACAGCCATACAGCCCATTTTTACTGTCTTTTTTGGCTCAACAACATTGAGGTTGACCTTTCCGTAAAATCCCTGCTCCTTGAGTTTGCCTTCGATAAGACCAATAGTGAGCCTTGTGGCGTAAACGGGTACATTGATCTTCTTGAGAAGATAAGCAAGACCACCGATGTGATCTTCATGACCATGGGTGATGACGATACCTCTTATCTTGTCCTGATTGCGCTCAACATAGGTGAAATCGGGGATAACAATGTCAACGCCGGGCATATCAGCATCGGGGAAGGCAAGTCCGCAGTCAAGAATGAACATATCATTTGAACACTCGAATACTGTCATGTTCTTGCCGATCTCGTTGAGACCGCCCAGAGGGATTATCCTTACCGGAGTCTTCTTAACTTCCTTGGGCTGCCTTGTACGCGACCTGGGCTTGGCAGAAGTTGCCTTTTCGGCTTTTGCAGCAGTTTCCTTGACTGCTTTTTCCTTAACCGGCTTTTCTTTTACGGTTTTATCCTTGGGAGCAGCAGTTCTCTTTCTGTAAGTTCTTTTAGGCGTCTCAGAATTATTCTTCTTAGCCCTTGTATTCTTTTCTTTTTCGTTCACTATATGACCTCACTTTCAAAAATCGCAAGACCTCTGCATGAACGGCGCAGAAGTCTGAAAAGGTTATGTAAAAGGCTTCGGAATGCAAGATCCACAGGATCTTTACTTTCAAAAGGCGATAAAAAGACTGACCACACAGAAAACAGGGAACGTACAAGCTCTTTTTGGAGCAAAACCTGCATTGAACATATGTGATCCTGAAAATATATTTTTCCGAAACCAGATGGATCGCCTATCGCCCTGCGATCCTATATCTTAATGACGATCGTTCTCGTCATAAAAGCCGTAATAATTTTATATAAAAATACTCATTGTTTATACGTATCAGAGCATAATTATTCACACTATAATTATACAAAAACAAGAGCTTAATGTCAATAGCAAAAGTGGCTGAAATCAACATTTGGCATTATCAATAAATTTTTATCAATGTTTTAAATAATTATGGGGAAGGGATTTTTATGCTTAATTGAATAATTGACTGTTTTTCGGCATTTATTCATTTTTTACCTTTGGGGCAAGGAAGAGCAGGCCGACGATATTTGACAGCAGCATAAGTCCGTTGAATATGTCAGATACTGTCCAGAGCGTTCTTGCGCTGAATATTGCTCCTGAAGCTGCGGCTATTGCGAAAACAAACGGAAAAGCATTATTTGAATGATGGCTGAAAAGATAGTGAAAAGCAGTTTCACCGCAGTAGTACCAGCCTATTACGGTACATAGAACGAATAATGTCATTATAGCAGCAATGATATACTCAGTGTGTTCTCCAGTAACTAATTCAAACGCCTGTGTGATGTCGTTTCCCGTGCCGCTACAAAGGAGGGTGAGCGCTGTAAGAGTGCAGCAAAGCATGGTATCTATAAAGACCTCAAGCATACTGCACATACCCTGAGTTTTTACTGAACGGCTGCTCTCCGCCGAGCTGTGAAGCAGAGGTGAACTTCCCAGTCCTGCTTCGTTTGAAAATATCCCACGCCTTATGCCTGCGGAAACAGCAGCTGAAACAGTGTATCCGACCGAACCTCCCAGCGTCTGCTTTACGCCGAATGCGCCTCTTATTATCGCTGAAATAGCACCTGGAAGACGATTGCAGTTCACAGCTATTACGGTCGCGCATATAGCTGCATATGCAATTGAAGCAACCGGAAGAAGCAGCTGTGCAGTTGAGCCTATTCGTGAAGCGCCTCCCTTTATTGTTAAGAAAACAGCTGCAAAAATTATAAATGAAAGCAGCAGCGGTGATATATCCACACAGTTTTTTATGCCTTCACTCATACTGCTTATTTGTACCATACCGCCCATGCCGAATGACGCAAGAACACAGCATACGGCAAAAGCACCTGCAAGAAGCCTGCTTCCTATCCCTTTTTGAAGATATGCCATAGGACCCTTTACACATTCATCAGTGTATAACGCCGAAAGATGATTTTCGGCATAGACAGTTGCCATTCCGAGAAAAGCGGACACCCACATCCAGAAAACTGCTCCCGGTCCACCTATGGAAAGCGCAGATGCTACTCCTGTGATGTTGCCGGTGCCCATAGCGGCTCCCAAAGCCATACACGAGGTTTTCAGCTGCGGACGTATATTTCTGCCTTTCTTCAGCTTACCTAATATGTATGAAAACATTCCAAACTGTATAAACCTGAGCTTTACAGTAAAAATGACTCCTGTAAATATAAGCAGGAATACAGTCGGAGCTCCCCATATTATTGCATTTATTCTTTCCGCCATATTCACACTCTTTCCGCGATTTTATCGCAATAAAGTTTACAATTTGTTTTTAAATTTTGTTTTACATTAAATAGTATTTGTGTTATAATAAAAATATACTGCGAAAGGGGGCGGAAAATGAAGCAATTCTATCCTGATAGACATTGTCTCACCACGCTGAGACTTCTGATAACCGCAATTGTTGTTATCATTCTTTTTGCCGTAAGATACTTCATACCTGTTGATAAGATCGTTATGCTTTGTATTATCGTAGTTATCGCTATTGCTTGCTTCGAGATGTTCGTGCATCTACCCATGTTTTTCAATTCCATCAGTTATTCCGCTACCAGTACAGAGGTAACCAAAAGCAGCGGAGTTTTCATAAAGGTCCACCAGTCGGTTCGATATTCCTCGATACAGTACACAACTGTCATCAGCAGTCCCTTTTCTCAATATACCGGCTTTAACTTTATAATATTCTTTGTTTATGGCGGACAGCTGAGACTTCTTTTCCTTAAACAGGCAGATGCTCAGGAGATCATAAAGCTTTCCGGCGGTGTCAGCGTAAAGGGGGATAAGTATGTGCCGTGAACATCCTCTGAAGATACTCAAATATTCCGCAAAGAATATATGGCTCCTGATATTTCCTTTGCTCAGAGGTATATATACCTATCATTTTGACAAAAACTGGTTCTACAGCTGGGTGCAGGGTGCATGGTTTGATATAGCTGTTCTGGGAGCCATCATAATATTCGGCTTTACCCGCTGGGCATTTTCAAGGATTGACTTTACCGAGGACGAGCTGGTGCACCGCGACGGCGTATTTGTAAGAGTCAATACCTATATACCTTTCAGGAATATAAGCTCTGTTACGGTTGAACGTCCCATATATATGGCACCTCTCGGAGCAATGAGGTTCAGATGTGACACAAGAGCCGGAATATTCAAGACGGTAGATCTGAAGCTCCTTGTCAGCAACAAGACCCGCAGAAAGATAATGGAGCATATGATTGATGTGGACGAAAAAAAGAAAATTGAAGGCATACCTCAGCCTAAAGCGCTGTCAATACTGCTTTTCTCAGTCTTTTTTTCAAGCGGTTTTTCGGGAACCGTATATCTTGCAACCTTCTTCTTCAAAGGCGGAGATATCGCTTATGACATTATAAGCCGTTCGCTGAATATCATAACTCTTGAAACCGCCAAAATAACGGAAAAGCTGGTGCTTAAGATACCAACAGCGGCTATTTTTATCGGCGTATTCTTTATCGCGTCCTGGTTCCTGTCCTTTCTTGTCAATGTGTTCAGATACGGAAAGTTCAATATTGAATGTGACAAGAACTGTATGAAGGTGGGCTACGGTATAATCGACCGAAAGGAATACAGGATAAAGAATTCCCATATCAATTATACAGACCTGCGGCAGAATTTGATCATGAAGCTTATGGGAGCTGTGGCTGTAGATATAAGCTGTGCAGGCTATGGCTCATCAAAAAAACAGGCTTCCTGTGCTGCTTCCTGTCAAGCATGAAAAAAGCCTTGGCAAGAATTTGCAGGTCATAGGCATATACAGCGGCATTGATAATGATTACAGCGCTCAGCCTGCAGGAATAGGCTCATACCTTCTGATACCGCTTCTTATTGCGTCACTTATCGTGCCTTCGCACGATTGGGTGGCGAGACTATTCCCACGCTTCGCCGAGCTCTCCTTCTTCGTTGCTGTCATGCTGGAGATACCTGCGGTATGGTTCATTATCGTAAAATTTGTTGCTCTTCTCACAAGCGGAGTGGCACTTTACGATGATAAGATCATGATACGCTGCTCCGCCTGGACGAGATTTCACACAGTTGTCTCTGAAAGAGAAAAGATCGTAAAGATGGAGCTTGAGCAGAATCTGCTTCAGGCTCTCAGCGGACGCTGCGCCATGAGCATATGGTTTGAGGGCGAGGAACACAGGCGCTTTAAGATAAAGGCGATGAAGGCGTCGGAGGTACGCAAGATAGCTGATATTCTCGGATATAAACTTGCAGAAAAGGTCAGAACTTGACTTTTTTTGAGAAAAATGGTATTATATTCAGGTGAGCAGACTATACGGTAGCGGAAACGATATAGTTTACGAGGAAAGTCCGGGCATCACAGAGCAGGGTAGCTGCTAACGGCAGCCGAGGGCGACCTTAGGGCAAGTGCAACAGAGATATACTGCCGTCTTTATGGCGGTGATGGTGGAAAGGCGAGGTAAGAGCTCACCAGAGCACTGGAGACGGTGCTGCTATGTAAACCCTATCCGATGCAACGTCTATTGGTGCCTGTTATCTCAACGTCGGCTCGGCGGATAACAGGTAATGACGGCTTCAGCTTACCGGCGACGGCAAGCGTAGATAAATTACCGCACACGACAGAACCCGGCTTATCGGTCTGGTCATAAAAAAAGAGAGCTTACGCTCTCTTTTTTTGTATGTCAGTCCCTCCACATCTTTCTGTAGGAGAAGCAGGTGAGGTTCTCGGTCTTTTTGAACTGCCTTGCGAAGTAGCTCTGGTCATTAAAGCCGCAGAGATGTGATATTTCCTCAACGGATTTATCTGAGAAACGCAGCAGCTTCTTTCCGTAGTTGATACGGGCGGTGATAATATGCTGGAAGATGGTCTTTCCGTATATCCTCTTGTATTCTCGGGTGAGATAATACTTGCTGATATAAAACTCAGATGACAGCTTTTCAAGAGAAAGATCCTCATTAAAATGGTCATCTATATAGTTATGTACAGCTGCCAGCTTCTGCTTTAATGCTGAGTCATACTGCTGAGCTGTATTGTTGACCGTAAGGGAAAGAGTCAGCAGATCCACGATCAGCTTCGATGTTGTTATTTCTGCATCGGGTAGCTTTTTTTCGTTTATGTCGATTATATCAGTGATTGCGGAGACTACTTTATCGAAGAAAGGCGGTCTGAAAACGTTTTTTGACTGTGAAATGAAGTAGTCATAATATTGCTGTGAGGTACTTCCGTTAAAGTGCACCCACATAAGTTCCCATGGGTCGTTGGCAGAGCTTTTGTAAAAGTGGGATATACGGCAGTCAAGGAAGAAGCAGTCTCCCTTGCCAAGGGGATAGGTCTCATTGCCGATAGTAACTTCGCCTCTGCCGCTGATAACTGCAGCGATAAGGAAGGAATCCAGAGTGTGTCTCTGTGTAGCAGCTGCGTCCTCGGTTTTTAGTGAGCCCGTTTCCTGAATATAGAAAAAAGTATTTTTGGCAGCAGGGCTGGGCGTACAGATAAGACGCTTTGAAAGCTTATTCCTGAAGCCGTTGGATCCATGAATCTCCATAATAAACTCCTTACTTACAGAGCCTCTGGGAGACAGCGCTCTGCGGCAAAATACATTTGATCCGTTCAGAATATCTTTATAAGCAGCAGTATGACCGCAGCAACCGCAGAGAAAAAAAGCAGGCGTTTTACGTTCATCTTACGGCGGCATATAGCTCTGTGGGGAGATGCCAGGCTGTAAAGCCTTTCCGCTTCATTATGAGAGATCGTATCAGGGATAACACTGACATTCGGCCTCAGATAGAATACTGCACGTTCAAAATATAAACTGTCAGGATCGTTTACCTCGACTATCCTTTTATTGACACCTTTTATCATAATACCTCCGAAATAGTTGTTTGCAGGAAGTATTGACATTTTGGCGGCTTTTATTCAGCCTGAGAGTCAAGGTTCCTTATGTAGTGGAATAGGTACTGCTGGGCGATACCGCCCTTTTCGGCTGCAAAAGCAGGGAATCCGTCAGGATAATACTCTGCAAGTACTCGCTTTATCCATACATCCTTCGGAAATGCTTCTGTTCGGTACATTCCGAAAAGGAGGACGCACTCAGCCACCTTCGGACCCACACCCTTGATCTTCATAAGTGCTGTACGTGCTTCATCAATAGGCATTGCAGCTATTTCATTCAGTTTTAACTCGCCGCTCTGTACTTTTGATGCGGCGTCGGTTATATACTTTGCACGGAAGCCGCTTCTCAGATATGCAAGGGACTCCTCGGTCTCCTGAGAAAGCTGATCTGTGTTTGGAAATCTGCCGTGATAATGATCACAGAGCCTGTCAATTATGCCTTTGATACGGGGAATGTTGTTATTCTGGGAAATAATGAAGGAAATAAGGCATTCCCAGCTGTCCTGACGTAGAAGGCGGATACCCCCTGCAAAGCCAACAGCCTTTGCGAGAGTCTCGTCCTCGGAAAATCGGCGTTTCAGCTCGGAGTAGTCGGTCTCAAAGTCAAAATAGTTTATCCACTTGGAAATAAAGTCATTTTCATCAGTGTCATGGAATATAAAGCTTCCCTTGTCGGTCTGGGATACTTTAAGCTTGTCATTCAGGAATGCTCCTTCGTATGTTGAGATGTAGTCCGAGGGGATCTTCTTCCAGCGGAATGCCTGTCCGCAGTCGAGGGTCTCGTCAAGATCCAGGTCGGGTTCAAAAACAATTATATCATTTCCCTGAACACGATAATCCATAATTTTACTCCTTTTCTGAAAATATTTGTTCTGAATGAGGGGTTATACTTGATTTTTCTATTAAATTATACTAAAATATAATAGTAAATACAAGAGCAAGGAATGATTTTTTTGAAAAAATTCATATCTTTTACAATGGCAGTGCTGGCATTTGGACTGTTTTTGTGCGGTTGTGCCTCAAAAAGCAGTAATGACAGCAATAGTAATACCGAGGCAACAAGTCAGCCCTTCACCGAAAGGGAGGTCGAAACTGCTGAAGGAACATTCATATTTGACAACGCAGGTCTGCTCAGTGCAGATGACATAAAAGCCTGCAACGACTACGCGGGCTGGCTCTATTCTCAGAAGCTTATTAATGCCGCAGTTGTAACTACCAATGATCTTGGAGGGAAGTCTCCCTCAGACTTTGCCCTTGAGCAGTACAACAAGCTGTATGAGGGGAAGGGAAGCGGGCTGTTGGTACTTATTAATAATGATACTAACGAGGACAGTATCTGGCGAACCGGGTCCTGCCTTACGGATATAAGCCAGACTTCAGAGGATAATGCTGTATACTGGGCTACAAAAGAGATAGTCGGCGGCAGCTACAGGCGCGGCATACTGAGACTTCTTCAGCTTGGAGAGCTCTGTAACGATCATATAGTTGACAATACACAGCTTTTCAGCTACGATGTAATGAATTCTCTGGAAAAAGCACTGGCTTCGTGCAAGTATGATGTAACTCTGCTCGCTTCGCGGAATGGCTCTTCTGCTTCAAACGAGGACGTACTAAAAAGCTATTACAAACGTAAGTACAAAAGCGGTGACGGTATAATGTTTATGGCAGACACCAACACAAAGACCATGATCGCTTATTCGGACGATAAAATCCCGGCTAAGCTTAATCAGGCGTTGATAGAAGCGAATAAGCTGACTGCTAAGGATGACTACTTCGGAGCTGCAAACAAGATAATCGAGGCACTTGACGGAAAAACAGCTTCTGTGTAAAAGACGGAATAAAAAGATTCAAGGAGTTGATAATTATGCCGCCAATAGGTGGACCGAGAGGAATGGGCTACCTCACAGAAGAGGAGAAGAAAAATCGTCCTAAGGTCACAAAGGAACTTCTCAAAAGGATATTCTCATACCTTAAGCCCTACTGGAAGCAGATGATTGTTGTACTTATAGCGATAATCATATCGTCTACACTTAACCTTCTGCCGTCAGTACTGACCGGTAAGATAATTGATGAGGGACTTATCGGACGCAGCCTGAAAAAGCTGATCCTTTTCATCGTACTGTCTCTCTGTGTTACTCTGGGAGCAAATCTCATCGGAGTTCTTGAGAGCTATATGAATACATGGATCGCACAGCATATCACCTATGATATGCGAAACAAAATGTATGCTCATCTCCAGAAGATGTCACAGAGGTTCTTTACCTCCAATAATCAGGGAGACATCATAACGAGAATGACCAGCGATATTTCGGGTGTCCAGCAGATAATCACAAATACTCTCACAAGTATATTGTCAAACTCTATCACTCTTATCGTTGCAATGATAGTTATGTTCAGACAAAACTGGATTCTTGCCATAGTGGGCATACTTGTAGTACCGCTTTTTGCTATACCTACAAGAAGCGCCGGAAAGACCCGATGGTCAATCACGAAGGAGTCTCAGGCGTGCAGCGATGAGATAAACGGCATACTAAACGAGACCATGTCCGTCAGCGGACAGCTCCTTGTCAAGCTTTTCGGTATGGAGAAGACCGAGTACGATAAGTATGAGAAGGTCAACCACAAGATGATAAAGCTTAATATCCGCGAGGGTATGGCAGGACGCTGGTTCAGAGTAGCACTTACGACCTTTTCAAGTATAGGTCCTATGCTGATATATCTTGCAGGCGGAATACTTATGATGAAGTTCGATTCAAGCCTTACCGTCGGCGATATAACTGTTCTTGTAGCACTTCTCGGAAAGATGTACGGTCCTGTGAACCAGCTTCTCAATATTCAGGTTGACTGGATACGCTCAATGGCTATGTTTACAAGAATTTTCGAGTATTTCGATATGCCTGTGGAGATAGAGAACGCTCCTGATGCTATAACCCCCGAAAAGGCGCCCGAGGGCGAGGTGGAGTTCAGAAACGTTGGCTTCTACTATGACAAGGAAAGACAGATACTTGATGATATCAACTTCAGACTGGACAGCGGCAAGTGTATCGCTGTTGTAGGACCTTCAGGTTCGGGAAAGAGTACTCTTGTAAACCTTATCCCCAGACTTTATGATGTTACAGCAGGTACTGTTCTTTTTGACGGTACAGATGTAAGAAAGCTTGATCTTGCATATCTGAGAAAGCATATCGGGATCGTAAGTCAGGAGACCTATCTCTTCAACGGTACTATCCGTGAAAATCTTCTTTATGCAAAGCCCGACGCTACGGAGCAGGAGCTCATAGAAGCCTGCAAACAGGCAAATATTTATGAATTCATCGAAAAACAGGAGACAGGTCTTGACACGGTGGTGGGCAACAGAGGACTGAAGCTTTCAGGCGGCGAAAAGCAGAGAATATCGATTGCAAGAGTTCTGCTGAAGGATCCTGCTCTTATGATATTTGACGAGGCAACGTCCGCTCTGGACTCCATCTCGGAGCAGAAGATACAGGACGCCATCGAGCCGCTTATTTCATCACGAACAAGTATACTTATAGCTCATCGTTTATCAACTATTCTCGCGGCGGACGAAATACTCGTTATCAAGGACGGCGTTATCTCAGAGCGAGGCACTCACAGCGAGCTTGTAAATAAGGGCGGAGTATATTCCGAGCTCTACAGAACTCAGTTCAGCAAGGCTGAAAGCGGTACAGAACGTTTTGAATACACAGAAGGCGAGGACTAAACAGAAATATCCCGTCAGACAGAAAGGAAGGATTTCATATGGATGAAAGGGAATTCTACATGGAGGCATTTGACAACCTGCCTGCACTTACTGACAACAACGAATCGGTCAAGGAGACCTTTTCTCATGTTTTCTACGATTTTCTCCAGCCGTCTCATCTGTATGACTCGGCTATAGAAGTCGTAAAGACTTATCTTAATATACTTGATAACGAGTTCAGCGTAAAGTTTCAGCGCAATCCTATACATAATATTGAGAGCAGACTTAAATCGCCTCAGTCCATCATAGGAAAGCTTCAGAAAAAGGGACTTCCGCTGTCAACAGATGCAGCCAGGAAAAATCTCCTTGATCTTGCAGGCATACGCGTTACCTGCTACTATATAAGCGACATCTATGCACTTGTGGAAAAGCTTGGCAGACGTGATGATTTCACGGTCATCAAGCGAAAGGACTACATAAAAAATCCCAAGCCCAGCGGATACAGGAGTTATCACATGATACTCAATGTACCTGTGTATCTATCCACTCACAAGGAGTACGCACCCGTTGAGATACAGATAAGGACAATTGCCATGGACTTCTGGGCAAGTCTTGAGCATCAGCTCAAGTATAAGACCTCTGCCGAGCTCTCTCCCGAAATATCAGAGGAACTCAGACAGTGTGCAGAGCGTATAGCTGAGACTGATATTCAGATGCAGCGCATTTATATGCAGATAAACGATATGGAATAAAGAAAAGCTCACCTGTGGGTGAGCTTTTTCGTCAAAAACTGTCTTTAAGCCTATGTTTTTACAAAAAAATACCCGTTCACATATGTTACCGATGATGATATAATAAACTTACATAATAAATAGAACAGAAAGGAGCATAAAAATGTTCGGGATCGTAAAAAAGTTAAGCATGAGGTAATGGACAGAACGCTGTATATGGAGATATTCGGCGATAATAAGGTAGCATATCGTGTCCTCAGCGGAAGAATGTCACTTTTCGGCGACGAAGTCATTACATACGGAGTTGAGGTTCTTGACCATAGAAGCGGCGAGAAAGAATGTATACCTGATTTTTCGCAGAATATAGAGGACGCAGTCTGCTTTGCCGAGTCTCTTATCAGTGAAAAAAGCAGGCTGCGGCAGCTCTACAGCAAAGCTCTTGATTATCTGCGCGTCTCTATATGATAAAAAATTTTTTGTCCGGCAGTTGCATTTTTTCTGAATATATGATATAATGTAAACTTGTAACGGCAAGTATGCCGTATATTGAAAGGAGAGGTAGTATATGGCAGAGCTAAAATATGAGATAACCGAGAAGATCGGTGTGCTGTCCGAAAATGCAAAGGGCTGGACAAAGGAGCTCAATATGGTCAGCTGGAACGAGCATGATCCGAAGTATGATATAAGAGAGTGGTCTCCCGATCATTCAAGAATGGGCAAGGGAGTTACCCTTTCAGCGGACGAGCTTGCTGAGCTCAAGGAGCTTCTTGCAGGTATTGATCTTGATTCATTTGAATAATAAAAAAGCAGCTCAACGAGCTGCTTTTTCTTATTTTATAATAGCTTTTGCACCAAAGTAAATCAGTACAAGTATACCAAGAACTATTCGATACCAGCCGAATACCTTGAAGTCGTGCTTCTTGATGTAGTCCATAAGGAATTTGATAACAACTATGGAAACGAGGAAAGCAACTACCATACCTGTGAGTAGAACGGCGAGCTCGCTTCCTGTGAAGTTGAAGCCGAATTTTGCAAGCTTGAGAAGGCTTGCACCGAACATTACGGGAATTGCAAGATAGAAGGTGAATTCAGCCGCAACAGTTCTTGATACTCCGATAAGGAGAGCACCTACGATAGTGGCACCTGAACGGGAGGTTCCCGGGAAAATCGCGGCGATAAGCTGGAACACACCGATAATGAACGCTGTATTGAAGCCAAGCTCTGCAATAGTGTTTATCTTGGGCTTTCTGTCTTTGTTCCAGTTTTCTATGATGATGAAGGCTATACCGAAAACGATAAGTGCAATGGCAACTGTCCAGGGATTGTAGAGATGTTCGTCAATCCAGTCATCAAGAATGAGTCCGATAACGGCAGCGGGAAGACAGGCTACGAGAACCTTGAACCACATCATGAAAATGTCGGTCTTTATCATTTTGCCGAATGGCGTCTTGTTGAGAGGGTGAGCGTTGTTCTTGCGCCCGAAGGGCCACAGTTTCTTCCAGAAAACGACTACAACTGCCATAATTGCACCAAGCTGTATCACAACATCGAACATTTCCTTGAACTCATCCGACTTGTCAAGATTGAGAAATTCTCCTACAAGGATCAGATGTCCTGTGCTGCTTATGGGAAGCCACTCTGTAACTCCCTCCACAATACCGAGGATTATAGTTTTGATTATCTCCCAGATCATATATTATATTGTTCCTTTCAGTTAAAATACAAGGTAAATTATAGCATATTTATAATTGTATGTCAATTGTCAGAGTCATGATTTCTCATAAGTTTGAATTTTCTCTTTGAAATAGTTAGGATACCTGCATTTTTGAGCCTTGTGATCTCGCGCTGAAGTGCGCTTCTGTTGACGCAGAGATAGTCCGACAGGGCTGTTGTGGAGAATGGAATCTGCGGACTTTTGCCTTCGGGAGTTTTCTCCTCGATTATCCTGAGACAGCTTATCAGCTTATCCTCAATGGAACGCTGACTGAGTACCTCGATGCGCTCATTCAGTGAAATGGCCTTCTCCGACATAAGGTCGAGCAGGTTTTCAACGACCTTTGAGTGACACTGACAGGCATTTTCGCACCTTTTGGTGATTTCTGAACGTTTTACGAACATTATATCACAGTCCGTCTCCGCCATTATCTCAATTCCACTTCTCTGTGAAGCCGTAAATGTGAAGTAAACTCCGAATACGCTCTGTTCACTGAGAGACTCCATTATCGAACGTACCCCGTTTACATCATATCTTACCATAACAGCCGTTCCGCTCAGTACAATACCCAGTTTATCTGGATTATCAGAGTAGTCCATTATTCTGCTGCCGGATTTGAATTTCCTGATATCCGCATTAAAACAGTTTATCATCCTTCGGCAGTCATGCTGATCTATACCTTTAAATAAAACGTTATCTTCCGGTAACATAAAAATATCCTCCGTTGTTGCATATGCAACAGATTTTTCTTTTCCTTTATGATACAATATATTCAGACAAAAGTCAATACTATTCTATATGGAGGTCTTCACAATGAATGTAAAAGTTATAGGCGAACAGCTTTCTCAGAACGAGATCGACGCATATATCGACTACGGCAGAAAGAAGTACAGCGATAGGGAAATTATCGGCATGACTGTAAAAACTGACGGAGACTACGTTGATCTCCAGTATGATTTCGCTAAAGACGTTCCTTTTGACAGGATCAGAAGGATCACAGGCTATCTGGTAGGAACCCTTGACCGTTTCAACAACGGCAAGCGTGCCGAGGAACGCGACAGAGTAAAGCATTCAGTATGATCGTCCCTGTACGCGGAAGGCGGAGCTCTTCCGCAGGGACTCAATTATAATCAAAACAATGGAGGTATACTATTATGAAGAAATATGTCTGTCCCGTATGCGGATACGTTCACGAAGGAGATGCACCCCCTGAGAAGTGCCCTCAGTGCGGCGTACCCGGATCTAAGTTTATAGAGAAGGAAGCAGGCGAGAAGCTCGTATTTGCCTGTGAGCATGAGCTCGGTGTTGCAAAGGCTGTAACAGATCCCGAGATCATCGAAGGACTTCGTTCAAACTTCACAGGTGAGTGTACAGAGGTAGGTATGTACCTGGCAATGGCAAGAGTAGCTTATCGTGAGGGTTATGCTGAGATCGGTGCTTACTGGGAGAAGGCTGCATTTGAGGAAGCAGAGCACGCTGCAAAGTTTGCTGAGCTTCTCGGTGAAGTTCTTTCATCTTCCACAAAGGAAAATCTTGAAAAGAGAGTTGCTGCAGAGCACGGTGCTACAGAGGGCAAGCTGAAGCTTGCCAAGAGAGCTAAGGAGCTCAACCTTGACGCTATCCACGACACAGTTCACGAGATGGCAAAGGACGAGGCACGTCACGGCAAGGCTTTCGAGGGACTTCTCAAGAGATACTTCGGTTAATATATACATATATGACTGGCGGGGCAACAGCCTCGTCAGTTTTTTTATTTTCAAAGCTCAATTATTAATATTTTGTGTAAAAATGACCAAAAGACTTGAAATACAGAAGTGAATTTGTTATAATGTATTCATAATGTTTAGAACGGAGGTTGTGCTATGAACATGGTACTTGACTGGAATAAATATATTGAAAAAGCGGTAAGCACTGTATCGGAAGGTATAGTTATGCTGAAAAATAACAATGAAGCCCTTCCCATTGCTGCAAATGAGACGGTTTCTGTTTTCGGACGTATACAGTTTCACTATTATAAAAGCGGAACCGGCTCGGGCGGTATGGTAAATGTTTCAAAGGTAACAGGAATACTTGACGGACTTCTTGAGGCAGGCGTAAAGGTAAACGAGGAGCTGCTTGGCATTTACAGGAAGTGGGATGAGGAAAATCCTGTTGAGCAGGGGTCAGGCTGGGGCGGTGAGCCCTGGTCACAGAAGGAAATGCCTATTGATGATAACGTTGTAAAAATGGCTGCTTCTGTCAGCAAAAAAGCTATAGTAATAATCGGACGTACAGCAGGCGAGGAACAGGATCTGCGCCTTGAGGAAGGTTCTTATCTTCTCAGCAAAACCGAGATCGATATGCTCAGGAAGGTAAGAAAGTATTTTGATAAAGTTATAGTTCTCCTCAATGTTGGAGGACTTATGGATCTTACTGATATTGAGGACTGTGCTCCCGATGCGCTGCTATATGTATGGCAGGGCGGCATGACAGGCGGCACAGGAACGGCTGATGTTCTTACGGGAAAAGTCAGCCCATCAGGTAAGCTTCCCGATACTGCTGCAAAAAAAGTGTCGGACTATCCCTCTGATCACTATTTCGGCAATAAGATCAGAGAGCCTTATACAGAGGATATATTTGTCGGCTATCGCTGGTTTGAGACATTTGCAAAGGACAGTGTTCTTTATTCTTTCGGCTTCGGTCTTTCATATACTACATTTGATATTGCTATGACCTATGCCCGAAATACTGAAACTGAAACTGTTATAGACGTCAGAGTTACAAATACAGGCAGCTACAAGGGCAAGGAGGTAGTTCAGGTCTACTGTGAGGCACCTCAGGGCAGACTTGGCAAGCCTGCAAGATTACTTTGCGGCTTTGAGAAGACAAAAGAGCTGGCTCCGGGAGAGTCCCAGTCACTGAAAATAAAGATCGATCACAGGACATAGCTTCATATGACGATAATAACGGCTCTGATTCAGCTTATTGCTGGATACTTGAAAAAGGAAAGTATACTTTCCATATCGGAAGCGATGTAAGAAATTGTACAGATTATTTCCATTTTGAGCTTGAAAATGATGTTATTATAGAAAAGTGTGAACAGGCGCTTGCTCCTGTAGTTGAATTTGAGCGTATAAAGGCAGTTACTTCAGATAACATTCTTACGGCAGTTAAAGAGAAAGCTCCTCTCAGCCTCGTGGACGAAAAGCAGCGAATACTGAAAAGTATCCCTGCTGAAATAGAATATACAGGGGACAAGGGCTTCAAGCTGGCAGATGTCAAGAAAGGCAAGTGCTCCATGAGCGAGTTTATCGCCCAGCTTTCCGATCATGATCTTTCCTGCATAATCAGAGGAGAAGGTATGGGAAGTCCCAGAGTTACAGCCGGAACTGCTTCTGCTTTCGGAGGAGTTTCCGATATACTTACAGCATTCGGCGTACCGGCAGGCTGCTGCGATGACGGTCCCTCAGGCATGAGACTGGACTGCGGCACAAAGGCTTTCAGTCTTCCCAACGGCACACTTATCGCTTCCACTTTTAATAAGGAGCTCATTGAGGAACTTTATGCAATTGTTGGCATGGAAATGATAGCAAATAAAGTTGATTGCCTTCTTGGACCCGGTATGAATATTCATCGTCACCCGCTCAACGGAAGAAACTTTGAATATTTCTCTGAAGATCCCTTCCTCACAGGAAAGATGGCTTCCGCTGAGCTTAAGGGGCTTCACAGTGTGGGAGTAACAGGCACTATAAAGCATTTCTGCGCAAATAATCAAGAGACTAACAGACATACTGTTGATTCAGTGGTTTCTGAGCGTGCTCTGAGAGAGATCTATCTCAAAGGCTTTGAGATAGCTGTCAAAGAGGGCGGCGCAAAAACAATAATGACCACATATGGTTCGCTGAACGGTGTATGGACAGCAGGAAACTTTGATCTGAACACAACTGTCCTCAGGGATCGGTGGGGATTTAAAGGCTTTACTATGACCGACTGGTGGGCAAATGTAAACTTCCGCGGCGAAGAGCCGAGACGAAGCAATTATGTTCCAATGGCAAAGGCTCAGAATGATGTGTATATGGTTTGCTCCGACAGTTCATGTGTCGATGAGGACATCGCGAAGGCTGTTGCAGACGGCGTTCTGACGAGAGCTGAGCTACAGAGAAATGCGGCAAATGTGCTTGGTATGCTTATGGATACCCATGCAATGAAACGCATTATGGGTGAAGAGGATACAGTTGAGATCATAAATCGTTTCGACATGGATGGAAACGACGATGAGCCTGTTACTTTCTATGAGCTCAGTGAACGGTTTACTCTTGACCTTAACGGCGTAAAGAGTGTAAAGGACGAGAACTACTCATTTGCGGTAATAGTAAATCAGCCCGGATTTTATAATGTTACTGTTACGGCTTCATCTACGCAGAGCAGCCTTGCACAGATACCTATGACATTCTTTGCTATGGGCACTCCTTGCGGTACTTTTACATGGAACGGTACAGATGGCAAACCTGTTTCCTATACCAAGGAAATACCTTTCTTCTCTAAGTTTACGGCAATAAGGCTCTATTTTGCACAGAGCGGACTTGATCTTCACAGAATTGATTTTGAGCTTGTGAGGACAGTCGATAATATGGATATAGCATTCGCTTCGGAGGATTAAAAGATGAATATACAGATCTTCGGAACAAAAAAATGCTTTGACAGCAAAAAGGCAGAGCGTTACTTCAAGGAGCGCGGTATAAAATACCAGTTCATAGACATGAAAGAAAAGGGGATGAGCCGAGGCGAATTCAATAATGTGAAGCAGGCTGTGGGCGGAACCGACGCTCTTATTGACACATCCTGCAAGGATAAGGATCTTCTTGCACTTATAAACTATCTTTCAGATGAGGATAAAGAGGAGAAAATACTGGAAAATCCCAAGCTGATAAGAACTCCTGTAGTAAGAAACGGCAAGAAAGCCACTATAGGATACTGCCCTGAAGTCTGGAAAGACTGGGAATAATTATGTTAAAAAATAAAAATATATCCAAAAGCGAAAAAAATTGACAAAAGGGTAGTGCATTTCACTTCAAAATATGTTATAATTCAATTATGTTAGTTTTTGATCACTGACAGAAAACGGAAAAAAACTTGTTTTCCGCTAAATATTATTTTTATAGGGATTATTTCCCGAAAGGAGCTAAAATTATGGGACTTATCAAGGCAGCTCTCGTTGGAGCAAGTCAGACACTGGCTGATTCATGGCTGGAATTCTTCGTTTGTGAGTCAATTCCTACAGATTGCCTCGTTGTAAGAGGTAAGAAGCAGCTGGGTAAACATTCTTCCAATACAAAGGGCAATGATAATGTTATCACTGACGGAAGCGGCATTGTTGTACACGAAGGCCAGGCTATGATCATGGTCGATCAGGGCGTAGTTACCGAGATCGCTACCGAGCCGGGCGTTTACAAGTACGAAACAGGTACTGCGCCCAGTATTTTCTCAAGCACTTTCGGTGCAGGTCTTAAGGCTACATTCAAGGAAATGTGGGAGCGTATCAAGTATGGCGGATCTGCTGCTAAGGATCAGAGAGTTTACTTCTTCAATATGAAGGAGATCCTTGACAACAAGTTCGGTACTCAGAACCCTGTTCCTTTCAGAATGGCTTATCAGGATCTTGGAAGAAGCTTCACCGTAGGCGTTCGTTGCAACGGTATCTACTCATATAAGATCGCTGATCCTGTTCTTTTCTATGTAAATGTCTGCGGTAACGTAACAGACCGCTATATGCGTTCAGAGCTTGACAACCAGCTCAAGAGCGAGTTCCTCGATTCGCTCCAGCCTGCATTCGCTGCTATCTCAGCTTCAGGCATCAGATATGATGAGCTTCCCGGAAGACAGCGCGAGGTAAAGGCTGCTATCGAGACAGAGGTAAATCCTATCTGGAACGAGAAGAGAGGTCTCAAGATCTGGACAGTTAATATCAACTCTGCTACAATCTCTGAGGAAGACACCAAGAGGATCCAGGAGTTTGAAGACAGAGCTTGGAACCGTGATCCCGGCAACGCTGCTGCTACTCTGGTCGAGGCTCAGGCTCAGGCTATGCAGAATGCAGCAAATAACCCTAACGGAGCAGCTATGGGTCTCTTCGGTATGGGTATGGCTCAGCAGATGGGCGGTGCAAACGCTCAGGGCCTCTTTGGCATGGCTCAGCAGCAGCCTCAGCAGCCCGTACAGCCTACACCTCCTGCCGGCGGAGCACCTGCCGGTGAGACATGGAAGTGCGAGTGCGGTGCTACAAATACAGGCAAGTTCTGCCCGACCTGCGGCAAGCCCAAGCCTGTTAAGCTCACACCAGACGGTTGGACCTGCGAGTGCGGTGCTGTAAATAAGGGCAAGTTCTGCTCAGAGTGCGGAAAGAAGAAGCCCGAGGGTGCACCTCTCTATAAGTGCGATAAGTGCGGCTGGGAGCCTGAGGATCCGTTCAATCCTCCTAAGTTCTGCGCTGAGTGCGGCGATCCTTTCACTGATGACGATATAGTGAAGTAAAATAATACATAACGGGCGGACCTTAGCGTCCGCCTGTTTCAGATTTTAGGAGCGAGAAATGGAAGAAACCCGAGTTTATTCGTGCCCGTCCTGCGGAGCTCCGATGAAGTATAGCATCTCAAACGAGAAACTCAAGTGCCGCTTTTGCAGCAATACATATGATCTGGAGTATATACGCACTCATTTTACTGAGGTTACTGATGAAAAACTTTCGGATTTTAACTGGATAGACAGAACGAAATATGTCTGGGAGCCTTATGATCAGGAATATCTCGAAGAATTTGACCGTCCTTCCTGCGGAGGAAAAATATCAACAAAAGCTTATTATGGAACAGCTAAGTGTCCGTTCTGTAAGCATGATGTTGTGATCACATCGGATTTTGACGGCGATATCCGTCCCGATAAGGTCATTCCGTTTAAAGTTACAAAAGCAGAATTCATTGAAAAGTATCAGGAATATATCTCGCGGATAAGAAAAGTTCCGAAGCCGTTTAAAGACATTGATGCAGTGAAGGAGGTTGTCGGCTGTTATATTCCTGTGTGGCTCTACAGCTGTCTGTGCGGCGAGGGAAATACCGATCCTTCGTACAAACCTCTCTGGACTAAGGATTACCCTATCCTTGCAAACGATACGGATATAAGCAGGGAAGTATTTTATACTATTCTGCCTTATAAATTCGATGAAGCGGAGAAGTTTACGGAATCATGTCTTGCGGGATTTCCTGCCAGCAGATATATCATTGGTGCGGAAAATGCAATGAAAACTGTTGATAAAGAGATTAAGGATATCTATTATTCTCAGAAAAAGGTCGATTATAAATTCAAATCTGATAAGAAAAAGCCAAAAGTATACTCAACAGAGGATCTTATTGACAGTCTCGAAGGTGTTAAGCTTGACTTTGAAAATACAAGCTACAGGAAGCTCTCGTATTATGTTGTCCCTGTCTGGTTACTGACCATAACATATAATTTAGAGGACTATACATTTGCCATGAACGGGCAGACAGGAAAAATGCGTGTTGACGGTATACCGAAGAAAAGGCGAGTGCTTTTTCCTTGTCTTCTGATCGCTATTCTGATACAAGCTTTAATTTTTGCATGCTTTTTCATTCCCTTTGCCAAAGCAGCAGGGGAGTGGAGAATGACTTTAAAAATAATGTCGATCTTTCAATACACATGGCTGCCACTTAGCATTGATTTAGCATCTATGTTTGGAAAAAAGCTTAAAAAGATAAAAAAATACTGTAACTCAAAGGATCTTAAAGATCAGAAGATATGGAGTGTAAGGGATTTTATCAGTTGGGAAAAGCGTACTGAGAAGTAAAAAATGATATATGTAATAACAGAGGTGAAATGAATGTCTGATATTATAGAATACAAATGCCCTGCCTGTGCAGGAAAACTTGAATTTGACAGCGGTGCTCAGAAGATGAAGTGTCCATTCTGTGAATCCGAATTTGACGTAGAGTCACTGAAGGATCATGACACTGCTCTTGAAAATACCAAGCCTGATGAAATGAACTGGGATACTACAGCAGGCAGCGACTGGCAGGATGGAGAAACTGAAGGTATGCGTATATACACCTGCAAGTCCTGCGGCGGCGAGATAATCACCGACTCTACAACAGCCGCATCAAAGTGTCCATACTGTGACAATCCCGTTGTAATGTCAGGTAATTTTTCGGGGGATCTGAAGCCTGACTATGTAATTCCATTCAAATTTGACAAGGAAGCGGCTAAAAAAGCTCTTAACAAACACCTTGAGGGAAGGAAACTCCTCCCAAAGGTTTTCAAGGATCAGAACCATATCGACGAGATAAAGGGACTTTATGTTCCTGTCTGGCTCTTTGACGCAGAGGCAGACGGAAGCATGCTCTATAAGGCAGAGAAGATCCGCAGATGGAGCGATAACAATTTCAGCTATATCGAAAGGAAATATTGCTCTGTAAAGCGTGAAGGTAATGTGACATTCGAGCTTGTTCCCGTTGATGGTTCAACCAAAATGCAGGATGAGCTTATGGAGTCTATCGAACCATTCAACTTTAAGGACGCTGTTGACTTCCAGACTGCCTATCTCTCCGGATACCTTGCAGACAGATATGACGTTTCTGCCGAGGACAGCATTGCACGTGCAAATGAGCGTATAAAGAGGACAACACAGCAGATATTCGACAGTACAGTTCAGGGCTATGACTCATTTACAAGGGAGAGCGGTAACATTAAGCTCAGCAACGGAAAGGCGAAATATGCACTCTATCCTGTGTGGCTGCTTAATACCACATGGAACGGAAATAAGTATACATTCGCAATGAACGGACAGACAGGTAAATTCGTGGGAAATCTTCCTGTTGACTCGGGAGCAGCGACAAAATGGTTCTTTGCTATTGCCGCAGGTGTGACCGCTGTTTGCTTCGGATTATCGTTTCTGCTCGGACTGTAAGGAGGAAATTGTATGAATTTAAAGAAAATAGCTGCATCAGCAGCATCTGCACTCCTTCTCTTGGCAGCTCCCCTGGCGTTCAGCGAACAGAAGGTCGTCTTAAAGCCTGCTTTGACAGCCTATGCAGACTATGATTTTGAATTTGTGGACGAAGATGTTGACATTGATGATATAGATATCGATGACGATCACGATATTAACTATGATGATGACGATGTGTATTACAGCTCGTCACATGATTCAAGGTCATCAGACAGGGCATATAATCCTGTGAAGTCATTTATTATATGTCTCATAATCGGTCTCGTTGTTGCTGTTATAGCTGTTTCTATCATGAAGTCAAGCATGAAATCTGTGCATAAACAGACAGGCGCAGCGGATTACCGGAAGGAAAACGGCGTAAGACTAAGAGTAAATGATGACACATATCTCGGTGTCAAAACAGAAAAGAGCCCCATTGCAAGAGCAAATCCTGTTCCGCCGCAGAATCATAATATAAGGAAATAATCCGGTTGACAAAAAACTTATATTGTAGTATAATAGATGTAATATGGCATTTTATAACTGCCATACATATAGGTTGGAACTGATAAATAGAAAATTTATTTGGAGGAACAGATTATGTGCGGAATAGTCGGCTTTACAGGAAGTAAACAGGCAGCTCCCATACTGCTTGACGGACTTTCAAAGCTTGAATACAGAGGATATGACTCGGCTGGCATCGCGGTTCGGGACGGAGAGAAGGAGACTGAAGTAGTAAAGGCAAAGGGAAAGCTCAAGGTGCTGAAGGAAATGACCAACGACGGTGACGCTGTAAAGGGAAGCTGTGGAATCGGTCACACACGCTGGGCAACTCACGGTGAGCCTTCTGCTGTAAATGCTCATCCCCACAGCAGTGATGATGAGAATGTTATCGCTGTACACAATGGTATTATCGAAAACTATCAGGAGCTCCGCGAGAAGCTCATAAAGAGTGGATACGAGTTCTACTCACAGACTGATACTGAGGTTGCAGTTAAGCTTATCGACTATTACTTCAAAAAGTACGGTCTGGGACCTGTTGACTCTATTGCAAGGGCAATGATCCGTATCAGAGGCTCTTATGCTCTGTGTGTTATGTTCAAGGACTATCCCGGTGAGATCTATACTGCCCGAAAGGATAGCCCTATGATCATCGGTATTGCTGACGGCGAGACATACGTGGCTTCCGATGTTCCTGCAATTCTCAAGTATACAAGAAATGTTTACTATATAGGTAATATGGAGATCGCAAAGCTTGTCAAGGGCGGCGTTACATTCTACAATATTGACCGTGAGGAGATCGAGAAGTCTCTCACAGAAATCAAGTGGGATGCAGAGGCTGCTGAAAAGGGCGGCTACGAGCACTTCATGCTCAAGGAGATCCATGAGCAGCCCAAGGTAGTACGTGATACTATCCATTCAGTTGTCAAGGACGGAAAGATCGATTTTTCAGATATCGGCCTCACAGATGAGGAGATGCAGAAGATCAGCCAGATCTATATCGTTGCCTGCGGAAGTGCATATCACGTTGGTATGGCAGTTCAGTATGTTATCGAGGACTTTACATCTATACCTGTCAGAGTAGAGCTTGCTTCCGAATTCAGATACAGAAAGATGACTCTTGTCAAGGACAGCCTTGTAATAATCATCAGCCAGTCCGGCGAGACCGCAGACAGCCTTGCTGCTCTCAGAGAAGCAAAGGAAAAGGGCATCAAGACACTTGGCATTGTTAATGTTGTTGGTTCTTCTATTGCTCGTGAAGCCGATAATGTATTCTATACACTTGCAGGTCCTGAGATATCTGTTGCAACTACAAAAGCATACAGCACACAGCTTATAGCAGGCTATCTTCTGGCTATGCAGTTTGCTGTTGCCCGCGGAGAGATGTCAGAGGAGAAGTGCAGCGAGCTTCTTGATGAGCTTTACACTATCCCCGATAAGATTGAGAAGATCCTCGAGGACAAGGAGAGAATCCAGTGGTACGCCAACAAGCTTGCAGGCGCTAAGGACGCATTCTTCATCGGACGCGGTATCGACTATGCTATTGGTCTTGAGGGAAGCCTCAAGATGAAGGAGATCAGCTATATCCACTCTGAGGCATATGCTGCAGGTGAGTTAAAGCACGGTCCCATTAGCCTTATTGAAGAAGGTATACCCGTTATCGGTGTACTTACTCAGCAGGAGCTTTACGAGAAGACCGTCAGCAACATGGTCGAGGTAAAGAGCCGCGGCGCTTCACTTATGGGACTTACAACCTATGGAAATTACAGCATGGAGGATCTTGCCGACTTTACGGTATACATTCCCCAGACTGATTCACATTTTGCGGGAAGCCTCTCTGTTATCCCTCTCCAGCTCCTGGGCTATTATGTTTCAGTTGCAAAGGGCTATGACGTTGATAAGCCGAGAAATCTTGCAAAGAGTGTAACTGTTGAATAATTGATCATAAAAAGGCTGTCACTTTATGTCAGCCTTTTTGTATTGGAGGAATAGGTATTGAAAACACTGTACCTGTCAGATCTTGATGGAACACTTCTTAACAGCAGCCAGAAGACTTCTGAATTCACAAATAAAGCTATTAACCATCTTGTCAGTAACGGAATGATCTTTTCTCACGCAACTGCCCGCTCATGGAGTACCGCTTCAAAGGTGACTTCCGGTATAAATGTGTCTATCCCGGCGATAGTATATAACGGTGCCTTTGTGGTAGACAGCGTAAATAACCGCAGAATTATCAGTAACTATTTTGGTGATGAAGTCGGAGAAATTATTGACTTTATGATCAGTAACGAGATTTATCCCAATGTTTACTCTGTGCGTGATGATAAAGAGAAGTTTTCGTTTATCGCTGATAAAACGACAAATGGAATGGCTGATTTTGTGGAGTCCAGAAAAGGGGACAGCAGGACAAATCCTGTTACTTCTGCTTCTGAGCTATACAAAGGCGACATATTTTATCTTGCTTGTATAGATGAATTTGTGCGCTTATTGCCTTTATATGAAAAGTACAGGACAGACTTTCATTGTATATTTCAAAGAGACATTTATTCAAAAGAGCAGTGGCTTGAAATAATGCCGCAATCCACTTCAAAGTCTGTGGCTGCGTTGAAACTGAAAAGACAGCTTGGTTGTGACAAACTTGTAGTCTTCGGGGACGCTCTGAATGATAAGGACCTTTTTGAGTGTGCTGACGAATCGTATGCAGTCTCAAATGCTGCGACTGAATTAAAAGAGAAAGCAACAGCTGTTATTGATAGTAATGATAATGATGGAGTTGCAAAATGGCTTTTAAGGAGAATAGAAAATGAATGAGAAAAAAATATCTGTAACTGAACTTGGAAACCCCCGCAAGCCCCATGGTGAAGCCGGAGCTGAAATGCTTGAGGGGATGAATAAGCGCCACTACGCTGTAACAGGCTGGGCTCTGGATTTTTTCAGCTTTAACGAAAATGATGCGGTTCTGGATATTGGCTGCGGAGGCGGAGAAACTATTCACAGGATCGCTGAAAAGATAAAAAATGGTAAGGTTTTCGGAGTCGATTACTCACCGTTGTCAGTAGAATTATCAACAAAGTGCAATTCAAAATCTGTTGAATGTGGAAAAATCCGCATTACTGAAGCCTCAGTCGAAAAGCTTCCATTTGATGATAAAAGCTTTGACAAGATAATAACCGTAGAGAGCTTTTACTTCTGGCCTGATCCTCAGAAAAACCTGAAAGAAGTTTACAGAGTTCTGAATGAGGGCAGTAAATTTCTGATTGTTGCCGATATAAACGGAGATGCCGAGCTTGATGAAGCTGACCTTGAGGGTATAAGGAAATATGATCTTTTTAATCCTACGATCGCTCAGTTCAGGGAGCTTCTTGAGAAGGCAGGCTTCAGGAATGTTGAAGTTCACACAAAGGACGGAGAAAAATGGGTATGCGCTGAAGGAAATAAGTGATTTTAAGCCGTATCAGGAGATACGGCTTTTCCATTCCCTTTTAAATACGGACTAAGTTTCGGAACTTCTCCCACTATAATGCTTTCTGCCAGAATAAACTCAAATTCCGAACTGACATTGAAGCTGTACATCGGGACAGAAGATGTCATATGAACAGTTACCACAGCGGAAATACGGTGACAGGTCTGGTTAAGTCCTGCATCTGTAAATTCACTTTTCAGACTTACGTCTGCTGCTCCTACGGGACAAACTCTTATTCTGATCGAAGGTCCTTTTCCGGTTAAGAGAGTTGAGTCTGAAAGAGAACCGAGAGGAATTTTTGCTGACCTGCCGGCTGAGGTTTCAAGCTTCTGGTTAATTGCAATTGCAAGCTCAGATTGAACCTTATTAACAGTAAACGGTATAACCTCTATAGAAACAGGTTCCTTATTATCATTGTAGAGCACAGCCGCAAAATCATCATATGTAAATCTGTTTGTATTCAGATATTCAGTAACAGCAGCGGATATTACATCACTGGCTGTTCTTTGTGCAAAGTGTTCAGCACGCAGCTGAGCGACAGGGTGTATTTTTTTCTCTGTTATTGTGACAATAATGCATAATAGTATCAATAAAGCTGAGATAAGGGAAATCATTCTGAAGCGGCTGCTTTTTCGTTTTGGTCTTCTTCTCATGATACACACCTCCTTTTCCTCTTATTATATTCTTTTTTTATTTTTATGTGTTATTTTTCATTTCTATGGACAAAACCCGGATTCTATGTTAAAATAAAGTAATAATATTTTTGGAGCGTTGAAATGAAAAATGTAATTATTGGTATAACTGCTCATGTTGACTCGGGAAAGACCACTCTTGCAGAGGCAATGCTTTATTCCTCTGGAGCTATAAGAAGTCTTGGGAGAGTTGACAGCGGCAGCTCCACTCTTGATACTAATTCAATAGAACGCGAAAGAGGTATCACTATTTTCTCGTCTCAGGCCGAGTTTACAGCAGGGGATACAAGATTTACCCTGCTTGATACACCCGGACACGTTGATTTCTCTTCCGAGACGGAACGTACTATGCAAGTGATCGATTATGCTGTTCTTGTAATAAGCGGTACAGACGGTGTACAAAGCCATACTACCACGCTGTGGAAGCTTCTTTGCAAATACAATATCCCTGTTTTTATTTTTGTTAATAAAATGGACCTTATCGGTGCTGACAAAAAGTTTCTTACCGAAAGGCTTCGCAAGGAGCTTTCTGACAGATGTGTGGATTTTACAGCAGCCAATGACAAAATTGCTGAGGACTGCGCTTCATGCTCTGAGGAGCTTATGGAGCGGTATCTTGAAAATGGTACTCTTGAAAGAGATACTATAGCTTCCTATATTGCTCAGCGGCAGATCTTTCCGTGTTTCTTTGGTTCAGCACTGAAAATGCATGGAGTAGAGGAATTTACCGCGCTCCTTGATAAATATACTGTAAATAAAAGCTACTGCGACAGCTTTGGCGCAAAGGTCTATAAGATCTCATATGACACAAAAGGAAGCCGTCTGACTCATCTTAAAGTTACAGGTGGAATTCTCAAAATGCGTGATGATCTAAGCTATAAGGATCAGGATGGAAATGATGTTAGTGCAAAGGTGAGTTCTGTCAGGTTCTACACCGGAGAAAAGTTCCGCACAGCTGATCTGGTCAACGCCGGCGAGGTTTGCGCCGTCACAGGACTTACAGGTACCTATGCCGGGCAGGGGCTTGGAGAGGAAAAGGATTCCGATGAAGCAGCTTTGGAACCTGTAATGACATACCGCGTTTCCCTTCCGGAGGAAAAGAATGTTCATGAGGCGCTTAAGGAGCTGCGTATGCTTGAGGATCAGGATCCTCAGCTTCACATACTCTGGAATGAGCAGAACCGAGAGATCCATATCCAGCTGATGGGAGTAGTACAGACTGAGGTGCTTACTAAGCTTGTTTACGATAAATTTGGTTTTGACATCGCATTTCTTGACGGTGCAGTTACCTACAGGGAGACTATACGAACTTCTGTTGAAGGCGTAGGACACTATGAGCCGCTCCGCCATTATGCCGAGGCTCATATTCTTATGGAGCCCCTACCACGGGGAAGCGGTATAGTCATTGATACAGTCTGTCCCGAGGACGAGCTGGACAGGAACTGGCAGAGGCTTATCCTTACGCATATAAAGGAAAAAACTCATATCGGTGTACTTACAGGCTCTCCTGTTACTGATATTAAATTTACACTGGTGAAAGGCAAAGCTCACCTCAAGCATACTGAAGGTGGAGATTTCAGACAGGCTACCTATCGTGCCATCAGACAGGGATTAAGACTTGCGGAGGCGGTTTTGCTTGAGCCATATTATGACTATGAGATCGAAGTGCCCACAGAAAACGTTGGAAGAGCAATTTCCGACCTTCAGCGTATGTGCGCTGAATTTGATACTCCTGACAATACTGGGGAGAACTCTGTTATAAGAGGAAGTGCACCTGTATCCGAGATGAACAGCTACCAGGCGGAGATAATCGCCTATTCTCATGGAAAAGGCAAGCTTTCTCTTTCTATGGGAGGCTATAAAGAATGTCACAACTCAGATGATGTAATAAGCGCTTTCGGATATTCTGCCGATAATGATACGGAAAACAGCGCTGATTCTGTATTCTGCTCACATGGTGCAGGGTATCTTGTAAAGTGGGATGAGGTATATGATCATATGCACCTTCCGCTTTATCTCAGTGAAAACGATGAGACTGATGAAGCTCCCGAAGAGAGAAGAAACAAAGCCCGGAAATTCCTTGAAAAGGCTGTCAGTGATGAAGAGCTTATGGAGATATTTGAAAGGACCTATGGTAAGATCAACCGTGACCGCCATAAAGCCTTCAAGAAAACAAAAGCTGTCTCCATAGATGATAAGAAAGTACGCCTGCCTAAATACGAAGGACCCGACTATCTTCTTGTAGATGGCTACAACATTATTTTCGCCTGGGAGGATCTGAAAAAAATAGCAGAGGATAACCTTGATGCCGCAAGAGGAGAACTCATCAACCGTATGTGTAATTATCAGGGATATGCGGGCTGTGAGCTGATACTTGTTTTTGATGCGTATCGCGTAAAGGGCAAACACCGTGAAGTCGAAAAATACTGCAACATCAATATTGTATACACCAAGGAATCGGAGACGGCAGACTCCTATATCGAGAGAGTTACACATGAGCTCTCAAAGAAGCATAAAGTGAGGGTAGCTACCTCTGACGGTCTTGAACAGATGATAATTCTCGGAAACGGCGCTATGAGGATCTCTGCCGCAGAATTCAGAAAGAGGTACGAAGCTGCCGAGCGTTCTATAAAAGAGTTCATTGAATCAATGTGAAATAAAAGCAGATCTTAAAAAGGTCTGCTTTTGTTGGTTATATATAATGATATATTTGAATAAAACAAAAAAATAATTATAATTTCTGAAAAAATAGTGGAAATTCATTCTCTAATATGTTATAATAAGATTTGATTGGGATTTTTTTAAGGAACGTCGAAAATGCTTCTTATTTCCGATCACATTTCAGTATATTTTTTCTGCAATGCAGATTTATTTTGAGGAGGCTTGTACATGAAAAAAGTGCAACTGACAGAAACCGTATTGCGTGACGCCAATCAGTCACTGATGGCTACGCGTCTGCCATATTCCGATTATGAGGGTATACTCTCAGATATGGACAAGGCAGGCTACTATTCTA